>Ga0065721_10049003_pt1 | contig 52552 bp, 52 predicted proteins | sample Mesricmetagenome_FD_59108 | JGI IMG/M metagenome (GOLD analysis project Ga0065721, IMG submission 59108) | Mesophilic microbial community from rice straw/compost enrichment Sample: eDNA_1 v2 (version 2) | ecosystem: Engineered > Solid waste > Grass > Composting > Bioreactor | place: USA: Davis... | reverse complement strand
TCTTTTAAAAACCATGTGGAATTGCTTTCCCACTGTCGAAAAATATAAAAAAAACAGCATTATTCGCTTAGTGGTATAATTTTTTACTCTTTTTCAAAAAAGTAAAAGTATGACATCCAACACAAAAATCATTCTAGGGCTACTGGCAGCCGCTGCCGCAGGTGCAGCCGTAGGCGTTTTACTGGCCCCCGAAAAAGGAAGTGAGCTGAGAAAGCAGATCAAGGAATCGGTAGACGGACTGGTAGACGATGTTTGTGAACTGCTGGCCATTGGCAAAGAAGAGTTTAAAGAACGTTTTGCCGAAGCCCGCGAAGGCGCAGCCACCATGAAAGATACGGTAAAAGAAAATTACAACCGCATGACCGATGACAATTAGTAGCCATATGACCACCATCAACAGTTATAAAGAACTGAGAGCAGAAAAAACAAGGCTGAAGATTCTGATGCTGGAGCAAAAATCGCAGATCAGGCGGGACTGGCAAATCATAAGGGAAGACCTGAAACCTACTTTTACCCTGGCTGTAACCATGAAAAAAGCCCTCACCCGTAAAGCCAGTGGCGCCGTCACCAACCTGGGCATCAACCTGGTGGCCGATGGCCTGGTTAGAAATGTATTATTGGCTAAATCGGGCGGCCTGAGCCGATGGGTGATCCCTTTCCTGGTAAAGAACTATGCTTCTCACCTGGTAGGTGAACCGGAAAAACTGGTGGAAAAATGCAGGCAATTTTTCCGGAAAAAAAAGCAATCCGGGGAAAAGATGAGCACTGAACCCGTTGAACCGGCAGCACCTCAGGACGCAGGAATGGAAGCCGTCTGATACCAGTAACTGCGTATATTCTCTATTACTTTTAAAAGCGCATCGAAGCTGATGGGCTTTACGATATAACTATTGGCACCCAGTTCGTAGCATCTTTTAATTTCTATCTCATTCTTGGTAGTAGTAAAAACAATCACCGGTATTTTCTTGTATATCGGGTGTTGTTTTATTTCCTTTAATACCTCGCGGCCGTCTTTTTTGGGCATGTTCAGGTCGAGCAGTATGAAACCCGGCAGGCTTTTTACTTCCAGGTAATTCAACAATTCCACTCCATTCTCCACAAAAACGATCTTCTCCGGGTAGCCTTTTTCCATGAACGCTGTTTGAAGCAGGTATCTGTCGTCGGCATCATCTTCGGCTATTAGTATGGGCTGCGTGTTCATGGTTTTTCACTTGATTAATGCTGCCTCAAAATTAAGCATTTGTAAAGAAAGCACTGGCTTAAATTCTTAATCCCTGGTTAAAAAAGCCTTGATATGACCGCATAAAAAAGAGAAGTGTTGCACGTCAGCACACTTCTCTGCTTTACCTTAAATTTATTTTCGGCCGCTAGTCCACTCTCCTGAATCCACCGGCGATCAGCGAGATCAGGAAAAGCACGATGAAAATGTAAAACAGCACTTTTGCAATCGATGCTGCACCTGCTGCAATACCCGTGAATCCGAAGATAGCTGCTATAATGGCGACCACCAGAAATATAACTGTCCAACGTAGCATAGTCATTTCTTTTAAAGGTGAAAAAATTGGTTAACGTAACAGTACTATGTTAACCGGTATATAAACCGTGTTCTCATATAATTTGTAAAAATCATACCTACCTGTGCCGTTGTAACGCTTATTACAGGTGCATTTGACGGTACTCCCCGATAACGGTAAAAAAAACAAGGCCGTGTAGAGGAACTTCTACAGAACCCCTTATTTCTGCTATTTATGGGCGCAGGGTATAATCTTGGTAACACTACCGGCAGGGATAAATGAATATATAACGCTAAAAGCCCGGTTATGAAGAACAGTTTTTTATTACACATAAACAGAGCCACATGCAAGGAGATCCCTTTTGAAGAGATCACGTTTTTGGCTTCATTGAAGGCCAATATGCTGGAGGAAATCAGCCAGGAAATTTACCTGATAGAAATTTCATTGTCTGATAATGAGGGCGATCAAATAGCAGCTATTGTGAAGGTAGGCGCATATTGCGGTGAATATACAGGCTATAGCTGCGGCCACAGTTGGGAATCGGCAGTTACCAAATCGTTTGAAAGCATTCGCCATCAAATCGATTTGCTGGCTAATCTTCCGATGCAGGAAAATACAAATTAAAGATAGCCCCTCTGTCTTCCTGTCCTTTCGCTATTACATAGCCGTTATGGTTGGTCATCACACGCTCAACAATCGCCAGCCCTATGCCTTTTCCTTCGTATTCTGAATTGGCGTGCAGGCGCTGAAAAATCAAAAACATCTTTTGGCTGAACTCGTTGCTGAAGCCAATACCATTATCCTGCACACTGATGCGAATAAATGTTTTTTTGGCCAGCATACGATCGATGTGCGCCAGTTCTTCACCGTTTGTTTTTACCCATTGTATAGTAACCACCGGTGGTATACCGGGTTTTGAAAACTTGATGGCATTATCCAGCAGGGCTTTGAACATCAGGAACAGTTGCTGTTCGTAACCGGTGATGGAAGGCATCTGGCCCACATGAATCATGGCTTTCTTCTCCTGGATCTCCTGCTTTAATGCTTCCATGACAGATTGTATCAGCCTGTCTGCATCTACCGTGGATAATTGCTCACCACCACGAACCAGGTTGGCAAAATTCATCAGGTCTTCAATAAGGCCCTGCATACGCCTTGCAGAATAATCGATGCGTGAGAGAATCATCTTTCCTTCTTCGTTCAGCTGATCACGAAATTTCCACATCATACGGTCGCTAAAAGTGCGTATGCGCCGAAGTGGTTCCTGCAAATCGTGCGAGGTGGCAAAAGCTATTTGTTCCAGTTCTATGGTATAGGCATTGGTTTCATTGATCTTTTGTTCCAGTTCCTGTTGGTATTTCGAACGTTGCCTGAACTCCTTGAGGATAACGATGAATGAAATGAGAAAGATGACAAAGGCAAATAGGAAGATGGCCACAAAATAGCGGGGCATATTGGATAGCGAGCGTTGTTTTTTGGCCAGGTTCTCTTTCAACAACTGCGTTTCTTCTTTCTGTACTTCCAGGAATACCTTGCGCAGGTTGTTCATGATATCTTTTCCCGCCAACAGGTTGCTGCGTGTTTTTCCCACATTATAAGGCCTGATGCTTTGCTGGGTAAGATCGATGAGATCGTTGATCAAAAGTCCGGCCTTATTCAGTAATTGTTGTTGGGTGGGATTACCGGCGGTGAGCACTTTCAGCGAATCGTAGCTGGGTTTGATATCATCCCTTATTCTGAAATAGGGCTCCAGGAAGGAGCTATCGCGGGTAAGCAGGTAGCCGCGGTGACCCGTCTCGGCTTCTTTCAGAAAATTTTCCAGCTCGCTGGTTTGCAGGCTTACGCGGTAAGCATGCTCAACCCGGTAGGTATACTCATTCGTAGCCGTGAAGCTGCCATATAACAAATAGGACAGGGCAAATATGATGACCAGTGATAATATAAAAGCCGCACTTATAAAAAATAGTCTCTTCCTCATAGCAAGGTATTCTACAAATCGGGGAAATTTTTCCACACTCCTCCCCACTGGCCATTTCCTCCAATTGTCAAAGTAAAAAAAATAATTACTAACAAAACCTTAATAATCAACGATATAAAATTTGTTTCCCAAAAAGGACCAAAATGGAAAGCATCTTGAAGTTAATAAAGAAAAATGAACCCGTATGTTACAGCAGAACCTTGTGCAGAAGCAGGAAACCAAAATCTTACCGCAACAGATACAATTACTTAATTTATTCCATTTAAATACCATTGAATTAGAGCACCGTATAGAGCAGGAGCTGGAAGATAACCCGTTCCTGGAAAAAAAAGCGGAAGATGAAGAAGTGGTGGCCGATAAACTGAGCAAGGAAACTGTTCAGGACTACCAGGACTGGGACGAATTCGGATACGATGATATTCCGGATTACAAAATGGAATACAGTAATTATTTGCCGGACGACGAAAAAACTTTCAGTCCGCTGAAAGCCCATACCGATTACCGGGAAGACCTGAAAAAGCAGTTTCGCATGTACTGCTTCTCCGAGGAGCAAAATGTGCTGGCCGACTACCTGATCGATTCACTGAGTGATAACGGGTTGCTGGAAATTCCGCTCGACAAAGTGGCTGAAGAATATTCCTTCACCTGTAAAACCTGGACAGAGCCGGAAGTGTTTGAATCGATACTGATGGCCATCCAAAAGCTGGAACCCATTGGCGTGGGCGCCCGCAGCATTTGCGAATGCCTGCTTATTCAGCTTAAGAACATGAACACCAAAAGGCCCGATGTGCAAAAAGCCATCCGCCTGCTGGAAAACCACTACCAGGATTTGCGCAACCGCAATATGGACAAGATCATGGAGTGCCTGAAACTGGAGGAAGACGAGCTGAAGATCGTACTGGAACTGATCAGTTCCCTCAAAATGAAACCGGTAGCAGAAGTACAGGAAGGCACCGCGCCCAACGCGCATATCATACCCGACTTTTTAATTGTACAGGAAGGCGATTACCTGGAAGTATCGCTGTATAACCAACGCTCTTCCTCTCTTTTTATCAGCCGTGAATGGAAGGAAATAGTGGCCGACAGCCAGAAAAACAAGAAAGATGCCGCCGCGGCACAATATTTAAAGAACAAATACCAGTCGGCCCAATGGTTCGTGAGCGCCATCCGCCAGCGCGAAAGCACCATGCTGCGGATCATGAAAGCTATCGTGAACATGCAATATGACTATTTCAGGGAAGGGGATATCAAAATGCTGAAGCCCATGATCCTGAAAAATATTGCCGATATCACCGGCGTGGATATTTCCACCGTATCGCGTATCACCTGTAACAAGTATGTGGATACGCCATTCGGTATGATACTGCTGAAAGACCTGTTCACTGAAGGCATTATCAATGAAAAAGGCGAAGCCATCAGTAACCGTGTGATTCAGGTGGCCATCGAGGATGCTATTGAGAAAGAAGATAAAAAGAATCCATATACCGATCAACAATTGGTAGGCATACTGGCAGAGCGAGGATTTACCATTGCGCGCAGAACAGTTGCCAAATACCGCGAAATATTACAAATACCGGTTGCCCAGATGCGGGCTATATGGGCGTAGTGAGGGCATTGCAAAAAAATTCTCAACTTTATATACTAAATTGAACAGAACCCGGTACAACTCCCGACTAACATTAACAAAACCGATAAAGCACACTTGAAGATGCTGAAAATACTTGTAATTGATGATGACAGGGATATTTGCCTGTTGTTAAAACGCTTCCTGACCAAACATAACTATGAAGTGGCCGAAGTGTATGCGGGCAAAAAAGCCCTTGACCTCATAAACTCATTTACGCCCGACCTGGTGATGTGCGATTTCCGGCTCGACGATATGGATGGCACCACGCTGTTGGTTAAAATAAAAGAACTCTTGCCCGATGTGCCGGTCATCATCATGACCGGCTACAGCGATATCAAGGTGGCGGTAGAGGTCATGAAACTGGGCGCCTATGATTATATAGGCAAGCCTTTGTTCCCCGACGAAATACTGGTAACCATCAAAAAAGCATTGCAGAACAAGGGTGCATCTGCCAATGGCGCCGCTGTGGCTCATAGTGCTTCATCTGAAGGAGCAGCTTCGGCACAGGCTGCACCTGCCACAGCTACCGATGAGCAACAGGAAGGCATTGAAAAAGAAAAGAAACAACATGTAACCGTTTCGGGCGATTATATTTTTGGAGACAGCGATGCCTTTAAGAAAATATTAAAACAAATAGACCTGGTGGCGCCTACCAATTACAGCATCATCATTTATGGTGAAAGCGGTAGCGGTAAGGAAGCCATTGCCCAGGAAATACATAAACGCAGCCGCCGTAAGGCGCAGCCTTTCATTGCTATCGACTGCGGCGCCATGTCGAAAGAACTGGCCGGCAGCGAACTGTTTGGTCATGAAAAAGGCTCCTTCACCGGCGCCCTGAACCAGAAAGTGGGCAGCCTGGAGCTGGCCAATGGCGGTACCGTTTTCCTGGACGAGATCGGCAACCTGTCGTACGATATCCAGGTATCGCTGTTGCGGGTGGTACAGGAAAGAAAAATGCGTCGCGTAGGGGGCACCAAAGACATTGATCTGGACATACGCATCATTGTAGCCAGCAATGAAAAGTTGTGGGATATTGCCCGCCGCGGCAAGTTCCGCGAAGACTTGTATCATCGTTTCAATGAGTTCAGCATTGTAGTACCGCCGCTTCGCGAAAGAAAAGAAGACATACTGGTTTTTGCCCGCCACTTCCTGGCGCAAACCAATAAAGAACTGGAGAAAAATGTAAAAGGCTTTACCAGGGAGGTAGAGGAAATATTCCGCAACTATATCTGGTATGGCAACCTGCGTGAATTGAAGAATGTGATCAAAAGGGCTACGCTGCTGGCCGAAGGTCCTTATATCGAAGCGCATACCCTGCCTTTCGAAATTTCGAACTTTACCAGGTTGCAGTTTGATGAACTGCCCGAATCGGGCGCCATGCAGGAGCCCAGGCCTATGACAGCGCCCATACCTGCCCAACCGGCTTTTACGGAAGCCGATATTCCCAGGCCGCATCCTCATCACTCGCACAGTGAGCTGAGCCTGAAAAACGCCAGCATTGATGCGGAATACGAAACGATCATTGAAGCGTTAAAGAAATCGAATTTCAATAAAAGCAAGGCAGCCAAATTACTCAACATCGACAGAAAAACTTTATACAACAAAATGAAGCAGTACCAGGAATTCAATAATCATTAATCAGAACAAAATATCCGTATGCAGGGATATTAGTTTTAGTACCAAGCTTGATGGAACAAATAATAAACCAGGACATAAACCCTTTGAAACTATTGTTTCAATCCATTAGCGGTAACGATGGACTTCCAGAGAAAATAACTGATTTTTTTCCGGCAATAATCTACATATACGACACGGAGAATAAAAGATTGAAATATATCAACCGGAAGATCACAGATGTTTTGGGTTATACCTATGACGACATTCAAGGCTGGGACGATGATTTGATGGCCATTGTACATAAAGACGATGTGGAACTGGTAAAGAAGGAGCTGGAGAAATTTGGTTCGTTACCCGATAATGAGAGCTACAGCTACCAGTCGCGCCTTGGGCATAAGGCGGGAGGGTGGAAGTATTTTCGTACGCTGGGCACTGTGCTGCACCGCGACCGCAAGGGCAATGCCTCGTCGGTATTGCTGGTGGCGCAGGATATTACCGAAGAAATAGAAACCGGCAGCAAGTTCAAACGTATTGAAGAGTTGTTCAACGATACCCAGGAAATACTCAAATTCGGAGTATGGGAATGGGATGTGCCCGAAAACAGGATTGTCTGGAGCAACGGATTGTATAAGTTGTTGGGCTATGACCCGCTTACCGAAAAAGACAAGCTGCAGATCACCCCGCAATTTTATCTGCACCATATACTGGAAGAAGACAGGCATAAAGTATTGCACAATCAAAAAGACCAGCTGATCCACCACGAATACGATCACTACTATAAAATATGCGACCGCAACGGGCGTATCAAAGATGTGCGTGAAAAGGCAAAAGTGATACGCAACGACAAGAACGAACTGTTGCGCGTGATCGGCAGTACCATGGATGTGACAGAGCAATTGCAGTTGTACCGCGATCTGGCGGCTTACAAGGCCATGAAGCAGGAAAACGAAGAGTTCCTGAGTTATGGTACCTGGGAATTTGATTTACAAACCGGCCGCTACTTCTGGAGCGACGGCATGTACCGTTTATTTGGTTACGATCCCGGCGCCGATAAGAGCCGGACAGCCGTTACCGAATCGCTGTACCGCAAGCACATGAAGGATGAAGATTTCGAGCAATGGCAGGCCTTGCGCAACCAGCAGGAACATTATTCCTGGGAATTCCAGATAACAGCTGCCGACGGCAGCGTAAAACGTTTAGAAACGGTTGCCAAGGTGTTGTACGACCTGGACGGCCGCCGTTTAAAAAAGATCGGCACCTGCCGCGATATTACGCGTTTGCGTCAGTACCAGTCCAGTCTGGAAGAAAAGGTAAAAGACCTGGACCGCTCCAATAAAGAGCTGGAAGAGTTTGCTTACGTAGCCTCGCACGATATGAACGAGCCGCTGCGTAAGATTACTACCTTTATTGAAAGGCTGGAAAATAAATACAGGAATGAACTGGGTGCAGACGGCCAGTTGTACCTAAGCCGTATTGCCGCCTCGGTAGAGAACATGCGGTTGCTTATTGATACCCTGCTGGAATTCAGCCGCACCGCGCGCAACAACCAGCCCTATGTGCAGGTTGACCTGAACGATATATTATCGCAGGTAAAGGCCGACCTGGAACTGAAGATAGAAGAAACCGTGGCCAGCATAGAAGCTGTTGACCTGCCCGTGATTGCCGCCGTACCATCGCAAATGAAACAGTTGTTTGATAATCTCATCAGCAACTCCATCAAATTCCGTAAAGCCGGAGTAAATCCGCATATTGTGATCCGCACCCACAAATTGTCGAAAAAACAAAAGGAACAGTGGCGCCTGGATATGAACGGCAGCTATTATAAAATAGATTTTACCGACAATGGTATTGGTTTCGAGCCTGAATACAGCGAACGTATTTTCCAGATATTTCAGCGACTGCACGGCAAATCGGAATATCCGGGCTCAGGAATTGGGTTGGCCATTTGTAAAAAAATTACCGATCACCATAAAGGGGTGATCTATGCTACAAGCGAGCCGGACAAGGGCGCCACATTTACCGTTATATTGCCAGAAAGCCAATAAATAAACTTCGCTGAATAATGATAGTTTCGAAATTACAAGCCCGGATCCTGATAGTAGATGATGATGAAGACGATTTTATCATTACCAGCGATCTTATCCGTAGTATTCCATCGTCCGGGTTTTCCATAAACTGGTGTTATTCCTATAAAGAAGCATTGGCACAAATGAAAGCGCGCCAGTGCGATATTTATTTTATAGACTACCGGCTGGGCGCCAAAACGGGTTTAGACCTGCTGAAAGAAGCCATTGCCGCCGGCGTGGAAGAGCCGGTGATCCTGCTTACCGGTAAGGGCAACCACGATGTGGATATGGAAGCCATGCGCGTGGGCGCCATGGATTACCTCATCAAAGGTGAGCTGAATGAAGAAAAACTGGAACGCTCCATTCGCTATGCATTGGAGAGAGCGGCTTCGGTAAAAGCCCTGCGCGCCAATGAACGCAAGTACCGCAATATGTTCGAGCGTTCGAAAGACATGGTATTCACCGCCGACAAACACGGTAATTTCAGGGATGTGAACTCGGCCACCTCCGAGCTGGTAGGTTATACCCGCGAAGAGCTGATAGACCTTACCATTTACGATTTGTTTGTGCACAACCGCGACCTGGAAAAATTCAGGCAGCTGGTAGTGGAACGCGGCGAGGTAGATGATATGGAAGTGGAGCTGCGTACCAAAACCGGCGAAATGCGTGTATGCATCATTTCCACTTCGCTGGAAAAGGATAACAATAACGAGGATTATATGCAGGGCATCGTGCACGATATCACCAACCTGAAAAAGGCTGAAAAGGCCACCCTGCAGGTGGAAAAGCTGGCGGCAACCGGCCGCCTGGTGCGCACCCTGGCCCATGAGGTAAGAAACCCGCTGAACAATATCAACTTATCGGTTGAACACCTGCGTGAGGAGCTGCCTGCTGATGAGAACAGCGCACTGTACCTGGAGATCATTCAACGCAACAGCCTGCGTATTGGCGCCCTGATCACCGAGCTGCTGAATTCATCCCGACCCGCCGAAATGAAAATGGAACCCCATGTGCTGCAAAGCATCATGGACGAAAGCATTGGCGAAGCCATTGACCGTCTGACCCTGAAAGGCATCAAGCTGAATATAAAGTATCCCGATGAGCCGGTGACCGTCACCGTTGACAAGGAAAAATTAAAGCTGGCCTTTTCGAATATTCTCATCAATGCCACCGAGGCTATCGATCACGATCATGGCCAGATATCGGTAATCATCGAAAACATCGACGACAGTCACGCCATCATCATCAGCGATAATGGCTGCGGCATCAGCGAAGAAAATATATCGCGCCTGTTTGAACCTTATTTTACCTCCAAACGCAACGGTATGGGGCTGGGGCTGGCCAGTACACTCAATATCATTCAATCGAATAAAGGCAGTATCGATGTGATGTCGGAAGTAAATGTAGGCACTTCGTTTATAATCACTTTCAAAAAAGGCGAGACGGTAGAAGAAATGAGAAACCTGACCGCCGGCAGGCAGGTAACGAATTAAAAATAAGGATTAGAAGGTGTAAAACCACAAACGCCTCCAAAAAAATGGCTGCCCCCTAAACGGAGACAGCCCCTGGAATCCTCAAACCCGTATCGCCTAAAATCCTATTCCGATATATAGAGAGATAGCGCTGTTCTTCGAATTCTTTAATAACTCGCCAGACACGCTACCGGATTTCCCAATCTCTCTCAACCCATAGTTATATCGGGCGCCAATCGTAAAGTTGGAGATGTCGATGCCAAGACCACCGGCCAAACCATAATCGAACCGGTTGAAATTGTCGGCATCCAACTCGGCCACTTCGTCGATGGTGCCTTCATCTTTGTTCAGATCTTTAATGTTTACACCTGCCAGGTAAGATACATAAGGACCTACATGCAGGTTGAAATTTTTTGAAAGATTAAAAACGGCCAGTACGGGTAATTCAATGTAGTTGAGGTTGAATCGGTATTCCCCGTCTCCCATGATAAAATTGTCGTAGGTTTCTTTGGCGCCCTTGCTGCTATACAACAACTCAGGTTGAATGGAGAAGCCACGGGTTACCGGCAGTTTGGCAAAGAAACCGGCATTGAAACCCACTTTCATATTTTCGTCCGACACATCATCGTCGACATATAAATTGGTTAGATTAACACCTCCCTTAATACCAAATTTGGGAGATAAATCATTTTCTCCCATTGATTGCTGTTCCTGGGCAACTGCCTTACTGCCTGCTACCAACGTTCCGCCGATCAACATGGCTACACATACGATGCTTCTGATTTTCATACTTAACTACAATTTGTTTTAACAGGTAATTTTTGTTATACTCTTGAAATTCCTGTGCCCCTGCCTGAAATGCAGCGCTATAAAGACTTTCGGCATGTTGCGTGGAAATTACTCCTCATAGCATACCAGAACGTTCCACTGGTTTTCGTGCCCGGCATGAAAATTTTTTAAGAAATAACATGAAAAAACGAATCATTATTATAGTGGCTCTTATCCTGGTGGGCGTTGCTGCATTCTTATATTATAAGAACTGGCGTCGCCAATTTTTAAATAAGGATTTGCCCAATCTTGTATTTCTGAAATCAGATAGTGTATACCGTATTTCCTACGATGATCTTTATGTAAATGAAGTAGCCGGCGAAATCAGGATTAAAAACCTGCAATTACAACCCGATACCACTTACCGAAAATCTACCGACAGCAGTTTGCCAAAAAACCTGTTGCGTGTAAGCGTTCCCGAATTACATGTTACAGGCGTACGAACCGATATGGCTTTATTGAACAAAGAAATAAACGCCGCGCGTATTACTATCAGCAACCCGGTTGTTACGATGTTCAATACAAAGCCTGATCCTAAAAACGAGGAAGGTTATAGTGGCAACGACAGCGGCGCCACTACCTCCAGCATATACCAGATATTATTAAGAGGCCTGCAGAGGATCAGGGTTGATACTATTTCTATCAGCGGTGCCGACTACCATATTTGTAAATGGCGGAGCAGTGATACCTCTTTCAGTGGCAATGGCATTCATGCGCAGTTATACACACTCGACATCAGCGACAGCACCAGCACCGACACTTCACGTATATTATTTGCGAAGCAGGCCGATCTTCAGGTAGAGAAGATACGCATTCGTGATAAAAAGGGTATGTACAATTATGTGATGAACGAGATAGCACTGCAATCCAATGCAAGTTCATTCAAATTGAAAAGCGCCTTTATTTCCCCCACCCTGGGTGAAGCAGCTTTTGTAAAAGCCGCTAAATGGCAAACCGACCGGTTAAATATAGATCTTACAGGCCTTGATTTTAACGGTATCAATGTACAGTCGCTGCTGGATGGCAACCTGGTGTCGAAAGAACTGGTCATCAAAGGCGCAGCGTTCAGGATATTCAGGGATAAATCCTACCCACGCAAAACCGGTCCCGATAAAGCGCCTACTTATCCGCAGCAGCTATTTACCCAAATACCGGTTCATGTATCCATCAAAAAAATGGTGGTGAACCAGGCTTATATCGAATACAAGGAAAAAAATCCGAAAACCGCCAGCAGTGGGGTGGTGCATTTTAATAAAGTATCGGCCACTTTATTCAATGTTACCAACCGCCCGGCCGATTTGCGGGAGAATGCCATTTGCACGGTGAAATTCTCGAGCCTGTTCCTGAACAAGGTGCCTTTTTCGGCTACCCTGCATTTATATCCGGGGCATGAGAAGGGAAGGTTCGCCGCCAAAGGCTCTATGGGCGCCGTAGATGCGGCTTTTTTCAACCCGCTTACCAAACCACTGGCTTTATTAATGATCAATTCAGGAACCGTAAACAGGCTGGAATTCAGTTTTACGGGCAATAACTATGCGGCCAACGGCTCGGTGAAATTATTATACGAGAACCTGAATGTAACCCTGCTGAAAGCCGACGAAGACAATAAACAACAATTAGGATCCAAGAAGCTGGCCAGTTTTCTGGCCAATGCCAGCATCAAAAACAACAACCCGGGCAAAAACAATTCGCTGCGTATTGCCACTGTAAACAACCCGCGCGATGATAGTAAAGGCATCTTTAACCTGATATGGAAGACCATCCTGGCCGGTCTTATAAAAACCATTGGCATAGAAGGCAAGATGCCCTAGAAGGGATAACCGATACCCAGGTTGAAGATCAGGTTATCTTTTCTCCAGGCGCTGTTGCCAAAATCAATCTGGTCATATACCCATTGCTCCCCTTTGGGAAGCCAGGACTTGCGAAGCGGAAAGGCTACATCGAGCCGCAATACCAGGAAGGTGATGTCTATGCGTATGCCAATACCCGCATCCACCGCCAGTTGATTCAAAAACTGGTTGGTGAATTTGGCGCCCGGTTTATTCGGGTGTTCATTCCATAACCAAATATTACCGGCGTCTACAAACACTGCCCCATGCACTACACTCACCAGCGGGAAACGCAGTTCGGTATTCAGCTCCAGTTTGATATCGCCCGATTGTTCAGCCAGCAAACCGGTATTGGTTGAATCTATATAGGTACCCGGACCCACCGATCGGCTGCGGAAGCCGCGCAGGCTGTTGTTACCGCCCGAGAAAAACTGCTTGATAAAGGGCAGTTCCCATGAATTGCCATAAGGAATACCCAAACCTACCATAATACGATTGGCCCACATGGTATTGCTGCTGCCCAGTTTGCGATAGAACCTGAAATCAGATTGCAGCCGGGTGTATTGCGAATATTGGGCGCCAAACATAGTGGCCGTATCGCCACCGGCCAGATCGGGCCTTCGTATAAGACTGGCGATATTCCCCGACAAATCGATACCGCCGTTAAAATAAATGCCATTGGCCGGTTTATTGTTCAACAGGTTGGTATAGGTATAACTGTATTCCGAACCCAGTATGAACTGTTTCTCCACAGCCTTGTTCAATGTGGGGTTCTTCCTGGCGCTGTCTACAAAAGCAGGCGTTATATCGGCCGGCTGGATATAATTAATGGCGATAGGATTCAGCTCATGTTCCTTGCGAATGGTTTCCTTCCAGTTAAAACCATAACCCATGCGGAAGGAATTGAGGGTATATAATTTTTGCCGGGTAAGCAAATCGTATCCCAGCTTGATGGTGGTTCTGGGTAAAAAACCGCCCTTGGTATTGGGGTTTACAAAAGGTATCAGGAACCGGGGAAAAATTAATTGGGGTTCTATACCATACCGAAGTGTATTGAAACCCTGTAACTGGCCGCTGTACTGCACTTCAAAACCGGCAGAAGCGTTCACCACGAACTGTTCACCGGCCCTGAAGGTATTGCGGTTGCGCCAGCTTACGGTGATATTACTGCCGGTAAGGTTGTTCGATTTGGTGCTGGCATTGATTTCGGTGCGCAGCGATTTTTTGGGCATGCGCGTGAGATAATAATAGGCGTTCAGCTGCGCCGAATCAGTACGGGGCACCATTTCGAAACGGTTCTTTACAAACTTGAAAATATTCATGCTCATTAACCGGCTGATGCTGGCATTGTGATCGGTACGATTGTACACATCGCCGGGGTTGAAGGCCATGGATTGCAGGAAGAGTTTGGGTTTATAAAAATCGCGTTTGTCTACCAGGTAATACCCCTGGTAATATTTGGCGTCTTCTTTACTGGTATCTGCATCGGCATTGCCCAGGTTAAAGCCGGTATATATAAATACATCGTTGATGCGGTACAATTTTACTGCCTGCTCAGGTATATTGCTTTTGACGGTCACAAAAAGATCTACCTTGTTATTACCTACGGTAGAATCGGCCTTGATGAGCAGGAACTCGGGGTTGAAATAATAAAAGCCGTTTTCTTTTAGATAATTATCTATCCGCACTCTTTCGGCCTGTATCACTTCCAGGTCGAACGGGTTGTTGGGGCGCAGCAGGGTTTGCGGCATCACCTTTCTGATGGCGTTGTGCAGTTCCGAACTATCACCCTCGAATGCCACGCTTTGAATGGTGTATTGATCGCCTGCGCGAACCATGTATTGCGCAGCAGCTTTTTTCTTTTTCAGTGTGGTATCGGCCCGTACGCCGGCATTAAAATAACCTTTGTTTTGCAGGTTGCTTTGCAATACCTGCACATTGCGATCGAGATTGAGATCGCTTAACAAAACCGGCGGCTCGCCCATTTTTTCGCGCAGCCATTTTCCCGGGAATTTTTTAGCCTTTGCATTGGCATTGTAGATATACAATTTGATGGGCATGCCCAGTATGCGTGAATTGGGTTTAGGCCTGGTAAGGGCGCTTAACTGGCTGCGCAAAGCTTTTTTCTTTTTCTTCGACATCAGGCTGTCGCGTATGGTTACCGATGCACCGGTATACAGCGCATCGCCGGGAGGCAGGTTCTTTGTGCCGGAACATGCGTATAATAACATCACAAACACTGCCGGTAAACAATAGTATAAACGATTATATCTCCTCACGTTTTTCCAGTTCCTGGTTTTGCATTGGTTTGAACGTTGTTTGTGGTGACGGCGTTTGCTGTTCCTGCTCTTCCTGCTGTGCTTCGCGTTTTCGCCGTTGCAGCCTTTGTTGACGGCGCTGCTCTTTTTCCTTTTTGCTCAGGAACAGGTTCCTGAACCGGTTATAATCCAGTGTGATCACAAAACCCACTCCGGTTTCTATCACATATCCCTCAATCACACCTTCGTATTCGTTTTTACGATAAGCCCGCACCCGGTAGCGGCCGTCCTTACTAAGACTGTAATCCACGGCCACATTGCCGGCCAGGTTACTGCTGTTGCGGTTGGTATTCTGTGTACCCTCCAGGCCGAAATTATTGCCTACGGTCACCGTAAGGCGGTCGTTCAGCAGGCGTTTGGATAAAGACACATTCAGGTCGGTACGGGTTTTGGCATTGCCGGTGCTGTAATCTTCAAATGAGGTAAGGTCGAAATTGATGTCCACCCCCTGTATCAGATCGCCGGCCACCTTGTTCAGTTGCTCTGTGAGCAGTTTACTGGCGCTTTGCCGGGCCAGGTATTCGGGTGTTAAACCACCACCGCTGCTTTCAAACGGATTATCCTGAATAAAGCGGTTGAGCAACAACAGGGCAAATACCTGCTTGTTCAGCTCCGATGGTTCCTGCCGCAATTGGTTCAGCCGGTTGTTGATGGTGGTTACATTGCTCTCTCCTATCTCGGCATCACCTTCCGGCAATTTGATATCGAAGCTGATCTGCGGCTGCATCAGCTCACCCCGCATGGTGAGCAATACTTCAAAGGGAATGCGTTGCAGATAGGTATTACGGCGACTACCTTCCGATTCCTCGGCCGACAGCTGGCCGCTCACCAGGTCAAGCGGGGCGGTTTTTACGGTGTATACCGCGGTCACATCCAGGTCGGCCATGGTAGGCTCGCCATTCCAGGTGATCTTGCTGCCCTGCTGTATGGTAAATTTTCGTTTCAGTAAATTATACGACAGCTCGTAGGCGCCGTTCTGTATTACATAGGTGCCGGTCATGGTGATCTTGCCGCTGGGATCAATACCGCCGGTGATCATGCCCTCGCCTTGCATACGCAAAAAATCGCCATTGCCTTCATCAATCACCAGGCTAAAGATGGCTTCTTTTTTTACTTCCAGGTTTACGTTGATATCCATACCGGTGAGCACCGAGCGGTTCAGGGAATCGTAACGGACCTGCTCCTGCAAAAACAGGGTGTCGTTACCGGGCGCGTCCATATCTATAAAACGTACAATGCCTTCCCTGTCTACCACACCGGGATCCTGTTGCGGCAATACCACGGTCACATTGGTTTCATCGCCAATGGTCAAATTGCCATCTACCACGGGCTGGGTGGGTGTGCCCTTGATAGTCATATTGGTGCTGAACAGCAATTTGCCCCAGTACAAACGGTTCTGTTGTTTGGTGCTGTTCATAGCGCGGAAATTATTGGCGCGCAGTGAAAGATCGAAGCGGTAATCCGAAAAATCGGTGGTATACACCATGCCATTCAGGGTGGCCTTGTTTTTTGCAGAGTCCAGCAACTCGAACCGATCGAAACGAATGCCCTCATTGTTTACCGTAATGGTTTCATCTTCTATACTAAACACATTGTTCAGCATGACCAGGTTGAAACTGGTTTGCCGTATTCGCAAACCACCATCGATATTCAATTTATCGGTAGTACCGGCCAGGGTAAACTTACCGGTTACCTGGCCTGATGCACCGGTAATGGCGCCCATGGTAGCGCCTTCGATGGTGGCCATATTGATGGTGTCGATCGAAATGTCAAAGTCAAAATCGTTGCCGTTTACACGTTTTGTGTAGTAATTGCCTTTTATGGTAGCATGGTTGCCATGACCGGTGAGCAATAAATCGGCATTGATGATATCGGGATTGGTATTATTGGCTTTGATGGCCAGCTTGCCCAATGTATCTTTTCTGAAATTGAGGTCATTGATCACCAGGTCGCCCGAAAATATGGGTTGTTTCATCAGGTCGCGCAGTGTGATTTGTCCATCCAGCGTTCCGTCTATACCCAGCGAATCGGGGGTAACAAAGGCCGCCAGGGTGGATATTTTGAAACTGGTGAAGCTGGCTTCGGCAGGGGCGTTCAATCCTTCTCCCCTCGACTTGATACTGATTTGCTGGAAATGCCGGTTCAGCATAAAATCGGTGATACGTATATCGTCCTTGCCCAGGTGTATAAGGTTATTGGGCGCCACGGTCCACTCTTCATAATTCAATAAAAGGCTGTCTGAACGCAGGCTGATATCGTACACGCCGTATTCAGGTTGTTTCAAAAATCCGCCCAGCGCATATTTGATACGCCCCGCACGGTCATTGAAACGGGTGTCGAAATTCAGGGAGTCGTCGGCAGCACTGGCGTTAAAATACAGGTTGTAGATGGTATTGCCGGCCATTTGCAGGCTGGCCAGGTTGGTGGTCAGATTCAGAGCACTGTCGGCTGCTCCGGCCTGCAGGTCCAGGTCTTCCAGGGCCATGGCATTAGTCACCAGCACAGGCATATTTACATTGGCCTGCCAGCCGCTATCGCTGGCAAAACGGGCATTCAGGCGCAGATGCTGGAAACGTTGCAGGGCGGGGAAAAATACTTTTAATGCCGGGTTATCGCGCACAAACATACCCAATCTGAAATTATAGGGATCGATCTTTGCCGGCGGCTGGCTGGTTTTGGGCATGATGGTAAAATAAGGTTGAATGGCCTGCTGAATGATACTGCCCAGTTGTGTAAGCTTGTACTTACCGGCCATACGCATGCGGGCAATATCGCTGGTAAGCGTAATGCGGCTGCTATCGCCATTTTGATTGGCCCGCAAGGTTACGGTATCCAGTTGCAGACGGCCCTGGTCGGTCACTACCAGGGAATGAATGATGTCTATCTCGCCCTGCAAACTATCGGGGTTCACATTGGACATATCAGCCCTTATTTTTCCGCGGTACACAAAGGTATTGGGAGTAAGATGCAGCGGTTGTGTTTTGATACTGTCTATTTGCAGATCGGCTGTAATAGCCGGGTCGTTCAGGGCCAGGTTTACCGATACATTACCGGCCAGGTGAATATTCGGGTCTTCAATGCTTAGCCGGCCTTGTGCCAGCTGGTTCCTGATGGCTCCATCCAGTGCTATATCGCGGTAATTGTATTGCTGGTATACCAGGCTTTGTATGGCGCCTTTGAGCGTGGCATCGGCGCTTTCGGCAGTCAATCCCTTTCCCTGAATCTGTATTTGGGCGCTGAGGGTTTGCATGGAAGTATCTTTTGTGATGTATCCCACATCCAGGTTTTGCGCCTGCAGGTTCAGGTTGTACGAAGCGGCCTGCGTGTTTTGGTAATTGGCCATGGTGCCGGTCAGCACCACATTACCCGATGAGGAATTCAAATGCAGGTTGGTTTGCATGTTTTGCCCATTGCCTCTGGCTGTACCCGATAAACGTAGTTGGGCGGGTACATTGATTTGTGCTTGCAGCTCGGTGGGCAAAAACTGGTTGGCATCCTGCTGTGTGGTTTTTATTTCGTTGATGCGTACATCGCCGTATAGTTTATCCATGGAAGGCAAACCCACCACGGTACCTTCCACATCTAACCTGGTATGGCCCCATCCCTGTATCTGCAACACACGGGCAGTGAGGCGGTCTACACGGCCTTCCACGTCGGCATTGATCTTAAATACCGTAGCCGGGTTGCTGAACATGGGTTGCTGGCGCAGGTCGGGTACAAAAAAAAGTATATCGCGGTTAGCTATATAACAACCCGGTAATTTGGCATTTACCTGCAGCAGGCCGATATTCTTTTGAATGCTTTCCAGTGAAGGATAACTGATGGCGATGGTATGTTTGATGAGCGTGCCGGGTGTTTTCACAAACAGTTCACGAGCTTCGGCCTTTTTGGCCGTGTACAGGAATTGGCCTTTTAATTCCTGCAGGGTAAAACCGCTTTGTTCTTTGAAGGCTGCCCGGGCTACATTGGCGGCAATTGAATCCTCATCCAGGTTCATCATCATATTATTGACCTGTATATTGATGTCTTCGGCTTTTAAATGACCATAATCGAGCGTTTGGGGTTGGCGTGGCTGGTTCTCATCATCGAACCGCAGCCTGCTTTTTTGCAGGCGCAGATCGTTTACCGCTATGTACCAGCTTTTCGATGTAAGATCCTCTACTTCTTTTTTGGCTTTTTCAGCCACCAGTTTGGCGGGTGGTGATTTACCCATCAGTACGCCGGCATCCACACCTGTCATACGCACCTGGTCCAGTACAATGCGTTGACTGTTTAAATCGGATTCTTGTACCTGCACCTGCACATTGGCCAGTTTGGCCAGCGTATAAAAAGCCGATACATCGTTCTTATAATCCACATCAATATTGGTTAACCGTATTTGCCGCAGGCGAATGGCGGGCAAAGGCGCGGTGCCGGTATCGTTGGTTATCACCTCTTCCGTGGCCACCAGCGGCTTCCACTGGTACATGCGAGCTGTTAACCCATCGAGGGTTATGGAAGGCACATCAAAAAACTGTTTGGCCGGGTCGATGGTTTTGATGTGTGTATCGAAATGTTGCAGCTGTATAGTCCAGTCATTGCCCGAAATGGTATCCCGGTAAACGAAACGAATACTGTCGAGGTATAAATTATCCAGCGCCATTTTCATGGCGGCGGCTGTATCGGCGGGATCGGGTGGCTGCGTATTTTCGGTTACAAAAGCATCAATCACAAACTGGAAATTGTACACCGTATCGGGCAGCTGCCTTTTTATTTTGGCCGTCATGTTCTGCAGGCGCAGGTCGCTGATCTTTACTTCATTGCTGATGAGTTTGAACAGGTTGATGCTGGCTTTGATGCGACCGCCATACAACAGGGTATCCTTTGTTTTGTCTTCGAGGTAAATGTTTTCAATGGCCACCGAATTGGGAAAGCCAATACGCACGCGACCGATGGCCACATGTGTTTTTAATTTTTTTTTAAGAAAGTTCACCACCTTTTCCTTCGCGAAGTTTTGCACAGGACTTGTTTGCACTGCAACTGCAATGAGTATCAGGGCTACGAAAAACCACATCAAAACTTTCAGGGATATTTTAAGCGCTTTCTTCACTCCTTTTTGTGCTTTAGCTTACTGTACACTGTTACTATTAAAATACCTATGCCATTTGAAGGCAGGTAATATCAAATATACCACTGAAAGTGGTGTAGAAAAAATTACACATGCCTTTAATCAGCCCAATTGCGATTCGGGGATTTCCTTTGCTTCCTGCTTGATAATGAATACTGCTGTATCTACCGGTTTTATACCTGCGCCGTGCCGCAGCGCATATACTTTGGTGAATTCGGCCCCAAAATACAGGATCAGGGAAGAATAGTATACCCAGGATATGATCACAATAATAGAGCCGGCTGCGCCATAGGTGAGCCCCACATTCGATTTGCCCAGGTACAGCCCTATCAAAAATTTACCGATCATGAAAAGAAGGGCGGTAAAGCCGGCGCCCACCAGTACATCCTTCCAGCGAATGATGGCGTCGGGCAGTACTTTAAAAATGATGGCAAACAGAATGGTGATGATGGCGAAAATGATGAGTATGTTCACCACATAAAAGCTGATGATGGTTACTTCTTTGAAATACGCCTGCAGGCGGTCGCTCAGCACTTCTACCATGGCGTTCACCACCAGCGATACCAGCAGGATAAAGGCACAGCTGATGATAAGCGAAAAAGATATGAGGCGGTTGGTGAGGAATTTTAACCAGCCTTTTTTGGGTTTGGCCTTGATAGACCATATATAATTGATGCTGTCCTGTATTTCGACAAAAACGCCAGTTGCGCCAACGATCAGCAATACAATGCCTATAATGGCGGCCGAGGCGCTTTGCTGTGTTTTTTCAATGTTGGCTACAATATTCTGTATCTGCAGCGCGGCTTCGGAACCAATCATTTCCCTGATCTCGTGGTATAGGTTGCCCGCCACCGCAGCGGGCCCCCAGAAAATACCGGCGCATGCAATGATGATAATCAGCATGGGCCCTATAGAGAAAATGGTATAATACGAAAGGGACGCGCTGAGTTTGACGCAATTATCTTTCATGAACTCTTTACCGGCCAGTTTCAATAACTGCCAGCTATTGGATAATATTCTTACGATGTTCATACTTACAATGATTCAAAAGCCCGTTCCGACGTTTCCTGAGCATATAATTCCACAATCCAGGGTTTTCATACAGTGAATATGCATTAGTTTGTCAAAATAAAGGGGCTGGCAAAAAATTTTTATTATACCTATCAATTATACACTATAAAATTATGAACTATGAGAAGTATTCTTTATTTGATAGCGGTGATATTGGTGATTGGTTGGCTGTTGGGATTCTTTGTGTATAGCGCAGGGGGATTGATTCACATTTTGATCGTATTAGCCGTAATATCCTTGCTACTGGGTTTGATGAGAAGAACTTAGTTTTTCCTTCATATAGTAAGTTCAATCAGTCAAAGGGTTGCAGGAATTTCCTGCAGCCCTTTTTTGTTTCTGCAGGAGGCATAAAAAAAGCTGCCCGGAAGGACAGCCTTTATGTTATGATCACAGAACTATATTCAATTCACCAGGCGTTTTTTCTCAACTGCCTGGAGGTCGCGCATGGATTTATAGATCAATGGATCGGAATATGTTCCGCATGCATCTATGAGGGTGCCCTTGACGCCATCTTCCGTTTCAATGACATATAGTATTGCACTATCGTCCGGGTCGGCAAAACCTTCGAAGCGGAATGAGGTAACCACTTTTACCTGGTTGGGGGCGTACAATTTATGGGTACTGGCCGATTCTAATCCTTCTCCTGTAGCTTTGAAGTCCTCCCTGTAGCCGTCGTCCACCACCTTGCTCAAACACGACACCATGCTCTTAATGTATGGTGTGGACCTGTTATAATCCGTATTCATAGCCTTTTTGAATATATATGTAAATATGTTGCCAGTGAGATTGTGGAGTTACTTCCCCAAATTTATTTTTTGAATTCAGCCAAAGCAGCGGCTACCCGCGGTTCGGGGTGCACCCCCTTTCGCGGGTGCTCTCTATCCTGAGTGCAGAGATTTACCTACACAAAAAACCAACAGGCCGGTAAAACTACCAGCCTGTGTTTTTCTGCTCTACAGTACTAAAGCCACTTATTTTATACTATCATAACATTCTTTGATCCTCTCCCGATGCGTTCTGATTTTGGGAAGGGTGGTATTCACCCACGTCCTCAAATCAGGATCCAGTGCATCGTTAGCGGCCATCTCCAGTTGGGATATAGCCCGCTCATGCATATCGAGCATTTCAGCACACCACTTCTTATCAAATGATGCAGGCCGGTTGTTTTCAGCCAGGTTATCTGATCGCTTTTTCATTTCCTCCAACGCTGCACCAGGTATGCTGATGTTTTTATTCACTGCATACTCTTTTAACTGGTTGATCAACGTGGTATGCGCTGTTTCCAGCATCCCTGCCAGGTCTCTCACTTCCTTGTTTTGAGAACGCTCCCGGGCCCTTTTGGCCATTTCAATGGCGGCATATTGCCCGGTAGACAAATCCACTACCAATTGCGCATCTTTTTTTTCATCGGCATCCAGTTGCTCACTATTTCTTTCTTTGGCTATCCGCTCATTGCTTTGATCAGTCTGGCAGGATACGATTGTGAACGATGTTAGGATCATACACCATCCTGCCACTATGTACCAGGCGGTTCTCATGAAATGTATGTTGTGATCATTTTTTTACAGTGGCATTCATATCCCTGTATTTCTTCACCATATCGTGGCTGCTTTTTAAAGCGGCTTTCTGGTTGGTGATGATTTGTCTGATATTGGCGGGAAGTTCCGCATCAGAAGCCAGTGCTTCTTCATAGGCACGCTGGGCGGCATCTTCACCATATTCACAACTGGCCAGTATAGCCGTTCTGTCTTTACCGGTGAAGGTTGCTTTTACGTCCATCCATGCCCTGTATATTTTACCGGAAGCAGTAGTGCCTGTTGCAGGGTCACCACCCAATCTTCCTACTTCTGCTGTCAACTCGGTTGCATACTGGCGGCTCTCATCTGCCATTCTATTGAACATTGTCTGCAGATCCACATCCATGTCACGTGCTTCATCTGAAGCTCTTTGATAACCGGCTGTGCGATCGTTGTTAATCCTGATCAGGTCGTTCAGCACTTCTATTATGTTTTCATTTTGTGCCATATAATAGTTTTTGAGTTAAAAATCAGATACGAATTGAGTAATGAAAAAACTATTCCTGCACAACTGCTGTATCGTATATCAATTCATCTATGTGCATGTGGAAGTGCGTCTACATTCAAGGTAAATGTTGCTAATATCATGCACATATGCGTATTAATGGCTTAATAATTTGCTAAATAGTCAATAATGTGCGAATTTGCTTAACAATATTGTGCGCGATTTTTTTCACCTAATTATTTGTTGTTATGGCGAGGTATTCAAAAAAATCTCAAAAGACCGTGGCAAGCGCTGTTCGCCGCAAGAAGAAAGGAACATTACGCAGTGGCTCCAGCGGTAAAAAAGTAAAAAGCCGTAAACAGGCAATTGCCATCGGTTTATCTGAAGCAAGGAAGAAAGGCGCCAAAGTGCCTGCTCCTAAAAAGAAATCGGCCAAAAAGAAAGCTGCCAAAAAAACTGCGCGGAAAAAATCAGCGCCCAGGAAAAAAACAGCCCGGAAAACGGCTTCGAAAAAAGCAGCAACAAAGAAATCAGCGTCGAAGAAAACAGCCCGGAAAAAAACAGCCAAAAAAAGAAGATCATAAGTGGTCAATCCATTTCTATAAGAAAGAGACCGTCTGCGGATGGTCTCTTTTATTTTCTCCCTACATTCAGGCAGGTATAAAAAAACCCGATGTGGAAACATCGGGAGTCCTTGGTTAAGGCCTGATTTGTAGCGTAATTTTATACTAGTTTGTAGTAATTCTTTGTAGTTATTTTAGAAGACCGGCCTCTCATTGAACTGCTCCGCTTTTACTACCGGTCTTGTGCATATATTATTACGAAAACTATGCCTAAAATTTTAAACGGGAATAAATTAGCATCATTTTAAAGTTGACCAGTTTTTTCCCCAAATTGTTTCAGGATTTGTGGAAAGACTGTAGAATTTTCATTAAAACGGCTTCTTCAGCGGTTAATCCGGACTTATCGTCAGGCTCTTCCAGTTTATCCAGTTCGTCCAGGTACTTCTTCAAATTGTTTTGTTCATATAGCTCAAGCAGTCCCGGATGCACATAATATTTCTTACAAACGGTTCGCGTATTGCCCAGCTTTAGACTAACCTGGTCAAGCGCAGCCATGATGTTCTTTTTGAGCTCGGCCTGGGTGAGGGCTTCCCCCATCGACTGCAATGCCCGCATCAGGTTCAGCGAGCCGGCCCAGGTTCTGAAATCCTTCGAGGTAAAATCCTTGCCGGTAGCTTCCCTGATATAGTTGTTGATCATACCCGAATCGATGGATTTGCGGCTACCGTCTTCATCATAATACTGAAACAGCTCCTTACCCGGTATCTCCCTGCAGTTTTGAACAATACGCGCCAGGCGTTTATTTTTAACGGTTATATTATGGAATACCCCTTTTTTGCCTTTGAAAGAAAATTTCATTTTATCGCCCGATATCTCCACATGTTTATCCTTTAACGTGGTGAGGCCATGCGAGCCATATTCTTTTTCGTAGCCTTCGCTGCCGATCCTGATATAGGTGCGTTCCATTAAACAGATAGCAGTGGCTATCACTTTAGTGGCGGTGAGCTCCTTTTTAGCCAGGTCGTTTTCCAGCCGGGCACGCAGCAGGGGCAGGGCTTTTCCAAACTCATACAGCCGGTAAAATTTTGTTTCGTTGCGTAATACCGACCACAAGGGATGATAGCGGTATTGTTTGCGATTACGCATATCGAGGCCGGTGGCCTGTATATGTCCATTGGCCAGCGAACATATCCATACGCCCGACCAGGAAGGGGGAATGGCCAGGCTACGGATGCGTTTGATATCCTCTTTTTTACGAAAAGGCTTTCCCTCAAAAACATACATATAACCCTTACCCCTTTTGCATCGGCTAATGCCGGGGTCTTTGTCAGTCACATACACCAGGCTTGCCAGAGAGGCTGCCTTTTTATAGTCTCTGTGTACTTTTAATAATTCTTTGCGGTTTAATTTGATGGCTTCCATAATTAATTATCCGACCTGATTTTACGCAGCGCCTCAACCGGTATGATGCGAAAAAGGGAGTAGCAGGACAAAAAAAAGTCAGGCCAAGAATGGCCCGACACCAGTAGACCTTAAAAAACCCCTAAATCTATAACCAGAACTAAAGTCTTTTTCCGGTCAGGAAATAATGTATGTTCAAATGGTAAACTGTTCGTTATTCTTCTTCCTCCTGGCTGGCTTCCATATTCGAACTGCTTTCAGCGATTTGAGTAAGCAATTCATCGGTTTCTTTTTCCTCCGACAATGTTTGCGCCAGTATCTCAGCTACATCGTCGCGACCAATGGTTTTTGCCAGGGTAACCAATCCACCATAGGAGGCAATTTCGTAATGCTCTACTTTCTGACAGGCCATGATCAGGGCCACATCGCGGGTAGCGCTGCCATCTTCGGTATCTTCCACTATCGATTCGCCTTCTTTTACCAACCCTTCCATGGCTTCACATTTTTTGCCACGGGCTGTTTCTTCCATCAGTTCAAATACTTCTTCCAAACGTACTATCTGTTCTTCCGTAACTGACTTATGGTCTTCGATGGCGGCGGCCAGCTCTTCCGATGTAGCCGCCTTAGCTAATTTAGTTAACGCCTTTACCAGGTGTTTTTCTGCCCAATAAATATCTTTCAGCTCTTCTATGAAAAATTCTTCGAGCATCGTTTTGTTATCCTTTTTTGCAGGCTTTGCAGTTTTACCATTAGTTCTTGTATTGCTTGATTTCGTCTTCGTTGCCATAATAGGTGTTTTTTTGTTTTATGCTTTTTTTAAACTGTGTTAGCCATACATCTAAATGAAAAACCAATGCCACGGTTTTCAGCTTATGAAATTTAGAACTGGGGAAAAATATCCTCGGCATTTTTATTCGTGCAATTGTGTGTTACCCATTTAGCAAGGTGGTACCTGATTTGAACTTCTGTTACCATTAAAACAATCGAGTATGAAACCTGGGAATGACATCTCTTTTTTACAGGACAGAATCCAGGGGATTGGGAGTGCATTATTCTATAATTTGAGCAGTGGCGTCTTGAAGTTCCCCACCAGCATTGTAACCGTATTAAAGGTAGACGAAGCAGCCAATATCTGGTTCTTTACCAACCGGCCCGAACAAAGCCTGCAGGTATTTGACAGAGAATTTCCCGTGCGTATGCAATTTTACCGCAAGGGTAAGGGATATCACTTACACATTACCGGCCGTGCCTATATTGTAGACGACCCTGAGGAAGTGTATGGCCTGGTAAGCTTGCCCGAAGACATGAAAGCACGCGCTTTTCGTGAGCTGGTGCTCATCAAAGTACAAATCAACAAGGTAGCCTATTATGAATACGGAAAACGGTTTGCCCGTCGCCGCACTCTGAAAGGACTGGTGACCAGCCTGTACGACAGGCTATTCAAGGAAGACAAACGCCCTGAACCCTATATCTTTCAGCCTGCTGCCCGCCTGGGCTTCCAGTAACGTTCTGCATTTCAACTCAAACTGAAAAGCCTGCCAACCCATTAGCAACTCTTCCAAATTACGCTGAACAGTTCTTTCCGGAATCTGTCATTGATCAATGATTATTAAACCGGCTGTCTATTTGGCACCGGGACATTTTTTTATTGTATCTGCATCGGGCGCTGTGGCAATTCTTTAAAGTGGTCTTTAACCTTTCTATTTATCCATCTATAAAGATTACTGTTATAGCCCTAGATGTAATGCTGTAAGGCAGGTGCTGTCGGTTTGGCAAGGCCCGCGAGGCGCCCTTTTTAGCATCGTTTTTGTTTCGATGAAGGCTAACAGTGTGCTCATCATTAAATTCCTGGTTACTGATTATGAAGAAGAATGGCCTGGATCGCCGATCATTTTTACGAAATACCGCACTCACTGTAGCCGGCGCATGGGTTGGTTGCAGTAAAGCACTTTCCGAGGTGAATGATCCCATGTCTGATGCATCTGTTCAACTGCTGTGTACAGGCAACCCTTTCCCAAAATGGAAAGGATTTAATATTTCTGAATATTTCCAACCCGATCCCTTTTATCAGGGCGCGCCCACACCCGAAGAATGGTTTAAATGGATGGCAGGTTGGGGATTTAATTTTGTGCGTATTCCCGTGGCCTATCCTGCTTACCTGGATATGCCGAAAAACCAGCGGACCATTACTGCAGATGATGTTTACCGCATCGACGAAAACAAGGTGCAAAAGCTGGAGCAATTGGTTTTTACCGCACAGAAGTATCATCTGCATGTGAGTTTTAACCTGCACCGGGCGCCGGGCTATTGTGTAAGCGCAGGCTACCAGGAACCGTATCACCTGTGGACCGACCAGGCGGCGCTGGATGCTTTTTGCCATCACTGGACCATGTGGGCCAGGCGGTTCAAATCGGTTCCATCCTCAAAGATCAGTTTCAACCTCATTAATGAGCCCTGTTTACGGGACGATGTCAATAATTCCACCCTGGCCGCACGTGCGGTGCCCAACGACCAATACCTGCATGTAACGAAGGCGGCGGTACAATGCATTCGACGTATAAAACCCGATGCTGTTATTATGATCGATGGCAATAATGGTAATGTGGCGGCCATACCCGAACTGGCCGCCTTGGGGGTGGGGCAAAGCTGCCGCGGTTATTACCCCTTCGAAATATCTCATTATAAGGCGCCCTGGGTATTTTCCGACCCGGCCTACCCGCCCTATCCCCAATGGCCGGGAGAAGTAGGGGGAAGAACATTTAACCATAAGCTGATAGAAAAATATTATCAGCCCTGGATTGAGCTGGCCCGGCAGGGCGTGGGTGTGCATTGCGGAGAATGTGGTTGCTGGAAAGAAACCCCGCATAATGTGTTTCTGGCATGGTTGGGTGATGTGCTGGATATATTGGGACAGCATGGGATTGGATTTGCGTTGTGGGAGTTTTCAGGCGATTTCGGGATATTGAATTCCAATCGAAAGGACGTAGCGTATGAGAATTGGTATGGGCATAAGCTGGATCGCAAGCTGCTGACCTTATTACAAAATAAATAGCATGCACCTACTATAATCATGGCATGCCTTATGTTCTATTACACCACATGCCAAACGAACCATTCTTTTTTATTGAATCTCTCGGTGAGCTTTACAAAGAAGTGCAATCCCGAAAAATATTCCCCGATGCCAAATTCTTTGTAGACTGTACACCGCGTACCCCTGCCGAAACCATACTGGCCGAATACGAGAAGGTTAAAAACGATCCCAACTTCGATCTCAAATTATTTGTCACCACCCATTTCATATTACCATCTGATCTGGCCCCGGCTTATCTCTCCGCCAATAAACCTTTACTGCAACACATTGAAGAACTATGGACGGTATTAAGACGTTCGCCCACGGCCCAAAGCGGTACGCTGGTGCCCCTGCCCTATCCTTATATTGTACCCGGTGGCCGCTTTCGCGAAATATTTTATTGGGACAGTTATTTCACCATGCTGGGTTTGCAGGTGGCAGGCCATATTGACCTGGTAGAAAGCATGATCAATAATTTTGCATCGCTGGCCATTCGCATTGGTCATATACCCAATGGCAACCGCACCTATTTTCTCTCCCGCTCCCAACCACCTTTCTTTTCATATATGGTAGAACTGCTGGCAGAAGAAAAAGGAGAGGATATACTGTTACATTATTTACCGGCGCTTGAAAAAGAATATAATTTCTGGATGGATGGCGCTGATCAACTCACGACTTCCAACAATGCTTATCGCCGTGTAGTGCTCTTACCCGACGGAAGTATACTGAACCGTTATTGGGACGACCGGGATACCGTGCGGCCCGAAGCCTATACCGAAGAAACCAGGCTGGCGCAAAATTCCAAACGCAATGAAGCCGAGCTGCACCGCAACCTGCGTGCCGCCTGCGAATCGGGCTGGGACTACAGCAGCCGCTGGCTGCGCAGCGGCAACCTGTGGGAGACTACTGAAACCATCGACATTGTGCCCGTTGATCTCAATTGCCTGTTGCTGCACCTGGAAGAATTGTTGCTGACATTATATGACCTGCAAAACGACGCCGCAGCTGTGCAGCAAATGCAATCGGCCATTCACAAAAGATTTTCGGCCATACAACGCTATTGCTGGAACGAAAAGGAAGGTTTTTATTTCGACTATCATTTCCGTGATGGACACCAGTTGTTGAAACACAGCCTGGCGGCGGTTTATCCCCTGTTTTGTAAACTGGCTACCGCCGAACAGGCAGAACGAGTAGCCACCCTGCTGGAAAAGCAATTTTTATGCGAAGGCGGGCTGGTAACCACACTGGTAAAAACCGGCCAGCAATGGGATGCCCCCAATGGCTGGGCGCCCCTGCACTGGCTGGCCTATGCCGGTTTACAACACTATGGTTTTACCGAACTGACTACCAAGGCAAAAGAGCGCTGGCTAATGACCTGCGAAAAAGTATATACCGAAACCGGCAAAATGATGGAGAAATACAATGTGATGGATGTAGATATAAAAGCCGGTGGCGGCAAATATCCCAACCAGGATGGTTTTGGCTGGACCAATGGCGTATATCTCAAACTACTTCATGCCTGACAGCATGTACTATACTGCGCGGAAAAAAATTTCGCATAGTGGTGGTGCAACAATGTAACATTTTGTAGCGCTTCGCTACATATGTAATATACAGAAAGTACAGAAAATGTAAAAAAGTCTTCGATACAGGCAGGTTATTTTTCAACCAAATTTCCAAACGCATAAGGCAGCAGAGCGATCCGTGTAACAACGCAAATGGTTGTTCACAGACTCTCTATGCCCTAAACCAAACCACTATGGTCAGTTTAGGTAAGAAAGCCGCCACCATCCACCAACCAACCTGAAAAACCAAAAAGCAGTTATGCATAACCGGTAAAAAGAAAGTTCAAAGATCATTTCAACAAGCTGTTTGCAGAAGCCAATATCCCCGGACCCGATTACTACGAGTTTATCAAAATGATTGCAGTGATGCGCAATTTGCCCGATGAAGAGGTACGCTTTATCACCGCCTTTTCAGGCTTAACCGTGCAGGGTTTGAACAAAGAAAAATTATTGAGTACGGCTACGCAGTTTATAGAACTGCTCAAAACCGATTCGGCGAACTTTCACAACACCGTAGATGCAGCGATGCGTGAAAAAGTGCATGAAAAGAAAAAGGTGATGCATGAAAAAGCAGACCGCATTGAGCAACTGACGCAGGAAATAAACCACCTGCAGCAGGAACTGACAATTGCAACAGGAGCTGCAGGAAAATGAAGAAAAAATTGAAGCCAGTTCCGCCGGCTACAATGCCGAAAGCGAGGCTTTGCAACAGCGCATTGCTGCAGATATTGAAAAAATAAAACGATACATACAATAAAACCTGTAAACCATGATCAACGCCATTCAAAAAACAAAAAAACCAGGGTGGTTCTCCGAGCCGAAAAATGTGGCCACCACCGTTGTAGGCTTATCACTGCTGGGTGGACTGGCCTACCTGTTCTTCACCTACGTACTGCCCATGCTGGTGACCGTTACCTGGAACCTGGTGAACCTGATCATTGCGGGCGTGGTATGCGGCTTCCTGCTGATGATCGTCACCAACAAAAAATTCTGGCGGAGCCTTAGGTATTTCTCTGAATTTGTTGCCAACTGCACCATTGGCCTGGCCATTGAGCTGAACCCTTTCAATATACTGGAAGCAAAGATCGATCAGGGTTATAAAGACCGCGACACACTGTACCGCCAGGGCGCCAAATTAAAAGGCAAACAAAGTGAGCTGGTGGAAAAACTAAAGGACAAGGAAAAAGAACTGCAGTTGAATATTCAAAAGGTGAAGATATTGCAGGCCGAAGGCAATAAAAACAGGAGGCAAATAGACCTGTATGCCAACAACGTGCTGCGCTGCCGCGAGTACATAGACAATGTAACACCCATTGTAGGCGACCTGAGCAAGCTGGTACAGTTTGCCGATGCGGCTTACGAAGAAAGCGGCATTCTGCTCGAAGATGCCAGACTTGACCTGGAAGCCAAAAAAGACCTGTATTACTCCGTCACCACCGGTTTATCGGCCATTGCCAGCGCTATGAAAGCATTCAAGGGAGATGATAAGTTGAACCGCGATGCCGAAAAAGCACTGTCCATACTGAAGGTACAGATCGGTGAAAAAATAGGCCATATCAAATCGGCCATCGATGTTACCTCGCGCTTTATGGACGACAAGGTGCTGGAAGATAAAGCCAAATCGGGCCAGGCCATTGAGATCATCAACCAGTTCAATAAAAGCGAATTCAACTATACACAGGATGCTTTGGTGAAAAATGCTAACAGCGGCCAACTGAAAGATGTACTTACACCCGACAGGTATAGGGGATTATTGGACTAAGCAAATCAACAACTAAAATCACGTATACATGTCTCTCAAACTGAAACCAGCCGGAAAAGTTTTGATCATTGCTGCAGTGGTGACCGCCGGTATATTCACCGTGCAATGGTACCAGAACCTGCCCAAAGCCGTTGGTAAAGCCATCGACACAGGCAGGATAGAGTTACCAGATATGCCGGAAATTTCTTTAAAAACAAATATCACCAAACTGCCACTCCCCCTCGATGAAGCGGCCGCCAATGGCGGCTCATCCATCACCTGGGAAGTCATGGCCTGGAACAGCCAGTTCAGCGCATTGTATGCCAATGGCGGCATACGCACCAGGAAGGGTTCTCTGTTCGATAAGGCGCACCTGGACATTACGTATATACGCCAGGACAATTGCAAGCAACAAATAGCCGACCTGGTAAAATTTGCCAACGAATACCAGAACGATACCAGAACGCCGGGTGTGCTGATCACCCTGATGGGTGACGGAATGCCGGCTTATATGACCGAACTGAGTAAAGCACTGGAAACCCTGGGACCCGAATATCAACCCATCATCATACCCGTTTCGCATGGCAGGTCGTTTGGTGAAAACCAGCTCATGGGGCCTATTGCGTGGAAGCACGACCCGCGACATGCGCTGGGGGCATGTGTGGCCGGTGTGCTGCGCGATGGCGACATGAATCTATTACTGAAATGGGCCGGCGACAACGGCCTTAAGGTGAACCCCAACAACACCACTTACGATGCCCAGGCCATCAACCTTATAGCAGCCAACGATTTTCTGGATGCCGCAAAAAAATACATCGGCGGTTTTACCGAAAAAAGAAAACTGGTGATCAACGGCAGAACCATCGGCCGCGATACGATTGTAGGTGTAGATGCTGTAGCTACCCGTACACCCGGCGACGTATATGTTGCAACCAGGAAAGGCGGCCTGGTTACCATTGCAGGCACCAAACAAAATGCGGCACAGATAATCAACCAAACCATTGCCATAAAAAAATGGGCATATGAACACAGGACCGATATAGAGAACATGATCATTGCGCTGGCACAGGCCGGCGACCAGGTGCGTGCCTTCGAAGACGCCAGGCGCTTTGCCGCCGAAATAAGCGCCAAAGTATACAAAGAGCAGAATGGGGCTTACTGGCTGAAATATTTTAACGGTGTGGAAGAAAAAGATGTACAGGGTTTGAAAGTGCAGCTGGGCGGCTCGGCCGTTTTTAATCTGGCCGGTATGGCCAATATATTTGGAATGGGCGACGATAGAATAGACCGTTACCGGGCTGTATACAACAGCTTTGGCAACCTGATGGTGAAAATGTATCCTACAGAGATGTCCTCGTTTCTGCCCTATGAAAAAGCCGTCGACAAATCGTTCCTGTACAGCGTTATCATCAATCATCCTGAATTGTTGCAGGGCAAGGTCATAACCACTGAAAACACCAAAGAAACAGCCCAAGACAGCAGTACCAACAAAAAAGCAGAGAACGTACCCGGGGAGTAATCGCTATTACTGGGTTGTGCAGACCCGCCAGGAGTTGCAGTCACCTGTGCGGGTCGTTTTTACAGTCCGAATCGCCAGCCGGCTTTAAAAGCCACAAAGCTCCGGAACGATCCCTGATAGGAAAATCCGTCGTAAGCTACGCCCAGCTCCATAGGTCCTAGTTTAACCCCCCCTCCAACATCGGCAGTAAAGCCTGAGGTGCGGGTATCGCTGCCTTTGTCTTTGATAGTGGCCACGCCGGCATCGGCGTGTAGATAGATCAGGTTAGCGGGCAGCAGGTAGCGCCGTATGCCCAGTTTCATGGGAACAATGGTCAGATTGCCGCCTTCACGTCCCGACCGTGCATCAAAATATGAATATCCGATAGTGCCTGTAAAAAAAGTTTTGTGAGCACCGAAGGCAGCACCTACCTCACCACCCAGCCCATAGCCATAATTGTCTTTAAAAGCTGTTTGTACAGGTGAGCAATACTGACCATGCGCAAATACAAAAAACAGTTTTTGTGCCTTTGCGCCTGTATAAATAACCGTTAGTAAAACGGTAACCAAAGCTATCTTAACCGGCGTTTTCATGTTGAATGATTGTGTAAGGCATTCCAGAAAAATGTATGCCATTGTTTGTTAGTAAAAAAAAGCTTTGCTGCTTTAAACGAAAGGCCCGGCAGCATGCCGGGCCTTGTTCAATTGATTTTCTTCAGTTTACTTTCAACCGTTTCTTTTCTTTTCAACCATTGCTCCACTGGCGCCGGCAAATATAAATCGTTCCCCTTTTTGTTCATGAGGCCTGTTCGTTTACCAAATACAGTGCTCAGTTTTTTCAATTGGCTTTTGTTTTTAATACGTTTCATCATGCGCTGTTGTTCTTTTTCTACCCGGGCAGTGAATACTTCAATGCCCTTGTAGATCACGCGCAATTCATCTTTGTATCTTTTTTGTTTACGATACAGCACCATCAATCGTTGATACGTAAAACTATCTGCTACGTTGCGTTTTATATTTTTTTCGTAGAGGGCAATGGCGCGCTCAACATCGCCACCAGCCTCAGCTTCAGCGCCGTTTTCATAATTCAGAAATTCTTTCTTTTTTTCTTTTGCACGCATTTATAATGAGATTAAAATCCCATGCCATACCTTGCAGGGCATAGAAATTGCACGTTATTTACCGCGGAACTAAAAAAAACCTCCTAATTTGACTACAAATTCCCATACAAGCCCCCATGATACTGATGTTGTACTAGTTGGGGCGGGTATAATGAGTGCTACATTGGGCATGCTGTTAAAGCAGTTGCAGCCCGATACTACCATCACTGTATTTGAGCGGCTGGATGTGGCAGCCGCTGAAAGTTCCGATGCATGGAACAATGCCGGCACAGGTCACTCCGCTTTTTGTGAATTAAATTATACACCACTAAAGGCTGATGGTTCCATCGATACCAGCAAGGCGGTTAAAGTGGCAGAAGCATTTGAAATTTCGCGTCAATTCTGGTCTTACCTCGTACAGGAAAATATATTATCCGATCCTGCTACATTTATCAGGCGTATTCCGCATATGAGTTTTGTAACCGGCGATGAAGCCATTCAATTCTTACAAAAAAGATACGAAGCCCTTCAACAATTCCCTTTATTCCACGGTATGGAGTATACCGAAGACCGGCAGAAGATATCGGAGTGGATCCCTTTGATGATGCATGGTCGTTCCTCTTCTGAAAAAATTGCAGCCACCTGTATGAACAGGGGCACCGATGTGAATTTTGGCACACTTACACGCAATATGTTCAGCAGGCTGCGCAATATGGAAGGGGTACACATGTATTTTAACAACGAGGTGCAGCGCCTCGAAAAACAGTCTGATGGCAGCTGGCAGATAACTGTCAAAGATACAGGCAGGAAAAAAAAGTTCAGTGTCAATACCAAATTTGTTTTTATAGGCGCCGGCGGCGGATCATTACCGCTGTTGTTAAAATCGCGTATCCCTGAGGGAAAGAGTTATGGCGGATTTCCTGTAAGCGGGCAGTGGTTGCGCTGCCTGAATCCCGAAGTGATAGACGCGCATCATGCCAAAGTATATGGCAAGGCGCCCGTAGGTTCACCGCCCATGTCGGTGCCGCATCTCGATACCAGGATCATCAATGGTAAAAAATCGTTGATGTTTGGCCCCTTTGCCGGCTTTACCACCAAATTCCTGAAAACCGGTTCTTTTCTCGACCTCTTTAAATCCATTCGCCCCGGCAATATCATACCCATGTTATCTGCCGGCTATCATAATATTCCGCTTACCCGTTACCTGATACAACAGGTGCGGCAAAGTGATGAGGATCGTTTGAATTCCCTGCGCCAGTTTGTACCCACCGCCAATATGCATGACTGGGAGCTGATCGTGGCCGGGCAAAGGGTGCAGGTGATCAAAAAAGATGATGAAGAAGGCGGTATCCTTGAATTTGGTACCGAAGTTGTAAATGCCGCCGATGGTTCGCTGGCAGCCCTGCTGGGGGCATCGCCCGGCGCCTCTACTGTAGTATCTATTATGCTGAACTTGCTGGAGCGTTGTTTCCCCGAGAAAATGCGCTCGGGACAATGGTTGTCGCATTTGCAACAAATGATTCCTTCTTTCGGCTTATCGCTGGCAGAAGATGCCAGTATGTGCGAACAAATCAGGGCCTGGACCGACCAGGTGCTGCATCTGGGAGTAAAAGAAACTACCTGAAATCCAAAGGCCACGTTTATTCAACGTGGCCTTTATGCTATGCGTACAACCTGAATTAATACCTGCTGAATCGGTATCTGCCTATCGTGTTATGCGTGTAATTGGTTCCAACAAATGAGTTATTGCTGATGCGTACATTATCGAAGTACATGTCTATTACATCATCACCATAATAATCCGATACATATATCGACAGCGATTGGTGGCTGTTGGTATAATAGTTACCATATTCATCGTAATAGCCGCTGGTAAGTGTTTGAATATTCCAGGAACCTTCCAGCACCACACCATTTTCTACGTAACGGGCGCGGCCATTGCTATAAAAAGTGAACACGCCATATTCTACACCGGTGGTCACTGTATACCAACCGTATCTGTCTTTTTGAGCAGCATCGGTTAAAACCCAGCTACCGGTGATGCTGGCAGGTCTTGCGTCGATGACCACCTTGGTACAACTGGCAAAAGAAGCTATCGCTACCATCAGCAGGGATAAACGTATAAATGATTTCATAACTGGTGCTTTTAAAAGTTATATAAATGGTGCTCGTATATTTGGAATTGAATTGAGCCTGCAGGTTTATTTTTGTTGGCTAACAATCGTTCATTTGGCTGTCTTTTAACAACCGGGCCTCATAATGTTAAGAAAAGTAAAAAGCACCTGTATGAGAATGCTGTTCAGTACGATACTTGCTGCCGGTTTGCTGGCCGGCTGCACCAATAAATATGAAAATCCGCATGTGGAAATACAAACCAAACTGGGAGATATAGAAGTGGAACTGTACCCCGATAAAGCGCCCAAAACAACGGCGGCCTTCTTATCTTATATAAAGGCCGGTTATTACAAAAACAGTTCTTTTTATCGTGTATTGAACAACGACAATCAGCCTTCCAATGCGCCCAAGGCCGAGTTGATACAGGGGGGCTTGTACCGTTCCAATTCGAAGGTACACGATACCCTCAGCGGCATTCCCCACGAAACTACGCAGCAAACCGGCATACAACATACAAACGGCACCATATCGCTGGCGCGCCTGGAACCCGGCACCGCCACCAGCGAGTTTTTTATTTGCGTGGGCGATCAGCCGGGTTTTGACTATGGCGGCGAAAATAACCCCGACAAACAGGGATATGCCGCATTTGGCAGGGTGGTGAAGGGTATGGATGTGGTGAGAAAAATATTTAAACAGCCCGAATATGAGCAGTCCTTCGATCCACCGGTGCCCATCTTCAACATCGTTGAGCTGTAAGCGGCACTATTCCCTGCTGCCCCCTTTCAAACATTTTTACTACCTTATACCTGTAATGTATGCAATATGACTACTATCAAATTACAGGTAAATGGCAAAAAACAAGTTGTAGACGTTGACCCGGATACGCCTTTATTGTTTGTATTGCGCAATTACCTTTCGCTGAACGGTCCCAAATATGGTTGCGGGTTACAGCAATGTGGTTCCTGTATGGTATTGCTCGATGGCAAGGCTCAACCCAGTTGTATGTTGCCTGTTGATTCGGTAAAGGATAGAGTGATTACCACGCTGGAAGGGTTAACGCAACGTAACGGTGAACTGCATCCTGTGCAGGCAGCCTTTGTTACCGAGCAGGCGGCGCAATGCGGGTATTGTTTGAATGGGATGGTGATGCAGGCCGTAGCTTTGCTATTCGAAAATCCCAGGCCCGATGATGCGGCTATCAGGGCTGCCTTGCAGCGGTCGCTGTGCAGGTGTGGAACGCAATCGAGGATTATCAGGGCGGTGAAACGCGCTGCCATGTAACCGGCCTGCAGGTTTGCGCCCCCATTGCTCCCGACCCCACGGGGCCGCCTCCGGCAATCGGCCACAAAAATTTACCAACCATGCTCAGAAGAGAATTCCTGAAAAACACCGGCTGCCTCGCCATAGGCTTCACCCTTGGCGGACCCCACTTCGCCACCCCCGCCCCCATGCTGCAGGACCTCCCCTCCAGCCTCAAACGCCATCCCAATATCGATGCCTGGCTGCATGTACTTTCCAATGGCCAGGTACGCATATTCACCGGCAAACTGGAACTGGGCCAGGGCATTCGCACGGCCATTGCCCAGGTAGCAGCAGAAGAGCTGGACCTTGGCATGAACCAGGTAGAAATAATTCTCGCCGACACCCTGCGTACACCCAACGAAGGCTATACCGTTGGCAGCGGCTCCATAGAACAAAGCGCCATGGCTGTACGCTATGCCTCGGCTGCCGCCCGCCAAAAACTATTGGAACTGGCTGCTCAAAAACTGAACACAGAATCCGGCCAGCTTACTATGAACAACGGCATTATCAGCACTCCTTCCGGCCACCGCAAAATAAGTTTCGCCGAACTGCTCAACGGCAAACAGATCACCGATCGGGTACAGGCCTCGATAAACCTGAAACCCAAAGAAGCTTACAAACTGGTAGGCAAAGCCATTCCCCGCAACGATATCAATCATATGGTACGCGGCAAAGCCGTATACATTCACGACCTGCGTTTTCCTGGCATGGTATACGCCACCGTGGTACGACCGCCCATATACGGCGCCCAACTAATCTCATTCAATGAAGCAGCCCTGAAGAAAAATGTAAGCGGCGTATTAAAAACCGTAGTGAACGGTAGTTTTTTAGGTGTGATAACACAAGACGAATACCAGGCGCTGAAAGCACAACACTGGCTGAAACAAAACAGCCGGTGGTCGAAGATGCCGCCGCTGCCCGCCCAAACACCACTCAGGGAACTGATTAAAACATTGCCCTCCAAACCGCAACGTGTAGAAGAAAAAGGAACTGTCAGCGATGGCAATTTCACATTATCAGCCCAATATTTCAAACCCTATATCATGCATGGCTCTATGGGCCCTTCCTGTGCCGTAGCCTTGTACGATAACGATGTATTGCATGTATGGAGCCATACCCAGGGCGCCTTTCCTTTACGCGATGCCCTGCGCAAGCTGTTGCAACTGCCTGTCGAAAAAGTGCAGGTGACCGGCGTCCCCGGCTCGGGTTGTTATGGCCATAATGGCGCTGATGACGCCGCCACCGATGCCGCCCTGCTGGCCATGGCCTATCCCGGTAAACATGTGCGCCTGCAATGGACACGCGATGATGAGCATGCCTGGGAACCTTATGGCAGCGCCATGCTGATGGAGGTAGCCGCCAAACTGGATGGTTCGGGGACGATCACCGAATGGAAATACGATGTATACACCGATACGCATAGTACCAGACCCGGTGGCAATCCTGAAAACCTGCTGGCAGCGCAATATCTGTCAACGCCCTTAAAACAACGCGGCGGTGGTTATGCCGGTGGTGGGGTGCGCAATGCCGAACCTTATTATGCATTTCCCAATATGAAAGTATACGGGCATGCTTTTGAAGGTCCCTTGCGGGTATCGGCCCTGCGCAGCCTGGGCGCCTATGCCAATATATTCGCCATAGAATCTTTTATGGATGAGCTGGCTGAAAAAGCAGGCAAAGATCCTTTTGAGTTTCGTCTGGCGCATTTGAACGATGAACGGGCAAAGGATGTGATTCGTAAGTTAAGAGAAATGATTCGTGAAGAAAAGGCGACAAAAGGCGCCGGCATAGGCATCGCCTTTTCGCGGTATAAAAATTCAGCGGCTTATTGTGCTGTGGCTGCCAAAGTGAAAAAACACCCTAAAGAAAATACGATTGTGATAGAGAAGATGTGGGCGGCGGTGGATGCCGGTGAATGCATTAACCTGGATGGATTGAAGAACCAGACTGAAGGCGGTATGATACAATCCGCCAGCTGGACCTTGCTGGAAAAAGTGCAGTTCAATGAAACGCAAATCACCAGCCGCGATTGGTTTACCTATCCCATCATGCGTTTTAACCAGGTGCCGGAGGTTTTCTGCGAGGTCATCAACCGCCCTACCGAAGCAGCCATGGGCGCCGGTGAAGCAGCGCAGGGACCGGCAGCCGCAGCTATTGTCAATGCAGCCTATAGGGCACTGGGTAAAAGAATACGCGATTTACCCATTCAACAATAAGCCCGTTTATTCAACACCGGTGCCGGTTTCCAAAACCGGTTTGGTATTCAACGAAAACAATCGGGAAAGTATACGGTAGCTTTCAAAGCGGTCTTCCTTGCTTTCAGCAAAAGTGGATATGATAATTTCATCTACTTTGCATTCGGCAGCCAGGGCTTCCAGCTTTTCCTTCACCACATCTGGTGTACCTATAATAGTACGCTGGCGGTTAAACAATACGCGCTGCCATTCCGTTGGCGTATATTCATAGGCGCTGGCTACCTCATAAGATGGTATTTCATCGTAGCGGCCTTTTTCAAAGCTCAGCAGGCGGTAATCCATAACGGCCTGCACCTGTTCTGCTTTTTGTTCATCTTCAGATACAAAAGCAAAAATGCCCACACTTGCCCTGGGCGCGCGCAATTGTGCCGAGGGTTTGAACCGCTGGCGATAGGTTTCAATGGCGGCAGCGCCGCCCAGCGGGTTGATAAACTGCGCATAACTCAATGCCATACCATTGTGTGCCGCCAGGTAAGCGCTTTCGCCGCTGCTGGTGAGCATCCACAATTCAGGAACCGTATTGATTTGCGGGATGGCGCGTATTTTTCCGTGCGCATTGTTATAGCCGGGTGTATCGGTCAGCAGGTCCTGCAGATCGTCTATTTGCTGAATATATTCTTTGGGATCGAAGGTATTGGACGGGTTCAGCAGTTGTGCCGTGAGGCGGTCGCCACCCGGTGCACGGCCTACACCCAGATCGATACGGTTGGGATACAGGGCTTCCAACAGCCTGAAATTTTCCGCCACTTTCAGCGCACTGTGATTGGGCAACATAATACCGCCCGAGCCCAGGCGAATGCGGCTGCTTTCTGCCGCCAGCCTGGCTATCAGCACCTCGGGCGCTGCCATGGCCAGCGTAACCGTGTTGTGGTGTTCACTGATCCAGTAACGGGTATAGCCCAGCTCATCTGCCAGGCGTACCAGTTCTATCGATTCCTGTAATGCTTCCGTGGCGTTGCTGTTTCGGCGTATGGGCACCTGGTCCAGAATGGATAGTTGTAGAGACATGCAGGTATAACAGGCAGGGCAGGAAAAGGTTTAGCGGGATAACTGATCCCGTACTTCCATTAATGCAAACCCCTACAAATTGGTCCCTCTCCACTTGAACGAATTGGTCTCATGCTCCTTCATACCAATCCCCCAAATCTTGTCAAAAGGACTGGCTTCCACAATCACTTTGTTACCGGTGGCCAGTAAGAAAGACCTCAGTTCGGCATGTTGTGAAAATTTATGCAGGTTGCCTTCCACCACAAATTTGTACGCGTTTTCCTTCCAAATTTTTTCATTAAAGTTGACAACAGCCCGCCCTTCTTTTTTGGCTATGGCAGCATTGGCGGCGGCTATGATGTTGTTGTAGCGTTGCCGGTCCTTGAACAACAAGGCTTTTTTCGCCATCATCCAATGTTCGGCGGTTGGGTAAACCACATCGTTTACTGTGAAAGCAGCCGGATACCATTGGCTGAAGCAGGATTTGTCGATTTTGCCGGGTCGTTTTTGAGTATGGCCCCAAAAAAATACATACTCGAAATAATTACCCTGTTCTACGTGTTCACGAAGCCGGTCTATTGAATATTTCATGCGCCAAATCTTTTTCTGAATGGTTCAATGATCCGTTCCTTATCTGTTTTAACTGCAAAAACACATTACTTCCTGTGTTAACACCCTTATTATTGATATAATAATCTTGTTCTAAAACGTTTCCCAATACCAGCCAGGCATCAGTAATATCTTTTTATTCTTCCAGTTGAACAAATGCACCTTTCTGCCGGGCATAAAACAACCATAATCACACACGCTATAAATCAGGACACCATTTCTCCACTTTTTTCCAGTTGCTTCCCGCTGGTTCTATGGCAAATAAACATACGTATGCGGTAATCTGCAAGCGTTTTTGGGGAAAAATTCCTATGTTGATGTTGTTGTTTTTGGTTAACTATGATACTATCTATTAACCATAAAATAATCCTATGAGTTGGCGTATTTTTTCTTTATCTGCATTGGCAGCAACATTGTTTGCTGGCTGCAGCAACAAATCAGATGTCTTATCTCCCATCCATTAACCTGCCTCGGTTTCCACTAATGCCGTGGCTACCAATGTAACGGTGACCTATACCGATGAAAGCAGCTTTGTAAACGGATTGGCATCGCGTGGTTTTAAAACTCCCCACCAGTTAAGTCTTAACCGGGTTGGCACCACCAGTGGTTATACCTCGGTATATGGATTTAATATACCAGCCGACAGGCGGGTAAAAGGTTTCAAATGGAACAATGACGATGAACAAACCAAAGAATGGCGGCCGCAGGGCATCACGGGTTTTACCTGGGGCGGCAGGATTTTTTTGCTGGTGACCTGGTATGGAGTTGACCCCGGCACCATTGCCGGTGTACACAACCAGCACAAAGGGGTGCGGGTATCGCTGGTTGATATTACCAGCATGAGCAATATTACTTACCGGCATATATTGCTGGTGCAAAACAAAGTCAACATAAGCAACCCCGACCTGTACCGGACTTCCAATACCTATACCCAGCTGGGCACTTTTGCGCCCATTCCCATTCATGCCGGCGGCATAGCCTGTTTTGGCAGCAAGATCTATGTGGCCGATACCCGCCTGGGCATTCGGGTATTCGATCTCAACAATTTTGTTTCCGCGGCTGGAGATGCCGGCGAAACGCAATGCGGTACCGAAGCCGATGGTACGGCCAAAGCCTTCAATTACGCCTATATTCTGCCCCAAACCGGTTATTACAAGATCACCAATGCATCGCCCTTCTCCTGTATAGAAACCGGTACCGGCGCTACGGCTGCAGAAAACATGTTGTGGACGGGGCAATACCTCACTACATCCAGCACGCAGGTGCCAAGGGTATATGGGTTTCACCTGAATGCAGCGGGACAGATTGTTTCCAGTCCGGCGCCGGAGGTGATCACACCTATCGACAACGACAATACCCATGTACACGGCATACAGGGTGTATACAGGGCAGGTAATAAAACATTCATGTCTACCACGGGCAACAGCAGTTATGAAGGCTCCACGGCGCGTTTAACGCGTTATAACGATGGCGCCGCTGCGGGTGTGCGGTATCGCTTCCCGCATGGCGCCGAGGATTTTTATTTTGAATCGGCCCCGGGGCTGTTATGGTGTTTGACGGAGTATGAAACTTCGAAGTATGGGAAGGATAACCGGTGTGTATTTGCCATAAGGTTGTCGGATTATGACTAGAAATTAAAGAGGAGGCCGGGGCCTCCTCTTTAATTTTATCGTAAATGCGATCTTAGCATCCAGGCCATCTTCTCATGTATTTCCATGAGACCGGTGATAAAATCACTGGTGCCGGCATCTTTATATTCACTGGCAATTTTGTCGATGTTTTCGCGCAGGAAGATGATGATGTTCTCATGGTCGCTCAGTAATTCCCTGATAAAACCCTGGCTGTCGTTTTTTGAACGACTTTGCTCGGTAAGCTGTGTGAGCTCTAAAAACTGTTTCAGCGTACCGGGTGCATAATGACCCAGGCTGCGGATGCGCTCGGCCACTTCATCCATGATCTCGTCCAGCTGCTCATACTGGGCTTCAAAAAATTTATGCTTGTCGTGAAAGTCGGGCCCTTCTATATTCCAGTGGGCATTGCGCGTTTTGGTGTACAATACAAATTCATCGGCCAAAAAAGTCGATAAAATCCTGGCAACGGCGCTCAGGTTATCCGGTTTGATTCCAATGTTCGGTTGCATATTTTAACTTTTAAGTTTAATAGCTCAGCGTGCCAAACACGCCATTTTTGTAATCGGCCATGGCCTGCTCAATTTCTTCGGCGGTGTTCATCACATAATTGTCTTTGGCAGCAACAGGTTCATCTAGGGGTTCGGCAGATAAGAACAGAAGCTGTGTATTGTCCAGTGCCTTCAGTTCTATTTCGTCGTTGTCTTTTTCAAAAACTACCAGATGCCATTGTTCAACGGTTTGGCCATTCACCTCCACTTTTCCTTTGGGTACATATAGTAGCGTCCAATAGCCGGGTGTGGCCTCCAGGGTAAGTATTTTCCCGGCATTTATTTCACCAATCATGGATATCACCGGCGTAAAATTTTTGATGGGACCGGTATGGCCGCCATAATCGCCACTGGCCAGTCGAAAGTTTATACCTTCTTTATCGATCACTACCGGCAATTGTTCGGCCGAAGCAGACTGGTAAAAGGGTTTATCCCATTTATTGGCGCGCGGCGCATTGATCCATAATTGAATAAGTTCCTGCACGCCGCCTTTTTGCAACAATTCATCGGTTGGCCCTTCGCTGTGCATTATGCCACTGCCGGCAAACATCCATTGTACGCCCCCCGCTTTTATCACTTCATCGTTCCCTGCATTGTCGCGGTGAAACCCTTCGCCCTGCAACATAAAAGTAAAAGGACTGAATCCGCGATGCGGGTGTGGATGAATGCGTGCACGCTGGCCGGGCTGGTAAGTAACGGGGCCGGCGTGGTGTATTACAATAAACGGATTGGCAAAACGGAATTGGGCATGGGGAAGGGATTGGCGCACAGTTTCTTCGTCGGTGATCTTCTTTTCACGACCTAACAGAATGTGGTCGATTCTCTTTTTCATACTATTAAGTTATTGATAAATCAGGCAGTGTCCTCGCATACGGGAAGTTAACTACCCCTAACCCTTCGATTTCAAAAAAATCAACTGCCCCAAATGATAACTCAAATGATTGGTTCTGTTTATTAACAGGTTCAGCTTGTTTCGATGTGGTTCCCTGGCAAAATCGGCCTCCGACACAATGGTATGCCTATTCAACCATTCCTCGGGCTGCAGCGTAGCCATACGCTCGGCCAGGGTGGCATTCACTTTTGCCCAGTATTCACGCAGTTGCTGCAGCGAAGGAACGGGCAAACCGGAGCCATCGGGACTGGTTAAAAAAGGCTGCTCCAGCTCGGGGTACAGGCGCTCGCCCAGCCCCAGTGCCGGCAGCATAGCATCGTGTGTGGCGGTAAGATGGCCCAGCAGGTAAGTGCCGGTATTACGGCCCGGAGCCACTTGTTGTGCCAGTGTTTCATCAGGCAATTCATTCAACAGCTTGTTCACCCGGCCTATATAGGTTTCCCAGGCCATCAGACCCATTTTTACAAACAATGCTATTTGCGGTGTGCTTAGTACTTCATTCATTAGTTAGTTTTTTTAGAATAACCAATGGCGAACAGTTTTTGTTGACCGGGTTACCGCCTACAAAAAACGGGCCCGCCATGCGTGCCCGTTGTTTACAGTTCTTATAATACCCCCGGTTATGCCTCTTCTACTAATTTTTTGATCTGCCTCAGTATACCCTCCCAGCCGCCTTCGGCCATGGTATCGTTGTACCGGTGCTCGCCATCGGCCACCTTTGCATAGTAGCCCTGGGTAACGGTAAACCGGGTTTGACCGTCCTTCTCCTGCAGGTCGTAGGTGATGGTGAGGTAATTTTCCGGTATGTCGGGAATGGTGGAATTGGGATCGATGGCGGTATATTCCAGGTAGCGGTTGGGCTCTATCTTCACCACATAGCCTTTTACCGCATCCAGTTGTTTGCCGTCAAAAACGCCACGCCATAACAGCAGGCTGCCCGGCTTCCAGTCGGTTATTGGCTCGCAACCGAACATATATTTTTTTGTTTGATTCGGGTTTACCAGTGCATCCCATACTTTGGCGGCAGGGGCATTGATGGTAATGCTGGTGGTCACAATCTTTGAATTGCTCATGACAGTTTTTGGGCAATATTAGTCAAGCCGCCCAACGGGGCATTGCATTTCAGGGATTTTTTCTAACCGAATGCGGAGTACAACCAAAACGCTTTTTAAAGGCATTGTTAAAATGCTGCGGCGTGGCATATCCCAGGTCCAGCGCTATTTCGGCAGCCGTTTTTTGCGTATCCTGCAGGTATCGTTTGGCCAGGTGGAGGCGCTGGTCAGACAGGTAGCCAAATACCGTTGTATTGAATATTTCCTTGAAGCCACGTTTCAGCTTGTATTCGTTCAAACCCACCATTTTGGCAATCTGCGATAAATTGGGCGGGTTGTTCAGCCTTTCGTTGATGATGTCCCGTACGGCTATGATCTTTTCCTTATCGGTATGGTTCCTGATAAAGGCCTGTTTTCGGGTTTCACTGGCCTGGTAAGCATCGACACACAAAACCAACAGTTCGATGCTTTTGGAGAGGAGAAACAATTTCTTCAGGTGGCCACTGTATTTGCAATGCAGTACCTGATGTATCACGTGTTGAATGGCGGGATCGATGGCGCCCCAGTGCTCGCTCACCAACGCATTCTTCCCCTCCATGATTTGCTGCGCAAAGCGCTGCAGGGGTTCATTGGCTTCCCGGGTAAACTGTATAAAAAGCTCCCTGGGGAAATCGATGCCAAAGGTCTCTATTTCCAGGGTGCGGTTGTATACTTCAATATCAAAACCTTTTGTGTACATGATATTGTGATGACCGCCAATAAGATGAAACGACTGGTTAAGTTGTTTGAAATGAAAGCTGTAATTGCCTTTCATGCCGAAATGAAAACGCACCATATCGTCGTCACGATGGCCGGTAAAGCTGGTAAAATCCTTAAATCTGGTAAGGGCATGCCCAATACGAATGCCATCGAATTGCCAGGTAACCGATTCTATACTGTGCCGATCGAATATGCGTTTTGTTTTTTCTTCCATAATCCTGTGCACGTACAAACCCCGGACGGCCATACCGGCTGCCCAGGGTTCTCGTATTCGAAATTACCAAATCGCCCTCATTTTTTCCCGGCCGCCAGGGACCAGCCTTTTTCGGCCAGCAGGTTTTTGAGAATACCTATGGCCTTTGGGCCCATACCGTGCATGGCCAGCAGTTCCTGCTCGCTGAACCTGGTAAGTTGTTTGAGCGTAGTAATTCCCTGGTTCAGCAGGGCATGGGTAGCCGGCTTGCCAATGGAACGGGGAAATTCATGCGTAGTTTCTGCCATATTTGTAATTACATGGGTTTAACCGGCACGCAAATGTCTACCGTAAGCTTTCCATCCGCACCGGGTTGTCCGTAATAAATTTCAAAAGGCAGCTTGTCATCGGGTTGATAGCCGCTATTAGGAAACCAGTTGCCGAATAACCAACGCCAGGCCTGTGGAAAATCCTGCGGCAATAACTGGTAACGGGCCATCACGTATTTACCGGCTTCCAGTTCCATGCTGCCTATTTCACCGTCTACGGGTGTACCGGGCGGTACTTCCAGGCAAATGCTCAGTCGCAGTTTTTGCGCATCGGTTACACTGGGGTCGTCGTGGTAAACGGCAAACGACCTGCTGTCGGGCCGTATCAAACCGCGGGGGCCGGCCCAGGCAAACAGTTTGTTGAACAAGCTGCCAAACAATTCACTATTGCCCATATAGGGGCCGGTGTGCCGCACATAAGCTACTGTGGTAGCGGGAAAATTTTTTACTTCTACCGGTTTTGATTCCATAGTTAACCTCCTGGGTATTTTTGATTCGTCACAAAAATACCCGGCGTCCTCTGCCTCATGTTGACTGCTATTGCTGAGCAGTTGACTATTATTGCTATTCATTTTACGCCAGGCGCTGGGCGACACCCTGAACAGGGATTTGAAATTGCGTGAAAAGACGGATTTGTCGTTATAGCCGCAACGCATGGCTATTTGTAAAACCGGCTCATGCGGGTACATGCGTAACATAGAGGCCGCTTTTTCCAGGCGTATGCGGGCTATAAATTCAAAAGGCGTTTCTCCCATCATACCCCAGAATATGCGGGAGAAATGGAACTTCGAAAAATGTGAGACGAGGGCCAGCTCATCCAGGGTGAATTGTTTATCCAGGTTGTTCTCAATATAATCTATCACCCGGTTAATACGGGAAGTATAATCGTCGGTAAGCGTTTTGTTGGCGGTAATTTGGTGCATGTTCAAATAGGTACCCCTTTTTAAATTTTCACCGCAATATAGGCTGCTCCACCACCTTATCAAAGATCTTTTGCAATTGATGGCGATGCCTTTTTGTATGCACCACTATAAAATTCACCAGCTCCAGTTTGGTAGGTGTATCAAAAAAAGGTGTTTTCACGGTGTGGGAAAGATCGTCGTGCAGCATAATATGCCGCAACCTGCCGCGGGTCGATCGCAGGGCGCTTACTAGCGCTTCCTTATCATGTGTGCCTTCTGTGGGCCTGATTACATCGGGCGCCTCCATGCAGGTTGAAAAATCCAGGAACAGGGCGCGAATACCGGCCACCTGTTCATCGGGTGGGCGTTGCGTGGGCCGGGTGGGACTGGTGAGCCAGGACAGCAACATACTGTCTGATTTAAATACATGCTCGCCGGTTTGTGCGGCGGTCCAGCTGGCTTCAAAGGGCACGGTATTGATCTGCTGTTGATCGAACAACAACAGCAGATCGATGAAAGCCGCAGTGGCTTCATCAAATTCCTGTACAATGGCTTGTTTCATGGCTATTATTTAAAAACGTCAGGATGCTTTTTTGAGCTTTACCTCCATCCAGGGCTGCCAGTTCAGTCCGTCGGCCAGGTGCTCCCAATTGGCCGTAATGGTATTTCCATCTTCACTGATTTGCACGGTGGCCCTTTCACTCCTTGAGCGGAATGCCCATTTGCCGTCATGTATGCTTGCCTGGTAGGTGCCTATATTGCCCTGATTATCGAATGAATAGGTGGGGTACGACCTTGTGCGGGCATCGTAGCCAATCACTTCTATGCCTTTGCTTTCCTCGCTTCCTATGCGCACTTCCCATTGATGCAGCAGGAAAAACCCGCCGGGCAGCCATTCATAACGATCGGTGCCGGTAATGATCATAGCCTGCCCGGCGGCGCCGGACTTGGTTTGCCCCTTTATATGCCATTTCCCGACAAACACCTGCAGACGTTTATGTCCTGCGCCGGGTTTTACCTGGATGGTTGTATTACTACCCGTCATAGTTTATGGATTAAAAGCATGTTATTAATTCTGTTGAAGGCCGCCGGTATCGTAACTAACCATCCACGAAATACCGTATTGGTCAACCAGCATCCCGAAATATGAGCCCCAGAATGCCTGAGACATAGGCATAATTATTTTCGTGGCGCCGGCCGAAAGGCCATTGAACAGTTTATCGGCTTCTTCCTTTGAATCGGCGGTGATGGATATGCTCATATTGTTGCCGGGATTGGCTTTCCCCATTGCGGTGGGCATATCGCTCCCCATTAACAAACTGTTTTTACCAATTGGTAGCATAATATGCATGATCTTGTTCTCCTCGCCTTTGTCGGCCCTGAACTCGGGCGGCGCATCCTTAAAACGCATGATCATAGGGAATTCGCCACCAAAAACCGATTTGTAAAAATTGAACACCTCTTCGGTGTTGCCGTTGAAATTCAAATAAGGATGAAGAGCGGCCATAACTTATTTTTAAAAAATGGGAAAAACGATTTATTCCAGTACGGCGCATTGAAATCCGTGCTGCTGCACCAGGTGCATGATCTGTTCAGTGACAATATGCCCGCCTTCTACCCGAAGCACCTTATCGCAGTCGTCGAGATCGAAATTGATTTTACTTCCCGGGAAATGGTTCAGCAAAAGACTTACCAGCCTCCTGGCCTCCCGGGCCTTGTGTACATTGGTCCTGAAAACTTCTATCATACAATAAAAGTTTAGATCACAGTTTTTTTGATATTCACCCCAAACAATAACCTGTCCAGCGAAATACGGCCTGCGCTGGTAACCATCAACAACAGCGCCGAGACCAGCAGCAACAGATTGGGGTAATAAGCCGAACCGCCCTGCATATCAATAAAGGGCAAATGCCAAGAAAACACCAACGACCAGGTGGCCACCACCATGGTACAGGCAATACCAAAAGCAGCTATACGGGTAAGGAAACCGATTACCAGGGCAATGCCGCCTATAAATTCTGCAATGGCAGCCAGCAACTGGAAAAAGCCGGGGAAACCCGAACCGGGCCCCATCCAGCTTATGGGCTGCTGTACTTTAGGCCAGCCCATAATGATGAATACAGCCCCCATAACCAGCCTGGTCATCAGTAAAACAATATCCAACTCCAAGGAATTTGGCTGAGTGGTAAGGAGAGGTGATTTCATGGCTATACTTTTTTATACTCTTCTGTATTTTTTCATCTCTCTAACGCCCGTCTTCAATCGTTTTTCAAAAGTACATTCGCCCAATAAATCATGCGGGGTGGAATTGCGACCAATTTGGGGGTTGTTTGCGACAGAAGTTGCCTCTAATTTCATGATGTGAAATCAAGCCTTCATCAAAAAAGATCAGCACATGAAAAACATCACCATCCTCGTACCGCACCATGCTATCCTGGGCACCATTGAAGGTCCCCGTTTCCTGCTTACGGAAGTGAACAGTTATTTGAGAAGTATGGGCCGCGAACCGGCCTTTCATGTAGAACTGGCCGGTTTGTCGAAGCAGATGTCGGCCTTTAACGGCCTGTATACGGTAGCGACCCACAAAACGATACATGATATACATCAAACCGATCTGATCATTGTACCTGCCCTGGAAGGCGATATGGAGCAAACGCTGGCCGTCAACAAGGATTTTATTCCCTGGATGGTGCAACGTTATAAAGCCGGTGCAGAGATTGCCAGCCTTTGTGTGGGTGCTTTTTTACTGGCTGCTGCGGGGCTTTTGAAGGGAAAACAATGCGCCACCCACTGGGCCATGGCCAATGAGTTCAGGCGCCTGTTCCCCGATGTGCACCTGGTAGAACATAAGATCATTACCGACGAGCGGGGTATATACACCAGCGGCGGCGCCTTTTCTTTCCTGAACCTGCTGTTATACCTGATTGAAAAATATGTTGGCCGCGATGTGGCCGTGCTTTCGTCCAAGGCATTCCTGATTGATATTGAACGCCGCAGCCAAAGTCCTTTTATCATTTTTTCGGGGCAAAAAGCGCATGACGATGAGCAGGTAAAGCAGGTGCAGGAATATATAGAGCAAAATTTACAGGAGAAACTAACGGTAAACCAGCTGGCTGTTCAGTTTTCCCTGGGGCGCCGCAACCTGGAAAGGCGTTTCAAGAAAGCCACTTCCAATACCGTTACCGAATACATGCAGCGGGTAAAGATTGAAGCCGCCAAAAAAAGCTTCGAGAGCAGCCGGGAAAATATCAACGAAGTGATGTATTCGGTAGGGTATTCCGATACCAAGGCTTTTCGCACCGTGTTCAGGAAGTTCACCGGCCTCTCGCCCCTCGAATACCGGAATAAATTCAATAAAGAAGCCCTGGCCGTATAGATATTGTATTTCTTGTTAAATTTAGTGTTCGTTTGTGTATCCGGGGCGGTTTTTGCGACTATTCACTACAATAAATTTGCTATATGAAACACGTTTCTATATTGGTGCCGCAAGGGCAGGCCAGCCTGGTGAATATAGAGGGAACAAGGCAATTGTTCTCCGAGGTCAATTCCCTCTTGTCAGACATGGGCAGGGCGCCTGTTTTTTCCATCGATTTGGTAGGCCTTTCGAAAGAAACAGTACAGAACGGTGGGTATATAGTAAAACCCGATCGTCTGCTGGCCGATATACAACGTACCGATCTCATTATCATTCCGGCCATTCATAGTGAATTGAAACAGGCCATAGAGGACAACCAGGAATTCATTCCCTGGATCATACAGCAATACAACAGCGGGTCAGATGTGGCCAGCTTTTGCATAGGCGCCTTTTTGCTGGCTGCCACCGGTTTGCTGAAGGGCAAACAGGCCGCCACCCATTGGCGTTTTGTGAATGAGTTCCGGCTCATGTATCCCGATGTGAACATTGTAGACGACAAGATCATCACTGCCGAAGACGGCATTTATACCAGCGGCGGCGCTTATTCTTATGTCAACCTGCTGGTATACCTGGTGGAGAAATATGCCGGCCGCGATGTGGCCATTATGATCTCCAAGGCGTTTATGATAGATATCGACCGTCATAGCCAAAGCCCCTTTATCATTTTCGAAGGGCAGAAAGCACACGAAGACGAAGTGATTAAAAAAGCCCAGGAGTTCATTGAGAAGAATTTCGAGGAAAAGATCACTGTAGACCAGCTGGCCGATATGTTTGCCGTTGGGCGCCGCAGCCTGGAGCGCCGTTTCAAAAAGGCTACCAGCAATACCGTATCGGAATATATACAGCGGGTAAAGATAGAGGCCGCCAAAAAAGACCTGGAAACCGGCAGGAAGAATATCAACGAGGTGATGTACGATGTGGGATATAGCGATATCAAGGCCTTCAGGACCATCTTTAAAAAGATCACTGGTTTATCCCCTATAGAGTACAGGAATAAGTACCTTAAGGTGCTGGAGGTTGCATGAGAATGAGGTAGGAAGTAAGAAGCAGGAAGTAAGATAGTCCCTGTACTTCCTGCTTCTTACTTGATACCTCATTTTCCACATAGGTTGGCAATCTTATTGCATTAATATTTCAAAATTTAATAAATTCACAAGTCAGTTGTGTATCTTTCTAT
>Ga0065721_10049002_pt1 | contig 52562 bp, 49 predicted proteins | sample Mesricmetagenome_FD_59108 | JGI IMG/M metagenome (GOLD analysis project Ga0065721, IMG submission 59108) | Mesophilic microbial community from rice straw/compost enrichment Sample: eDNA_1 v2 (version 2) | ecosystem: Engineered > Solid waste > Grass > Composting > Bioreactor | place: USA: Davis... | reverse complement strand
AACACGACCGTTAAGCCCTCCAGCGCCGATGGTACTTGGACCGCAGGGTCCTGGGAGAGTAGGACGTCGCCAGGCCGGATGCATGCCCGAGCAGTCGATGAAGTCGACGACCAGGGCCGGAGTAAACAGAGAAGCACCCTTAGCCGGGTGCTTTTTTGCGTTATTCGGAGGATTGCGCGTCAGCGGGATAGCGGCATAACGGCCTGCCAGACCGCTAAACGAAGCCAACTGCCCGGAAGAACGCAGTTAACGGCCTGCCAGACCGTTAACAGCAGCGAAAGTGCTGGAATCTCCGGGTTAACGGCCTGTCGGACCGCTAAACGGAGAAATTCGCGCAAAAGACGCAATTAACGGTCCACCAGACCGTTAACAAACTAGATTCGCAAGAGGAATGCAGCTAACGGCCTGCCAGACCGCTAAATGGAGAATCGCATACGAACGCCAGAAGAGAACGTTATACTTTGTATCTATCTTTTATACTAATTCCCTGAATTAGGGGGAAGCACCTGGATTAATGAATCATTTGTTATATAGTGGAAGTAACTTGGCACAGAGGGGGGAGTGGTGTGCGCAAAGAAATGTTGGCGATGTTGGCGGCGGCGACGCTGGTAACGGGAGTCGCAGGATGCAAGGGCGGAGAAAAAGAAAAAAGGTTGGACCCGCTAGATAAAGAAGAGAAAGTGTCTATGAAAGTCATGTTTTGGGACAATTCGCTGTTTTACAGGCAGTACGGAAATTTCTTCGCAACGGAGTTTCCGAATGTAGATATTGAAGTTCTTGACATGCAACAGCTGTATTCCGATCCGAATGTAACGGCGGATGAGGGCTTGGACAAGTTCATCGAGGCGAACAAGCCGGACGTTCTGTTGCTGAGCGAAGCTCAATACGCGAAGTATGCCAAGGACGGCAAGCTGCTGGAATTGGATCCGATTATAGAAAAGGACGATTTTTCGATGGACGGCATCCATCCGGCAATGCCGAGCCTGCTGAGGGAACTGGGGGACGGCAAGCTGTACGGGCTCAGCCCCGAGATCGAAAGCGCCGGCTTATTTTACAATTCAGAGCTGTTCGAGAAATATGGCATCGAGACGCCTCGCGATTCGATGAGCTGGGACGAAGTGTTCGAGCTTGCGAAGAGATTCCCCGTGGACGGAGAGAGCGACAAAAGAGTTTACGGTCTTTCGCTGGGAAGCGAAATGACGGTTGGCAATTTCATTCGCACGGTCGGTCAGGCGCAAGGATTGCAATCGGTGAATGCGGATGGAAGCCAGGTGAGCTTTGACACGGCTTCTTGGAAGAAGGTCGCGGAGTCGGTCATTGATCTGATTCGTTCCGGAGCTTATCATGTCCCCGTGGAAGACGAAGAGGGCAACTTTTTAATGGAGGATATCTACCGAAGAGATGTATTTCTCCTCGGCGGCGCGGCGATGCGATTTGGCAAAAACAGAACAGTCATGAAGCTTCGACAGGCTGCGGAAGATCTGAAGTGGGAGCCGATCGAGTGGGGAGTCGTGACGGCTCCGGTCGATCCGAACAATCGCAACCAGAACCGTTATTTCGAACTGGGCGTTCAGATTTATGCAATAAGTACGGAGTCATCGAACGTACGTGCGGCGTGGGAATTCATTAAATACATCAACGGCGAGAAGTATGCGCAGCTCAACCATCGTTCGGTTTTCGGAGGACTTAAAACGTGGACGGACTATGAGGAGGAGCAGGATGGGCGGAGTATGGAACCGTTCCTAAAGCTTGATCCGGCGATGAATGCCGGCAGCGAGCAGCTAAAGGCGCCTCCACGATTTCTTGATCGTTTTTCCGAGATCATCACCTCGGAAGTCGATACAGTTTTATCCGGAGAACAAACATTAGACGAAGCGATGAGGAAAATCCAGGAGATAGGGCAGGAAGAGCTGAAAGAAAATAACGCATCCGACTGAATGAATTTAGACTTCTGGGTGGAAATCGCTGGATGCAGAAAATAGGGGGAACTGTTTTGAAGAAGAAAATAGGTTATGGCCTCATGTCCGCAGCCTTGATGCTCGGAGCGATCGGATGCAGCGGAAACGGAGAAGGAGGCGGCGATTGGGAGCCGCTGGATAAAAACACAGAAACGAAGCTTAAAGTGATGTACTGGAGCATGGAGCAGTTTCAACGGGAATACGGAATGCTGTTTCAGAACGAATTTCCCAATGTAGAAATCGAAGTTGTGAGCAGACAAGGAATCTTCAATGACACGTCCAAATCCAGAGAGCAAATTTTTAATGAGCTTGTGGATAAGGAGCAGCCTGATGTCCTGTTCCTGTTCGAAAACGAATATGAAAGCATGGCGAGGAACGGAAAACTGCTGGATCTCGACGTTCCGATCCAGATGAGTTCGTACGATATGGAAGGATACAACCCGGCGATCCTTTCCCTGCTCCGCAACGAGGGAGATGGCAAACTGTACGGGCTTAGTCCTTTCTTCACGAGCGAAGCGCTTTTCTACAATATCGATCTGTTCAACAAATATAATGTCGAGCTCCCGCGGGATTCGATGACATGGGACGAAGTATTCGAGCTGGCTAAGAGGTTTCCGACAGACGGAGACGAGAAGAATAGAATTTACGGATTCACGATAGACGGGTTCATGCCTCCTCTGTTTAGTACGCTCAAAATCGGAGCTGCGCAAAATCTGCGTGTATTTAATGCGGAAGCAACCGAAGCCCAATTGAACAGCGACGCCTGGCGCAAAGTATTCGAAACCATAGTCGGGGCCATTAAATCGGGCGCATTCTATCTGCCGACGGAAGAGGAGCAAAACAAGCAGATGAGAATGTTGGAAGACGATCGCTTCGTCATGGGCCGGTCGGCAATGACCTTCCAGTCTCCAAGCCAAGTCGGCGCGATCCTTAGTGCGAAGAACTCCCTCAAGGACGTTACACCGGTCAACTGGGGGCTAGTCACCGCGCCGGTCGATCCCAACAATCGTACGCAGAGCGGCTCATACAATTATAGCGCGGTTTTCGCGATCAATTCGCAATCCGGGAATGCCCAAGCGGCTTGGGAATTCATCAAGTATGCGAACTCGGCGGATTATGCCCAGATCAGGGCGAATTCCAGCAACGGTGAGTTATTCAGCCGCACGGAATTCAATCGTCCTCAGGACGAACGGGATATGGCCGCATTTTTCAAGCTTGAACCGAAGGCCGAACTGCGCAGTGAATTCAACAACCTTCCCGACGGGTTGGAGTGGATGGTAATGGAAATAATGGCCCGAGAGCTTACGGCAGCGGCAAATGACAAAAAAACGTTGGATGAGGCGATCCAGACGATACAGGAGGAAGCGCAAGCGACGCTCGTCAACATGAAAGCCAATCAGGAAAAATAAATCGCTCAGCTTTAACCAAGCTGTCCGCCGGAGAGAATGGAACTCATATTTGTTGAACAAAACCTCCATACTATCCCTGTAACGCACAGGAGCGGAGGGAGCGCATGTCCGTATTCAAAACGGCAACGCTGATCGGAGTTTGCGTGTCGGCGGTTGTCGCTTGCGGGTACAATCAGGCGCAAGCGCAGCCGCACAAAAAGACGAGGGCATACTACGAAGAGCGGGAAGAAGTCGTATGGGAAGTGCCGATGAAGGAGAAGTTGATCGCCCTGACGTTCGACGACGGTCCCAACCCCGTCACGACTCCGAAAATTCTCGATTTGCTCGCGGCGAACGACGCCAAATCGACCTTTTTCGTAGTCGGCAAACGGATGGACCGGTATCCGGACGTCGTCAGGAGAGAAGCGAAGGAAGGTCATGAAGTCGCGAATCATACATACAATCATCTGTATCTGAACCATCGGATCAGCCAGCAGCGGCTGGAAGATGAGCTTAGCCGGACAGAAAAGCAGATCGTGAGCCTGACCGGAAAACACAGCCTGTGGTTCAGGCCGCCGGGAGGTTTCTTCAACGATTCTGTCGTTCGGATCGCGCGCGAGCGCGGGTATACGATGGTGTTATGGTCGTGGCATCAGGATACGAAGGATTGGAGCTCTCCCGGAACGCGCAGAATTGTCGACAGGGTGCTGAAGAACGTCCGCAACGGCGATATCGTTTTGTTTCACGATCATGTCGAAGGATCCATGCAGACGGTTCAAGCGCTGGAGACGATTCTTCCGGAGCTGAGAAGACGCGGTTACAGGATGGTGACCGTGTCCGAGTTGATTCAACACAAGAAGTCGAATTCGTTGTTGGGAAAACCGCATTCCTGAACAGGAGAGAGAGAGCCTGCCCCCTATACGGCAGGTTCTTTTTTTATACTCTGAATCGATTTTTTACACATTGGCATTAAATCTAGGAAATTTATGAAATTCTCAAGGAAAGTCAGATATGATGAGGGGGAGTTCTATCTATATAGGGGGTTGTTCCGTGAAAAAGAACGTTATTACTTTACTGAGTCTCATTCTGGTACTCGGCTTGCTAAGCGCATGCAGCGGAGGAGGCAAGAAGGAGGGGGAACTGGCACCTCTCGGCAAAGACGAAGAAGCGAAAATCAAAGTGATGTTCTGGGATCAATCCATTTTTTTTCAAGAATACGGGAATATGTTTGCGACGCAGTTTCCCAACATTGAGATCGAAGTGGCCAATATGCAGTCGATTTATAACCAAAGCGCTGCGGAGACGATGGAGGAGCAACTGGATAAGTTTCTCGAAGCGCACAAACCCGACGTACTGATGCTTCAAACGGCAGAATACGAGAGACTCGCCCAGAACGGGACGCTGTTTGCGCTGGACTCGGTGATCGGGCAAGACCAATTCGAGACGGAAGGCATTCATCCGGCCATTCTTAAGCTGCTGCGGGAGCAAGGAGGAGGCAAGCTGTATGGCCTGTCCCCGGAGTTCTCCAGTTCTGCGCTCTATTACAATATCGATTTGTTTAATAAATACGGCGTCGAGCTGCCAAGAGATTCGATGAGCTGGGAAGAAGTGTTCGAGCTGGCTAAACGGTTTCCGACGGATGGAGATAAGGACTCGAAAATATATGGCCTCTCAATGGATACATACTTGGACCTCTCCAATCTGATTCAGACCATCGGTTCCGGCCAGGACCTCAGAATGCTGAGCGCGGACGGTTCTTCGTTCAACATTGATACGGATTCCTGGAAAAAAGTATTCGAATCTGTGATTGGCGCTGTGAAGTCTGGAGCGTTATACGTGCCTGATGCAGAAGCCAGAGCATTCAACTTCACGACGATGGAAGAAATGTTTCAGCGCAATCTGTTCGTGATGGGCAGGTCGGCCATGGCGGTGAAAAGGAGCTACGAGGTGCAGCAGATTCTTCAGGCCAAAGAGATGCTAAAGGAAGTAACTCCAGTGAATTGGGGAATCGTAACGGTTCCGGTTGACCCAAACAATCGGAATCAGAGCAGCTACTTCAACTTGGGCAGCATCTTCGCGGTAAGCTCCAACTCCGCGAATCCGCGTGCCGCATGGGAGTTTGTCAAGTACATTAACGGCGATTCGTTCGCCAAGCTCAAGTCCAAATCTCTCTACGGCAGCCTGCTGAGCCGTACTGAACATAATCCGGATAAGGACGGACGCAGCATGGAGCCGTTCTACATGCTGGAACCGAAGGCCAATGTGAACAACGAGTATACGAAAGCGCCGATTAACTTCTTCGGAGCGCTGAACGCTCTGGTCGAGGCGGAGGTCGACGCCGCGCTGAACGACAAGAAGACGGTGGAGGAAGCTTTAGAGGCGATTCAGGAGAAAGGAGAAGCCGAATTGCTGAAGGCAAGGAAAGCGGCTGAGGAAGCAAGTCCGTCTCCGTCGGCTTCGTCCGCGAATTCCGAGTCGGAATCTTCGTCCGAATAGCGGCAGAAGACGGCGTACGGAATCCAAGAGAAAGGCTGCTGCGCGCAATGCATATGGACGGTTGTTTCAGGTATCCTCGGATGCTTGGAACAGCCGCTTTTTATTTTCCGAAAAGAGATTCGGGTGGTCATAACGCATGAACGCGACCGTACATATGTAAGAAGGGGAGAAAGGGGAGAGGGCGATGGAATGGTGGGCGATCTGGCTCATTGCGGCCGGGTTGTTGCTGATTGCCGAGCTGCTGACGCTAACCTATTACATGCTGTGGCTAAGCGCGGGAGCCGTGGTTGCGGCCGTCGTATCCTTATTGGCGCCGGACGACTTTTTGCTCCAATCGTTGATCGGAGGGGTTGCCGCTCTCGCGCTAACGGGCTTGACCAAACCGCTGACGAGAAGGTTCAAGGTAGGGAAGGGCTTTCGCGACACGCATGAGGATTTGGTCGGCAAACAAGGCGTTGTGATCGCGAAGATTTCCCCGGATCGTCCCGGCATCGTCAAGGTCGGTTCCGAAACGTGGAGCGCGGCTTCCAAGGAGGAGCTCGACCTGGATGAACGGGTAACGGTCGTTGGAAGAAGCTCCACCGTGCTCGAAGTTCAAAAAACGGGAGGTAATCCTGAATGATGTACGTCGTATTTCTGATCGTCATCGTCATCGTATTGGTCGTCGTGCTGTCGATCAAGATCGTGCCGCAGCAGAGGGTCGGTGTGGTCGAAAGATTGGGGAAGTTCAACCGGCTGCTGACGCCCGGCGTAAATGTGCTCGTTCCGTTCATCGACAACGTTCGCGTATTCCATGATCTGAGAATCCAGCAAGCGAACGTTCCGCCGCAAACGGTCATTACCAAGGACAACGTCCAGGTGCAGATCGACACGATTATTTTCTACCAGATCGTCGCTCCGGAGCAGGCTACATATGGAATTTCCGATTATGTGTACGGAGTGCGCAACATTACGACCGCTACGCTTCGTCAAATAATAGGGAACATGGAATTGGACGAGACGTTGTCCGGCAGGGAACGAATTTCTTCGAACATTCGACTGGCGCTGGATGAAGCGACAGAGAAATGGGGCGTGCGCATCGAGCGGGTAGAAGTGCTGGACATCAAACCGCCCGGCGACATTCAGGAAGCGATGGATAAGCAGATGAAGGCGGAGCGGAACAAGCGGGCGATCGTCCTGGAGGCGGAAGCGGCCAAGCAGGATTTGATATTGCGGTCCGAAGGGGATAAGCAGAGTAAAATCTTGAAGGCGGAAGGCGAGAAAGAGGCGCGCATTCGCCAAGCGGAAGGCTTGCGTCAGGCGCAGGAGCTGGAAGCGCTGGGAGAGGCGAAGGCGATTCTGGCGGTGGCCGAGGCCGAGAAAGCGAGAATCGAGATGCTGCGGGCGGCGGGGCTCGACGAGAAAGTGCTGGCCTATCGCTCGTTCGAAGCGCTCGGGGAAATCGCCAAAGGTCCGGCGAACAAGGTGTTCCTCCCCTCAAGCGTCGCGGAAACGCTGGGAAGCTTGGGAGCGATGAGCGACTTGTTCAAGTCCAAGGGGTAGACATGCGAAAGGAGCTGTCCGCAGGGTTATGTAGAGCGGGTTCCGGGACAGCTCCGTCCTTGTGCTAGAGCACTCTTCTCGCTGTAATGTAACGTTTGGAGTAGCTGCTCAGTTTGCTGACGATAACGCCGTTGACGCTGCCGCCGATCGTGTTATGAATGAATTGTCCGTTGCCAATGTAGATGCCGACGTGATTGACTCTGCCCGGCTTGGATACGCTGAAGAAGACGAGATCGCCTTTTTTCAGATTGCTTTTGGACACGTAGACGCCTTGCTTGCTCTGCGCTTGGGAGCCCCACTTCAGGTTGACGCCTTGCTTGGCGAACACGTATTTCGTGAAGGAAGAGCAGTCAAACCACAATTTGGAAGGATTGTTGACTCCAAATTTGTATTTGACTTTGCCTTTAAGCTGCTGAGCTGCGGAAATGACCGCATTCGCTTTCTGGGTCGACGTCGCGCTTGCCGACACCGTGGTCGCCGCATGAGCGGACGGTTGTTCCAGCGCGCCAATGCCTGTCGCAAGGACCGCGAAGCAGGTCGCGCCGATTGCGATTTTCTTGAGCCGTTGTCCGAAGTTCATGTAAGTTCCTCCTGAAGTTGTTCTAGGTGACAAAATGGAGTATATCATGTTGCTTGTCCCTGTATTGAGAAATTAAGGGCATCTTAATGTTGGGAATATGTGCCGTCCCCTCGTCTTCGCATTCGCAATCAGCATTCAAATCGATCGCTTTAGCGATTGACGGTTCGAGGTTTCGTCTTCTATAATTAATAATTATCGGATAATTCTGTATATTTTAAGAGATGAAACGTTTCCATGAGGAAGGAGAGGATGCGCGTGCGGATGCGCGAAACGAATCGGAATCGAATCTTCGTCTTTACCGGACCGGACGGTTCCGGAAGAAAATCGGTTGCGGAAGCGGTCGGCCAAACCTTCGGCATGGAGAAGATCGTTTCTTACGCGACGAGACCTCCCAGGCCGGGTGAAGTGAACGGACAGGATTACGTGTTCGTCAACCATGACGAATACCGGGAGCTGGAGCAGCGGGGCGAATTTCTCGAAAGCGTGGAAATCGACGGACAGTTGTACGGCATTCGCAGCGCGGATATCGAAAGCAAGCTGGATCAGCACGATTCCGTCTATCTGATCTTGAATCATGAAGGCGCTAGCATTCTTAAACATATTTACGGGGATAAAGCGGTACGCCTGTTTCTCTACGTGGATCGGCGGACGGCAGAGGATCGTCAACGCAATTTGGGCCTGCCGGAAGAGGTCATCGCCAAGCATCTGGGGCACTATGAACGTGAGCTGGGCTATCGCGCCTCTTGCGAGCACGCATTCGAGAACTACGATCTGGCTCAGACCACCTACGAGATTACGAACACGCTGGAAACTTATTTGCAGAGGGATCTGGTCGACAAGGATTAAGCGTACTCGGAAACGCCCGTTGACGAGAATGGAAAGACATGGTATTGTAAGGCTACAAATTCAATAAGCGAAAGCGGAAGCACCGCAAATTTCGACGCGTTATGCGTCGGAGTTTGCGGTTTTTTGTTTTCCGGGAAGGAGGCGGACGATGGTCAAGAGGATCGTGGTGGCGGCGGAGGAGCGGGAGTACGTCGCCAAGTTGGCGGAATATTTGCGGGAGGAGGAGAAGGAGTGGGAGGTGGCTGCTTACACGCATAGCGGCGCGTTGAAAGTGGAATTGCAAGGCGGCGGGAAAATCGACGCTCTGATCGGAGAGCGGGAGATGGTGAGACGTGCGCTGGCCGACGGAGGGAAAGCCGGGAAAATCATCGTTCTGGCGGACGGAAATGAAGGCGGGGAGGAGGACTGGGAGAAGCTTGTCCGCTATCAGCCTCTGCCGGCTTTGCTGAGCGGCATCCGAGGAGCGCTTGGGATGGAAGGGGCCAGACTGGAGGGGGGATGCCAGGTGTGGACGGTATTTTCGGCCTCGGGAGGCGTCGGCAAGACGACGGCGGCGTTAAACCTTGTTCGTCAAGCGGGGGGAAGGGGGCTGCGCGTTCTTTATCTTAATTTGGAGGAACTGAACGCGACATCGCTTCTGTTCGGCAGCGGAGAGCCGGACGCCTTGTCCAGCCTCCTCTATGCTCTGCAGGCGCGTCCCGAACATTGGGACGAGCTGTCGCGGCGGCTGTGCCGGCATCAGTCGCAATTGCGGGCCGATTATATCGACGCTCCGGAGCATCCCGGGGAGAGGCTCGCCCTCGTTCCGGAGATCGCGGCAGACCTGCTCGACAAGCTGAAACAGGCGAACCGGTACGACGTCATCGTCGTCGACCCCGATTCCGGCGCGGGAGAGTGGCATCGCAGCCTTCTTCAGCGTAGCGACCGGATCGTCTGGCTGACGCTGGACGATGCGCTAGGTTTGTTGAAGGCCGAGAAGCTGCTCCGCTACTGGGAGCCGCGTTTGGAAGGAGCGGCGTTCCATCCGACGTTCGTCATGAACCGGGCGGTGGGGGCAAGGCCCGTTAATCGTTGGACGCTGCCGGGAACGGAACCGGCGCTTACGCTCCCGTACATTCCGCAGTGGAAGGCGGTCGACCAGCCGGGAAGGCTGCTCTCGTCGCCCGCATACTCCGGGGCGGTTGAACGGCTTCTGGACATCCTGGGGGCAGGAACCGGCGGTTCGTCTGCGGAGCGCAGGAGGAGGGGAGAAGGACATGGCGGACAGCGGGCTCACGATCGAGGAGTTGGTTGAACTCCGGAACGCCGTTCGCGCCCGTATGACCTGGGACGATTCGATCACGGACGACGACTTGCGGAAGCTGATCGAAGACGAGCTGTTTCGCGGAGAGCGGGCAAGGCGAATGACGGCGGGAGAGCGCAAGGCGGCCGTGATGCGTCTGTATCACTCGTTTCGAGGGTTGGACGCGCTTCAGCCGCTGCTGGAAGACCAGGAGATCACGGAAATCATGATCAATTCCCATAGAGAGATTTTTATCGAGAAGAGAGGGGAGTTAAGAGCGGTCGATCTTGGATTCGAGAGCAACGAGAGGCTGGAGGATCTCATTCAGAGCATAGTTGGGCGGGTGAATCGGATTGTCAACGAAGCTTCTCCGATCGTGGACGCGCGGCTTCCCGACGGTTCGCGGGTGCATGTCGTTCTCCCCCCGATCGCGTTGAAGGGTCCGACCGTGACGATCCGCCGATTCCCGCACCAGCCGCTTGGAATCGAAGATTTGATCGCCAAGGAAGCGATCTCGAGGGAGGCGGCCGAATTTCTGCGGGACATGGTAACGGCCAAATACAACTTGTTTGTCAGCGGGGGCACCGGCTCGGGAAAGACGACGTTCCTCAACGCTCTGTCCCAGTGGATTCCCTCGCACGAACGGGTCATTACAATCGAAGACGCGGCAGAGCTGCAGCTTCGCGGGATCGCCAATCTCGTCTCGCTGGAGACGCGCAATGCGAACAGCGAGGGCAAAGGGCAATTGGGCATTCGCGAGCTGATTCGGGCGTCGCTGCGGATGAGGCCCAACCGGATTATCGTCGGCGAAGTCCGCGGCGGGGAGGCGCTCGATATGCTGCAGGCGATGAATACCGGTCATGAAGGCTCGTTGTCCACGGGGCACGCGAACGGCGCCAAGGATATGATCTCCAGGCTGGAGACGATGGTGCTGAGCGGAGCGGATTTGCCGGTGCCCGTCGTTCGCCAGCAGATGGCTTCGGCGCTCGATATTGTCGTTCATTTGAGCCGCTTCCGGGATTCGAGCCGACGCGTGTCCGAAATATGCGAAGTGACAGGAATCGAGCAGGGTGAAGTTCGACTGAACACGCTGTTTCGCTTCGAGGAGGAAGGGGAGCGGGACGGCCGCATCGTCGGAAGCTTGCGCAGAGTCGCTCCGCTGCGTGATACGGGCAAGCTGCGCCATGCCGGATTGCTGAAGGAGGAAGGGGGATGACGGATTATTCGGTCTATCGTCTCAGCGCGAAGGAGAAGGCGTGGGCGATCTTCGTCGGCTGCGCGGCCTGTTACGCGATCGTATGGGTACTGTACCGGCATTCGGTTATCGCAGCCGTCGCCGCTCCGCTCGGGCTCCTGTACCCAAGGCATTATGCTCTCAGCCTATGCCGGCGTCGCAAGGATAAGCTGAGACAGCAGTTCAAGGACGCCCTGCAGGCGCTCACCTCCTTGCTGTCCGCAGGCAGGTCCGTCGAGAACGCCTTCATGGCTCTTGAGAGCGACTTGGTGCTGCTGATCGGCGACAGCCGCTCGGATCTGATCAGAGAGCTGAGGGCGATCGCCAATCGGCTGAACAACGGGGAGCAGCTCGAAGCCGGCTTGCAGGACTTCGCGGCGCGATCCGACTTGGAGGAGGTGAGGAATTTCGCGGAAGCGATCGCGATTTGCAAGAGAGCGGGAGGAGACCTCGTGGAAGTAGTCAGAAGAACATCGCTGCTCATTTCCGAGAAGATGGACGTCGAGCTGGAAGTGTCGGTACTGATCGCGCAGAAGAGATTCGAAGCGAGAATCATGATGGCGATGCCCTTCGCGTTCGTCGGAATACTTGGCTTCCTGGCTGCCGACTACATGCAGCCGATGAGAGAAGGGATGGGGGTCGTCGTGCTGACGGTTTGTTTGCTCTTGTTGGCGCTTTGCAGTTGGTGGATGATGCGCATCATGGACATCAAGCTATGAGCGGATGGCTGATTCAGATCGTCTGCGCAGCGCTCCTCATTGCCTACGTTTGCCTTGTCGCGATGTCCTGGCGCGATCTGAAAGGGCAACGAATCAGACTGCGTACAGATCCGTTTGCGATTGTACTGCGGATTCCCGCCGTGCAGAGAAGAGTGCTGCCGCTGCTGGACAGAGCGCGCGTCTCGTTGGCTTTGTTGAACGGAGGCTCCTGTTCGGAAAACAAGCTGATCGATTGGGCGGCTGAGGGAGCGGGACTTGCCTATGCGGCGCTGACGGGCATGAGTTTGCTGGCATGGGCGGCGGATACGCCGGAGCTGCTCGCCGTCGGGGGGCTGCTCGGAGGAGTGTTGCCTCTCCTGCGGATGAAGGAGCTTGCCGGACAAGTCGGCAAGCGCCGCCAGAGCATGGTAACGGAGTTGCCGGAGCTGTTAAGCAAGCTGCTGCTGATGGTGAACGCGGGAGAGAACGTCATGCGCGCTTTGGCCAGGTCGGCCGAGAAGAGGAGAGCCGCCTCCGACGACAATCCTCTGTACGCGGAGCTGAGAGCGGCGATCGAGAGCATGAAGCGGGGAGAAAGTCTGGCGGCGGCGCTCGAAGAGTGGGGAAGAAGATGCGCGATTCCCGAGGCCAAGCTGTTCGCGACGACCGTGCTGATCAACGCGAGAAGAGGCGGGGACGCGTTCGTTCCCGCGCTGCGGGAGCTGACCAGACAGATGTGGGAGAAGAGGAAGGCGATCGCGAGAACGATGGGCGAGCAAGCCTCGTCGAGGCTGGCGTTTCCGCTGACAATCGTGTTTCTGCTGATCATGGTTCTGGTCGGAGCTCCGGCCGTATTTATGATGTGAGAGGTCAAACTGACGAATAGAAAGGATGATAGGAATGATCGGATTTTTGTATCAATACGGACTTAACGCTTTTCGCGCCTTGCGCGACGACGAAGAGGGAATCGGTACGCTGGAGCTGGTGTTGATCGTGGCGGTGCTGATCGCTATCGTGCTCGTGTTCCGGGAGGAGATCATCGGATTTCTGAAGAGCTTGATGGAAAAGGTTGAGACCAAGTCGGATGAAGTATTCGATTAACCGCAGCGAGAGAGAGCACTCGGGGAGCGGACGGGGAATGAAGGACGCGTCCGGTTCGTTTACGCTCGAAGCGTCGATGCTGCTTCCCTGGGTGATGATGCTGACGTTTATGCTGCTCTTATTTGCTTTGTATATCTCGCAGGGGGCTCTGGTGTATTACAGTTCTTCCGTCATGACGGAGCGCGCCGCGTTCGGTTGGTCGAACTCATCTTCCGACTCGCTCACGGGCGGGTATCCAGCAGGCGAATACGATGGCCTATACTGGCGTCTGACCGACGATGCCCTCGTGCAGAGTCTGTTCGGACTCGCCTCGGGAGAGGCGGGAATACGGGTGGAGGTCTACCCGGGCATGGCGCCGGGGGAGGGGGGCTCCGCCGCGGATAAGCTTAAGAGCGCGGCTTATGCAGCTTCCGCCAAGCACCGCGTCGGCTCCGGGGAGCTGGGCTATCGGAACTTCGGCATTAAGCGCGAGATCGATGCGGAGCTCGTCAGCTCTTGGTTCTCGGTGCCGCTTGCCCGCTTCAAGGGAGGGGGGGCGGCGGATGCGAAGGTGTCCGCGCTCGTCGTGGAACCGGCGGAATTCGTCCGCTCGTTCGATTTGGTTCGTTACTATGCGGCCAAGCTGCGCAACGCCCCGGAAGGGAAGGAGAAATATCGCTCCCAGGCCGGCGAAGTCTTGAACAAGCGCAAAGCGCCGCTCGGGAAAGGGGGAGCCGAGGGATGAAAAAGGCGCGGCGACGGGGAACGTCGGGATCCGTTTCCGTCTACTTCATAGCGGCTACGGCCTCGCTGTTCCTGTTGACCTCTCTGCTCATCGATTTCGCCCGTATCGCGGCTTTCCGCAAGCAGGCCGAGCTGTCGGTCAAGTCCGGCGTGCGTTCGGCGATGTCGTCGTTCGATCCGCTCATTTATGCCAGATACGGATTGTTTATTCGGGGAGGGGAAGCCGCGAACGACGTGTTCCGAACGACGCTGGAAGGAAACTCCCCGTCGGGGGACGGGGATGCGTTTCCGTTCTTGGATACGCGCTGGGAACAGGCGGAGGTGACGGAGAGCCGGCCGCTTGCCGGCCACGACGTCTTCCGCAGGCAAGTTCTCGAAGAGATGAAGTATAAGGCGCCGATCGATCTTGCGATCGAGGTCGCTGCGCGATTCAAAGGGTTGTCGGGCACGATGAAGGAAGCGACCCGCACCGTGGACCTGCTGGAGAAGATGCGCAAAGCCTACGATCGCAGGGAGAAGGCGTTCGACGACGCGTACGACAGCCAGAAGGAGTACGGCGAGAAGGCGGAACGCAAGGCCGAATCCGCTCTTGGCTCGGCGGGAGGGGTCGCAGGGGGTTACGACGATTATATCTCGAAGAGAGAGGAGGACAAGTCGCGAAGGGAATCGCTTAGGCGATGGGAGGAGGAGAAAAGCGCAAGGCTGGACAGCGGGGAAGACCCGGAAGAGATCGAGAAGAGCAGGCCGGAAGGTCCGCGTTACGAGGCCGAAGTCGCCGCATACGAGTCTCGTGCCGTCTCGGCAGCGAGGGAGCTCGGGAAGGCGGCCGATGAAGCGAGAGCGGACTCCGACGGCTTCGTCTTCAAGGCGAAGGAAGCGCTGGGCAAAGCCAAGAGAGCGAACGAGGAGATGATGTCCATCGTGGAGCATTCGCGCGGCGCGGCCGGGACGATTGGCGGGGCGGACGAAGACGCAATGGAAGCCGAGCACCGGCAAACGATGGAGGAGCTTCGCAGGTCTGCGGAAGATTTGATTTTGCCGCCTTCTTTCTTCGAAGAGTACGAAGCCGAGATCGACCGGCAGTACGCACAGGGATTGTCGCTGGCAGGCGAAATCGGCTCCTTGTCGTCCTTGATCGGCTCAGTCCCAGGTTCAACTGGAATGGGAGCGGCGTTAAGCGCAGCGGAAGCGCGGGCGAGGGATCGTCTTTCCGAGTTTTCCGGCGACTACGGGCCGGGAGGAGGAGTCATTGCGAAGCGGCTGGAGATGTTGGAATCCCGTCGCTCCTACGACCAGGAACGCAAGCAGGAGGAAAGCAGGGCCGAATCCGAGTGGAGGAGCGCGGGAAACTTTCTCGGTTCGTTCTCCGGAAGATTAGGCTCGGACGAGGAGAAGGCAAGCTTTGAGCGGACGAGCGCGCTGTATGCAGCCAACCGGGAGTGGAATCGCTCCGAAGAGGAGGCCGGTCGAGCGCAAAGAAGCGGAGATTCTTCCCAGGGAAGAGACGAGGCGATGTCTTCGGTCAACGGTTTGCTGGATCTGCTGGAAGGAGCGGTGACGGGAGCGAGGGATCAGCTCTACTTCTCCGAGTATGCGCTTGGAAGAATGACGCATTTCGCTCCGTCGTCGGCGAAGGAATTGCTGGGCGGAGGGGAGGTTTCCCTGGATGTTCACAGTCAGGAGACCGAATACATCCTTTACGGACTGAATCATTCTTCCGGCAACATTGCGGCGGCATACGGGGAAATTTTCGCTTTTCGCCTCGCGGTCCGAACGATGGAGGGGCTGATCGAGTGCCGGGCGATGGGACATCCCTTGCTCGTCCTGGCCGCGGCCCTTGTCTACGGAATTACGCAAGCGATGGCGGATATGGGAGCGTTGCTAAGCGTCGGCAAAATCCAATTGTCAAAATACTTGAAGGTGGATACGTATTACACCGATTATTTGCGGCTGTTTCTTTTGCTGCACGGCGGAGGCGCGAATCCGACGGCAAGAACGATCGCGGTGATGGAGCACGCTTCCGGTCTCGACTTTCGCGGCGCCTATACGTATTCGAGCGGGGAAGGGACGGCATCGGTCCGATTGTGGTTTTTCCCCGGGTTGCTTAAGGCGATGGGGAAGGTTGGGAACCTGGGCGGATCGATAAAGGGGAATCGCTATGAGGCGACGTATATCGCGGATCATTCTTACGTATAGAAGGCTGCGATCGGAGCGGTCCAGCTCTGGCAGCGTGACGTTGGAGAGCGCGCTTGTCATGCCGATCTTCCTGCTGTTTATTCTGTTTTTGATCTTTCTCGCGCAGACGGCGCTTATCTCCATGGCGCTTCACGGCGCGTTGTCGCAGACGGCGAGGCAAGCGGCTGCCGCATGGTATCCGGTGGCGCTGGCGACGGACAAAGCGAGAGGGTCGGAACTGAACCGGCAGATCGAACAGTGGAACGACAAGTGGCTAAGCGTGGCCGAGTCGTTACGCGAGTACGGACAGTGGCTGCCTGCTCCGATGAATGAGTGGGCGGAGCGGGCTTCGAACGTATCGTTGTCGGTGGAGGAGCATGCCGCCAAGCTTGCGTTCGGAGAACTGATGAAGCAGTTCGCGGATCGGCGCGTGCTGAGGCTGTCAGACGTGCGGCTGACTTCCGTCGGGCTTCCGGACGTCGAGGACCGCGCCGACGCTTACTTGACCTTAGAGGCCGAATATACGCTGCCGATGCGTGTTCCTTTCCTCGGGCGAAGGCTTGTCCTCCGGGAATCGGCCAGAGAGCGGGCGTGGATCGGCGGAAGTCCTTCGACCTCCCGACAAGCCGAGGATGAAGGGGCGGGAGATCCGTTCGAGGTTTCGTTCGTATCTCTCGAGCCGAACCCGGTGAAGCCGGGGCGCAAAGCGACGCTTGTCATACGGACCGCGCCTGGAGCCGTCGTCGATCTGTCCATCCTGTACAAGAGCGGTCCGAGCCAAGCAAAAAACCTCGGAAGAGCGACCGCCGACGCATCGGGACTGGCGTCGTGGACATGGCACGTTTCCGGAAGGACGACGCCCGGCCAATGGGGCATGCAAGTATCGAACGGGGAAGGCGGAGTCTGGCAGCATTCGTTCGATGTTGCGGGCAAGACCGCGAACGAGGAGGAGAAGCGTTGAACTGGGGAGAGTGGCTCGTTGCCGGGGCGTTGTTGGCCGCGGCTTGCTGGACGGATTTGCGCAGCATGCGGATTCCGAACGCGCTGAATGCCGTCTTCGCGGCGGGCGGTTTGGCGTATCAATTTATCGCGTATGGAGGAAGCGGGTTGATCTGGGCTTGTATCGGGGCGCTATGCGGCATTGTGCCGCTGTACGCGATGAACCGTCTGGGCGGCATCGGCGGCGGGGACGTCAAATGGTTCGGGGCATTCGGCACTTGGGCGGGGCCTGCGCTGACGTTCGAGCTGCTGATGGTCTCCGTACTGGTCGGGGGAGGAATCGCCTGCGGAATTTTGGCGCTGAGGGCGCCCGGCTTGCGAACGCTGGGAAAGAAGCTGAAGTGGCCATGGGGAGAGCATCCGGCAAGCGGAGGGAGGAAAGCGAAGTTTCCTTTTATGCTGGCGGTTGCTCCCGGATTTCTGATTTTACTGGGGAAGGGATAGAAGCGAATGAAGGCATTGCCGCTATTGGTAAGGTTCGAGCAGCGCAGAGGACATGTCATGGTCGTGGAACGCGATCCGCCGTTGTCCCGCAGCGAGATCAACGAGACGCAGCTTCGCATGCTTCAGCGCTGCGAAGTTCGTTCGCTGCTTCCGCTTGAAGTGGAAGAGTGCGACGGCCGGGTCTCGCTAAGGTATTCTTTGGCCGGGACGCGGATGCTGTCGGAGGCGATGCGGGCATCTTGGTGGTCGATGAGCGAGATGATGGAGGCTCTGTGCAAGCTTGCGGATACGCTGGAGGAGTGCAGGCTGATTATGCTGGACGTCGAGCGGGTCCGGCTGCAGGACGAATTCATCTTCGCGGGGAACGAAGTTCAGGATTTGCGCTTTACTTATTTGCCTCTCGTCCTGCCTTCGCCCAACTGGAAGGACGATCTGGAGCGGCTGATCGTCAGATGGATGATGCGCGTGAAGGAGCCGGACGGGCCGATCTTCCAGCAAGTTTTGCGGTTGGTGTCCGGCGCGGAATTCGTGCCGTCGGCATTGGGGCGATTAGGCAGGGCATATTTGGCCGAAGCGTCTGGAGGCGCGGCATTCTCTCCTGCCGGCGTTCGCAAGGAGGAGCCTGGCGCTCCGCCTGTTATACGGCCGAAGGCGGCAGCGCTTCAACAGGCCGAAGAAAATAAGCCGAGAAGCCGTTCGTGGGATCTTCTGCAGCCGGCTACCGAAGATCCGCAGCCGGTGTCCGAGCTGTGGGGAGAGCCGTCGCAGCATCGATACGACTCGGTAAGACAAAGGGACGAGGAGAACTCTGAAGAAGATGGCGGCGGCGAACGATTCGATCCTGCCCGCTGGCGAATCCTCGTCGTCTGCTCGGCAGTATTGTTGTTGGCAGCGGCTTGGAAGTTCGTGTACCTGGAACGGCCGGGTCAGCAGCAATTGCTGCTCTGCGTCTGCTTGACCTTGATCGCCGGAGCGGCGGCTATTCTGTTCTGGAATGGTCCGCCTATGCGGCTTGGACCTTTTCGTCGGGGAGAGGCATCTACCGAACCGGGACCGAGAGAGATCGAGGCCGCTTTCCGCAATCGATATGCGGCGGACGAAGCAAGCGGAGTCGGCCCGGGATGGTCGCCTCCGAGGTTTGCGGCGGCAGCCAAGCCGCAGGAGCGGGATACGGGAGGTCCTCGTATTCCAGAGAGCGGCACGATTACGCCGGAGACGACGTGGATTTCCGGACAGGCGCGGACCGCTTTGCTGGAACGGCAGTCTTCATCGGCATCGGAACCGTATTGCTTGGTGTGGAAGTCGAAACACGAGCAGTTTCGCATCCCTCTGCGCGGAGATTCCCTCGTCATCGGACGATCCGAAGAGGCGGCCGACCATGTGGACGAGACGGACGGGATTTCTCGTTCCCATGTCGAGTTCGTGAAGGTGTCCGAGCAGTGGAAGGTGAAAGACCTGGGCTCGCGCAACGGATCGCGGCTTAACGACAAGCCGATGGCTCCCTATGAGCTGTATGCGCTTCAGCCGGGAGATTGCCTGACGCTGGCTTGTTCGCAGTACCGTTTTCAACTGGCGGAGGGAAGTTAGCCGAAACTATCGTACAACGCGCCTGGGAAGAGCGAATCCGGGAGGGAGTTAGCCGAAACTATCGTACAACGTGCCCGGGAAGAGCGAATTGGGAGGGGGAGTTAACCGAAGCTATCGAGCAACGCGCTCCGGAGCGAGATAAAGAAAAGCCCTAGCGGGACAAGTCCCGCAGGGCTTCTTCGAGTTTAGGGAAGGCGAACTTGAATCCGTGATCAAGCAGCTTGCGGGGCATCGCTTTCTGCCCGGTCAGCACGAGCGTGCTCATCTCGCCGAGGGCGCCGCGCAGCAGGAAGCCCGGAACCGGGAACCAGTGCGGCCGCTTCATGGCTTTGCCGAGCGCCCTGCCGAATTCGTCGTTGGACACCGGGTCGGGAGCGACCGCGTTCACGGGACCTTCGATCGACTTGTTATCCAGGCAGAACAAGATCAGGGAGACCATGTCCTGCAGATGAATCCAAGGCAAGCCCTGCTTGCCGTCGCCGATGCGTCCGCCTCCGAACAGCCGGTACGGCAGCCGGATCAGCGGGGAAGCCCCGCCTTCCCGGGCGCAGACAAGCCCAATGCGCAGCTTGACAAGCCGCTTGGCGGGAATCAGATCTGCCGCCGCTTCCCAGCGGACGACGGTCTCGCCGAGGAAGTCGGCGGGCAGCGCAGGGGACGATTCGTCGAAAACTTGTTCGCCGGAGTGGCCGTACAGCGAAATTCCGGAAGCGTTCACGACGACTTCCGGCGGATAGCGCATGCGCTTCACGTGCTCGGCGATCCGCTGGGCGGCCTGCTCCCGGGAGCGGACGATCCGCTCCTTGGCCTTGTCGGTCCAACGCTGATTAATCGTCTCCCCGGTGAGGTTGACGATGCCGTCGAAGCCCGACAGGCGGTCGGGATCGGCCTCCCATTCATCCCAGGTCACGTAGCGAGGGTGGGGAAGCGCGCTGTCGTAGGACGCGGCGGCCGCCTTCTTCCTCGTGACGATCCACACTTCGTCCCCTCTCGACAGCAGGGCGTGCGTTAAAGCTTTGCCGATAAACCCGGTTCCTCCGCACAGCAACAAGCGCATGCCGCGCCCCCTCCTCGGTAACGGTTATTCCTTGTCGATGGAGACGATCGTTTTCTGCTCGACCGTGCCCGCGTCTCCGTCTATTTTCTCAACGATATATTGGAATTTGACGGGAGTGTCCGGATCCCAGGAATCGACTTTCTCGGCGATTTCCGGGGTGACCTGGAATCCCGTCGGACCTTGCTCGGTCTCGATTTCGACGGAGTGGCTATCTTGAAGGCCAACGTATTTTCCCTTAGCTTCGATCCGTTCCGGAGAAGCGGACGGGCTCGGATTGTCCGAGTCGGGCGTCGGGCTCGCGGACGGACTGGCCGAGGCGGAGGGGCTGGCGGACGGAGAGGAACTCGAATTGTCGTTGCCGCTGCAAGCTGTCCCAATCAACGTCAGAGCCAGCAAGGCGGCTCCCAGTGTCATCGTCGTTCTGTTGCGTTTTTTCATCGTGTTGATGCACCTCCTAAGAGGTTAGACGAAGAATGTCGGCAAAGGTTTCGGTTTTTTCCGAACCGTCGCGGCGAATACGGTTATTTCAGCAGGTGGCTGTAAGCGGAATAGTCGATTTGTTTCTTCTCCAGGAAGCTGATGAGACTCTTATGGTCGCGAGCCGGAGTCGCGCGTATGTAGCCCTCGATGCAGTGTTCCTTCGTCACTTCGGACGCGCCGCTCTCCACGGCAATCTGCCCGATCTTGGCTGCGATGGAATGGCTTGCAATATCGCGGAATGGAGTCGGAACCGGAGACACGAGCGTCTGCAGCATTTCCTTGGACTCGGGAGTCCACAGATCGCGGCTTCGTTCCACCCAATAATTTTGCCAATCGAGCTTGGATTTCCCGTCTCTCTGCGGGAGCACCTTGAGGAATTTGCGGAACATGAAGAAGCCGCCTATGCTCATGAACAAGACGAGCACGACCGTCCAGAACGCGATGAAATAAATAAACCAAGTTGGGGTCTCACCCATAACGATCACCTCATCTTGAAATTATACCGCATTCCTAGATTTATTTCGACGTTCGCGATACAATAGGGAAATAATTGCGACAACAAGCCCCTGACATTCGGAAGGGGACGGAATGAAAGGCGAGAGGAGCCGGAAAATGTTGAAAATCGGATCGCATGTTTCTTTTTCGGACAAGGGTTTGCTGACGGCCGCGAAGGAGGCGTCCTCCTACGGATCCAGCACTTTCATGATCTACACGGGCGCGCCGCAGAACACCCGAAGGAAGCCGATCGAGGACCTGTACATTCCGCAAGGTAAAGAAGCGATGGCGGAAGCCGGCATCGGAGAGATCGTCGTGCACGCCCCTTATATCGTGAATCTGGGTTCTTATAAGGAAGATACTTATCGGTTGGCGGTCGATTTCCTTCAGGAGGAGATTCGCCGGACGCACAGCATCGGCGTCAAGAACATCGTGCTTCACCCCGGCGCGTATACGGAGAAGGACCCCGAATACGGCATCGCGCGCATTGCCGAAGGGCTGAACGAGGTGCTGGAAGGGACCAAGGAGACGGACGTGAACATCGCTCTGGAGACGATGGCGGGCAAAGGCACCGAGATCGGCCGTTCCTTCGAGGAGCTGGCGCAGATCATCGAGCGCGTCCGGCTGAACGAGCGTTTGACCGTCTGCATGGATACTTGCCACATTCACGATGCCGGCTACGATATTGTGGGCGACATCGACGGCGTGCTGCGCAAATTCGACGACATCGTCGGCCTTGACCGGATCGCGGTCGTGCACGTCAACGACAGCAAAAATCCGCTCGGAGCGGCGAAGGACCGTCATGCTCCGATCGGCTCCGGCTGGATCGGATACGAGGGGATCGCGGGAGTCGTCGGCCACGAGCTCTTGAAGGGCAAGCCTTTTATTCTTGAGACGCCGTGGATCGGCAAAAACGAACGCCCGATGTACGAAGCGGAGATCGCGATGCTCAGAGGGGACGCCGAAGAGAGATTCGGAGGCGAGTTCATGGTAGATGTCGAACGGCTGCACCATTTCTTCGATAAAGTCGGCATCGATTCCCGCCTGTACGTGCTGAGCACGTGGGAACTGCTGAAGTCCGACGCCAAAGCGAGAAAAGCCGATCCTCGCGAACCGATGGAGCGGCTGTACGACATGCTGCTGGAGAATCGCGTGTTCCCCGAAGATTACAGCGAAGAAGCGGTGAACCATCGCTTGCTCGCGTACTTGGCGGGCGAAGATTGGCTGTCCCAACAATAACTTTCCTGCCTGACTGCAGGCAGCGTCCATAAGAGAGGTAGAAGAAGAACGATGAGTCACACTTACCAGACGCAAGGAAACAAACGGCAGGATGACAAGAGCGTGCGGGCCCGCATGCTCATCTCCTGTCCGGACAAGGCGGGAATCGTCGCGGCGGTGTCCCAGTTCCTGTACGAGCAAGGAGCGAATATCGTCCAGTCGGATCAGTATACGATGGACCCGGAGGGCGGCATGTTCTTCATGCGGATCGAGTTCGATCTGCAGGAACTTGAGCAGCGCCTGCCTTCGCTTCAAGAGGATTTCACCCGCGTCGCCGATCGCTTCTCGATGAGATGGAGCGTTTTTCGCGCGGCGCGCCGCAAAAGAATCGCGGTGTTCGTCTCCAAGGAGGACCACTGCTTGCTGGAGCTGCTCTGGCAATGGCAGGCCGGAGACCTCGACGCGGAGATCAGCATGGTCATCAGCAACCACGAGGACATGAGAGGCATCGTGGAATCGTTCGGTATTCCGTATCACTACGTGCCGGTCACGCCGGATACGAAAGCCGAAGCCGAGCAGAAGCAGCGCGAATTGACCGCCGGCAAGGTGGACCTGATCGTGCTCGCCCGCTACATGCAGATCGTGTCCCCGAAATTCATCGAGCAGTACCACAACCGGATCATTAACATCCATCACTCCTTCCTTCCGGCATTTGTCGGGGGCAAGCCATACCAGCAAGCTTACAATCGCGGGGTTAAGCTGATCGGAGCAACGGCACACTATGTAACGGAAGAGTTGGACGGAGGCCCGATCATCGAGCAGGACATCCAGCGCGTCAGCCATCGCGACAACGTTACCGAGCTGAAGCGGATCGGACGCCACATCGAGAGAATCGTTCTGGCTCGCGCCGTGAAGTGGCATGTGGAAGACAGGCTGCTCGTCTATCAAAACAAAACCGTCGTGTTCGTGTAAGACAATGTGCCATTAACGAAAACCGCGTGTTACAATCAATCGAGCGCTAACTGTACGACTGCGGCGCAATCGCCGGCAGCGTACGCGAATAGACAAGAGGAGGGCTCTGTTTCATGACAGCCAGCACGAAAACGATCGATCAATTATCCGTAACGACGATCCGCACGCTTTCCATCGACGCGATCGAGAAAGCGAAATCCGGCCACCCGGGCATGCCGATGGGAGCCGCCCCGATGGGGTATCAATTGTTCGCCAAATCGATGAAGCACAATCCGTCCAATCCGCAATGGATCGACCGCGACCGGTTCGTTCTGTCCGCGGGCCACGGCTCGATGCTGCTCTACTCCCTGCTGCACTTGAGCGGGTACGATCTTCCGATCGAAGAGTTGAAGAACTTCCGTCAATGGGGCTCCCTGACTCCGGGGCATCCCGAATTCGGCCATACGGCCGGCGTAGACGCGACGACAGGCCCGCTGGGCCAAGGCATCGCGATGGCCGTCGGCATGGCGATGGCGGAAGCGCAGCTGTCCGCTACGTATAACCGCGACGGCTTCGAGGTTATTAATCACTTTACATACTCCATCTGCGGAGACGGCGATTTGTCCGAGGGCGTCGCCTCGGAAGCCGCTTCGATGGCCGGCCATCTGAAGCTGGGCAAGCTGGTCGTCCTGTACGATTCCAACGATATTTCGCTCGACGGCGAGCTTAGCCTGTCGTTCTCCGAGAACGTCGGCCAGCGCTTCGAAGCGTACGGCTGGCAATATCTTCGCGTAGAGGACGGCAACGATCTCGACGCGCTGAGCAAGGCGATCGAAGCCGCGCAAGCGGAGCTGGGCAAGCCGACGCTGATCGAAGTGAAGACGGTCATCGGCTACGGCTCCCCGAACAAGGGAGGCAAGGGCGGCCATGCAGGTCCGCACGGTTCCCCGCTCGGAACGGACGAAGCGAAGCTGACGAAGTCGTTCTACGAATGGCCTCACGAGGAATTCCACGTGCCCGAGGAAGTGCGCGCTCATTTCGCGGCGATCAAGCAAGCGGGCGAGCAGGCGAATGCGGCTTGGGAAGCTCAATTCGCCAAGTACAAAGCCGCCCATCCCGAGCTCGCAGCACAATTCGAGCAGGCGCTGTCCGGCACGCTGCCGGAAGGCTGGGACGCGGATCTGCCGGCGTACTCCACGGAGGACAAGCCGCTGTCCACGCGCGTCGCTTCCGGCAACGCGATCAACGGCCTGGCCAAGAACGTGCCTTATCTCGTAGGCGGCTCCGCCGATCTGGAGAGCTCGACGATGACGCATATGAAGGGACTGTCCGTCTATAAGCCGGGCAGCTACGACGGCCGCAACATCTACTTCGGCATTCGCGAATTCGCGATGGCCGCGGCGATGAACGGAATTATGCTGCACGGGGGCTTGAAAGTATTCGGCGGCACGTTCTTCGTGTTCACCGACTACCTGCGTCCGGCCGTTCGTCTGGCGGCTCTGATGGGCTTGCCGGTCGTATACGTTCTGACGCACGACAGCATCGCGGTCGGCGAAGACGGCCCGACGCACGAGCCGATCGAGCAGCTCGCTTCGATCCGCATCATTCCGAACCTGACGGTTATCCGTCCTGCCGACGGGAACGAGACTTCCGCGGCATGGGCGTATGCGCTGCAGAACCGCGACAATCCGGTCGCGCTCGTACTGACTCGTCAGAACCTGCCGATTCTCGAAGGCACGGCAGCTTCCGCCCGCGACAATATCGCCAAGGGCGGCTACGTGATCTCCGAAGCGGCGAACGGCCAGCCTCAAGGCATTCTGATCGCGACGGGCTCCGAGGTGCAGCTTGCGGTCGCTTCCCAGAAAGCGCTGGCCGAGCAGGGCATCCACGTCCGCGTTGTGAGCCTGCCGAGCTTCGACCTGTTCGAGAAGCAGGACGCGAGCTATAAGGAAAGCGTGCTGCCGAAGGCGATCAAAGCCCGTCTGGCGATCGAGATGGCGCATCCGTTCGGATGGGAGCGTTACGTCGGCGATAACGGAGCGGTGCTGGGCATCTCCACGTTCGGAGCTTCCGCGCCGGGAGACCGCGTCATTAAAGAGTACGGATTTACGGTCGACAACGTCGTTGCCGAGTTCAAAAAATTGGTATAATACAGACAAGGGAGCTGGAGAGAAACGATGTCGCAGTTCAACAATGTATCCGTAGTCAAGAAAGCCAACGTGTATTTCGAAGGCAAAGTCACGAGCCGGGCGGTTCTGTTCGAGGACGGAACCAAGGTTACTCTGGGCATCATGCTCCCGGGCGAATACGAATTCGGCACGGCGCAGAAGGAAATCATGGATATTCAAGCGGGAGAGCTTTCCGTGCTGCTTCCGGGCAGCGACGAATGGTTGGACATCTCCGAGCCGACGAAGTTCGAAGTGCCGGCCAACTCCAGCTTTAAGCTCAAGGTCAAGACGGTAACGGATTACATTTGCTCGTATCTCGACTGAGCGAATTCCGATAACGCCGGACAACCACTGCCGCCGAAGCAAGCGGCGGTGGTTGTTTTGCGTGAGCGCCGTATTCGGGTGTGGAGGCTTTAATGATGAAAAAGAGACTGTTGGATTTCGTCATGCTCGCGGCGGGAGCGCTTCTGTTCGCGCTCTCGATCAATCTGTTCGCGATTCCGAACGAGTTCGGCGAAGGCGGCGTAACCGGGGTTACGATCATCCTCTATTATTTGTACGGGTGGTCGCCGGGCCTCGTCAGCCTGATTCTGAATTCGTTCCTGCTTATTGTCGGGTATAAATTCCTTGACCGGACGACCGTGGCGTATACGGTAATTAGCGTGCTGCTGCTGTCCCTGTTTCTGTATTTGACGGAAGGCATGCGCATCGAGTCCCACGAGATCGTTGTGAACGCGATTTTCGGAGGGGTGATCGGCGGAGCGGGCATCGGCATTATCGTCCGGGCGGGCGGAACGACGGCCGGTTCGGTCATTCTGGCGCGGATCGCGCACAAGTACCTCGATTGGAACGTCAGCTATGCGCTGCTGTTCTTCGACCTGCTCGTCGTGTTCGGATCGTACTTCATTATCGGTGCCCAGGCGGTCATGCTGACGGTCGTCATGCTGTACATCGCGACGAAGGTGATGGATTTCATTATCGAGGGGCTTAATCCGAAGAAGGCGGTTACGATCATCTCTGCGGAGCATGCGAAGATCGCCGACCAGGTCAATACGCTGATGGATCGGGGAGTGACGGTGCTGCACGGCCACGGATACTATACGAAGGCCGAGAAGCAGATTCTGTACATCGTCATCAGCAAGCAGGAGCTGAGCGTGCTCAAGCGCATCGTGAAGGCGATCGACAAGAACGCGTTCATCACCATTCACGACGTACGCGACGTGTTCGGGGAAGGGTTTATTGAATTGTCGAAATAAAAACGGAAAAGAGCATCCGCTCGCCTGGGGATCCAAGCGTACGGATGCTCTTTTTCACACAACGGGCGGTCATTCCTGAGCCGCGATATAATCTTGAAGCTGAAGGCGCTGATACAGCGGCAGGCCCGACAGGAGGCAGCCGTACTTGAAGGCGCCTTGCTTGCGTTCGATACGAATGATCCGGGCGGTCATCGGCGGAAGCTGCGATTCCTGCAGGAAGTGGATGACGATGAACATATCGTTCTCCAGCGGAAATTCCGATTCGATCTGGAGGCCGTCCTCCGACAGGTCGAGCAGGCGGCCGCGAACGGATTGTCCGCGAAAGCCTCCGTCGCCTTCCCATTGATAGACGGACATCATAAGCGGAATGTCCAGCGGAACCCGCGTTTTCTTGCGGCGGTCCGATCCTTCCGAGTGGGCCGGAGCATCCGCCGGAAGCGCGGCTTCGAGAGCCGCCGCGGAAGGTTCGCCGATCTTCCGGCCGATCCAGCTCTCGTACACGCGCGCAAGAGCCGCAAGATCGAGCTCGCCGTATCCGGCGGCTTGTCCGAGCTGGAACAGGCTCTTGGCGGACTCCAGCATCGGGGTCGAGACGCCGAGCGTGTCGGTCAGAACCGACGACAGCTTCAAGTCCTTCAGCATGAGCTCCAGCGAGAACTGTACGCTGTAGTCCTCCTCGATGATTTTCCTGCCTTTCAGATCCGCTTGTTTGCTGGCCGCTCCGCCTCCTTGCACGACGCGGAGGAAGGCGGATGCGTCGATGCCGCTCTTGGCGGCGATCGCCATGCCTTCGATCAAGCCCGCGGCGTTGATGCCGACGATCGTGTTATGGGCGAGCTTGGCGTTCGCGCCGCTGCCGCTCGGTCCCATATAGATCACTTCCCGCCCCATGGCCAGCAGCAGCTCCTCATGCTCGGCAACCGTCTTCCTGTCTCCTCCCGCCATGAAGAGCAGCGTGCCTTCGATGGCGGCCGGCTTGCTGCCGGTGACCGGCGCGTCGATGAAATCGCTGAACCGGTTCGCGGCTTCGGAGGCGAGCCGCCTGGCAAGCGCCGGAGAGATCGTGCTGCTGTCGATGATCGCCGTGCCGGGCTTCAACGCTTGAAACAGACCGTTGTCTCCGAAGTACACTTCTTCGATCGCCTGGTCGTTGCTGATCATCGTGATGACGACGTCGACGCGCTTGGCAATCTCGATGGGAGTAGCGGCGACGTCGGCTCCGAGTTCAACCAGGCGGTCGGCTTTGCCCGGAGTGCGGTTGTAGACGAGGACGGGATAATCTTTGCGCAGCAGATTGGCGGCCATCGGCTCTCCCATCGTGCCGAGGCCGATAAATCCGATCGATTTCATCTGAATCGTCTCCTTGTTCGATATATGTCTCTATTATCCCGTTCTTTCGCCGTTAGCGGAAGAGTTCGACTGCAATTCGCCAAAATTCTTTTCGCGAGAGGTGGAAATGAAATTCCAAAAGTGATATCATATAAATATCAAATAAATATTAGAGATGGAGTGGTGCCCCTATGACGACAACGAAAGCTTGGCATGTGAACGGATTTCTGGCGCTGCTGCTGGCGTTGGCATCTATTGTCGGAAGCGTGGTTCTGTTCGTCAATGCCGGCTCGGAGACGAGCGGCTTCCCGGGCGCTGAGCCTGAAGTAAACGGCTGGTTCATTGTCGGGGGAATTGCGCTGATACTCGTGTTCATCGTTTTGCTGACCTCGCTGACGATCGTGCAGCCCAATCAGGCGAAAATCATTACGTTTTTCGGACGGTACAAGGGGACGATTACGGAGAGCGGCCTGTGGCTGGTCATTCCGTTTACGGGCAAGACGAAAGTATCGCTGAAGGTGCGCAACTTCAACAGCCAGACGCTGAAGGTGAACGACGCGGAAGGCAATCCGATCGAGATCGGCTGCGTCGTCGTGTTCAAGGTCGTCGATACGGCGAAGGCGGTATTCGACGTCGACAACTACAGCAAGTTCGTGGAAGTGCAGAGCGAGACGGCGATCCGCCATATCGCGGCCCACTACGCCTACGACACGTTCACCGACGAGCAGAAGCCTTCGCTTAGAGGGAACGCGGACGAGGTGTCGCAGGAGTTGACGCGCGAACTGCAAACCCGGCTTTCCCTCGCGGGCGTCCAGGTGCTCGAGACGCGGCTTACCCATCTGGCGTACGCGCCCGAGATTGCCAGCGCGATGCTGCAGCGGCAGCAGGCGATCGCAATTATCGCGGCCAGGCAGAAGATTGTGGAAGGGGCCGTTACGATGGTGGAATCCGCGCTCCAGCAGCTGAAGGACAACGGAATCGAGCTGGACGGGGAACGTCGCGCCGCGATGATCAACAATCTAATGGTCACGATCGTATCCGACCGGGCGGCGACGCCCGTGATCAACACGGGTACGATGTACGGGTAAGGTACGATGGCGAGGGACAAGAAGGCGTTCCCGCTGCGGTTGGACGCCGAAATTCACCGCGCGGTGGAGAGGTGGGCGGAGGACGAGTTCCGCAGCGTGAACGGACATATCGAGTATTTGCTTCGCGAGGCGCTGCGCAGGGCGGGAAGACTCCCGACGGGAAACCGGCAAGCGCCGCCGCCAGACTCTTCTCCAGACAATATGGAACAATAAATCGGAGCCTGCTTGCATCCATTCGGGATGGCAAGCGGGCTCCTCTTTTTTTTAATCCAAATAGACGGTATCGTAAGGGTGCTCGATCGTGAGGCGCCGGAATTCTCCGGGCGTCAGCTTCAAATAATGGCGGAAGATTTTGCCGAAATAGCTTGGGCTGTCGAATCCGCAGCGGGCTCCGACCGACTGGATGCTGGCGTCGGTTCTTCGCAGCATCGTCACCGCGGCTTCGACTCTTCTTCGCTGAAGATAGGCGAGCGGCGAGTCGTTCTCCTTCCGCTGGAACAGTCTGCACAGGTAAGAGCGGGAGACGCCGCAGTGCGCCGCGATGTCTTCGAGCGAGAGCGGACGCGCGAAATTGTCGCGCATGAATCTTTTCGCCTGGCGGATCGCCGGATGCATGCCCGTTTCCTTGGCGGCGTAATTCGCGTCCGGCCGAAGAAGGGAGAGCAGCCACCTGTACAGCAGAACGGAAAGCTCCGCCGGATCCGACAATCGATCGACGGATACGGCGCGGTACATCTCCCAGAAAAGCGCGAGCGGTTGGGATTCGGCCGACAGCCGGACGACCGGCCCCTGCTTCTCGACGATTCTGTCCCACATGCGAAGCACGTCTTCCCCGCAGGCGTTCAGCCAGATGAAGGCCCAGGGCTGGGTGCCCTCCGGCGGGTAGTAGTACCGCTGCTCGCTCGGCACCCGGACGAGAAAGCCGCTTCCGACAGGAACTTCCCAGGTCTGTCCGTCGGTGTCGACGCGGCCCTCCCCGCTTAACGTGTATTGGAATATCACGTGACCCTTGTCGCTGCGGACCCGGCAATCGTTGCCGTAGCCGGCTTCGGCGTCCGTCGTCCAGCCGAGCGAATCGAGCGTCATATAGGGCAAAGCTTCGGAAGGGCGAAAGGCGAATGATCCCGGCTGCAGCATGATGAATTCTCCCGGATAACATTTTTTTATTCATTATACTATATGAACCGAAATATAAGGGATATTTCATTTTCGATTCCGATCATTGTAGTCAATATCGTTATAGAAAAGTGGAATATGTTCAGATTGTCGCCGGTATACCCGCTTGATAAGATAGAGCCATCTTCAATATGCGATCCACGAAGGAGCCTCGATGGGAATGACAGATCATCAACCGCAGTTTCAAACACGCTGTATCAGCTCGCTGGCGAAAGTGTTCGCCGACGGGGCTTTGTCGGAAGCGCCCCGCAATCGCGGGACGGCGCTATGGTCGGAGACGTATGCTTTTCAGGTCGCGTATCGTTCCGCCAACTCCCTCTATCCGCTGCGCGTCGTCGTATCGTCCGAACTCGCGCCGTGGACGATCGTGCGTTCCGTCGGCTTGTCCCCTTCCGAGCTGCCAACGTTCGCGCATTCGGACGATTATGTGCTGAGAAAGGCGCCGGGCTTGTATCCGGATCCGCTGTATCCGCTTCCCGAGGCCGGCTTGCGCGCTTATCCGGGGCAGTGGAGAGCTCTGTGGGTTACGGTCGAGCTGCCGACAAGAGCGGCATGGGAAGCGGCGGCAGGTTCTTCCGGTTCCGAGGACGTTCGTGCGTTTGCGCTGGACATCCGGTTCGAAGACGAAGCCGGAACGTCTCTGGGCAGCGAGCGATTTGTGTTGGACGTTCTCCCTGCCGAACTGCCTGAGCAAAGACTTATTCATACAGAATGGATGCACTGCGATTGCTTGGCCGTCTACTATAAAACGGAAATTTTCGGAGAGAAGCATTGGGAACTGATCGAGCGCTATGTGGAAAACGCGGTTCGGCACGGCATGAACATGCTGCTCACGCCGCTGTTTACGCCTCCTCTGGATACGGAGATCGGAGGGGAGCGGCCGACCGTCCAGCTCATCGACGTCGAGCGAACGCCCGAGGGGGAATACCGCTTCGGCTTCGGCAAGCTGCTCAGATGGGTGGAGATGTGCGACCGCGCAGGCATTCGCTATCTGGAATTCTCCCATCTGTTCACCCAGTGGGGAGCGAAGCACGCGCCCAAGATCGTGGCGACGGTTACCGAAGGCGGAGAGACACGGGAGCAGCGAATTTTCGGCTGGGAGACGGATGCGGCAGGCGAGTCCTACCGCCACTTCCTGTCTCGGTTTCTGCCTGCGCTCGACGGCTTCATTCGCGAGCACAAGCTGGAGGACAGGAGCTACTTCCACGTCTCCGACGAGCCGAACCTGGAGCAGCTGGAAGATTACCGGAGAGCGAGCGCCATTCTGAAGGAGCACCTGGGGGCGTATCCTTTTATCGAAGCATTGTCGGATTACGGCTTCTACGAGCAAGGCCTCGTGCCGGTTCCGATTCCGGCCAACGATCATATCGACAAGTTTCTGGAGAACGGGGTTCCAGGGTTGTGGACGTATTACTGCTGCGGGCAATCGGTCGACGTGTCCAACCGTTTCTTCAACATGCCGTCGGCGCGCAATCGGATTTTGGGTTATCAGCTCTACAAGTACGGCATCAAGGGTTTCTTGCAGTGGGGCTTCAACTTTTGGCATACGCAGCATTCCCGGGAAGCGATCGATCCGTACCGGGTGACGGACGCAGGAGGCGCGTTCCCTTCCGGCGACGCATTCGCCGTGTACCCGGGAGAGGAAGGTCCGCTCGATTCGATTCGCTGGGAAGTGTTCCGCGAAGCGCTGCAGGATCTGAGAGCCTGCGAGCTGCTTGAATCGCTGGCGGGACGCCAGGAAGTGCTGGAGCTGCTCGACGCGGGATTGCCGGAGCCGATCACATTCCGCAATTATCCTCGGGAAGCGTCCTGGCTGCTGGCCAAACGGGCGGAGATTAACGAACGGATTGCCAAGCTGGCCGGTGTATAACCCCTTTTCGACCATAGCTCAGGGAGGAGATGCAAGAATGAAAGAGAAAGTGATAATCGGTATGATCGGACTGGGGGCGCGCGGCGCCTCTCTGCTGGAAATGATCGTTCGCAACGCGAAAGACGTTGAGGTCGCGGCGGTATGCGATCTGTACGAGGATCGACGGGAAGCGGCTGCGGATTTGGTTGAGAAGGCGGGAGGCAAACGTCCTGTCGCGGTTGCGCGGTACGAGGACGTATTGGCGCTGGCCGATATCGACGCCGTCGTGATCGGCGCTTCCTGGGCCGCTCACATGGACATCGCCATTGCGGCGATGGAAGCGGGCAAGTACGTAGCCAGCGAGGTCGGCGGAGCTTATTCGGTTCAAGAGTGCTGGAAATTGGTAGAGACGTACGAGAAAACGAAAACGCCGGTCATGCTGATGGAAAACTGCTGTTACGGCAGAGAAGAGCTGATGGTGCTGAACATGGTGAAGCAGGGCGTCTTCGGGGAGATCGTCCACTGCGCCGGAGGTTACCATCACGATCTTCGCGGCGAAATCGCGGGCGGGGAGGAAAACCGGCACTATCGGCTGAACGAGTACATTCATCGCAATTGCGAAAACTATCCGACCCATGAGATCGGTCCGATCGCGCGGGTGCTGGACATTAACCGCGGCAACCGGATGATGTCGCTCGTATCGGTGGCTTCCAAGGCAAGCGGGATGAAGGATTACATCAAGCGGGAGAAGGGCGCGGAGCATCCTCTGGCGAACGTCGAGTTCGCGCAGGGCGATATCGTGACAACCGTCATTCGCTGCGCCCGCGGCGAGACGATCACGATTACGCTCGATACGACGCTGCCGCGATCGTATTCCCGGGGCTTCACGGTCAGAGGGACGAGAGGCATGTACATGGAGGACAATCAATCCATTTTCATAGACGGGCAGCACGATGAGCACCACTTCGACTGGAAGGGTCAGTGGGGCAACGCGGAGAGCTACTTCGAGCAATACGACCACCCGATCTGGAAAAAATTCGTCGAGGACGGCGTCAAAGGCGGCCATGGAGGTATGGACTGGCTCGTGTTCGAGGATTTCTTCGACTGCGTCAAAACCGGCAAGCCGACTCCGATCGACGTCTACGACATGGCGGTATGGATGAGCATCTCCGCGCTGTCCGAGGAATCGATCGCCTTGGGCGGGCATCCGGTCGCGTTCCCGGACTTTACGAACGGCAAGTGGACGACGAGGCGTTAGGGGGCAGACAGCTTGAATTTGCAGCGTCTTTGCGAAGAAATCCGCCTTCCCGCGGAAGCGCTGGAAGTGCTTGAAGCGTACCGTTCGATGGACGAGTCGAAGTATGCCGACTACAAACGCGCCTTTCACGATAACCATGTTGCTTTTTTTGCAGAAATCACGCGCGATCCGCAGTACAGGGGGCTGCTGCTGTACTTATTCCTCCGGTTTGCCGTCGATGCGCATGAGCGGTACCGGGCGCTCGGAATCGGGGACGACGTCTATTTCGATACGTTTTCCGACATTCGCATCTGGTGCTTGAACTGCGCGCGCGATTACGGAGAGTACGGGATCGAGCAGTACGGCTGGCTGCAGGAGCATGTCCAGCTCAAGCTGTTCCGTCTCGGCCGGCTGCAGTTCCAGCCCTGTCCGATCGACCGCGACGTCATCGTGGACGGCAGGACCGTCTTCCGCGGGCAGGTCGTGCTGAATGTGCACATTCCCGAGGGGGAGCCGCTCGATACGCGCTTGGCGGAGGAGTCCTTCGCGCGCGCGGGGACATTCTTCCGCGGCATTGCGCCGGTATACATGTGCCATTCCTGGCTGCTGTATCCGGAGCTGGCGGACATTCTGCATCCGGATTCCAACATCGTCAAATTCCAGCGCTTCTTCCACATCTACGAAGTAAACCCTGGTTCGCGGGAAGCCGAGCAGCGCATCTTCATCCGGACGTCGGACGATCCGTCGGCCTATGAAGCCCGCACGACCTTGCAGCGCAGCGCCAAGGCCTACCTGGCATCCGGCCGCAAGCTCGGCAGCGGCTCGGGCATCTCGCTCGGGCTTCTCCGTTGAGTTTGCGCCGCGTACGCGTCAAGCCCGCCCGAGCGCTTAAGCTCGAGCGGGTTTTGGCGTGCCGTCCTCGTCGATAGAGCCGCCGGGCGAGCTTATTCGCCGGTTGCCTCCCGTGGTCTGGTTGATAGAACCGCCACGCGTGCTTATTCGCCGGTTGCCACCCGTGGTCTCGTTGATAGAGCCGTCACACGTGCTTATTCGCCGGTTGCCACCCGTGGTCTCGTTGATAGAGCCGTCACGCGTGCTAATCCGCCGTCTGCCTCTCGTGATCACGCTAATAGAACCGCCGGGCGTGCTAATTCACCTACTTCCTTCCGTGGCCCGGCCAATAGAGTCGCCGTGCGAGCTTATCCGCTGCCGCCCCAGTTTTCGGCGGGAAGGGCAGGGCGGCCTGCGTATAGACGGCACATTTTAGAAATTTCCTTCTTGTCTTTCGCGAATCCGATAGCATATAATACGGACTATATTCATGAAAGCGTTTTTCTGAAATCGATACCACACTTAACGGATATCGATAAAAATATCAAACTGGCCTATCACCCTCTTCTTACAGGGATCAACGTCTCAAGTCAGGGTGGTTCGCTTGGTCGAATAGCCTGTTCGCCGAAATCGTACACGGCCTGATGCGGCAAGGAGCATTCGATGGACGAAGGGAAGGTTATCTATGCGCCGAACTATGGTTGCGGCCCATACGGGCTGCGGAATTCATCCCGACAATACGATCGCTTCGTTCCTTGAAGGAATGGAACTGGGCGCGGACATCGTCGAAGTAGACGTGCGCGCGACCTGTGAGGGGCGCGCCGTCCTGCTTCATGACGATTCGCCGTATTTGCGTAACCACGACTACGAACAATTGAATGAAACGGCCGTCCGGCAGAGGCTCGATCCGATTTACGCCGAGCATGAAATCGCCACCCTGGAGCAAGTGCTGAGACTGTCGGCGCCGCACGGCACGAAGCTGAACCTGGATTTGAAATCGCTCGACAGCATCGAGCCGGCCGTGAGGCTCGTCCGGGAGTTCGAAGCGCAGAACCGCGCGTTCATTACGGGTTGTTCGGATCGCATGACGGAGCTGTATCCGGACATTCAAGTGATGCGGAACACGCCGAATGCGCTGACGATGGAGCAGATGGAACGTTACGGCGATTTCGCGGAGTCCGTATGCGCGAATGCGCTTCACGCCGGGTATGCGGGACTGAACATGAACGGCTTCACTTGCCTGCCGCCGATCGTGAAGCGGGCGCACGAGGCGGGATTGAAGGTATGGGTGTATACGATCAACGAGCGGCCGCTGATGGAATGGTTCCTGGGCATGGGCGTGGACGCTATTACGACGAGGAAGCCGAAGCTGCTGCAGGAGCTCGTCGTCGGCTGAGAAATGAGGGGTATGAGTTGCAGGTTAAAATCAAAGACGTGGCCAAAAAGGCGGGCGTGTCCGTGACGACCGTATCCAGGGTGCTCAACGGGGAGAAATACGTCAAAGACGATCTCAAAGCCAAGGTGAACCGGGTCATCGAAGAGCTGGGATACGCTCCGAGTCAAATTGCCCGCAGTTTGGTGCGCAAAAAAACGAACCTCATTGGCGTCATCGTGCCTGATCTAACGTCCAGCTTCTATTCTACGATTCTGAGCAGCATCGAGGAACGAGCGAGCGCCAACGATTACAATCTGCTCGTCTGCAACATCAGCGAGGATATCGACAAAGAGTACAAGTACTTAAACGTGTTTCAGGAAATGCGGGTCGAAGGCATCATTATCATGCACGAGAAAATCAACGAGCAAATTCGCGCTTTCATTCATAAAATCAACACGCCCGTTATATTTTCCAGCGTTAAGCCGATGGACCAGAAGTTTATTTCGGTCATCGTTGACGACTACGCCGCCGCCTACGAGGCGACCCGTTATTTGATCGAGCAGGGGCATGAGACGATCGGATTTATCGGCGGGGACATGTGGGACGTGACGTCCGGCCAGAACCGATACAGCGGATATCGCAACGCGATGTCCGATTTTAACAAGAAGCTCGTGTTCGAGCATATCCGGTTCGGCGATTACAAGGTACAGAGCGGTTACGATCAGATGAAGGAAATGTTGAGCGCGAGCCGTCCTCCTTCGGCGGTATTCGCGGTCAGCGACGACATGGCCGTCGGCGCCATGAACTGCATTCGGGATCACAGCTTGCGGGTGCCGGAAGACATTGCTGTGATCGGCTTCGACGGAAGCCAATTGACCGATCTTGTCCGCCCTACGCTCACTTCGATGGAGCAGCCGATCCACCAGATGGGGAAGGTGACGATGGACGTGCTGCTGAAGCTGATCTCTGGCGAGACGCTTCCGGACGGCGACGTCGTGCTGGAGCATCGGCTGGTCGTCCGGGAGAGTTCGCGAAGTCGGGCCGAACGGACGGGAGACCCGCACATGGAATAGGAAATGCAAGCCAACGCGAGATCAACCCTGGGGAACTGAACGGACAGCGTCGCCGAGGCAGAGCGATGTCGGCCAGCCAGTACGGAGGCAATACGGGGAAGCCGGACGGAACGGCTCTGGAGAGGTACGTCGCGGAGAATATCGGATATACGGCGGACAGTTGGGAAGTCGCGCTCTGAAAGGGCGGCGAGAAGGGTTCCAGACGAGGAGGATAACGCATGAGCGTCGATTTGAAATTCAACGAGGACGGCACGTTTAAGATTGTGCAGTTTACGGATATGCATTTCGGGGACGACAAGGAGGAAGATCGCGTCAAGGACGGCAAGACGATTGCGCTCGTCGAGCGGATCATTGCGGCGGAGAAGCCGGATTTGATCGTGCTGACGGGCGATATGATCTGGAGCCACGGCGTTCCCGATCCGAAGGCGAGCTTCCGGCGGGCAATCGCTCCGGTCGCCGCTTCCGGCTTGCCTTGGGCGGCCGTGTTCGGCAATCACGACGCCGAAGCGGGCGTGACGCGGGAAGAGCTGCTGGACATCCAGCAGCGATACGAGACATGCCTTTCCGTTGCCGGCCCGGCTGACATCCATGGGACCGGCAATTATGTACTAACGGTGCGGGGAAGCGGATCTGCCGAAAACCCTGAGGGGGATGCCGCGGCGCTGTATTTCTTCGATTCCGGCATTACCGCTCCGGAGCCGATCGGCGGGTACGCCTGGATTCACCCCGATCAGGTGAACTGGTATACGCGGCAAGCCCGAAAGTTGGCGGAACGGGCAGGAGCGGGAGCGGGGTCTCCCCTTCCGGCGCTCGCGTTTTTCCACATTCCGGTGCCGGAATACGACGAGGTATGGAACGCCGGACTGGCGACGGGCACGAAGGAAGAGAAGGTCGAGTGTCCGAAGATCAACACCGGGCTGTTCGGAGCGATGGTGCATATGGGCGACGTGATGGGCACGTTCGTCGGGCACGACCACGACAACGATTATTGCGGCACCCTGCACGGCATCCGCCTCTGCTACGGACGAGTGACGGGATACAACTGCTACGGCAAGCTCCAGCGGGGCGCGCGGATCATTCGGCTGACGGAAGGCAAGCGTGATTTCGAAACATGGATCGTCGAGGAGGACGGAGGAAGCGTACGATAAATTCGAGCTTGCCGAGGCGTAGAGCGCGGGTGCTGCAGAGGCTGCGGGAGACTGCGCTGACATAGAGGGGCTGCCCGTAAGAGACATGCGGGCGGTCTCTTTTCTCATGCAGCGGATAGGGAAACCACGGAAAACGGGGAAGCGCAAGCCGGCTCGCCGCCAATCTTCATCAAAACTTCATCGAAGTTTGCTTGTATGAAGTTCGATAATTCAGTATTCTATAGCTAATGTTTCATGATCTTACGAGGTCGAGAGAGAAAGGGAGATGGCAATGAGCAAAACCATTCAGTTCGACTATTCCAAAGCGTTGCAATTCGTCGGTCAACATGAGATAGACAATCTGGCGCCGGCCGTCAAGCTGGCTCACGAGCAATTACATAACGGAACGGGAGCGGGGTCCGATTACCTGGGCTGGATCAATCTGCCGTTCGACTACGACAAGGAAGAGTTCGCCCGCATCCAGAGCGCGGCGCAGAAGATTCAATCCGATTCGGACGCGCTGATCGTCATCGGCATCGGCGGCTCCTACCTCGGCGCGCGCGCTGCGGTCGAGATGCTGCAGCATTCTTTCTACAATACGTTGTCGAAAGAGCAGCGCAAGACTCCGCAAATTTTCTACGCAGGCAACAACATCAGCTCCACTTACGTTACGCACCTGCTGCAAGCGCTCGAAGGCAAGAACTGGTCGATCAACGTCATCTCCAAGTCGGGCACGACGACCGAGCCGGCGATCGCTTTCCGCATTTTCCGCGAAGCGCTGGAGAACAAATACGGCAAAGAAGAAGCCCGCAAGCGCATCTACGCGACGACCGACAAAGCTCGCGGCGCGCTGAAGGTGCTGGCTACCGAGGAAGGCTACGAATCGTTCGTGATCCCGGACGACGTCGGAGGCCGCTACTCCGTGCTGACGGCTGTCGGCTTGCTGCCGATCGCCACTGCCGGCATCGACATCGAAGCGATGATGAAGGGCGCGCAGGACGCCGCTACCGCTTATAACAACCCGAACCTGAGCGAGAACCAGGCGTACCAGTATGCGGCTGTCCGCAACGCGCTGTACCGCAAAGGCAAGACGGTCGAAATTCTCGCCAACTACGAGCCGGGACTGCACTTCGTCTCCGAATGGTGGAAGCAGCTGTACGGCGAGAGCGAAGGCAAAGACTACAAGGGCATCTACCCGGCTTCCGTCGACTTCTCCACGGATCTGCACTCGATGGGGCAGTTTATCCAGGAGGGCAACCGGATCATCTTCGAGACGGTGCTCCAGGTCGGCGAAGTATCCGAGCAGATCACGATCCGGAAGAGCGAAGACGATCTGGACGGCTTGAACTTCCTGGCCGGACAGACGCTCGACTTCGTCAACAAGAAGGCGTTCCTCGGAACGCTGCTGGCGCACACGGACGGCAACGTGCCGAACCTGATCGTCAATCTGCCGGACACGAGCCCGTATACGTTCGGCTACATGGTGTACTTCTTCGAGATCGCTTGCGGCGTCAGCGGCTACTTGCTCGGCGTTAATCCGTTCGACCAGCCGGGCGTCGAAGCGTACAAGAAGAACATGTTCGCGCTGCTCGGCAAGCCGGGCTTCGAAGAGCAGAAGAAAGCGCTGGAAGCAAGACTGTAATCGAATGTAAAATAAGAAGAGCGCCTCCGGGCGCTCTTTTTTCAAAAGCGGAAAAAATGCCGTATAGAAATGCGGTTGAAGGAGCAAATCGATGGAACGTTCGTCTGTATTGCCGGTTGCCAGAGGGGGCGGCATCGTATGGCTGGCGGTCGCTGCGGTTCTCGTCGCGCTATGGGCCGGATCGTTGAATCCGTGGCTGACCTCGGCGGCAAGCTGGGGCGCAGTGGCGGCGGGATGGGTCATCGTAAAAAGGATCAAGGGCGCGATCCATTCGTCGGACGCCTGGGGCGCGTTGGCCGCGCTGGCGTTGCTGGCCGCATTCGCATGGGTGTGCAGCGAGGCTTTCGACTGGTTGAGGCTTAGGCTGTTTAATCCTTTCGGACCGACGTTGGAGCCGTTAATTGAAGGCCGGGGTTGGATCGTCGCCCTCGCGCTAGGGCTGCTTGTCGCGGCGATCGGAGGCGCTTGGCTGCTGTCGTCTGTAATTACTTGCGCCGCGGCGGATGCCGGCTTCCGGGTTCACGCGATCGTTGCCCGGGCTTTCCGGCATTTGAAGCGGAGCCGGGCTGCCGGTGCGTTCGCCGCAGCCGCGGGAGGCATGACCGTCGCGGCGGCCATGATCGGCGCCCATACGGAGACGCCTTGGCGAATCGTCGCAGGATTGGCGGCGGCCTATGCGCAGATCTATTGGTTTGCGCTGGGGGATCGCCGCAAGCCCGAATCCGGGCATGCGACTTCGGGGAACGAGAGAGAAGCGGGAACAGTTCGGAGAAGCAGAAGAGTCGTGCTTGGTTCTTTAATTGCGGTTCACGCCATTTTTGTAGCCTTCTATGTCTTGTTATTCGGCGCGTACTACGGTTGGACTTGGAAGATTCCCGCCCTGTACGCCTTAACCTGGATCGGCGGAGCCGTCTGGGCCTTGATCGCCTGGCTGTTCGCGCTATCGAGAATCGTGTACGCGATCGTCATGATTTTGCTCGGATTGGCCTGCGCGCTGCTCCTGGGGATGATCGCAGGTGTCTACGATTGGGATATGCTGGCCTGAGGCGGATTATTGAATAATCTCTTTGAGGGGAGCGAAAAGCGGAATGATCGATATACATACGCATATTTTGCCCGGTCTGGACGACGGGGCGTCGGATTGGGACGATACGCTGAGCATGGCCCGGGCCGCCGCCGCGGACGGCATCTCGACGATTATCGCAACGCCTCACCACGCGAACGGGCGTTACGATAACCCGGCGGCGGCCATCCGGGAGCGCGTAACCCGCGTCAACGAACGATTGGCGGAGGTCGGCGTGTCCGTCACGATCGCGGCGGGGCAGGAGATCCGCGTGCACGACGATCTGCTGGACGCGTGGCATAGGGGAGAGCTGCTGACGCTGGCGGGTTCCGATTACGCGCTGATCGAAATGCCGTTCTCCCATATCCCCAAACCTATGAAGGAGCTGCTTCACGAGCTAAGCGTCCTGAACCTGCGGCCGATTATCGCTCATCCCGAGCGCAACGCGGAAATCGCGCGGCAGCCCGGTCGGCTCGCGGAGCTGATCGAGCATGGCGCTTACGCGCAGATGACGACGCATTCGCTGCTGGGCGGCTTCGGCAGGCAGATCAGGCAAGCCGCCTGGGAGCTGTGCGAGAGCGGCCTTATCCATCTCGTGTCGTCGGATGCCCACGATACGGGGCGAAGAGGCTTCTGCTTAAGCGAGGCGTACGAGGCGATTCGCGCGCGGCAGGGAGAGCAATGGGAAGCCTATTACAAGCATAATGCGCACTGCGTCGCAGACAACCAGCTCTTCGGAAGCCGGCCGGCGGTATCGCGTTCCGGGGACAACGCGCTTAGGCGGATGATCTCCTATTTGACCGGAAAACGGGGGTAACCGGACCGAAATTAATACTGAAGATGCAAATCCGGCGGCCGAGCGACCGGGACTCGCCGGAGCGAATCGGTCGACATAGGCCGACTTAATATGAAATCATTGATATAATAAACAAAATAAGGATATCGACTATCGGCAAAATGACCAAATATTTTAGATCCATGCACAACTGAAAGCGAATTCATCTCCACGATGAAATCCACGGTCAAAACGTTGCATCGCTCCGAAAAATGGTTGAATTTTCCTATCCTTTTTCGAAGGACGGTCCTAAGTCCCTCTTTTCCTCCGATTCCAACCGCCTTCCTCGGCAGCCCGCCGTCCGAACAATCGACACAGATATTCGAAATCCTTGATTCTATAAGGTCGAACGGAGGCGGGATCGTTTCCGGGCCGCGGGTCTATAGTCTGTATAGGACCTCCGGAAAGTAGAGCGCTTCCATCGATTAAAACAACTGCCCCGCACGTCCCAAAACGCGAACTCCTCCGCATCGTACCCCCGTAAAAATGAGCAGGAATGGCTAAACGGCATCATGTCTTTAATCCCTCTTGAAATTTTATTTTCTATGTCATACTAAATTACAAGTCGCGGCAGTACCCGCTCAACGACGACTCGGACGACTACACGGGTAGAGGAGAAAAGTTCAAAACTTCTACGGCAAGCGAAGGTGATTGAAGATGAACGTTTCGAATCCGGCGCAGAAGCAAGAGAAGCTGAAGCGGTTTTTGGACATGCTTTCGCGGGACGCTTCTCTGAGCCGCCGTCACGATTCCGCAAGCGCGTGGTCGTGGGAAGAGCTTCTATCCTACACCGGGTACGATCCCGGGGACGGAACGATCGATGTGGCCGAGCTGGTCTCGCTAACGTTGGGGAAGTTGGGCATCGACGCCGACACGAAAGCGATGATGGAACATGTACTCAACGGAGGAACGGTCGGGGAATTTATGAACGCCTCCTGGCACAAGCCCGACTCGACCGGCATGGACGGCTCTCACGAGGCTTGCGGAGGGGGCTGAACGCAGCACGGGAGTTCGCGAATCGAATACGACTGCCGGATGGAGCGGCGCTTCGTCCGGATTATTTCGGCCCAAAAGTTCTCGTTTTGAATAATAAAATTCTAATCTTATTCTAATTGAACTAATTTTCAAGCCGGGAAAGCGCAAGAACATGACAAGCGACGGAGGATACGAGATGGAACTGAAACAATACTGGCTCATCGTCAAAAAAAGGCTGCTGCTGATCGCCCTGATCGCGACCGTCGTCTGCCTGAGCGTCGGCATCTATTCCTACTACTTCATCACGCCGCAGTATCAAGCCTCGGCCAAGCTGATCGTTAACCAGTACAAGGACAGCAGCTCCCTGCTTCCGAGCATCGACGTCGGCTCCATCAATTCCACGATCGGCCTTATTAAAACCTACAAAGAGATTATCCGGACGCCGCGCATTATGAAAAGCGTCAGCAAGGATTACCCCGAGCTGAACATGTCCTACGGCGAGCTGATCGGCAAGGTCAGCGTAAGCTCGGTGAACGAAACGCAGGTCATGTCGATCTCCGTTCGCGACCATTCGTACGAGAGGGCGGCCAAGGCGGCCAACGCGGTGGCGGTCGTCTTTCAGAAATCGGTTCCCGAGCTGATGAAGGTTGACAACGTGTCCGTCCTGGATTTCGCCGATCCCGGGGAAGCGCGCGGTCCGGTCGCTCCGAATCCGCAAATGAACATCGCCGTCGCGTTCCTCCTGTCGCTTATGCTGGGCGTCGGCATTGCTTTCCTGCTGGAATATTTGGACGACACGATCAAGACGGAGGAGGACATCGAAGCGCTGTTCCAGGTTCCGGTGCTGACGGCGATTCCGAAGTTCAAAGAGCGGGACGCGACGGAGCGCGGCGGCAAAGATCAACTGCAAACGAACGGGAGGGAAAGCCATGTCTCGTTATAAGTGGAGTGTCATTACGGACGCGAATCCGAAATCCCCGATTTCCGAAGGGTATCGGATGCTGAGAACCAATGTCGAGTATTCGGCGATCGATCAGACGCTGCAGGTCATCATGGTCACCTCCTCCAAGCCGGGGGAAGGCAAGAGCACGACGTGTGCCAATCTGGCCGTCGCTTTCGCCCAGACGAGCAAGAAAGTGCTGCTGATCGACGCGGATCTGCGCAAGCCGTCGCAGCATCATCTGTTCGGCAAGTCGAACCGGATCGGTCTTACGACCGCCTTGTTCCGGCAGAAGGAGCTTCAGGATGTGATTCAGCAGACGAACACCGACAATCTGGCGATCATTCCCGCCGGCCCGACGCCGCCGAATCCGTCGGAGCTGCTCGCTTCCAAGCGGATGGCCGCGCTGCTGGAGACCGCAAGGGAACGATACGACATCGTCATTATCGACACGCCTCCGCTCATGTACGTGACGGACGCGCAGATCGCGGCCGCCCAGAGCGACGGCGTCATCCTCGTCGTCGAAGCGGGCAAGGTGAAGAAGGACGTCGCGCTCAGAGCGAAGGCGTCGCTGGACCACGTGAAGGCCAGACTGATCGGCGTCGTGCTCAATAACGTTCCGCGCAAGCACTCGGATACCTATTACTACTATTACGGCGACCGCAACGATGCCTGATCGAAGGCGTCCGGCCCGAATCGCAAGCGCGTTAGGTAATGTCTCCTGCACCTCTATCACCGGAGGCACTCGGTCATGCTGTGGGTCAGCCGACCTTAGACGTATATCGTCAAGGGTATGACGTGAGGAAGGGTTAAATGCCCAAGCAAATTCAAGCGAAAGGGCTGCCCCTTCTTAGAGTAAGTGGGGTTAACAAGATGATCAAAGAAGCGAGAAGTGCATCTGTCTCCTGGAGACTGCCTCATACGGTCTTGAAATTACATTGTGACGGGTCTACCTATTCAAAATTTCAAGATCGTATAGCATCGGAAGGAGATAGATGCACGAAGCGTTCATTCATCGAGAATCTTCGTACAGCCCTACTTACTCACGGGACAGTCCCACAGACATAAATCAAAAGGATAGGTGAGATCAAAATGGAGAGAGTGAAAAAAGCGATTATACCCGCCGCCGGTCTAGGCACCCGTTTTTTGCCGGCCACGAAAGCGATGCCCAAAGAGATGCTTCCCATTGTTGATAAGCCGACCATCCAATATATCGTCGAGGAAGCGATCGAATCCGGCGTGGAGGACATTATCGTCGTCACAGGCAAAGGCAAGCGGGCGATCGAAGACCATTTCGACATCGCGTTCGAGCTGGAGCACACGCTGGAGGAGAAAGGGAAGCTGGACATTCTGGAGAAGGTCCGCAAATCCTCGCAAGTCAACCTGCACTATATCCGGCAAAAGGAGCCCAAAGGGCTCGGACACGCCGTATGGTGCGCGCGCAACTTCATCGGCGACGAGCCGTTCGCGGTGCTGCTCGGGGACGACATCGTCGAGGCCGAGACGCCCTGCACGCGGCAGTTGATCGAGCAGTACGAGCGTACGGGGCGTTCGATCATCGGCGTGCAGACGGTGGGCGTCGATCAGACGCACCGCTACGGCATCGTCGATCCGGGCGAGCGTACGGACCAGTTGTACCGGGTCAACCGCTTCGTGGAGAAGCCGCCGCAAGGGCAGGCGCCTTCCAATCTGGCGATTATGGGCCGGTACGTGCTGACGCCCGAAATCTTCGAGTATTTGGGCCGTCACGAGCGGGGCGCGGGCGGAGAAATCCAGCTGACCGACGCGATTCAGAAGCTGAACGAGGACCAAGGCGTTTACGCGTACGATTTTCAAGGCGTCCGTTACGACGTGGGCGAGAAGATCGGCTTTATTATGACGACGATCAATTTCGCCTTGCGCAATCATGAATTAAGGCACGTACTGATGACCGAACTGGAGGAGATCATGGAGCGCGAGCTGGTGCAGCAATTGATTGCGGGAAGGGGAGATAGCTGATGAGCATCGGTCCGCATTACCGGAACGAAGCGATGGATTATCGCGCGAACGTCCTGCGGGAGCGGGAAGCGCGGCGAACGTTCTCCCTCTATTCCGCGATGAAGCGGACCGTCGATCTGCTCGGTTCGCTGGCCGGACTGGCGCTGGCAAGTCCGGTGTTGGCCGTCGCAGCCGCGCTGATCAAGTGGGAGGACCCGCGGGGTCCGGTCATTTTCAGCCAGACGAGAATTGGCAAGGACGGGAAGCCCTTCCGCATGTACAAGCTTCGCTCGATGTACACCGATGCGGAGGACAAGCTGAAGGAGCTGCTCGACCGCAACGAGATCAACGGCGCGATGTTCAAAATGAGGGAAGATCCGCGCGTGACGAGGGTCGGCAGGTTTATCCGCAAGACGAGCATCGACGAGCTGCCGCAGTTGGTCAACGTGATCAAAGGCGAAATGTCGCTTGTCGGTCCCCGGCCCCCTCTCGCCAGGGAAGTGGCGGAATATACGGAGCGCGACAAGAGACGGCTGTCCGTCACGCCGGGCTGCACGGGCTTGTGGCAGGTCAGCGGGAGAAGCAGTCTCAGCTTTAAGGAGATGGTCGAGCTGGACATCGCCTACATCGAGAAGCGGTGCCTCTGGCTCGATCTCAAAATCATGCTGAGAACGTTCAAAGCCGTCGCAGGCTCGCGGGACGCATTCTAAATTCCAAACAGACAACGGAGGCGATACGATGGCGAAAATCCTTCATCTGTCGGAGTTCACGAAGGGCGGAGTCGAAACCCATCTCAACGAAGTGCTCAAGCACCAGGCCGATCATCACGACATTTATTTGATGGCCTCCGAGCATAACTCCAACCGGCATTCGCTGCGGATCAGCCCGGAGCGTCTCATTCTGTATCCTTATCGGCGGAAGCCGGCCTATTTTCTTAAAGCGATGAGGGAAATTGGCAAGAAGGTCGACGAGCTTCGGCCGGATATCGTGCATGTGCACGGGACGTTCGCAGGCGTGTTTCTGCGAACGTTGTTTTTTTTCAGGAGGAAGCGTCCCGTCGTCGTCTACTGCTCGCACGGCTGGGCGTTTCTGATGGATACGCAAGCCTGGAAACGCAAGCTGTTCGCGTGGGCAGAGAAGCTCCTGTCGCTGCGAACGGACGCCATCATCCATATCTCGAAGCACGAATACGCGATGGCGATGAATGCGGGGCTGCCTCCGCGCAAGTCGGTCGTCGTGTACAACGGTGTATCGGATGCTTCCGCCGATGCGGCATTATCGCCGTTTCCCGTCAAGCCGGACAAGATTAACCTGCTCTTCGTCGGACGATTCGATCGGCAGAAAGGGCTGGATCTTCTGCTCGACGTGTTCAACGAACAGCGGTTGCCGCACATCGACTTGTACTTGGCCGGCGATTCCGTGCTGGCGCAAAGCGAGCGCCGATATCCGGACAATGCGATCCGGCTCGGCTGGGTGGAAAATTCGGAGATCGACCGCTACATGAAGGCGTGCGACGCGGTGATCGTTCCGTCTCGCTGGGAGGGGTTCGGCATCGTCGCGATCGAGGCGCTGCGCAACGGCAAGCCGGTCATCGCCAGCAATCGGGGCGCGCTTCCGGAGATCGTGCGGAACGGCGTGAACGGATACGTGTTCGATTTCGAACGCAAGGAGCAGCTTGCCGATCTTCTGCGGACGCTGGACAAGCGCAAGCTGGCGGAGATGGGGCGGGCCGGAGAGCGCATTTTCAACGAGCAATTCCATTCCGGCCTCATGAACCGGCAGATCGAACGATTGTACGACGCGGTGCTAAGAAGGCCGGACCAACGGTATTCCGCAACCGTCAAGAAATACGTGTAAGCGCGGGAGCGGAGAGCGGGTGAATGGAATATGCGCAACAATCCGGCGATGCCCGGGGTCGCAGACGGCCAAACCGGCGGCAACCAGACGCTCTGGGCGCTGTATCTCGTTATTGTGCTGCTGCTGACCGTCTATCAGGATTTTCCCTTAGTCAATGTGATCGGAGAGATCGGCCGGTCGCCGATCGTCCTGCTGCTTCCGCTGTTCGCCGTCTGCGAGGCGGCGATGCTGGCGAAGCATAAGCGGGTGATGCACGGCTCGAAGCTGCAGCGGTATTTGCTCGTTTTTATCGTTTATTTGAGCTTTATCAGCGTCGCTTACGTGCTCGCGCAATTTCTGCAAGGCAGCTACAGCTTCGGGCAGGAGAACCTGCTGGGCAAGGCGATCAAAGTGCTGACTTATTTCGTGCTGATCTTGCTCTACGTCAGGCACATGCAGCTGCTGTTCGCGAAGATTGGCAGCGGACGCGTGCTTTACGTCTGCTTCTTCGTCGTCGTCGCGCTGCTGACGGTCATTATGATCGCGGAGCTGGCGAGCATTCCGAACGCGCTGGCGCCGCTGCATGCGGGGAGCCATCCCTACTGGCGGGTTAGGCTGCTCACCTCGGAGAGCAGCACGACCGGCACTATCGTGGTCGTCTATTCGGCGATTCTCGTCTATCTGACCCGGTATTTGAGCGGGCCGGGCAAGGTGCTGTCGATCGTGTTCATCGCCGGTTTTTTCCTGTTTTATCTGTTCGTGACGGGCTCGAAGGGGTTTCTGATCGTCGCTTTGCTGACGATCGTCGTCACGATGGCGAAGTTTCTCGATTTCCGGAAGAAAAGAAACTTCCTTCTGCTTCTGGGGGCGGCGGGGGCGATGTATTTGTTCGTTTCCCATTTCTCCGCCGGCGTATTGGGCTCGCTGAGCAACGACATCGAGAACTACACGTCGTCCTATACGAGAATGGGCACGATTCTGATCGCGCTGGCTACCGTCGCCCATCATCCGCTGGGCGTGGGCACGGGCGCTTATTTGATGTATTTCGACCAGTACGTGGACGGCGCGATCGGCATGATGTCGCGGTTTTATTACGATGCGTTCGGCATCGGCCAGATCAACGCGGGGGAGCTGCTGCAGTATTCCGACACGGACCGGAACGTGGGCGTGAAATCGGGCTTTTTCCAATGGGTGATGTTCGGAGGAGTCGCGGCGGTCATCTTCTTCTATCTGCTGGCCGCCAACCTGCTGCGGAAGGCGATGGTCAGTTCCATTCTGTTTCCCGCCTTGGTTTTCGTGCTGCTGTCCCTGCTGTTCGTCGCGCTGGAGATCAAATACGAAATCTGGCTGTTTTTCGCTTTTATCAGCTATGTCACGACATCGACAAGGAGGGCCGAGACGTGAAAATATTGCTCGTATGCAGCGATTTCCCGTATCCTCCGAACCATGGCTTAAGAGTCGATACTTGGGGGAGGATCAAGGCGCTCGCCGAGCTCGGCTGCAAGCTGCACCTCGTCGTATGCGGCAAGCAGCGGCCGGGCGACGCGGACATCAAGGCCGTCGGCGATTACGTCGAGGAGATCGTGCTCTGTCCGCGGAGGAGCAAGCTCGCCGACGCGCTTCGGCTCGTCCCAATGCAGGCCCAGTCGAGAGCCGAGCTGGGGCGCATTCCGCTGGCGGACGATTACGATTACGTGCTGCTGGAGGGCGACTACGTGTACCCGATCCTGAACAATCCGCGAATCAGGCGCGAGCGGGCGATTCTGCGGGTGCACAACGACGAGGCGGTCTATTTCAAGGCGCTGGCGAGGAGCGCCACCAGCCTGCTGCACAAGCTGTACTATCGGATGGAAAGCGGCAAGTTCGCGGCGCTGCAAAGGAAGATGCGGTCCAGGATCGACAAGTATCTGTTCATCTCCAGCAAGGAGTTCGAGCGGTTTCGCGCGCTCGATCCGGCGGCCCAGAGTCAGTTCCTGCCGCCCCCGGTCGACGGGGAGGCGTTCCGGCCCGGCACGTTCCGGACGCGTCACGTCGTGTTCGTCGGCTCGCTGTTCATGCCCAACAACCGGGAAGCAATCGAGTGGTATTTGGCCCATATTCACCCGGGGCTGCTGGACGTGCCGGGCTACAGGTTTGTCGTGGCCGGTAACAGCCGCAACCAGAGCCTGGGCTGGCTTGAAGCGTATGACCTGACGAACGTGGATGTGCACGATACGCCGGCCAGCCTGGAGGACATCTACGCGAACGGTTATTTGTTCGTCAATCCGATGCGCAACGGGGCGGGTGTGAAGCTGAAGACGATCGAAGCGATCCAGAACGGCCTGCCGGTCGTCTCCACCTCGGTCGGCTGCGAAGGCACCGGACTGATCGACGGCGAGCATATGCTGCTGGCCGACGAGCCGCGTCATTTTCTCGGACATATCAAGACGCTGCTTGCCGATCCGATCAAGGCTCAGGCTTTGCTGGAGGCTTCGCAGCATTTTATACGGGGACAGTACGATCACAAGGAAGTTCTGAGAAGGTATCTGCAATCGTTAAACGGCAAGTTATCAAGCTAAGCGGGGGAATGCGAATGGACAGGAGCAGAACGAACGTCTTGTTCGTGACCCATGCGGACAAGAAAGGCGGCGCGGAGCAGAGCCTGATCCATCTGATCAATTATTTGGACACGTCCAAGTACCGGATCTACTTGCTCTGTCCCGGCGACGCCTCCTATTTGCACGAGATTCGGACGGAATACGAGCTTTTTCCGCTTCGTCTCAACAGCATCAAGAAGAGACTCGGCTTTGGTTATGTGGACACCGTGTTGCGCATGCGGGCATTCGTGAAGAAAAAACGGATCGACATCATCCATGCCAACGGCTGGCGAGCCCCGTGGTATGCGGCACCGTTGAAGTTTATGGTAAACAGCAAGCTTGTCTGGCATCACCGGGACTACACTCATCTGCGCATGTTCAATCGGGTGCTGCCCCGGTTTTTCGATCAGGTGATCTGCATTTCGCGTTTCGTCGCCAGCTCCGTTCAAGGCGGCAACAAGACGATCATCTACAACGGCGTCGATCCGGAGACGGCGCGAATGCCGAAGAGCCGCGCGTTCATGGAGGACGACACGCTCGTCATCGGGACGTTCGGCCGGATCGTGGAATGGAAGAGATACGATCTCGTCATCGAGGCGGTCAAGAAACTTGCCGACGACAAAGCCTACAACTGGAAGCTGCTGATCGTGGGCGACGCGTCCGTCGACGGATCGGAGAGTTATTATGCCGAGCTGGTGCGCAAGGTGCGCGACTACGGGCTGGAGGAGAACGTCGTCTTCTACGGTTACAGCCCGAGACCGCTCGACGTGATGAAGGAGTGCGATCTGACGATCAATTTCTCGCTGAACGAGCCGTTCGGCAGAGTCATTATCGAGTCGATGCTCGTGCGCACGCCGGTCATCGTATCGGATTCCGGGGGCGCGCCGGAAATCGTCGAAGAGACGAAGGGCGGCTGGATCGTCAAGGACGGGGACGTCGAGGCGCTGTACCGGACGATCCGGCTCGTGTACAGCAAAGCCGTCGATTACCAGGAGCTTGCCGAACGGGGATACGAGGCCGTCATGAGCGAGTTTAATATGAACGCGATTGCCAGAAAGGTAGAGACGGCCTACCGTTCGCTGCTGGCCGGGGGCGGCGCGGCGGAGACGGCGGGGGCAGGGTAGCGCATGGGTATCCCGTTCCGTCAGATTCGCGTCGGCAAGCTGCTCGCCGTGCTCAAGGGCGCCGTCGTATTGCCGGTCAAGGCCGATTCGGCCGGCCGTCTGGGCCGGATCGCGGGCAAGCTGGCGATCTCGAACAAAGGAGAGCTCATTCTCGGACGAAGCGTCTCCTTCCATGCCAAGCCGTTCCCGTCGTCCATCTCGGTGGGCAAGGGGGCCAGGCTGTGGATCGGCGATAACGTCTTCTGCAATTACGGGCTGGATATCGGCTGCACGGCCTCGATCCGGATCGGCAGCCACACGATCATCGGCCCGATGGTCAACCTGATCGATGCGAACTTCCATCCGGTGGACGCGGAGGACGGTTCCCGGAGCCTGCCGATCGTCGTCGGGGACAACGTCTGGATCGGCAGAGGCTGCATCGTGCTGCCCGGCGTTACGATCGGATCGGGCAGCGTGATCGCCGCGGGCAGTGTCGTGACGCGGGATATTCCCGCGAACGTGCTGGCCGGCGGCGTTCCGGCCAAAGTTATCCGCGAGCTGTCCGTGCCGGAGGGCTGGATTCGCAGGAACGTGCAAGGAGCGGATGCGAGATGAAAGTATGGATGTGGCCGAAATATAGCGAATTGAATTTGTACAACAATCTATTGACGGATTCGCTCTGCGGCGCAGGGGTCGAAGTGATGGACCTGACGCATGGCCGACTGGCGCTGCGGGTCGCGCGGGCGAAGCCGGGAGACGTCGTCCACGTGCATTGGATGCACCACGCCTACCAGAATCGCAATCCGCTGCTGTTCGCCGCCAAGTCCGCCCTGCTCCTGACGACGCTGCTCGTGCTGAAGGCGAAGCGGGTGCGGCTGGTCTGGACGCTGCACAATCTGTACCCGCACGAGGTGAAATACCGGCGGATGGAGCGCGCGATGCGCACGCTGATCTGCCGGTTCTGCTCCCGGCTGATCGTCGCGTCGGAGGCGGCCAAGCGGCAGGCGATGGCGGAGTTCGATGTGCCTGCCCGCAAGCTGACCGTCGTGAAGCACGGCCACTACGCGGACGCGTACCAATCGAACGGCACGAACTTCAGGCGGCGGTACGGCATCGGCGAAGACGCCGAGGTCTATCTGTTCCTCGGAGCCATCAAAGCCTACAAGGGCGTTGAAGAGCTGATTGAAGCTTATCGCGCGATCAAGACCGACAATTACTCCCTGATTATCGCAGGCAAGGCGGATCGGGAGATGGAGGCGTACCTTCGCAGCGCGAAGGATATCGCGAACCTCGTTCTGGATTTGCGTTTTATCCCGAACGAAGAGGTGGCCGACTTGATTGGAGCCGCGGATGTCATGGTGATGCCCTATAAAGAGATTACGACATCGGGCTCCGCGATTCTCGGCCTAAGCTTCAGGAAGCTGATCGTCATGCCGGACAACGGCTTTATCGACGAATATTTCGAGGAGGGCATGGTCGTCCGCTACGATCCCGGCGTCGCCGGCGGTCTGGCGGCCGCGATGGAGAAGGCCATGCGAAGCGTCAAGGAAGGGAGGTCGCCAGATTACGATCGGGCGCTGCGGGAGCTCGAATGGGGTGCGATCGCCGAACGGATCAAAAACGTGTATCAAGGGCGGGATGAACGATGAAGGTAACGGTAGCCATCTGCACGCACAACCGGGCGAAGGATACGGCGGAAGCGATCGGCAGCGTGCTGGTTCAGGACTTCGATAAGAAGGAGCTCGAGATCGTCGTCGTGGACAACGGCTCGACGGACGGGACGGCGGAGACGGTCCACGGCTTGCGGCAGCGGCACGGCGAGCGAATCCGCTACGTGTTCGAGCCGAAGCTG
>Ga0065721_10049001_pt1 | contig 52569 bp, 43 predicted proteins | sample Mesricmetagenome_FD_59108 | JGI IMG/M metagenome (GOLD analysis project Ga0065721, IMG submission 59108) | Mesophilic microbial community from rice straw/compost enrichment Sample: eDNA_1 v2 (version 2) | ecosystem: Engineered > Solid waste > Grass > Composting > Bioreactor | place: USA: Davis... | reverse complement strand
GGTGCTGTCGAAGCCGGGGTCGTCGAGGGGCAAGGCCAGCAGGTACTTCCAATCCAGGCGGGCTCGCACCGCATCGGCGGCGTCGCGATCCGACAGGTTCTCGGCGAACTTGCAGATTCCGATGAAGCCGGCCGGGTATTCCGATTTGAAGGCGGCCACCGTTCCGATGTGAAGCCGGCCAGCATTCCGAGGAAAGCGGCCGGGGTGGCGTGTCCCCGCGAGGCGTTTTCGTGTGGCACGAGCGTGGCGTCGGGTCAAGCCGCCATGCTCGTGTCGAGGTGAAGGGCGTCCCCGGAATCCATAGGAGGGACCCGGGCGGGCCGGCCGCTCGCGCGCTCCATCACGCTGGGGAGCGGCCGGCCCGCCCGGGAGGTTCCTGTGGAGCTCCGGGGGCGCCCGGCGGGGCGTCGGTCACTCTCCTTCGGCGTGGGTCGGCGAACGGCGCGGCTTGCGCAGCGACTCGCCGGTCAGGTCGATCCGGTAAGCGTTGTGAACGATGCGGTCCAATATGGCGTCGCCCAAGGTGGGATCCCCAATGAGCTCGTGCCAGCGGTCCGTGGGGATTTGGCTGGTGATCAGCAGGGAGCCGGCGTTGTAGCGGTCCTCTACGATCTCCAGCAGGTCGCGCCGCTGCTCCGCGGTCAGCGGCTCGGGTCCCCAGTCGTCCAGGATCAGCAATCGGACCCGGGCGAAGCCGCGCATCAGCCGGGCGTAGCGGCCGTCGCCGTGCGCCAGGGCCAGGCTCTCGAACAGCCGCGGCATCCGCTGGTAGAGCACCGACAGGTTCTCGCGACAGGCGCGATGGCCCAGCGCGCAGGCCAGCCAGGATTTGCCGATGCCGGTCGGCCCGGTGATGATCACGTTCTGGTGGTCGTGGATCCATTGGCTGGTCGCCAGCTTCTGGAACAAGGCACGGTCCAGGCCGCGCGGCGCCCGGAAATCGACGTCCTCGATCACCGCGGGATGGCGCAGGCGGGCACTCTTGGCCCGCGCCTCGAAGCGCTTCTGCCGGCGCAACGTCACCTCGTGGTCGAGCAGCACGCCCAGCCACTCCTCGTGGGTGAGCGAACCGGCTTCGCGGTTGGCCTGCATCGCGCGCAGCCCCTTGGCCATGCCGTGCAGCCCCAGCTCGCTGAGCTGGTCGAAGGTGGGATGGGAAAGCATGGCGGGCTCCTAATGAAAGTACCGCGGACCGCGGATGTTGGCGTGCTCCAGCGCCGGCGTCTCGGGCCGGGCGGCGGGGCGGACCCGGTCCAGGTTGTTGCGCAGGATCGAGGCGATGCTGTCGGCGGTGTAGGCGCCGATCTCCAGCGCGCGGGCGCTCACCGCCTCGGCGCGTGCCCGGTTGGGGCCGCGGAACAGCTTCAGCACGCCGCGGCAGGTGCGGAAGCCCTGCTCCGGGTGCGGCCGGCTGGCGAGGATGGCACGGATCAGCGCTGCGGTGGTGGGGCCGAGCTCGCCGGCTTCCCGCTCGAAGCGCTCCGGGCTCCACTCGGCGTAGCGGCGGTGCGCCGCCGGCATGTGCTCGGCCACGGTGCTGTGGCGCTCGCCGCCGTGCCGGCGGGCGTGGGCGGCGACCCGCTGGCCGCGGTGGAAGAACTCCACCGTGGTGGCGGTGAGCCGCGCGTCGATCTGCTGGCGGATCAGCGTCGCCGGCACCGAGTAATAGAAGCCGGCAACCTCGACGTGGTAGTCGGGGCCGACGCGCACGAGTTTCCACTCCGCATACTCGTAGGGCGTGTCCGGCAGCGGCCGCAGCGCCGGCCGGTCGAGCTGCTCGAACAGCTCCTGCCGGCTCAGCCCAAGGCGGCGCTGGGGCCGCGTGTTGAGGTCCTCCAGCGCGCGGCCGATCGCGCCGTTGGCCTCGGTCAGCGAGAAGAACGGCAGGTTGCGCAGCCGGCCGAGGATGAAGTACTGGGCGACGCGCACGCCGGCCTCCACCTTGGCCTTGTCGCGTGGCCGGCGCGGGCGGGCAGGCAGAATGCCGACGCCGTAGGCTTGGGCCATGTGGGCGTAGGTGCGGTTGAGTTCCGGGTCGTAGAAGGACGCCTTGAGGACGCCGCTCTTCAGGTTGTCCGGCACGATCAGGCGCGGGCAGCCCTGAAACGTTTCCAGCATGCGGACATGCGCACCGATCCAATCCGGCAGCGTCTGCGTCCAGGTCGCCTCGGCGTAGGTGTAGTTGGAGGCGCCCAGGACGGCGATGAAGAGCTGGGCGGGGCGCACGGCGCCGGTGACCGGATCGCGGATGGGCAGTGTCTTGCCAGAGTAATCGACGAAGACCTTGTCGCCGGCCAGGTGGGTTTGCCGCATGCTGGGAGCGAGGCGCGTCTCGAACTCCCGGTACAGCTCGCAGAAGCGGCTGTAGGCGTAACCCTCGGGCTGGGTGGCGCGGTACTCCTCCCACAGGATCATGAGCGTGACGCCCGGCCGCTTGAGTTCGCGGTGCACGGCCGCCCAGTCGGGTTCCGGACGCCGCCGCGCGCCGGGGCGGATGTTCGGGCGGGCGAACAGCCGCTCCTCCAGATCGGCATCGCTGAGGTCGAGAGGCAGCGGCCAGGACAGGCCAGCGGCGCGGGCGCGCTCCAGGTACTCCGCCACGGTGCTGCGCGCGACACCGAGTTGGGCTGCGATCTGACGATCGCTGGTCGGCAGCAGGCTGCCGAACTTCAGACGAAACAATTCACGGATCTGCCGCATGGAAAGCCTCAAGGCTGGCATCCGCTCCTCCTGTCGGTTGGATCAGGAGGCGGTGCTTGGTGGAAGCTCGCCTTGCGGGGAAGACGCCATGATCGTACCGACGATGCCGCCGGCCACCTTCACGGTGAAAGGGTGGCCGGATTCATCTTGGAACGGTGGCCGCCTTCAGATCGGAAGACCGGCCGGCTTGCGATCGGAACACTGGCCGCTTTGGCGTCGGAATAGGTGGCCGCTTTCCGTTGGAATCTGCAGCGAACTGGAGCAGGGTGATCAGCGCCAGCCGCCACGGGGCTTCGGCCGGGCGGCCGCGTGTGGAGAACAGCCGGGCAAAACGGGCGTCGTCGAAGACGGACCCAAGGCCGTCGCGCACATCCATCAGCAGGCAGCCGCGAGAAAATGCCGCCCGGGCAACCTTGGCCGTTTCCTCGGGGACGGTAGTGGCGGGATTGGGACGAAGGGACATGGCTGGCGTCCTTTCGGAGAGGTCAAACCCTCTTCAACCCGACCAGCGCAGCACCATCGCAAGTCCCCAAGGCATTTCGCCAGCAGTGTCGGGAATGATACTGCTGGCGAATTCCGGAGCGGCGTTTCGGGAAGCTTCACAGGGCGAAAAATCATGCCCCAAAACGTTGGGGCGGACGGGGGCCTTGGAGCTCTCGGCGCCGGTCGTCGAATTCGCCAGCAGTATCGGGAATGCGGATGGACCAGTATCCAGCCGGCACTGACACCGCTCTGGCGCAAGGACGTCTGCGACGCAAACGCGAGCTCTTGACGGCCGCGGTGGAGCAGCGGTTGGGCGAGCTCCAGCGCTATATGCTGGGAGTCCAACTGCGCCGCTTGGCCGCGGTCGAGGCGGATATTGCGGACGTGGAGAGCCGGATCACCGAGCGTATGGAGCGGTTTCGCGTCCAGCAGCGGCTGCTGACCACCATCCCCGGCGTGAATGAGCTCACCGCGGCCACCATCATTGCGGAGATCGGGATCGATATGACGTCCTTCGGGAGCGCCTCCCGGTTGGCGGCGTGGGCTGGGGTGTGCCCGGGCAGCTACGAGAGTGCCGGCAAGAAGAAGACGGTCGCCACCCGCAAAGGCAATCCTCAGCTCAAGGCGGTGCTGGTCAACGCCGCCCTCTCGGCGGCCCGGGTCGGGGGTTCGTATTTCAAGGACAAGTATCACCGCCTGAAGGTCCGCCGCGGCGCCAAACGGGCGGCCGTCGCGATCGCCCACAAGCTGCTGGTCGTGGCATTCCATTTGCTGAGTACGGGCGAACCCTTCCGGGAATTGGGCGAAGGTTTCCTGGACCAACAGGCCCGGCACCGGACGACCCGACGCCTCATCCGGCGCCTCAACCAGCTCGGCTATGAGGTGCAGATCGCCCGCAGAGCGGAAGGCGGCCCTTCGGTCGGCCTCCCCACCTCAGTGGCGGGCAATCTGGTCCGTGCGCCGTGAGACCATTTTCAGGGCAGACCGAGTCCCAACAACGTTCCGCCATCACACACTCGATTACAGAAGCCGCTCTTATTATCGCGTTGCCAGACCCGCCCACCGGTCGATCAGGGAGCCAACATCGATCCCAATTCCTCCAGCATCCTTCGCTGCTTTGCAGTACAACTTGGCATAAACGCCGGCTGCTGCCAGATAAACGCGAGGCGGAGAATTTTTAATCTGGTTCATGACCTTGTCGAATACATCTGGATAATGTGGTTCAGTTAAGGAAGACGAGACCAGAAGCGAATGATTTTCGGATGGAACCCGGATGCATTCGACCTTCCGGCCAAATTTCTCCAGAACAATGTCCCCCATATTTGCATGCGGAGATATAATCGAGATATCTCTTGCAACATCAAACAAATCATTAAAAAATCCGTTTTTCTCAAGAACAGCAAGAGCCCAATTTTCGACCATCAAAAATTTACGATTTTGCAAATTCTCGTTTGCAAACAGGTTTCCAATTACCACTCCCGCGTAGCCAATCCATGAGTTCCGAGCCTCAAATTCAACACGGTATGGCGGGTTCACTCCCAAAATATCAGAGTCCAAATAGGCTTCTTTGAGAAATTCGAAGAAGTCGCTTCCTGGTACAAACGTGCTGTTCCAGAACCATACAACTTTAGAAACTCTCTGCGTTTCTGTCGCAAGTCGAGGGTAGTTTTCGAGATTCTTCAAAAACCGGCCCTCTCCATCCCCAATGCGTGTGAACAGAAAGGGCTCGCCATCTCTAATGGCTTGGAGCAAGCGCTTCCCCACCGCGTCAATCGGAATGTGACGATCACCGGCCAGAAGATTCTGCGCTAGCTTGATACTATCATCGACAGCATGATCTGACAGGAAGGCCGAATGTTCCTGGATATCAAGCAGTTCATCTTTCGATAAGCAGAGCTTATCAAAGCGATTTTTTCCACTCCTGGCTTCCAGCATGGCCCAAGAGAAGCGTCTAGAAACATCAATAGCTTCTCCGTTTTCGGTTATTACATCAAGCACATTCGAAATTACAGATTCAACCCTGTGCATTCTCTTAAAGTATTCTCCAATAAAAAAGATATCCTTGCAGGTTGCCAATGCCGGCTTCAGGCTTTGAGTGATCAGGCTCTGCGCCATCTCTACCTTGTGAGCGTGGGATAGCGCAACGATTACGGAGGGTACGTATGGAAGTGGGATATTTCCAATATCATTCAGATCTCTGGCAAGTGCGCCAGCATCATCGTATGCACTGGAACGCATAAGCCGATCAATTTCTGCAGCCGTATTCATTGAAAGCACACCGGAAAGTTGCGTGATGTCGTTTCTTTACAATTCCGATACGGATGGGAAATTTAACAGACTTCCCAAAATTTTATAATCGACACTCTCATCTCTGTCGTTTTCTCTTCACTGAATCGGAATCGCATCCGTATTCTCTCCTGATATTCAGCCGCTTTCTGTCGCGTATCACAGTCCACCCGGAAGCGGTCGGACACAAAATCTTGCATCCGGGCTACCTCGTCAAGATGTCTTTGTCTATTCAGGTCGCGGGCTACGCTGTGAGCTTCCCCCGCGAGAATGGACACCGGTTTATGCAGCCTGTTGCTCGGCCTGCTCTGGGGTGATGCAGCCGAGAGCCGAGTGGATCCGCTGGTGATGATGTAGCCAAACAGGTCCCGTTTGGAGCGCCTAGTGGATCAATGGCGCTGACCTGTTCGGAACCACCCGGAGCCGTTACCCACTGGACCGGCCGGGCGATGGCCAGGACGACGGCACTGCGGCGGAGCTGGCGCCTGCCGCCCGCAGCCTGCGGGGCATCGACAGCCTCGGCTTGGCCGCCGCCGACTGTACCGTCTTCATCGGATTCTACGGATCGGCCCAGCCATGATGCCGTCGCCCTATTACCTTCCGGTCGGACTGCTGCAGACCCCGCCACCCGTCGACCTCTCACCCTACGCGCCGCGCAACGCGCCCAACTTCACGGGCACCGTACGCTTCGACGGCCCGGTGCAGGCGGCGACCGCCGCCGTGGGGCACGGAACCTTGGGGGCATACGACAATGCCCTCTTCCTTGTCCCCACCAGGCATGCCACGTCGCGGCGCAACACCGTCCAGTTCGATCCCGGCTGGATCCTTTGTCAGGGCTCGGCGGCGAACGGGACCACCGACTTCTTTCTGCTGAACCGCGCGACCACCCGGACGCCTGTCCTGGTAGGCACCGACGACACCGTGCCCATCGGCGGCGCCGGTAACGACGCCACGGCGGTCATGCAGCGGGCCGCCGGGCAGGTCAACGGTAGCACGCTCAAGGGAGCGGCCACCGGGGGCGATGTCACCATCGGCGCATCCGGTGCCGACAGCGTCACCAACATCGTCTATTCGGCCAAGGGAACCGGCGTGCACCGGTTTATCGGGGCCGGTACCGAACAGTTCCGCGTCTCGGCGGCCAGCAACGCCGCCAACCGGCTGAACGCCACAGGAGCCGCGTCCGGCAGCGCGCCTTCCCTGTCGGCCCAGGGCAGCGACACCAACATTCCGGTGCGGGTCGCCGCCCAGGGTCTTGGCTCGGTGACCCTGGCCCAAGGGACGATCCCCGTCTTTGTGGCCACTGCCAATGTCCTCAACGCCTCCAACTTCCTGAGCACCGAGGCGCGGGAGGCCGGGATCGGCCCGGTGCTGCGCGCCAACGGCCCGGACGCCAGCATCGATATCAATTTGCGGACCAGGGGCAGCGGAGTCGTCAGCTTCGGTACCGTTACCTCATGTCCGGACTGACCATCGCCGGCTATATCGACATCAAGGACGCAGGCGGCCAGCCCCGCCGTCTCGCCGTCGTCAACTGAGGAGGCCCCACGCCATGGCCCTTTGCAAGGCACTGCCGACCGATTTCGGCATTGACGCCAGTTACTGGAACATCCTGGCCCTCCAGGTGAACCGCGCCGACCAGACCGCCGCCGTCACGCTGGCCGGGTATCTGGACGAGCCGGCCCGCCGCGCCGGACGCCGGCCCATCGCGGTGATGATGCTGACGCTCGCCGGCGACTTTTATCCCGGTGACCAGACCGGTCTGAGCTACGGAGGGATCTACACGGCGCTGCGGAGCGCTCCGCAGGAGGACGGTAGCATGCCGCCTTTGACGGACGCCGCCGACGCCTGAGACAACGGAGCCGCTTCATTATCTTGACTGGAAACCGCCCGCCTGTTCGGCGATGATCTCGCGCCGAACGGGTGGATGCGGGATCTTCCACTCAAAAAGTTTATACAGCGCAGGCGTTTCGTCCCGACGCCCGAACAGGAAGATTAGGCGCAAGCATGAACGAGGTCATCAACGAACGGAGCGTGGTTTCCTGGTCAGGTCCGGCCACCGGTTCTGCCCTCCATGCCGTGCCGCGCCGCGTGCTGCCCATAGTGTTGGGCATGCATCGCAGCGGCACCTCCTTAACGGCTGGTGCGCTGCACCGCCTCGGAATCGACATGACCGACGGGGACTTGCGCCCGAATGAGTTCAACAAGGGCGGCTATTACGAGCGCTATTCCCTTGTCGATCTGCACGACCGGTTGCTGGGGATGCTCGGCAACCGGTGGGACTCGTTGTCGCCCCTGCCTCCGGGCTGGTGGCGCGATCCTCCGGCCATGGCCATACGGGCCGAGATTGTCGCCAAGCTGAAGGTCGAGATTCCGCAAAGCCCGCAGCGTCTCTGGGGCCTCAAGGATCCGCGGCTGATGCGCCTGCTGCCGCTGTGGCTCGACATCTGCATGGACCTCAACCTCGAACCCCGGATCATCCTGGTCACCCGCAATCCCGACGAGGTTGCCGCTTCGCTCGCCCGGCGCGACAACATGCCGCACGAGGATGCCCTGGTCCTGTGGGCGGTGTACCACATGGAATTCCTGCAACATGTGGGCAATACCCCTTGGACCAGCGTCGACCAGGAACACTGGCTCGACGACCATCGCTCGCACGTGACGCGCCTCATGCGGTTTCTCGGCGTTCCCTCGGCATTGCACAGTCACGAGATGCTGGCGGTCGACGACTGGATCAACCCGGATTGGACGACCAACGTCCGCTCGGGCCGCCGATCACGGTCCTTCGCCCATTGGCTTTATGAGCGCCTGAACGCGCTGCCAAGCCTTGATGGGGAAAACGGCCTGGAATTCTCTTCGGAGCTTCGCCGCAGCGCTCACGATTTTCATGTGTTCGCCCGAGTGTTCCGACCGGTTTTCAAGAAGGCAGAAAGCTTCCCCTCGGTTGAGGCGGCCCTTCACACCGCCGAGGAAACCGTCGCGACGCGGGACGCAGCCGTTCTGGAACTTCGAACCAGGCTTGCCGAAACGACGGCGGACCTTTCGGAATGCCGTGCCCAACGGGATGGGGCTTGGCAGGAGATCGCCTCCCTGAAAGAGCAGACCTCGGATCTTCAGGCAATGGTCCAGGCCCTCGAAACCGAGCGGGGCCAAACCCAGGCCGAGCACACGATGATGCGCGAGCGCATCGCCCAGCTGGAGGCCGCCCTCGCCGAGACCCGCGCCGACCGCGACGACGCCCGGGAGCGGGCCGAAACGCACGGTTCCGAGGCCGCCGAGCTGCGTGAACGCGCCGCCGAACTGGAGCAGGCCGCAACCCGCAGAGAGCGTGAGATCAAAACCGCCCAGGCCGATCTCGCGACGCTGCGCGAGCGCGTCGCCCAGCTGGAAACCACCCTCACCGAGACCCGCGCCGACCGCGACACCGCTCACACGCAGGCCGAAGCCGCTCAGGCCGAGCACACGGTGATGCGCGAGCGCATCGCCCAACTGGAGACCACTCTCACCGAAGCCCGTGCCGATCGCGACGACGCCCGGAAGCGGGCCGAAACGCACGGTTCCGAGGCCTCCGACCTGCGTGAGCGCACCGCCGAACTGGAGCAGGCGGCAACCCGCAGAGAGAGCGACATCAAAACCGCCCAGGCCGATCTCGCGACGTTGCGCGAGCGCGTCGCCCAGCTGGAGACGGCCCTCTCCGAGACCCGCGCCGACCGCGACACCGCTCACACGCAGGCCGAAGCCGCCCAGGCTGACCTCACGGCGTTGCGCGAGCGCATCGCCCAGCTGGAAAGCACCCTCGCCGAAACCCGCACCGACCGCGAGGCCGCCCGGAAGCAGATCAACGCCGCCCGAGCCGATCTTGTGACGCTGCGCGAGCGCATCGCCCAGCTGGAGGCCGCCCTCGCCGAGACCCGCGCCAACCGCGACGCCATCCGGAAGCAGGCTGAAACGCACGGATCCGAGGCCGCCACGTTGCGTGAGCGCACCGTCGAACTGGAGCAGGCGGCAACCCGCAGAGAGCGCGAGATCAAAACCGCCCAGGCCGACCTCACAGCACTGCGCGAGCGCGTCGCTCAGCTGGAAACCGCGCTTACCGAAACCTGCACCCACCGCGACGCCGCCCGGATGCAGGCCGAAGCCACCCAGGTGGACCTCACGGCGCTGCGTGACCGCGCCGCCCAGCTGGAGGCTGCCCTCGCCGAAACCCGCGCCGACCGCGATGCCGCCCGGATGCGGGCCGAAACGCACGGGTCCGAAACCGTCGCGTTGCGCGGGCGCACCATCGAACTGGAGCAGGCCGCGGAGGTTCTCCGGATCGAACTTGCCGCGTTGCGTGACCAGACCGATCGCCTGGGGGCTGTCCTGCACGAGACCGGCGCGGATCGGGATGCACACCGGGACCGGGCCGATCTGTTGGGCCAGGAGGTTACCGCGCTGATCGCCGTCCGGGACATGCTTCAGAGCCAGAATCGCCAGATCGAAAGCGACCTGCATCATGCCAATGAGGAGCGCACGGCGACTCAGAGCCAGATCGATGATTTGAAAGCACTGTATGAGAGCGAAAAAATAAGGGCGAGAGAGCTTGAGAAATCGATGGCGTCCCTGCTCAACGAGTTCAACCAATCCCTCGCCTTGAACGGGCAACTGGAATCCGCCTGAGCCAACTGACGCGGATCGCAACCCGCTCATACCGAAGGCGTTTGATGGCCTCCATCAAACGCCTTCGGTTCAAACCCGACAGCACATCCCAACAGCACATGGCGTGGCCATGTTTCCGGCATCATGAGCGGACCGCGACCCACAGCAGGGCGGACAGCGCCGCTTCCGGTGTGACCGATTCGACGATGAAGCCGTTGGGCCAGCAGCGCAGCCGCTCGGCCGGTCCTCCGATGGCGAAGACGCCGACCGGCAGCCCCAGCCCGACCAGTTCGTCCAGAACGTAGCAATAGGTTTCCGGCCAGATCGACGGGAGGAAAATCGCGTGGCAGCCGCGTTCCGCGATCAGGCGCGGAAGCTCCGCCGGCTCATACGGTCCATTGTCCCGGAAGCGGCGCGGGGAATCGATGGGGTGGTCGATGTTGCCGAAAAGCTCGAACCGCAGCGGCAGTTGCCGCTCATCCGCCAGATGCACCATCGTGTTCAGGATTTTGGATCCCTTCGCCACATTGATCCCGCCGACGATCGCCACGCACGCGACCGGACCGGGCGCGGGGGGCGGCAACGGCAAGACAGTCATGTGATCGACCAGATGCGGCACAATTCGCACGCGATCGTCGCGCAGCGCGAACGCCTTCCGCATTGTGGCAAGCGCGCATTTCGAAAAGAAGACGTGACGATCGGCCAAGTCGAAAAAGTCCTGCCAAACCCGGCGGCGCCCGGCCATGTCGAAGCTGGTGCCGGTTGAAGAGGGCCTCAAAGCCGCGCTCACGTCCGGCCAGTGGACATGCGTGTTGGTCGGCGCGCAGATCAGACAGGTGTCGAGGGCGGGAACGCCGCAGAAGCGATCCTGCGCATCGATCAGGTTCAACGACGGGCAGATCGGGAAATAGTCGTGATGCAGCAGGCGCAACGGGACGTTCCGATCGGCGCGAAGCCCGCGGACGACGTCCATGACGGTCTCCGCAGAACGGTAGCCGACCAGCGAGCTGACCAGGATCTCGGACAGCGGCAGCACCGAAATGAGCGCGGCGAGATCGTCGAAGTCGTTCGCGGGGAAGAGGAAGGTGCAGGCCCGGTGCAGCAACTCGATGTCCATGGCATCGTCCGGCATGCCAAGCGCCGGCTGCGCGGCTGGCCGCACCAGCAGCACGGCCTGCCCGGCCCCCCACAGGCGCTCGATCTCCTTCGCGCGAAAGGTGACCGTCCCGCCGCGGCCCGCGTGGTCGAACATCAGCACCGTCCGCGGACGGCCGAGCCGCTCCAGGATCCGGACGGCCGCTGCGGCGCGGATGGGGCGCAGCGGGTCGGCGCGGATGAAGTCCTGCACCTCGGCGTCGAACTCCGGGTATCGCTGCCGGATGACGGCGCCGGATGCCTGGAGTTGCGCCGTCTTCTCCGCGCTGGAAAAGCTGCCGCCATGCCGGTGGTGGACGTAGAGATTGGGCACCGCGATGTTGGTGAAGCCATGGCGCATGGCCCGCCGGCACCAATCCACCTCCTCGCCGTAACCGCGCCCGAAGGCCTCCAGGTCGAAGAAGCCGATCTCCCGCAGCGCTCGGCGGTTCAGCGCCATGCAAAAGCCCACGCCGGTCGGAATCTCGACCGGAGGCAGGTCGGCCAGGGCCGCGAAGCCGGCATCGATCTCCCTGACCGTAGCCCCGAGAAACGGTTCGTTGTCCTCCGGCATATTGGGAAAGCCGCAGATCGTCCCGGCGTTGGTCAGGGGCGTCGCACTGGCGATCCCTGGATGGCGCTCGATCGGCCCGACCAGCCGTTCCAGCCAGCCGGCCGGCACCTCGACATCGGTGTTCAGCAGGACGACATGGCCATCGGGGTTCAGCCGCGTCGCCACTTCCAACCCGGTGGCGACGGCCTTCAGGTAACCTTCGTTGACCAGCTTGGACACGACCGTAACGTGGTCGAGCGAGACGCCAAGCGCCACCAGAAAAGCGGTGATGCTGCGGTCGGGGTTGCCGTCGTCGATGAAGACAATGTGATGCCGCGGCTCAACGGTTTCGATCAGCGCGTCCACGAGCGGCCTGAGGAACGGCTTGCCGCCGTAGACCGGCACGATGATCGAGACGGGAGCGGCAAGCGGTGCGCTATCATGCGGGGCCTCCCCGAACAGGCCGAGCGCCTCCCGCGCACGGGCCAGCGACGGCGGCAGGGCGGCGGCATAGCGCAGGCCCCGTTCGGTTAGGAACCGGTACTCCACCGCTGCCGGCCCGCGCTCGCAGGCGACCTGCCAGCTGCGCAGCGACAGTCCCTCGCGCAGCATCAGTGGAACAAGGCATTCCTCGTCATCCCCGGCTCCATCTCCGGCGGTCAGCCGCAACACGACGGCGGTGGTGTCCAGCGGCAGCGCCGCGATCACCGTGAAGCCCGACCGGTCCGCCAGCGGGTCGCCAAGGGCGAGCCCGACATCCCGGCGGTCAATTCCCCGCTGGACGCGGATGGCGGGCGGGCGGTTCCCCCAGTCGATCACCACGTCGAAGCCGCACAGGCCGTGCCGCTCGTGGAAGGCCCAGCCGTCGACCCGCAGTTCGGTGCCGACCTCGATGCGCTCGATGAAGAAGGCAAAGGTCCCAGGCGTCATCATTGTCCCATGCCCCGTTGTGCGACCCCAGCCCCCGTGCGGCCTCGCGACCGGCACCGTGCCAGGCCGTTGTTAGTCGGCGAAGATGCTGTCCCGGTCGTCCGGGGAAAGGATCAGGTCGGTGTCCCAGGGCATGGTGCCCCGGACCGGCCCGCTCGGCGCACAGCGGATCTCGGTATAGTCGAGGCCGCGCAGCGTGGCGATGAACCAAAAAAAGGTGTCCGGCATGCCGGCGGGCGTCAGGTTGACGACGCACGCGCCGGGTGGGGCGAAGGCGATGTTGGTCATGGCCGCGCCCATGACGCCGACGATCCGCGTGGCGCCCTTGAACAGGGCGACCTGCTCCGGCAACGGCAGCGCGCCCGGATCGACCAGCGTGTAGCCGTGCGCCTCGGCGTGGGCGGTCAGGTCGTCCTCGTCGACGACGCGGCGGAAGCCCGTGGCCTGCCGGGTGACGAACAGGCGTTCGGCCCCGGCGGGCACCACGTCCCGCGCCACGCGGTCCACCCCGTCCAGGACCAGCGGCGACATGAAGCCGCCATGCTCGCTGAGGCCGTCCACCACCAGCAGGTCGGCGAAGCGCCGCGGCGCGTCGTCGACGACGATGGTCCGGCGGGCGAGGTCGATGCCCAGCATGGCCAGCGAGTGGGCCATGGTCTCGCGCAGGCGACCCGGCACGTCCGCGACGAGAAAGCGCGCGTCCAGCTCCGGCAGGCGGCTGTGGACGATGTGCGCCTTGGGCAGCATCTCCATCATCCAGTGGCCGTAATTACCGACGCCGCGCTTCTTGCACAGCAGAACCGGCCCCTCGCGGTCGGCGTCCCAGCCCAGATCCGCCCACCGCTCGATGGACGCCAGCACGGCCTCGTGGGCGAGGTCGACCTCCGCCTCGGAATGCTGGGTGATGGTCTCGCGGTAGAGGTTGCCGTCGCGGTCGAAGACCAGCCCTTCCATGGCGACCCACACGTCGCTGAGCCGCAGGACGCGGACCGGCCGTTCCGGGAAGCGGGCCGTGTTCCACGCCCATTCCATGGACTGCAGGATGGGCGGGGGGATCAGAGGCTTGTTGACGAGACGGGGATAGCCGGCGTCAAAGCCGGGCGAGGTCAGGGCCAGGATGACGGCGTCATCGGGCAGGCTGATCACGGTTGGGCGCATGCGGATGAAGTTCCATGAGGCGTCCTGCGCGGTCCCTTCGCCGGGAGGTCCCCGCCGCGACGCCGGCAAGGCCCTCCCATCCGGTCGTCTCCGTTACGAACGGCCGTAGTGGTCGTCGAAGCGGACGATGTCGTCCTCACCCAGGTAGGAGCCGGACTGCACCTCGATCAGGTTCAACGGCACCTTGCCGGGGTTCTCCAGCCGGTGCGGGATGCCGAGCGGAAGATAGACGGACTCGTTCTCACGCAGCAGGATCTGCTCCTCGCCCCGGGTGACGAGCGCCGTGCCGTTCACCACGACCCAGTGTTCGGCGCGGTGATAATGCTTCTGCAGCGACAGGCGGGCGCCCGGCGCCACCGTCAGCCGCTTCACCTGGAACCGGTCGCCGGCGTGCAGCGACTGATAATAGCCCCAGGGCCGGTGGACGCGGCGGTGCTGGCGCGGCTCGGCGCGGCCCTGCGTCTTCAGGTGCTCGACCAGCGGCTTGATGTCCTGGACCCGGTCCTTCGCGGCGACCAGGACCGCGTCCTCGGTGACGACCACCACCACGTCCTCCACGCCGAGCAGGGCGACGAGCGCGCCGTCCTCGCTGCGGACGTAGCAGTTGCGGCTGTCCCAGGCGATCGCATCGCCCTGGCAGACGTTCCCGGCCTCGTCCTTGGCACCGATCTCCCACAGCGCCGACCAGGCGCCGACGTCGGTCCAACCGATGCTGCAGGGCACCACCACGGCGGCGTCGGTGCGCTCCATCACGGCATAGTCGATGGAGGTGGAGGGGGCGGCGGCGAAGGACGCCTCCTCCAGCCGGAAGAAGTCGAGGTCGGCGCGGCCCTGGGCGAGCGCGGCGCGGCAGGCGCTCAGCACGGCCGGCTCCCAGCGCTCCAACTCGTCGAGGTAGCGGCGTGCCGGCAGCAGGAACATGCCGCTGTTCCAGAAGAAATCCCCAGCGGCCAGGTAACGCTCGGCCTCGGCGCGCGGCGGCTTCTCCACGAAGGCGGCGACGCCGAAGGCGCCGTCCCGGCCCTCCATCGCGTCGCCGCGGCGGATGTAGCCGTAGCCGGTCTCCGGCGCGGTCGGCTGGATGCCGAAGGTGACGAGCCGGCCGTCGGCGGCGGCCCCCGCGGCGACGGACACCGCCGCCAGGAACGCCGCCTGATCCTGGATGACATGGTCGGCCGGCAGCAGCAGGATCCGGCCGTCGGGATCCTGCTCCGCGACGATGAGGGCCGCGATCGCGGCGGCGGCGGCGGTGTTGCGCCCAACCGGCTCCAGAACGATCCGCGCGCCGCCCTGCCCGATCTGCCGCATCTGCTCGGCGATGACGAAGCGGTGCTCCTGGTTGCAGATGACCAGCGGCGCGGCGAAGCGCGCCGGATCGGCGACGCGGCGCGCCGTCTCCTGCAGCATGGAGCGGTCCGAGCACAGCGGCAGGAACTGCTTGGGATACTGCTCCCGCGACATCGGCCAGAGCCGGACCCCGGCCCCGCCGGACAGGATGACGGGATGGATGCGGGCGTTCTGAGGGGCGTTCGTCATGATGACCAGTCCGAATGCGTGATCGGGAAACGTCGCTGCGCGGCTTCCCAGGCAACAACGCCGCGCGACGCCATGAGATGCAACGTGCGACCGGGCCTGTCCGCCTACACGCTCCGGTTCTTCAGGGACATTTCAAGGTGACGCAGGATGAGTTCCGTGTCGTAGTCGGTGGAGGACTTGACCACCCGCTCCCAATAATTCAGGAGCGGGATGCGCGCCGGGTTCTTCTGCAGCAGATCCCGCTTGATGAACGGGAACTCCATCTGGGCGATCAGGTAATCCCAGAAGAAATGGGTGCCATTCAGCGGCACGCCGGAATTGATGGTGTGGAAGACCTGCTGGATGAAGCGCTTGCGCACCGGATCCTGCAGGGCGTCGCCGGTGACGTTGCCCTCCACCACGGCCTCGACCAGGGCCGCCGCCGCCTGACGGTAGGGGAAAGCGGCGCGGCAGTGCAGGCCCGCGCGGCGCAGAACGCGCGTCAGCCCGATCTCGTACTTGCGGACGATCCAGGTCTTGGACTGGACATAGCGAAGCTTGTCCCAGAAGGACTTGAACGCCGGTGCGGCCAGGGCCTTGCGGTGGAACAGCAGGAAATAGCTTTGCAGGTGGAAGAAATGCTCCCAGCTGTCGGACGCCCCCCAGACGTCGGCATCCTGCGCTTCCATCCGATCCAGCAGGCTGGCCAGATGGTACAGCGGCCCATAGACGCTGTCGTTGGCCAGAAGCAGCATATCGAGCGCGGGCAGATCCGGGATGGCCGCGATGCCTTCCTTGTAGGCGCCGAAGTCATAGCCGACGTTGTCGCGCCGGATGACCAGGGCGCACAGCTCCTGCAACCGCTCGACCTGTTGCAGGCGCGGCGAATTGCTCACGAACACGATGGCGAAGCCGAGATCGTGGAGCTGGCGCAGGTAATGCTGGACGAAGTCGTGGACGACGCCCTGCCGGTCGAAATGGACGAACACCACCACGCGCCGCGCGTCGGCGAGCGGGCGGCGCCCCTCCCAGCGTTCGCGGATGTAGCTTGTCTTGCGGAAAAAGCTGGCCCCGTAGGAGAGATACCCCCCCAGCAGCTTGAGCCGCGCCATCAGCCAAACCAACCCGATGCGCAGACGCAGCGGGATGCGGATCAGAAGGCCGATCATGGGAGGAGTATCCTTGCTTGCGGTCAGACGGGCAGGCGCTTGGCGCGGACCAGAGCTTCCGTCTGGGCGCGCAGGTCGGGCGGCACCACCGGCAGACCGGGAGCGGGGTTCAGGATCCGGGCGAGCACGGCGCCGGCTTCCTGCGGCAGCTTGGCGTGGATCCAGGCCTGCCCCTCATGGTACAGCGCCGGCCAGAACAGCGGAGCGTTCTGGGCGTTTCCCTGCTCCACCAGATCCCGGCTCAGCTCGTGCGCCTTGCTGAACCAGCGGGCCGCCACCTTCGGCGCCCGGCGATGGTTCAGGTTCAGGATGCCGAGCGCAAAGGCCAGCGACGCGGCCTGGGCCGGCTCGTATCCGGGCAGGCTGCTTTCGATGTCCCACACCATCCGGTCGGCCGCGGCATGCTGGCTCAGGTTGACCAGGGCGGTGAAGGTCTGCCCGCGGATGTCGTTCAGGATGTCCTGCGGGATCCGCTCGCCCAGGATGGGGCTGGTCGTGTTCGCCAGATTGTCGACGCCGCCCGCCGCCCCGAGGGGGGCGATCCAGGCGAGGATGTGGGCGGCGTAGCCGCGGGCCCGCCAGGACAGGGCGGCGGTCTCGCCGTCGTCGATGCCGGACGCCTGCAGCGTGACGCGGATCCGTTCGCCCAGCTCGGCCGCGACCTGGAAGTAGACGCGCGCCTGCGCGCGGTCCTCTTCGTGCCACACCAGCATGCCCAGGCAATACAGGATGCCGCACAGGTTGAACGGGGCATGATCGTGGAACTGGATCATGTTGCCCGGCCACTCGCGCCGGAACAGCGTTTCCGGCTTGTCCAGGTCCAGGCCCCAGCCCGTCCGGCAGGCCTGGATCACCGGCTTCACCAGGTCCCGCACCTCGGCGAAGCGGCCGGCGTGCGTCAGCTCCTTGATGTACCGATAGCGCAGCCCGAGGCCGAACGGCGTGTCGACCGGAATGGTCCGCGACCGCTCGGCCAGGTAACGGATGTAGAAGTCCCGGTCGAAGGATCGGGACAGATCCGCCGTCCCGCCCCCCATGGACACGGCCGCGCGCAGGGTCGCCCCATGCTCGACCACCGAAACGGTGGCGAAGCCGGCGCGCCGCAGCAGGGTTTCGAAGCCCTGGCGGCTGTAGACCGCGTGGTGGTAGCCGGGGCTCAGCAACGGCAGCAGCGCGCCCGCCGGGGTTTCCGGCGCGATGGAGCCGGCGTTGGGCGTGGTCAGCAGCAGCGTGCCGCCGGGTGCGAGCACGCCGCGCAGGATGGAGAGGAACTCCAGGGGCTCGAAGATGTGCTCGACCACCTCGGAGCAGAGGACGAGATCGAAGGGCTCGGGCCCCGCATCGGCCGGGGTGCGCAGATAGATGGGGTCGATGTCCAGGCCCAGCAGCTCGCGGCCCTTGCGCGCCGCAAATCCGGGATCGACGCCCTTGACCGTCCAGCCGAGGGCGGTGTGGGCGAAATCAAGCGAGAAACCGAACCCGCAGCCGATCTCCAGATAACGCCGGACGCTCGACGGCTCGACGGCGCTCAGCTGCTCGGCCATCACGTCGATGCCGGCGCCCTGCTCCAGATAGAAGGCGAGCGCCGCCTCGCTTCCATGCTCGGTTTTCGCCCCCTGGATGCTCTCGTATCCGGGCTCCTCCATCGTCGGGAACAGGGCCGTCCCGCACTGGCCGCACGTGACGAGGGGCAACAGCGGGAAGGGAGACACGGCCGAGCGGATGCGCAGGCGGACCGGCTTCGGTCCGGCGTCCGCACAGGCGGGGCACGTTCCCTTGATGTCCGCGGCGCCGCTGATATCCCAATCGATGTGCATACTGAGGCAACCTGAAAGTAGCCCGATCGGGCGGAGGGAAAACCAGTGCCGCAATAGCAGAATAGTTGCCGGGCAGGCAACCGCGCTGATGCCATGGAACTGCCACAAGATGCCGAAGGATGATCACGCTATGATGGACCGCGTGAGCATCTTCGTAAACATGGGGTTGTTTCTTGCCCGCCATCCTCCATCCGCCTCCATGACGTCGGCCAACGGTGCCGAGTCCCGGAAAAGCGGGACGGCAAAAACCAGGATGGCCGCGTGACGACACCGGCTTCCGCCGTGGAACGCCGGCGCGGCCGGTCACTCTCGCTGTCGGTCACTCTCGCTATGGAAGCGGGGGAATGTTAAAGTGCGCCCTCTCGCGGACCCGCAGATTGCGGTCGGTTCCGCAGAACGCCAAGGCCAAAGTCCCGGGAATGTCATCCACCCTGCTTCATCTCGACCCCGGCCTTCCCCCCACCGTTCCGCCGCACCAGGATCTGGTGTGGGCCTTCTCCGGATGGGCCTGCCGCCCGGGCGTACGCCTGCGCGCCGTCGAGGTTCGGGCCGGTGGAGCGTGCCACCTCGCGGCCGGTCTTCGCACCATCCGCCTCGACGCCGAAGCGGCGCAGCGCCGTCATGGCATGGCTGCGGTCGACCTGGCCTGCGGCTTCTGGGGACTCGCCACCTTGCCCGCCCCGCAGCCGGGGGAAGCGGTCCGTCCGGTGCTGGTGCTGGAGTGGACGGACGGCACGCGGGAGGAGCGGCCGGCGGGAACGGTGGCCGCGGAGGAGGCGCCGGCCGCGCCGGAGCCCGGACGCGCGCAAGCGGACGGCCCGCTCGTCGCCATCGCCATGGCCACCTACAACCCCGATCCCGCCCTGTTCCGGACGCAGGTGGACTCCATCCGGGCGCAGACCCACGAGCGCTGGATCTGCCTGATCGAGGACGACGGGTCCGACGACGCCCATTGGCGGTCCATCCTGGACGCGACCGCCGGCGACGCCCGGTTCCGCCCCGTGCGCAACACCGTGAACCTTGGCTTCTACCGCAACTTCGAGCGCGCGCTGAACCGTGTGCCGGACGAGGCGGAGTTCGTCGCCCTGGCCGACCAGGACGACCGCTGGGCGCCCGGCCGGGTGGCCGCCCTGGTCGCGGCCCTCACCCACGGGACGGACTCCGGGGCGGTTCTGGCCTTCGGCAACATGCGCGTGGTGGACCGCGACGGGCGGCTGGTGTCGGAAACCTTCTGGCCCGGCCTGGACAGCCGGCACGACAGCCTCGACGCCTTGCTGATGGCCAACGCCGTCACCGGCTGCGCCTGCCTGTTCCGGGCGTCGCTCCTGAGGCTGGCCCTGCCCTTCCCGGCCCTGGGGCGGACCGCCTACCACGACCACTGGATCGCCTGCTGCGCCGCGGCGGCGGGCTCCATCGCCTACCTGTCGCAATCGCTGGGCGACTATGTCCAGCACGGTTCCAACAGCCTCGGCTACCGGCGGCGCCCCGGCCTGCGGCTGGCCGCCAAGGTCGCCGCCTCGCTCGTCCTGGCTCCGGCCCTGGCGGTCGCCCTGCAATCCGCGGCGGCCCGGCGGCGGCTGGCCCGGCCGCTGAGACTGCTGATCGACCTGCCGGACGCCGAACTGGTCTGCCGCGCGGCCTTCGCCGAGACGCTGCGCCAGCGGGTGCGCCTGGACGAAGACGGACGCGCCTCGGTGACCACCTTCCTGCCCGGCCCGCGGCCGGGGCGGCGCCTTCTGACCGCCCTGCTGCGGCGCGCCCCGCGCGGCCGGGCCTTCCGCGGCGTCGCCGCGCGCCTGTTCGCCGGCCTCGCCATCGGCCGCCTCACCGGTCTGGTGGCGCGGCTGCACCAACCGCCCAGCCCGGCCCGTTGAGGCCGACACCCATCCCGCATCCCCGCAGCACCGTTCAGTCCAGGAAAGCCGATGCTCAACCTGCCCGATGACCTCCGCCTGCTCGAAGCGGAGTCCATCGCCATCCTGCGGGAGGTCGCAGCCTCCTTCGCCAAGCCGGTGCTGCTCTACTCCATCGGCAAGGACAGCGGCGTGCTGCTGCATCTGGCGCGCAAGGCCTTCCATCCCTCGCCGGTGCCGTTCCCGCTGCTGCATGTGGACACCGGCTGGAAGTTCCGCGACATGATCGCCTTCCGGGACGAGACGGCGCGCCGGCTGGGGCTGAACCTGATCGTCCATGTGAACGAAGAGGGCGTGGCCCGCGGCATCGACCCGCTCCGCTCCGGCTCGGCCACCCACACGCGCGTCATGAAGACCGAGGCGCTGCGGCAGGCGCTCGACCGGCACGGCTTCGACGCGGCCATCGGCGGCGCGCGCCGCGACGAGGAGAAGAGCCGCGCCAAGGAGCGCGTCTTCTCCGTCCGCACCGCCGCCCACGCCTGGGATCCGCGCGACCAGCGTCCGGAGTTGTGGCACCTCTGGAACACGCGCATCCGGCCGGGGGAGTCGGTGCGCGTCTTCCCGCTGTCGAACTGGACCGAGATGGACGTCTGGCGCTACGTCGCCGCGGAAAAACTGCCGGTCGTGCCGCTCTACTTCGCGGCGGCGCGCCCGGTGGTCCATCGTTCGGGCACGCTGATCATGGTGGACGACGACCGCCTGCCGCTGAACCCCGGCGAGGCGCCGGAGATGCGCCGGGTCCGCTTCCGCACGCTCGGCTGCTACCCGCTGAGCGGGGCCATCGAGTCCGACGCCGCGACGGTGGAGGACATCATCGCGGAGATGCGGGCGTCCCGGACCTCCGAACGGCAGGGCCGCCTGATCGACGGCGACGAGCCGGCCTCCATGGAGCGCAAGAAGCGGGAGGGCTATTTCTGATGACGACCGGCCCCGAACTCTCCAACGAACTCACCTCCGGCCCCGCTGCCGGGCGCGGCCTGCTGCGCTTCCTCACCTGCGGCTCGGTGGACGACGGCAAGTCCACGCTGATCGGCCGGATGCTGCACGACGCCGGGCTGGTGCCCGACGACCAGATGGAGCAGGTGCGGCGCGACAGCCGCGGCCGGACCGAGGTTGCCGGGGAGATCGACTTCTCCCTGCTGGTCGACGGGCTGGAGGCGGAACGCGAGCAGGGCATCACCATCGACGTCGCCCACCGCTTCTTCGCCACCGACCGGCGCAGCTTCATCGTCGCCGACGCGCCGGGGCACGAGCAGTACACCCGCAACATGGCGACCGCCGCCTCCAACGCCGCGCTCGCGGTGCTGCTGGTCGACGCGCGCAAGGGCCTGCTGACGCAGACGCGGCGCCATTCCATCGTCTGCTCCCTGATGGGCATCCGCCACGTCGTGCTGGCGGTCAACAAGATGGATCTGGCGGACTGCGACGAGGCGGTCTTCGCCGCCATCCTGCGGGACTACGAAAGCTTCGCGGCCCCGCTCGGCTTCGCCTCGGTGACGGCGATCCCGCTGTCGGCGCGCCGGGGCGACAACGTCGTGCACCGGTCGGCGGCCATGCCCTGGTACGGCGGCCCCACCCTGCTGGAGCATCTGGAAACGGCCGACGCCGCCGGGGAGGAGGGGACGGGCGCGAGCGGCCCGCTGCGCTTCCTGGTGGACTGGGTGAACCGCCCGAACCTGGATTTCCGCGGCCTGTCCGGAACGGTGCTGTCCGGCAGCCTGGCGCCGGGGGACGCGGTGACGGTGTGGCCGTCGGGCCGGACGGCGCGGGTCGCGCGCCTCGTCACCTTCGACGGCGAGCCGGAGCGGGCGCGGGCCGGCGACGCGGTGACCGTGACGCTCGACGACGCGGTGGACGCCGGGCGCGGCGACCTGCTGAGCGGCCCGATAGCGATGTCGGCGGCGATGTCGCAGGAGGCGCCGGAGGTGGCCGACCAGTTCGCCGCCCGCCTGCTGTGGATGGCGGAGGAGCCGCTGATGCCCGGCCGCTCCTACCTGCTGCGCGCCGGGACCCGCTGGGTGCCGGCGACCGTCACCTCCCTGCGCTACGCGCTGAACGTGGAGACGCTGGAGCACACCGCCGCCACGACGCTGGGGCTGAACGCGGTGGGGCTGTGCAACCTGTCCACCGCGGCCCCGATCGCCTTCGACCCTTATGCGGCGAACCGCCACACCGGCTCCTTCATCCTGGTGGACCGCTTCTCCAACCGGACGGTCGGCGCCGGCATGATCCAGCACCCGCTGCGCCGCGCCGCCAACCTGCACCACCAGGAACTGGCCGTGTCCACGGCGGAGCGGGCGGCAATGAAACGGCAGCGGCCGGCGGTCCTGTGGTTCACCGGCCTGTCGGGCGCCGGCAAGTCCACCGTCGCAAACCGGGTGGAGCGGCGCCTGCACGCGCTCGGCCACCACACGATGATGCTGGACGGCGACAACGTGCGGCTGGGGCTGAACCGCGACCTGGGCTTCACCGACGCCGACCGGGTCGAGAACATCCGGCGCGTGGGCGAGGTGGCGAAGCTGATGGCGGAGGCCGGCCTGATCGTGCTGTGCGCCTTCATCGCCCCCTTCCGGGCCGAGCGGGACGCGGTGCGCGCCCTGCTGCCGGACGGTGCCTTCCTGGAGGTGTTCGTGGACACGCCGCTGGACGAGTGCATGCGGCGCGATCCCAAGGGGCTCTACGCCAAGGCGCGCAGCGGCGCGCTCAGCCACTTCACCGGCGTCGACTCCCCTTATGAGGTGCCGGAAGCGCCCGAGTTGCGGCTGGACACGCTGGCGGAAGACGCCGACGCGCTCGCCGACCGGGTGGTCGAGGGCCTGCGGGCGCGGGGCATCCTGGGGAGCTGATGCCCGCGCCCGCAAGCGTGGACACGACATGGTCTCTTGCCAAAGCCCCAGGCTTGCCCCCATTTGCATTCCCGTTCCACCCAGGCCACGGCCGCCGAGAGCACCGGTCGGATGCCCGAACCATTCCCCGGAGAGATCCCATGGCCGGACTTCGCAGCTACAACCGACGCGTCCTGGTGACCGGCGGCGCCGGCTTTCTCGGCTCACACCTGTGCGAACGCCTGATCGCGCGCGGCGACGAGGTGTTGTGCGCCGACAACTACTTCACCGGATCGCGGCAGAACATCGCCCACCTGCTGAGCAACCCGAATTTTGAAGCGATCCGGCACGACGTGACCTTCCCGCTCTACGTCGAGGTGGACGAGATCTACAATCTGGCCTGCCCGGCCTCGCCGGTGCACTACCAGCATGACCCGGTGCAGACGACCAAGACCAGCGTGCACGGCGCCATCAACATGCTGGGCTTGGCCAAGCGCCTGAACGCCCGCATCCTCCAGGCCTCGACCAGCGAGGTCTACGGCGACCCGAACGTGCACCCGCAGCCCGAGGAATACTGGGGCAACGTCAACCCGACTGGCCCGCGCTCGTGCTACGACGAGGGCAAGCGCTGCGCGGAGACGCTGTTCTTCGACTATCACCGCCAGCACCAGCTGCCGATCAAGGTGATGCGCATCTTCAACACCTACGGCCCGCGCATGCACCCCAACGACGGCCGCGTCGTCTCCAACTTCATCATGCAGGCGCTGCGCGGCGATCCCATCACCGTCTATGGCGACGGGGCGCAGACGCGCTCCTTCTGCTACGTGGACGACCTGATCGACGGCATGATCCGCCTGATGGACACCGCGCCGGAGATCACCGGCCCGATCAACATCGGCAACCCCGCCGAATTCACCATGCTGGAACTGGCCGAGCAGGTGGTCGCGCTGACCGGCTCCAGTTCCTCCATCACCCACAAGCCGCTGCCGCAGGACGATCCCAAGCAGCGCCGCCCGGACATCACCAAGGCCAGAACCATACTGGGCTGGGAGCCCACCGTCCCCTTGCGTGACGGTCTGGAGCGCACGATCAACGATTTCCGCCGCCGCTTCTTCGCGTGAGCCAAGCGGAAACGGGGCAGGAGGGAGTTGGAGTCTTGTCGCGCCCCCCTGCCCCACGGCACGCCGCCCGACGGGCCTGGGCCGGAGACCGTCGCCGGAATTCCGCCGCATCCGCGTCACCGCGAGTCGCAACGCGACTCGTATTTGCGCCCGATTCGCCGCAAACCGGCGATTCGCAAGGCTAGATCTGGAGTTTTGTCGCGTCCGCCCAAGCTTCCACAGGATGAACGGGTTATCCCCTGGAATGTTGTCGCGCGATTCCTGGACTCTTGTCGCGCGACTCGCGATTCTCTACTGGAGTCTTGTCGCTCAAACAAATAGTTGATTCTAGTAGCCTTACAAATAGTCTGCGCGACAAGATTCCAAATTGCCGCCATCAACCCGCCGTGTTATGGATCGGCTCATAAGTGGACCTGGAACAAACGGCGAGAACAGCGCGCTATGGGCCAGTTGCATCGCCTGATCAGCCAAGTGGGCCGTGAACAGGCCAAAGCACTCCAAACCGATCCTGATCAGCGCTCGCTGGTCGACGTGGCAGCCGCGGTACTGGAAGAGGAACGCCAAGACCTTGGCATTACCTATTCAGGCTTCGCGCTGACCGCACTTCCCCATCGCAGGCTTCCCGACGACCAACCCTGGGAAAGACGCGGCCACCGGATTCGTCTGCTGATCGAGCCAGGACGATTGCCCGTCCGGGGTGGCGGTTTCAAGCTCTACGGCGTTCCCTACGGCAGCCGTGCGCGCATGATCCTGCTTTACCTGCAAACCCGCGCGCTCCAGACCGACAGCCGCGAGGTGGAGTTGGGCCGCAGCATGCACGACTGGCTCGACCGCATGGGCCTGTCGGTGGGCGGCCAGACCTACCGCGACATCCGCGAACAGGCCTCGCGCATCGCCGCGTGCAACCTGACCTTCGCCTGGGAAGACGCCAACAGCCTGGGGTTCGAGAAGGATTCGATCGTCAAGGGCGGCATCCATTTCTCGTCGGAACACAATTCCCCGCAAGGCACGCTGTGGGAAGACCGCGTCCTGCTCTCCGAGGCTTTCTTCCGCGAACTGAAGGCGCATCCGGTGCCCATTTGGGAGCCGGCGCTGCGGCACATCCAGAACAACAGCACGAGCATCGACATCTACATCTGGCTCGCCTACCGCCTCCACAGCCTGCCGAAGTCGACAACCATCACCTGGCCGGCGGTGTTCGAACAGTTCGGCGCCGGCTATTCCCGGCTGCGCGATTTCAGGAAGCGGTTCATCGAAGCTCTGCAACTGGCGCTTGCCGTCTATCCCGACGCCCGGGTGGATGTGGAGGACCATGGGCTGCTTCTGCACCCCTCGCCTCCGCCGATTCCGGAGCGGAAGATGGCTCAGCTCATGCGCTGACGCCGCCTTTCTGGGCATCGCGACAAGACTCCAAACGCTGGGGCGGACCGGGCATCGCGACAACATTCCAGGTGCCCGTCCGCCCAGTCCCAACGTGAATTTCGATGACCGGCCCCGCGAACCGGCGGCGCGATCGTCATGCAGGGATACCGCTCCAACAACAACGTCATCTATGCATGCCAGTACCACGTGATCTGGTGCCCAAAATACCGTCGCCCGGTTCTGGACGCGCCCATCGACGTCCGCCTCAAGGAGATTATCGCGGAGGTGTGTGAGGAGACGAAGGCGGACCTGATGGAGATGGAAGTGATGCCGGACCACGTGCATCTGCTCGTCGGCTGCGATCCGCGGTACGGCATCCACCGTTTGGTCCGCGGCATTAAGGGACGATCATCCCGTCTTCTGCGCGAGGAGTTTCCCCGCCTCAAATCTCGCCTACCGTGCCTGTGGACCAACAGCTATTTCGTCGCCACCGTGGGTGGCGCTCCGCTCGCTGTCATCAAGCAGTACATCGAGAACCAGAAGAACGTCTGAGCCATGCGCGCCAAGCCCCCCAGTTTCATCGCCGAGTTCCCACTGCGCACCAGCGCGGCCGACGAACGCGTGCTGGCGGTGCGTTTGGAGGCAGCCCGCCAAATCTACAACGCCTGCCTGGACCAGACCCTGCGCCGTCTCGCCCTCTTGCGCCAATCCAAGGACTGGCAGGCGGCCCACGCTATGCCCAAGGGCAAAGAGCGCACGGCGATGTTCAAGGCGACCATCGCCCGCTTCGGCTTCACCTCTGCGTCCATCCAGAAGCACGCGGAAACCTGCCGGGATTCCTGCTGGATTGGCCAGCACCTGGGATCGCACGACACGCAAACCACCAGCCTGCGCGCCTTCACGGCAGTGCAGATGCACGCTTTCGACAAGCGCGGCCGTCCCCGCTTCAAGGGCCGCAACCGCCTGCATTCCGTCGAAGGCAAGGGCGATGCGGTGATCCGCCTCCGCTGGCAGGATGAAAAGCCCGTCGTGCTGTGGGACGGCCTTGTGCTCCCGCTCCAGCGCGATCCGCGCGACCGCGACGGCTGGCAGGAGCAGGCGCTGTCGTGCCGCACCAAGTACGTCCGCGTCCTGCGCCGCAACGTGCGTGGCAGGACGCGCTGGTACGCGCAACTGGTGCAGGAAGGGCAACCGCCGCGCAAGGAGCGCCGCCCGGTCGGCGAGGGCGTCGTCGGCCTGGACCTTGGCCCATCCACCATCGCCGCTGTGTCGGAGGCGGACGCCACGCTGGAGCTGTTCTGCCCCACCGTCGCGGACATGGACCGCGTCATTCGTCGGTTTCAGCGCGCCATGGACCGTTCCCGTCGGGCGACCAACCCGGACGTCTTCAACCCGGATGGCACGTATCGCCGTGTGGCACGGATCGCGGTGCGCTCGCGCCGTTACCGCCGCCTGCAAGCACGTAAGGCCGACCTGGAACGCCGCTTGGCAGCCGAGCGCAAACGCGCCCAGGGCGAACTGGCCAACCGGGTGCTGGCTCAGGGCAACCGCATCAAGACGGAGAAGATCAGCTATCGAAGCTTCCAGAAGGCTTTCGGCCGGAGCGTGAAGCGACGCGCCCCGTCCCTGTTCGTCTCGATCCTGAAGCGCAAGGCTGCAAGCGCCGGCGCGGCGGTGATCGAGTTCGCGACGCGGACAACGCGCCTGTCGCAGTTTAGCCACGATACAGGTGAGTATGTGAAAAAGCCGCTCAGTCAGCGGTGGCACCAACTTGCCGATGGAACGACGGTCCAACGCGACCTGTATTCCGCGTGGCTGGCGCGCTTCGTCGACCGGGACAGGCTCGACGCATCCCAGTGCATCCCGCACTGGGCGGCTGCGGAACCGCTGCTGAGACGGGCGGCGTCGGGCTTTCAACAATCGGCGAGCGGGACGGGCTTTGCCCTGCCCCACGTCCGCAAGGGCGTCGGAGCGGATCGTCCATCGAAGAGGGTTGGCCGTCGGAACGAGGCTGCGGATGTGTAGCGCAAGCGAGAGCCGCAGAGAGTTTCGGCACAGGCACCCTCAGAACCCCCGCCCTCTAGGGCTGGGGAGGTTCAGACGCAAGCGCCGTGAGACGGTACGATGACCGGCCCCTCGGTGCTTATGCTGACCCGCTACGGACGGCTGGGGCCCAGCAGCCGCCTGCGGTTCCTCGACTACCTGCCGGCCTTGCGGAACGCCGGCTTCCGGGTGACCGAGGCTCCCCTGCTCGACGACGATTATCTGCGGGCGCTCTACGACGGCCAGCGGCCGGACCGGCGCCGGATCGCAACCGCCTACGCCCGGCGGGTCGCTGCACTCCGGGAAGCCGGGCGCCACGATGTGGTGTGGCTGGAGAAGGAGGCGCTGCCCTGGCTGCCGGCCGGGGTCGAGTCCGCGGCGGGGCTGGGCGCCGTCCCGTACGTCATGGACATCGACGACGCGTGGTTCGAACGCTACGCCCGGCACAGGCTGGCACCGGTGCGTGCCCTGCTGGGCGGCAAGTTCGCGACGCTGGCCCGCAATGCCAGGATCGTGCTGGCCGGCAACCCCTATCTGGCCGATTGGGCGCGCGGCGCCGGCTGCCGCGACGTCCGCCTTCTGCCGACGGTGGTCGAGCCGGCCCGCTACCTGGTGCGTCCGCTGCCCGGCGCGTCGGGGGAACCGGCGATTGTCGGCTGGATGGGATCGCCGTCCACGGCGCGCTATCTCGGCATGGTCGGCGGCGCGCTCGCCCGGCTCGGCCCTGCGGTCCGGCTGCGCGTGATCGGCGCGAAGGACGTCGAGCTTCCGGTGCCGACAACCTTCGCTCCCTGGCGCGAGGAGTGCGAGGCCGACGACCTGTCCGGCTTCGACATCGGCATCATGCCCCTGCCCGACACCCCGTGGGAGCGTGGCAAGTGCGGCTACAAGCTGATCCAGTACATGGCCGCCGGTCGGCCGGTCGTCGCCTCGCCGGTCGGGGTCAACACGACCTTGGTGCAGCATGGGGTCAACGGCTTCCTGGCCGAGGGAGAGGACGCCTGGGCCGAGGCGCTCGGCCGTCTGGCCGCCGACCCGGACCTGCGCGCCCGCATGGGAGCCGCCGGGCGCCGGCTGGTGGAGGAGCGCTACGCGCTGTCCGTCACCGCGCCGCAGCTTGCCGAGGCGCTGCGCGACGCGGCCAAGCCCGGGTGAGGGACTCCCGGGTGGGGGGAGCCCGCCCTTGAATGCAGGGGCGGCGGACGTTATGGTCGCGCGACTGAAAGCAGGGAATTCAGAAACTTGTTGAGCACTTCCGCTGCGAATCCTCCGGGCGCAGGGTTCGGCGCCGGTCCGTCCGCCATGTTCCGCACCGCTTGGCATCACCGGAGCCTGATCGCGCGTCTGGCCAAGCGTGAGCTGGCGGCCCGCTACCGGGGATCCCTGTTGGGTATGATGTGGGCGGTCATCAATCCGCTGTTGATGCTGGGCGTCTACACCTTCGTCTTCACCACCGTTTTCCAGGCGCGCTGGGGAACGGGCGACGGCGGCAGCCCGCAGTTCGCCCTGCTGCTCTTCTCCGGGCTGATTCTGTTCACGATCGTCGCCGACTGCGTCAACCGTGCCCCCGGCCTGCTGCTGGAAAACGCCAGCTACATCAAGAAGGTCGTCTTCCCCCTGGAGATCCTGCCGGTGGTCGTCCTGGCGGTGGCCCTCGTCAACGCCGGGATCGGGGTGGCCATCCTGTTGCTGTTCCACCTGCTGTTCCTGGGCCTGCCGCCGGCAACGGCGCTGCTGCTGCCGCTGGTGGTCGTGCCGCTGTCGCTGATGACGCTGGGGCTGTCCTGGTTCCTGTCCTCGGCGGGCGTTTTCCTGCGCGACATCCGGCAGGTGGTGGGGGTTTGCGTCACGGTGCTGATGTTTCTCAGCCCCATCTTCTACCCGGTCTCCGCGGTGCCGGAGCGGTTCCGCCTCTTCATCCACCTCAACCCGCTGACCCCGATCCTGGAGCAGTCGAAAGACCTGCTGTTCTGGGGCCGGATTCCGTCGCCGGTCGACTGGGGCATCGCTACCCTGGCGGCCTGGGGCATCGCCTGGCTCGGCTATGCCTGGTTCATGAAGACCCGCCGCGGCTTCGCCGACGTCGTCTGACGCAAAAGAAGCCGACGGCCAGGGCAGCCTTCAGTGCCCGGCTCTGGAGCCCGTTCCGGTTCGGTATGAATCGGGATTGACTCCGTACTTTTTGGGTTTGGCGCACAGGTGCGGTTCGATGTGACCGCCCCCTGATGCGGCGAGGGGCCGCGGTCCTGATCAGCATGCCGCATCGCAGCGAGAACACAGGCCATTGCCTTGCATTCGCTGGTGTGTCGGCGTATCTGTGCCGCCGGTCGCCGGGAGGGGACGGCGCATAGCCCGGGCAAACGGGTTTGACAGCACGCCTTTGCATCAGGATTGTGGTCGTCATTCCCAGACAAACCACCCCAGACAAACCATGGGGGCTCCGGCTGTGGTGTGGGACGAGGCAAAACAAGAGGCGACTGTGGATTCGTATGTGAAGGCTCCGGATTCCGACGCTCCGGGGAGCCTGTTCCGACCGATCAGCCTGCTTGATCCGGACCTCGTCACCAGTCCCCCGCCCTGGCTCGGCCACACGCCCTTCGCTTTCTGGATCATGGACGCGCTGCGCCCAGCGCGCTTCGTCGAGTTGGGGACGCACAGCGGGAATTCCTACGCCGCCTTTTGCCAGGCGGTGCGGCACCTCGGTCTGCCGACGGCCTGCGACGCCGTCGACACCTGGATGGGCGATCCGCAGGCCGGCCGCTACGGCGAGGAGGTCTATCAAACCTTCGCCGCGCATCATGACGCCCGGTACAGAGCCTTCTCGCGTCTGCTGCGCATGACCTTCGACGAAGCCGCTTCGGAATTCGCCGACGGCTCGATCGACCTGCTGCACATCGATGGGCTGCACACCTACGAGGCGGTGCGCCACGACTTCGAAACCTGGCGGCCGAAGATGAGCCGCCGCGGCGTGGTGCTGTTCCACGACGTCGCCGAACGCCGGGACGACTTCGGCGTCTGGCGGCTGTGGGAGGAATTGTCGGCCGCGCATCCCTCCTTCACCTTCCTGCACTCCCACGGGCTTGGTGTGCTTGGGCTCGGCGACGACCTGCCCGAGGCGGTGCGCGCGCTGTTCGCCGTGCAGGCGGGCGGCGGCGAAGCGCTCGACACGACCCGCCTCCTGTTCCAGCGGCTGGGCGAGCGCGTGGTTCGGGCCGAGACGATCCGGGAGTTGGAGGAGCTGGCGCAGCGCCTGCGCGCGAAGGCCGCAGCCGACCGTGAGGCGTCCCTGACCGAAGTCTCGTCGCTGCAAAGCGCGGTCTCCTCGCTCCGGGAGGAGGTTGCCGGGCGCGACCGCGCCGTCGCCGACGCCGAGACCCGCCTGCGCGAGCAGGAGCGCGAACTGGCCGCCAACGAGCGGACGATCGACGAACTGCGGGATCTCCTTGCGCAGCGGGAACAGCAGATCGGGACCCTGCTCACCTCGACGTCCTGGAAGCTGTCGGCCCCCGTGCGCCAGGTCGGCCATGTCTACCACGAGGTGAACCGCGCCTATCGGCGCCGGGTCCACCAGATGACGCTGGTGCCGCACAGCGACCTCAAGCCGCTTCCGGGTGGCGGTTACGAGAGCACCGGCGGCGACCCGGCTTTCCTGCTGCAGTCCAGCCTCGGCCGGCTGCCCAGCCGGTGGTGCGTGATCTCCTACAAGGTGCTGCGCGCGTCCGCCCCGCTCACGCCCCTCCTCTATGCGGACGGCGGCCAGGGCTTGGACGAGCGGACGGCCATCCGTCTGCCGGTGGACACCACGGGCGAGGTCCGCCAGCTCGCCCTGCTGCCGCCGAAGACCCTCGCCTTGCGCTTCGACCCGGCCACCCGGCCGATGTCCTTCGAGATCGCCGACTTCACGATCCGCGAGATCGGGCGGGGCAACCTGCTGCTGGACTACGCTCGGCGCAACCCGCGGCGCCTGCTGGCGCATCTCGTGCGCCACGGCTGGCAGGCGACCAAGCAGCAGGTGGTCCAGGACCTCCTGCCGAGCAGCCGGGCCGCCGATTACGAGACCTGGGTCCGGCTGTACGACACGCTGGATCCCGAGGAGCTTTCGGCGATCCGGGCCGGCGTGGCGCGGCTTGTCCGGCACCCGCTGATCTCCGTGGTCATGCCGGTCTACAACACGCCGGAGCGCTACCTGCGCGAAGCCCTGGACTCCGTGCTGGAGCAGCTCTACCCGGACTGGGAGCTGTGCATCGCCGACGATGCCTCCACGGCGCCGCACGTCGCCCCGCTGCTCGCCGAGTACCAGGCCCGCGACCGCCGCATCAAGGTGGTCCGGCGCGCGCGCAACGGCCACATCTCAGCCGCCAGCAACAGCGCCCTGGAACTGGCGACCGGCGAGTTCGTGGCCCTCATGGACCACGACGACCGGCTGACGCCGCACGCGCTCTACATGATCGCGGTCGAGCTGAACCGCCATCCCGACGCGGACATCCTCTATTCCGACGAGGACAAGATCGATGCCGAGGGGCGGCGCTACGACCCGCACTTCAAGTCGGACTTCAACCTCGACCTGCTGCACGGCCAGAACATGGTCAACCACCTCGGCGTGTTCCGCCGCTCGCTGATCGAGCGGGTCGGCGGTTTCCGCGAGGGGTTCGAGGGCAGCCAGGATTACGACCTGACCCTGCGCGCGGTCGAGGCCACCGCGCTGGAGCGCATCCGCCACATTCCGGCGATCCTGTACCACTGGCGGGTCTTCCCGGAATCCGCCGCCTTCTCCACGGTCGACCTGCCGCGCGCCACGGCGGCCGCCCATCGGGCGCTGACCGAGCATTTCCAGCGGCGCGGCGTCGACGCCGTGGTGGAGACCTCGCCCTCGACGAACCGCTTCACCCGCATCCGCTACGCCCTGCCCGACCCGCTGCCCCGCGTCTCGCTGATCGTGCCGACGCGCGACAAAGTCGGCCTGCTGAAGGGCTGCGTGGACGGGCTGCTCCAGCGCACCGACTATCCCGACCTCGAAATCATCATCGTGGACAACAACAGCGAGGAGGCGAAGACCTTCGCCTACTTCGACACGCTGAAGGACGAGCCGCGGGTGCGGGTGCTGCGCTACGAGGCACCCTTCAACTACTCCTCCATCAACAACTTCGCCGTGGCGCAGGCGACGGGCTCGGTGATCGGCCTGATCAACAACGACATCGAGGTGATCGAGGCCGGCTGGCTGAAGGAAATGGTGAGCCACGCGCTGCGCCCCGAGGTCGGGGCGGTCGGTGCCAAGCTCTACTACGCCGACGATACCGTTCAGCACGCCGGCGTCATCACGGGCATCTGCGGCGTGGCCGGCCACGGGCACAAGGGCCTGGCCCGCGATGCGCACGGCTATTTCAGCCGCGCCCAGCTCACCCAGGATCTGTCCTGCGTCACCGCGGCCTGCCTGATCATGCGTCGGGCGGTGTTCGACGAGGTCGGCGGCCTGGACGAGCAGAACCTGGCCGTTGCCTTCAACGACGTGGACTTCTGCCTGCGCATCCGCGACCAGGGCTACCTGATCGTCTGGACGCCCTTTGCCGAGCTGTACCATCTGGAATCCGCGTCGCGCGGTCCCGACACGGCGCCCGACAAAGTTCAGCGCTTCATGAGCGAGGTCAATTACATGCGCCGCCGCTGGGGCGATCGTCTGGCGCAGGATCCCTATTACAATCCCAATCTGTCTCTGGACGCCGAAGACTTTGGGCTGGCCTTCCCTCCGCGCGTCACGAAGCCCTGGTTCGACAAGGAAGACATCTGACCCATGGACGTCATCGCTCTCGCCATTCCCGACGTGAAGATCATCCGCCCCAAGAAGTTTGGCGACTCCCGCGGCTTCTTTTCGGAAACCTACAGCAGGAAGGCGTTCGAGGCGGCGGGGCTGCACTACGACTTCGTGCAGGACAACCAGTCCCTCTCGGCCGAGGTGGGCACGGTGCGGGGCCTGCATTTCCAGCTGCCTCCCTTCGCGCAGGACAAGCTGGTGCGCGTGGTGAAAGGCGCCATCCTCGACGTGGCGGTGGACATCCGGAAGGGCTCGCCGACGTACGGCCGGCATGTCAGCGCGGTCATCAGCGCCGAAGAGTGGAACCAGATTCTCGTTCCCATCGGTTTTGCGCACGGATTCTGCACGCTGGAACCGAACACCGAAGTCATCTACAAGGTAACCAACTTCTATTCGGCCGAGCATGACCGCGGCCTGCTGTGGAACGATCCGGATCTGGGGATCGATTGGCCGGTCGCGGCCGACAAGGCCCAGCTTTCGGACAAGGACCGCAAGCAGCCCAGGCTTGCTGATCTGGGCGCTTGTTTCTGACATTGTTTCTGACTGGGTGGCAGGTGTCTTGATGAAGCGTATCGTCGTCACAGGTGGAGCCGGCTTCATCGGCTCGGCCGTCGTCCGCCAGCTTCTGGCCGAGACCGACGCCTTCGTGGTCAACCTCGACAAGCTGACCTACGCGGCCAACCTGTCCTCGTTGCCGGGCGCGGCGGAAAACCCCCGCTACGCGTTCGAGAAGGTCGACATCTGCGACGGCGAGGCGCTGCGCCGCGTCTTCGCGGAGCACCGGCCCGACGCCGTCATGCACCTTGCCGCGGAGTCCCATGTGGACCGGTCCATCGACGGGCCGGGCGAGTTCATCCAGACCAACGTGGTCGGCACCTTCCGCCTGCTGGAGGCGGCGCGCGGCTATTGGTCGTCGCTGCCGGCGGAGGCGCGCGCGGGCTTCCGCTTCCACCACATCTCCACCGACGAGGTGTTCGGCACGCTAGGCGACGAGGGCTTCTTCACCGAGACGACCGCCTACAGCCCGAACTCGCCCTACTCGGCCAGCAAGGCGTCCTCCGACCATCTGGTCCGGGCGTGGCACGAGACCTACGGGCTGCCGGTGGTCCTGACCAACTGCTCGAACAACTACGGCCCCTACCATTTCCCGGAAAAGCTGATCCCCCTGATGATCCTGAAGGGTCTGAAGGGAGAGGCTCTGCCGGTCTACGGCAAGGGCGACAACGTCCGCGACTGGCTCTACGTCGAGGACCACGCCCGCGCCCTGCGGCTGGTGCTGGAGAAGGGCAAGATCGGCGAGAGCTACAACATCGGCGGCTACAACGAGCGCACCAACCTGGACGTGGTGCGGACGCTGTGCGCGCTGCTGGACGAGTTGGCCCCCGCGGGCGCGCCGCACGACCGGCTGATCACCTTCGTCGCCGACCGGCCGGGCCACGACAAGCGCTACGCCATCGACGCCTCCAAGATCACCCGCGAACTGGGCTGGCGGCCACAGGAGACCTTCGAGACCGGCCTGCGCAAGACGGTCGAGTGGTACCTGGAGAACCGCTCCTGGTGGGAAGCCATTCTGAACGGCTCCTACCGCGGGGAACGGCTGGGGCTGGACGTCGCATGAAGGTCCTCGTTCTCGGCACCAGCGGTCAGGTCGGCACCGAGCTGATGCGCGCCGCCTGGCCCACGGGCACGGAACTGGTCGGGCTGGCCCGTCCGGACGTCGACATGGCGCGGCCGGAAACGGTGGAGGCGGCGGTCGCCGCCCACGCCCCCGATCTGGTCGTCAACGCCACCGCCTACACCGCCGTGGACAAGGCCGAGAGCGACCGCGAGGCGGCCTTCGCCGTCAACCGCGACGGCCCGGCCCGTCTGGCGGCGGCCTGCGCGGCGCACGGCGCGGCGCTGATCCACATCTCCACCGATTACGTGTTCGACGGCACCAAGCCGTCGCCCTACACGGAGAACGACCCGGTCGCGCCGCTCGGCGCCTACGGCGCCAGCAAGGAGGCCGGCGAGGCCGCGGTGCGCGCGGCTTTGCCGCAGCATGTCATTTTGCGGACCTCCTGGGTCTACGCCGCGCACGGGGCCAACTTCGTCAAGACCATGCTGCGGTTCGGGCGCGAGCGCGAGGAGATGCGCGTGGTCGCCGACCAGCACGGCGCTCCGACGGCCGCCTTCGACATTGCCGCCGCCATCGTGGCCATTGCGACCCGGATCGCGGCCGGAGGTGAGGGCGTTCCCTGGGGCACCTACCATTTCACCGGCACCGGTGAGACCACGTGGCATGGCTTCGCCGAGCGCATCTTCCGGCGGCTGGAAGCGGCCACCGGCCGGCGCCCGCGGCTTCTGGCTATCACCACGGCCGAATACCCCACCCCCGCCCGCCGTCCGGCCAATTCCCGGCTGGACTGCGCCCGGATCCGAGCCGCTTTCGGCATCGAGGCCCCGCGCTGGGAAGACAGCCTGGACCGTGTGCTCGACGAGCTGCTTTCCCCCACCGCATCCTAACAAGGCTCCATTACAGGCGGCGCGACCATGAAGGGCATCATCCTGGCCGGTGGATCCGGCACCCGGCTCTACCCGGTGACGCGGGCGATCAGCAAGCAGCTCCTGCCGATCTACGACAAGCCGATGATCTACTTCCCGCTCAGCACGCTGATGCTGGCGGGGATTCAGGATATCCTGATCATCACCACGCCGCACGACCAGGCGCTGTTCCAGACGGTGCTCGGTGACGGGTCGCAGTGGGGCATCAACCTGTCCTACGCGGTGCAGCCCTCGCCCGACGGGCTGGCCCAGGCCTTCATCATCGGCCGCGAGTTCGTCGGGAACGACAGCTGCGCGCTCGTGCTCGGCGACAACATCTTCTACGGCCACGGCCTGACCAACCTGCTGCGCGCGGCGGGCGAGAACACCCAGGGCGCCCGCGTCTTCGCCTACGGCGTCCGCGATCCGGAACGCTACGGCGTGGTCGAGTTCGACGAGCAGGGCCGCGCGCTCAGCATCGAGGAGAAGCCGGTCAACCCGCGCTCCAAGTGGGCGGTCACCGGCCTGTATTTCTACGACAACGACGTGCTGGACATCGCCGCCGCGGTGAAGCCGTCGCCGCGCGGCGAGCTGGAGATCACCTCGGTCAACGCCGCCTACCTGGAGGCCGGCCGGCTGTCGGTCGAGCAGATGGGCCGCGGCTACGGCTGGTTCGACACCGGCACCCACGACAGCCTGCTGGAAGCGGCGGAGTTCGTTCGCACCATCCAGCACCGGCAGGGCCTGCAGATCGCCTGCCCGGAGGAGATCGCCTTCACCTCCGGCTGGATCGACGCCGAGCAGGTGCGCCGCCTCGCCGAGCCGCTGAAGAAGAACGAGTACGGCCGCTACCTGCTGAGCCTGACCGAATAGGCGCGGGGCGGAGCGCCGTGCTTGCACCTTCTCCTTCCTCCCTGGCTCCTTTCTCCCTGCGCAGGATCTGAGACACTGGCAGGCTGACGCCGACGGGCATCAGCCTGCCTTCCTTGGTTTCTACCCATTCCTGGTTTCCACCGCCGGACTGCATGGCCTGTTCGGTTCGGAACGCCGCAACAAACGGAACGTCGACTTAATGCGCTCTCTGCTTCCTTCCTGGCTGAACCGGTCCGCGGCCGCCGCGTCTGCCGGTGGAAAGCACGGGACCGGGCCGAAATCCCTCGCCGAGGCGCTGTTCGATCCCGCTTTCTACCGGGCGTCCAATCCCGACGTCGTGGCGGCGGGAAGCGTTCCGCTGGAGCATTACCTGGCGTGCGGCTGGATGGAGAACCGCAACCCGCATCCGCTGTTCGACGTCGCTTTCTACCTGGGAACCAACCCGGATGTGGCTGCGGCGGGGGCCGAGCCGCTCGGCCATTACCTGGCGGCCGGTTGGAAGGAAGAGCGCAACCCCCACCCGCTGTTCGATGTCCGCTTCTACCAGGAGAGCAACCCGGATGTGGCTGCGGCGGGGGTCGAGCCGCTCGGCCATTACCTGACGACTGGCTGGAAGGAAGGGCGCAACCCGCATCCGCTGTTCGACGTCGCTTTCTACCTGGGAACCAACCCGGATGTGGCTGCGGCGGGGGTCGAGCCGCTCGGCCATTACCTGCGCATGGGCTGGACGGAGGAGCGCGACCCGCATCCGCTGTTCGAAACGAATCTGTACCAACAGGCCAACCCGGACGTCGCCGAGGAAGGCATCAACCCGCTTGTGCACTATGCCGTCTTCGGCCGCCATGAGGAGCGGACGGCGACCCGCATCGTCCCGCCCGCCGGCTTCTCCGACCGGGAGACCGCCGCCGACCTCCTGCCCTTCGCGCTGCCGCGCCCGGCGTCCCCCGAGGTGTCGGTCATCGTTCCCGTCCACGGCAAGCTGGACCTGACCGTGCGCTGCCTGCACGCGCTGAGCCGTCACCAGTCCCGCCATGGCTTCGAGGTGGTGGTGATCGACGACGGCTCGGACGCGGCGACCCGGGACGGGCTGGCGCGGATCGAAGGCCTCGTCCTTCACAGGAACGAACAGGCCGGGGGCTTCATCGAAGCCTGCAACCGCGGGGCGGAACTGGCCTCCGGGCGCTATCTGCTGTTCCTCAACAACGACACGGTGGTGCTGGACGGCTGGCTGGACGAGTTGGTCGACGCCTTCGCGATGCTGCCCCAGGCCGGCGCTGTCGGGTCGGGGCTGATCTACCCCTCGGGCCGCCTGCAGGAAGCCGGCGCCATTGTCTGGCGCGATGGAACCGCCGCCAACATCGGCCGGAACCGGGACCCCCAGGACCCGGCCTTCTCCCACGCCCGGGAGGTCGATTACTGCTCGGGCGCAAGCCTCATGGTGCCGGCCGACCTGTTCCGGCGGCTCGGCGGCTTCGACCGGCGCTACGCCCCGGCCTACTACGAGGACAGCGACCTGTGCCTGCGCATCCGCGAGGCCGGGTTCCGCGTCTACTGCCAGCCGCTGTCGTCCGTCATCCACATCGAAGGCGGGACCTCCGGGACTGATCCGTCGCAGGGCGTGAAGCGGTTCCAGGCCGTCAACCGCGCGACCTTCGCCGAACGCTGGGCTTCGGTGCTCGCGTCCCACCCGGCCCCGCATCCCATCGACCCCCATGGGCTGAAGCGGCCGGGGCAGCGCCGCGTGCTGTTCATCGACCACGACGTGCCCCATCCCGACGCCGATGCCGGATCCGTGGTGACGGTCGAGATGATCAAGCTGTTCCAGCGGCTTGGCTACGTCGTGGTGTTCGCGGGGATTCGCATGGCGCAGGGCCGCACCGACGCCGTCCGCGCGCTGGAGCGCATGGGCGTGGAGGTGGTGCGCACGCCCTATTTCTCGTCCGCCGCCGAGTATGTGGAGCGGCATGGGGCCACCTGTGACGTGGTCTTCATGGTCCGCTACGTGGTCGCCGACATGATCCTGCCGCACCTCCGCAAGGTCGCGCCGCGGCCGAAGACCATCCTTCTGAACGCCGACCTGCATTACCTGCGGGCGGAGCGCCAGGCGGCCCTTTACGGCGACACGGCGCTCGCCACGGCCGCCGCGAAGGAAAAGGCGGCCGAGTTGGCGACGCTTCGCGAGATGGACGCGATCATCACCCACAGCGATGTCGAACGCGAGATCCTGCGCGTCGCGGCGCCGGGCGTGCTGGTCGAGGTGCTGCCCTGGATCACCCGCCCGGTGGACACCGTGCCCGGATTGAACGGGCGCAAGGACATCCTGTTCGTCGGGGGCTTCGGCCACGCACCGAACGTCGACGCGATGGTCGCCTTCGTGGTGAACCTCTGGCCGCGCCTGCGCGAACGCCTGCCCGGCGTGAGGCTGCGCATCGCCGGCAGCCATACCGGGGCCGCGGTGTACGCCCTCCGGCAGAAGGACGTCCTCGTGCTCGGCCATGTCGAGGACCTGCGCGGGGAGATGGACCGCGCGCGTGTCTCCATCGCGCCGCTGCGCTGGGGCGCCGGGCTGAAGGGCAAGGTGGCCACCGCGATGGCCTTCGGCCTTCCTTCCGTCCTCAGCCCGATCGCGGCGGAAAGCATGGGGCTGACCAGCGGCGAGAACTGCATGATCGCCGATCTCGACGAGGCGTTCATCGAGGCGGTCGCGCGCCTCTACGAGGACGACGCGTTGTGGACGCGCCTGTCGCGCAACGGGCTGGACTTCGTCGCCCGGAACTGGTCGCCCGAACGCGGGCTTGCGACGCTGCGGCACCTCATGACCCGCGCCCACATCCCACCCACCCACGAGATCAGCGATCAGGTGGAAGCCATGGTCCGTCAGCGCGCCGGGGCCGGCCGATGAATCATCCGTACGACGTCTTCGTGTTCCCGGTCATCGACTGGACCTTCCGGCTTCAGCGGCCGCAGCAGCTTGCCCTGGAACTGGCCCGCCGCGGGCACCGCATCTTCTACTTGACGGTGGATTTCGCGCCGGAGACGACCGGGCGCCCGTATCTCTTCTGGGATTCGCCGGCGGAGAACGTCTACGTCGTGCAGCTCCGCTGCCCGGGCGCCGCCCCGTCGATCTACAAGCAGATGCCGACGCCGGAGCAGGTGGCGGCTCTGCTCGACGGGATCGACGCGCTGCGCCGCAACTGCGGGGTCGGCACGACGGTGTCCATCGTCGACCTGCCGTTCTGGCGCCCCATCGCCATGGCCATGCAGGGCAACCTCGTCGTTTACGACTGCATGGACTACCACCCGGGCTTCCTGAACAACGACAAGTCCATGCTGGTCGAGGAGGACCGGCTGATCCACGACGCCGATCTGGTGCTGACCACCGCGGCCGGGCTGTCGGAGATCGTCGGGCGGCTTCGGGAAAACACGCTGATCCGGAACGCCTGCGACGTCACCCATTTCCTGCGCAAGCCGGGCCAGCCCGTCCGGCGCCTGAGCGAGCGGCCGGTCGTCGGCTATTTCGGGGCCATCGACCACTGGTTCGACGTGGACCTGCTGGTCGCCTCCGCGCGCGCCTACCCGGACTGGGACTTCGTGCTGATCGGCAGTTCCCACGGGTCCGACCTCACCCCGGCGCGGGAACTGCCGAACATCCGGATTCTGGGGGAGATCCCCTACGCCGTCCTTCCGGAATACGCGCACGGCTTCGACGTCTGCACCATCCCGTTCCTGATCACGGAGCTGACGCTCAACACCAACCCGGTGAAGATGTACGAGTATCTGGCAACGGGCCGGCCGATGGTCGGGACCGCCATGCCGGAGATCCGGATTGGGCGCGAAGGGTTGGTCTATGTGGGCGAGAACCACGCCGACTTCATCGCCAAGCTGGGCGAGGCCATGGCGGTGCACGACGACCCCCGTCTGGTCGAGGAGCGCATCGCCTACGCCAAGGAGCAGACCTGGTCCGCGCGCATCGCGCAGTTCGACGAGGCGCTCGCTCCGTTCTTCCCCAAGGTCAGCGTCGTCGTCCTGGTTTACAACGGCCTGGAACTGACCCGCAAATGCCTGGCCAGCATCGACGCCAACAGCCACTATCCCAACCTTGAGCTGATCCTGGTCGACAACGCGTCGCCGCAGACCGAGGTGCGCGACCTGATCGTCGACTTCGCCAAGGACCGTCCCTGGGTGAAGCTGGTCCTGAACGACCGGAACCTGGGCTTCGCCGGCGGCAACAACGCGGGCCTGCGCGTCGCCACCGGCGACTATCTGGTCCTGCTGAACAACGACACCCAGGTCACGCGCGGCTGGATCTTCGACCTGCTCCGGCATTTCCGCCGCGACGCGGAAACGGAAGCCGGTCCCAGAATCGGCATGGTCGGCCCGGTGACGAACAACATCGGCAACGAGGCGAAGATCGACATCGCCTACGCCGACGACGACGAGATGTGTGCCAGGTCCCGCTTCTACGTGGAAGCCCGGCGCATGAAGGCCCTGCCCTCGGACACGGTCGCCTTCTTCTGCGTGATGTTCAGCCGCGCGGCGTTCGAGGCGGTCGGCTATCTCGACGAGATCTTCGGGATCGGGATGTTCGAGGACGACGACTATTGTCGCCGGACGCGGGACGCGGGCTTCAAGGTGGTGATCGCGGACGACGTCTTCGTCCACCACGAGCTGTCGGCCAGCCTGAACGCGCTGGGCCTGGAGCGGCGCCAGAAGCTGTTCGAGGAGAACAAGCGCCTGTACGAGCAGAAGTGGGGCGCCTGGACTCCGCACAAATACCGTGAATCCGAATCCGCCTGATCCCTGCCCCAGCCTTCCCCTGCCCTTCACAATGAAACGGTTCCCATGACCAAGACCGTCCTCTGCATCGTTGGCACCCGGCCGGAAGCCATCAAGATGGCGCCGGTGATCCTCGCGCTGCGCCAGGAGCCCTGGGCCAAGGTGGTGGTGGTCGCGACCGCCCAGCATCGGGAACTGGCCGACGAGGTGCTGGGGCTGTTCGGCATCACGCCCGACATCGACCTCGACCTGATGCAGCCCAACCAGAAGCTGGCCGACCTGACGGCGCGCGCCCTGGTGGGGCTGGACCGGGTGATCGGCGACACGTCCCCGGACATGGTGATCGCCCAGGGCGACACGACCTCGGTGATGGCCGCGGCGACCGCCTGTTTCTACCGGCAGGTGCCGTTCCTCCACGTCGAGGCGGGGCTGCGCAGCTTCGACCTCCAGAACCCGTTCCCGGAGGAGTTCAACCGGCTCGTCGCCAGCCGCCTCGCCACGCTCCACTTCGCCCCGACCGCGAGCGCGCGCCGCCACCTGCTGGACGAGAAGGTGCCGGAGGGCGACATCTTCGTCACCGGCAACACCGTGATCGACGCGCTGCACATGGTGGCGGCCCAGGACCTGCCCCTGCCCGTCGACCTCGACTCCGACCGGCGCCTGATGCTGGTGACGGTCCACCGCCGCGAGAACTTCGGCGAGCCGATCCAGGGCATCTGCCGGGCGATCCGCACGCTGGTCGAGGAGCACGGCGACACCGAGGTGCTGTGGCCGGTGCACCCCAACCCGAACGTGACCGGGGTCGCCCACGAACTGCTCGGCGACCATCCGCGCATCCACCTCGTGAAGCCGCAGCGGTACGGCGAGTTCGTCACCGCCATGAAGCGGGCCTACCTGATCCTCAGCGATTCCGGCGGCGTTCAGGAGGAGGCGCCGGCCCTGGCGCGGCCGGTCCTGGTCCTGCGCCGGGAGACGGAGCGGCCGGAAGCGATCGAGGCGGGCGTGGTCCGGCTGATCGGCACCGACACCGACGTCATTCTCCGGCACGCCCGGGAACTGCTGAGCGACGGCGACGCCTACCGTCGGATGGCGCGCGGGGAGTCCCCATACGGAGACGGCCATGCCAGCGAGCGCATCGTGGATGCCATCAAGGCGCGTTTCCCAGTGTTCTGAGCGGGTGTCCTGAGCGGCATCCGATCGGCACCATCATTCGAGGAACAGCATGTCTCATCCCGTTTCCAGCCCCGTTGCGGACCTGCTCGGCCGGCCAACGATCTTCAGGACGCCCGGCTGGCTTCCTGAGAGCACATGGCACATGCATGTTCCCTTCGCCCGCCTGATGGTGGAGTTGCTCCGCCCCGGCCTGCTGGTCGAACTGGGGACTCAGAAGGGCGCGTCCTACTGTGCCTTCTGCGAAGCTGCGAAGGAACTCGGCACCGGCACGAAGCTGTTCGCGATCGACCACTGGGAAGGCGACCACCAGACCGGGGCCTACGCCCGCGACACCTACACCATCTTGCGGGATCACCACGATCCGCTCTACGGCGAATTCTCGACCCTGCTGCGGGAGTCCTTCGACGACGCGCGACCGCGTTTCGAGGATGGCTCGATCGACCTGCTGCACATCGACGGGCTGCACACCTACGAGGCGGTCCGCCACGACTTCGAGACCTGGCTTCCGAAGATGAGCCGGTCCGGCGTCATCCTGATGCACGACACCGAGGTGCGCACCGGCGACTTCGGCGTCTGGCGCTTCTGGGAGGAGATCCGGGACCGCTACCCGACCCTGAACTTCCCCTTCGGCTACGGTCTGGGCGTCGTCGCGGTCGGCGAGGCGGTGCCGGACTCCCTGCTGGCGCTCTGCCGTCTGCCGCAGGCGGAGAAGCAGGCGCTGTACGCGCTGTTCGAGGCGCTCGGGGACCGGGTGCGGCTCCTTCACGAGTTTCAGGTGGCGAGCCGCCATGCCGCCATCTATCTGGAGCAGGGACTTCAGATGCAGAAGGTCTACGAAGGCTACAAGGCTTCGGCGGAAGAGCAGTTGGACGTGGCGATGACCCAGTACCGGGCTACGCACGCCCAGGCGGTCGCCCTTCAGAACGACATGGCCGCCCTGATCCGGGAACGGGACGCGCTTCTGGCCGGGCAAGCGGCATCCATAACCGGAGGTGAAGGAAAGCCGACGGAGTGATATGGCTTTTCTTCCCTGCCTTGTGATCCGGTAGACGAGACGATGATCGCTGCCTTTCTGCGCTACAATGCCGTTCAGATCCTGGCCTACGGCTTGGATCTCGGCAGCTTCACGCTCCTCGTCTACGTCGGGACGGAGTTAATCCCGGCGAATGTGGCCGCCAAGTTGGTGGCCGGCCTGTTCGCCTTCGCCATGCACAAGGTCTTCACCTTCCAGAAGCGCGGCAGCGGTCGTGTTTGGCGCGAAGCGGTCGTCTATTTCAGCCTGTTGATGGTCAATATACCGGTCAGTTCGGGCATCCTGGCGGCGCTCACGGCTATCCTGCCGACCACCGCCGCCAAGGTGATGGCCGACGTATCCTGCATGGCGCTGACCTTCCTGCTGACCCGCATGTTCGTGTTCCGGGCGACCTGATGCGCCTTTAGGACGGGCGGAAAACCACCGTTCGGGATAGGACGAAATTGACCACGAAGGTGGTTCCGATGGAGGCCAGTTTGGCGAACTGCGGGTCTACATAATGTGATGCCCACCACAGGACGGCGGAGCCGATAAGGAAGCCCAGGGTATAGCTCGCCAGGAACAACGCGGCGCGGGTGATAGCGACCATGCCGCGGCTGCCGTCGCGGAAGGTCCAGCTCTTGTTCATCACATAGCTGATGTTGACCGCGACGAGGAAGGCCACCGTGTTGGCCGCCAGTAGGGGCAGGCCGGCGACCTGGAGGCAGAACAGGAACACCGCATAGTCGACGGCGGTATTCAGGACACCGACTATTCCGAAGCGGACGAGCTTGCTCCACAGGTCGCCGTACAGGAACGCGGGTAAGCCGAAGGAGCGTGCGGCCGGTTTGGAAGGGGGGCGGATATTCATGCCGTCGTGCGAACCTGCTTCAGTCCGGCTGGTCGGGCGCCTGGGGGATCGACACCTGGGAAATGTTGACGGTTTCGTCGATGATGGCGGGTTCGCAAAAATCTTTTTCCAGATAGATGCGCCCGACATACTCCCCAATGATCCCAAGGAAGATCAGGTTCACCCCAAGGCCGAACAGGTTGATGATGATGCTGGCCGCAACACCCGCCGCAAAAGCGGCGCCGAACACAAACTTGGCCAAAAGAAAGTAGATCATAGCCAGGAACGACAGCCCGGAGATCAACACTCCGACGAAGATGGACAGGCGCAACGGCACGACCGTGCCACTGACAATGCCATCCGTGGCGTAGGAGAAATAAGAGCGGAAGTTGAACTTCGACGTTCCAAGCTCGCGCTTGCGTCGGTTGTAGGGAATGCCGACCGCCTTGAAGCCCAACCGGCTCAGCAACCCGGCAACATAGGGCTCGAAGCGATTGCGTCGCCGCAATTCGTCGAGGATGCGCTTGTCCAAGAACCAAGCGCCGGACTCGATTTCGATCCGGGAACGTTGCAGCGATCGCTCGATTCGTCGGAAACCCTTGCGCAGGAACGTAATAATGCGCGGCTCGTCGCGTGTCATGCGGCGGCCATAGACGATTCTCGCGCCGCTTTCCCAGGCTTTGATGAAATCCAGGAGCAGTTCCGGAGGGTCCTGGAGGTCGCAGTCGAACACCGCCACGGCGTCGGTCCGCACCGTAATCATCCCGGTGTAGATCGACTTCATGACGCCGAAGTTTCGCGAATAGCGGATCATCGCCACGCGCGGGTCGCGCGCGCACAGCGCGCGGAGCATGTCCGGCGTGGCGTCCTCGCTGCAGTTGTCGGCGAAGAGAAACCTAAATTCGTAACGGTCGCTTAGGGGGGCAATAACGGTGCTGATCTTCTTGTAAAAAACATCAACGTTCTCTTCCTCATTATAAACAGGGCAGAATACCGTGATAATTTTTTTCATAAAATCTCCTCCAACATCGGGTGTGCTGGGGCGCTCCAGAAGGCCAGCTTCAATAAAAGTGTTCATTTACTTATTCCTGGGGGCAAAAATAACGAAGCTGCTGCCGGGGTTCTTTACTTCGCGGATGGGTTCATAGGTGGCCCTGACGCGATCCTCGACGCAGCGCTGGATGGAGCGCAGATCCTCGCCAGCCAAGTAGCTCGGTACCACGGGCAGCGATGTGCCGCCAAGATACTCCATGATGACGAAATCCCGGGCGCCGAGGCCGATGGGCGCATAATCGACCAGCTTGATGCCACGATCGACCAGGGCCGGCATCACCCAATCCGATGACGACACGCTTGCGCCCATGGGGATTTCCGCAGCCACCCGCTGCAGGAAGTCCCGCCGGAACTTGATGCTTTGGATGAGCGGCCACTGGTCGGTGGGGAGCACCGCGACGAACTGGGTCTGGTCGGGCGTGGCGGTGAAGGCAAACGGCCGTGTCAGGTTGGCAGAATCTAGATGGTGCCCATAGGCACCGGCCGCGACGAGGACGCCGCCGAGAGCCGCTTGCCCTGCAAGCTTGCGCATGCCCTCCGGTCGCCTGGCAAGCTCGTCGAGCCGCAGAAGGCCGAGCCCCGCGGCCGCCACCACGAACGGAAGGTAGGGGCTGTGGTAATGGGTCAGGAAGCCCGTTTTTTCCGCTCCCCCCACGGTGATCAGGAAATTGGGAATGATGGCGCCGACGGCAACCAGACCGGCCCGCCAACTGAAGATCGACAGGATCAGCATCGGCAGCAGCACCGCGATCATCTTTTCGGACGGCAGCCGCAGGACGCCAAGGACGAGGTCGATCGAGTAAAGAAAGTTCCTGATGCCGAAGGAGCTATAGTATTTGCTGTTCTGCACAAAGATGGCGTACAGGCCAACATAGACGAAGGCGCACAACCCCAGGCCGATGAGAAGGCGTGCGTCGCGGGAACGCCAGACGGCCGGCCCGTGCCACAGGACCGTGTAGGCGATCAAGAACGCCCCGCACATGATGGCCGGCCGCTCGGAAATCGCCATGCAGGCGGCGGCGCTCAGGACGATTGCGACCCAACTCCCCCGGCCCGTGGTCAGTCGCTCGTGCACGGTGAAGATCAGGACCAGGGCGGGCAGGAAGAACAGGCGGTCGAAGTAGAACTGCCCGGCCAGATTGCCGGACCAGGGCTGGAACAGGAAGACCACCGCGACGAACAGAATGGCGGGCCCGACCGCACACCCCTGCCGGCGCAGGAACCAGTAAAGGGCAGCGAGGCCGCCGATGAGGCTGGTCGCCAGCATCAGCGTGGTCACGGTGAGCGCATCGAAGCCCGGCACCCAGGTCAGGGCCGCCATGGGATAGGCGATCAGGTACGGATGCCAGAGCGCGAAGTTGGCGTCGGCGAACAGGCTGGAGAAGGCGTCCTGGCAGTAGATGTCCGGTGGCTTGTTCAGCAGATCCCAAATCGAATAGAACGAACTGAAAGCGGAACTCACCATGCCCCGACCGTGGGCAATGTTGCCGACCAGATCGACCATGCCGGCGGTGTCGATGCCATGGGTGAAGAACATCAGTTTCAAGAACGACGCCGCAGCAACGATCGCCGCCATGGATAAGGCGACGACGATCACTCGCTCGATGTTCCCGACGGCGGCCACCCCATGAGGCAGGCCCCCCCGCGACAGCTGGGTCCGCAGACCGGCGATATCAAACAAGGCTTCCGGCCTCCCAGGCCAATGTTTGCCGCATCCCATCGCTCAGCGGCGTTTGCGGCAGGGGTCCGAGAAAGCGCCGGGCTTTGGCCGTGTCGGCCTCTATGCACATGACCTCTTCGGGTCTGTAGGGGTGCGCGCCCCAGTTCAGGAAGTTTCCGGTGCTGCCGGCGGCGGCGGCGGCGGTCTCGGCCAGATGGCGCAGGGTTATGGAGCGCCCGCTCGCGAAGTTGATGGACTGGCCTGCGGGAAAGCAATCCGACGTGAGCAGCCGCCGGCAGGCATCGGCGATATCCTCGACGTAGCTGTAATCGCGCTTCTGCCCGCCGGGGCTGCACGCCATGGTCGTCCCGGACCGCGCCGACGCGAGGACCTGCGGCACGAACTTGTGGGCGCCTTCCAGCGGGCCGTACATGCCGAACAGTCGGGCGACGCACACCTCCGGTCCGCCGGCACCGCCGAGGGCAAGCGCGAGCAGGCTGCCGGCGGCCTTGGTCGATCCGTATAGACTGGTCGGGCGCAGCGGCAGGTCCTCGTGAAGAGGCCCATCGTGGTTGCCGTACTCGAAGCAGGTGCCGATGTGGAGAAAACGCCGGACACCCGCCAGCCGAGCGGCCAACACCAGTTCGCCGGTCGCGGTGACGTTGGTGGCCACGGCCTCCTGTAGATCCTGCTGGCGATGGTCCACGCCGTACGCGGCGGCATGGATGATCGCATTGGGGCGCGTATCATTCAGCAAGGCCCGGATTTCGCCGGCATTCCGCAGGTCGGCGATGGCTTGGTGAAAGCCATCGGGTGTTGGCGCCAGCCGCCGCAGGCGGTCCGGGTCGGAACCGGCGCGGCGGACCGCGATCGGCTGAAGCCCATGGCTGGCCAGAACCCGGACGAGGTGCGCTCCGAAGAATCCGGTCGCTCCGGTGACCAGCACCGTCATACCGGCGCCCCGGCGAGCGGGACCGCGGCTAGGCCGGCTGAAAAGGCGTCGATCTGGTCCCTGGTCAGCCGGGCAAGATCCGCCGCGGGTATGCCAGCGTAGCAGGAACGATACCAGTCGGCCGTTGCCTGGACGGCCTCATCGAAGCCGAAGTGCGGGCTCCAGCCGAGCTGGCGCCGGGCCAGGCCGCTATCCAGCAGAAGCAGGTTGGCCTCATGAGGGGCATCCGCCTGCGACACCACCTCGGAGCGGCCGGCGCCCCAAGCCTCGATCATCTGCCGGACGAAATCGCCGACGGTCACGAGCTGCCCGTCGGCCGGGCCGAAGTTCCAGGCGCGCGCTACCTCCGCGCCGCGCTCGACGCCCGCGCGGGCCAGCATGAGGTAGCCCGATAGGGGCTCCAGGACATGCTGCCAAGGGCGCACCGCGTTGGGGTTGCGGATGGTGACCGGTTCGCCGCGGGAGAAGGCTCGGACGATGTCGGGGACCAGCCGATCGGCTGACCAGTCGCCGCCGCCAAAGACGTTACCGGCGCGCGCCGAGGCGACCGCCACCCCATGCTTTCCATGCTGCTGGGGAGCGAAGAATGAGGCGCGGTAGGCGTTGGTCACGATCTCAGCGCAAGCCTTGCTTGCGCTGTAGGGATCGAGGCCGCCGAGCGGGTCGGTTTCGCGGTAGCTCCAAGCCCATTCCCGGTTTTCGTAGCACTTGTCGGTCGTGACGACGACAACCGAGCGCAGGTTCTTCTGGCGCCGACACGCGTCGAGGAAATTCACCGTCCCCTGGACGTTGGTCTCGAACGTCTCCACGGGCGTGGCGTAGGACAACCGGACCAGCGGCTGCGCGGCCATGTGAATGGCGATCTCGGGATCGGCGGCGCTCATCGCCTCGGCCAAGTGTCCGGCATCGCGCAGGTTGCCTTCGACATGCCGGCACAGGTTGGCGCCGTCGAGAATGCGGAACAGGTTGGGATCGGTGTCTGGCGGCAGGGAATAGCCAAAGACATCCGCCTCCAGGGCATTGAGCCAAGCGACCAGCCAGGAACCTTTGAAGCCGGTGTGCCCGGTCAGGAAAACCCGCCGGCCCTTCCAGAAAGAGCGGTCGGGCACGAGGGAACGGCCGGTGTCCATCGCGGGCTCACCACTTGATCCAGGGGGCTTTTCCATTCTCGCACAAGGCCTCCAGGTGAACCTTATCGCGCAGCGTGTCCATCGGCTGCCAGAATCCTTGGTGCTCGTAAGCCATCAGTTCGCCGGAGGCGGCGAGACGGAGCATCGGTTCCTGTTCCCAAATGGTGCCTGGTCCGTCGATGTAATCGATCACGCGTTCCTCCAGAACGAAGAAGCCGCCGTTGATCTGGTGCTGATCGCTGGCGATCTTCTCGCGAAAGCCGTGAACTCTGGAGTTCTGGATGTCGAGCACGCCAAAGCGGCCGGGCGGCGTGATCGAGGTGACGGTGGCCAGCTTGCCGTGCGCGCGATGGAACGCAATGCTTCGGCCGATGTCCACGTCCGAAACGCCGTCACCGTACGTCATGCAGAAGGTACCGCCGCGCAGGTAAGGGGCCACCGCCTTCAACCGGCCCCCGGTCATCGTCTCCAGCCCGGTGTCGACCAGCGTGATTCGCCATGGCTCCGCCTTGTTGTTATGGATTTGAAGCGTTCGCTCCTGAATATCCATCGTCACATCGGACGTGTGCAGGAAGTAGTTGTTGAAGAATTCCTTGATGACGTAACCTTTGTAACCGAGGCATATCACGAAGTCGTTGATGCCGTAATGGCTGTAGATCTTCATGATGTGCCACAGAATCGGCCGTCCGCCGATTTCCACCATCGGCTTCGGAATGCGGTCGGTTTCTTCGGACAGGCGGGTCCCAAGGCCGCCGGCAAGGATAACGGCTTTCACTTCAGCAGCCCTTTGACGATGTCCACCAGGGTTTCGACCATGTAGGTGCGCTGCTCCTGGCCGATGCCGGGCCAGACGCCGATCCAGAAGCTGTCGCGCATGATCTTGTCGGTGTGGACCAGATCGCCGACGACGCGGTATTCGACGCCCTTGAAGGCCGGCTGCCGGATGAGGTTGCCGCCGAACAGCAGCCGCGTGCCGATCCGGCGCTCCTCGAGCTGCCGGACGAGATCGATGCGGCGCAGTGGCGACCCGTCGCGAACGGTCAGGAGATAGCCGAACCAGCTCGGCTCGGAATTCGGCGTCGCCTCGGGCAGGATGAAGTGCTCGTCGAGCCCGTGCTCCCGGAAGGCTGCGGACAGGAAATCGAAGTTCTCGCGCCGGCGGGCGATGAAGCCATCCAGCTTGGCCAATTGACTGACGCCGACTGCCGCCTGCATGTCGCTCATCTTGAGGTTATAGCCAAGATGAGAATACGTGTATTTGTGGTCGTAACCGGGTGGCAGATCACCCAGCTGCCAGTCGAAGCGCTTTTCGCAGGTGTTGTCCTTTCCCGGCGCGCACCAGCAGTCTCGGCCCCAGTCCCGGAAGGATTCGACGAGCGTCATGAGCGAGCGGCGGTTGGAGAGCACCGCGCCGCCTTCACCGGTCGTTATGTGGTGGGCCGGATAGAAGCTCAGCGTCGCGAGATCGCCCCAGGTGCCGACGCTCTTCCCCTCATAGGAGGCTCCCAGCGCGTCGCAACAGTCCTCGATCAGGTAGAGGTTGTTGGCGCGGGCCAATTCTGCGACCGCTCGGACGTTGAACGGGTTCCCCAGGGCATGGGCGATCATGATCGCCCGTGTCTTCGGGCCGATAGCCTCGGCCAGCCGCGCGACATCGACGTTATGGGTCGCGAGATCAACGTCGACGAAGACCGGCACGCAGTTGTTCTGGACGATCGGGGCGACGGTGGTCGGGAACCCGGCTGCAACGGTGATGACTTCGCTGCCGGGCTGGATCCGTCGCTCGTGCAGCTTGGGCGATGTCAGCGCCGTGAAAGCCAGCAGGTTCGCGGCCGACCCGGAAACGGTCAGCCGGGAAAAGCGCAGCCCGACGCGCTCGGCGAGCTTCGTCTCGAATTCCTGCGCGTAGCGGCCGGCCGTCAGCCACATGTCCAGCGAGGCGTCAAGCAGGTTCACCATCTCCGCAGTATCCAGGACCTTGCCGGACGCGGGGATGTAAGATTTCCCAGGAATGAACGGCGGATTTAGCCTTTGTTCAAAATATTTAGATGCCAAGTTAAAAATATCCGACCGGGTGACCTCTTCGCCATTTCCGGTCGACGACTTGAGCGTGTTCATGGCTTCTCTAATTCTTGGCCTTGTATATACGGCAGGCAGAAAGCCCCCGGGACCCTAGGCTGGGACGGATTAATTATCAGTTAATGATTGTGTACTGCTCGCATAAAGAATGCAACTTCTAATGCAACTTCTTAAGCGCGGCTGGTCGCACTGCAATTCGCGCCTGAATGCTTGCAAGGGGGGGAATGGCGGCATAGTAAGCATCGCCTGGGCGGCCGCTGAACATGGAGTGTGGCCGGTTGGCGTTGTGGCAATCGCCCCCACGGCTTAGGTCGTGTTGGCAAAGGTCAGAGCCATAGAAGAATGGCTGCGATGGTGATCATGGCGAGATAGTTGACGGCGCGCTTCTCATACCGGGTCGCGATTCGCCGGAACTGTTTCAACTTGTTGATCAGCCGCTCGACGCGATTGCGGTCCCGATAAGCGTCGCGGTCGAAGTGCGGGTCAGGCCGCTCATTGCTCCTGGTCGGGATCACCGGCTGGATGCCGCGTCGCCGCAGAGCGGAGCGAATGACGCCGCTGCTGTAGGCCTTGTCGGCGGCCAGCCGGTCCGGCTTGAGGCGTGGGCGCCCGCGGCCCAGCCGCTTGATCCAGCCGGTTCCCATCAGCGTGGCCAAGGCCTTGCTGTCGTGCACCTCACCGCCGGTCAGGGTGAAGGTCACCGGCTTGCCGAGGCCCTCGGCGCGGATGTGGATTTTGGTCGAGAAGCCGCCGCGCGAACGCCCGAGCGCCTCACCGTTGATCCCCCTTTTTCGCCGCTGGCCTTACGGGCGCCAGCCGCGTGTTGATGAGCACGAACAACGGTGCTGTCCACGAAGTGCAGGCTCCAATCCACCCGGCCCTGACGGTCGGCGCGGGCCTGCAAGGCTTCCAGGATACCCTGCCAAATCCCCGCACGGCGCCAGCTGTCAAACGTCTTCGGGAACTGGACTGGGGGCGACGTGACGAACTGGACCCTCGAACGTCATAGTGTGCTCTCGGTGGCGGCCGCACCCG
>Ga0065721_10003949_pt1 | contig 52662 bp, 48 predicted proteins | sample Mesricmetagenome_FD_59108 | JGI IMG/M metagenome (GOLD analysis project Ga0065721, IMG submission 59108) | Mesophilic microbial community from rice straw/compost enrichment Sample: eDNA_1 v2 (version 2) | ecosystem: Engineered > Solid waste > Grass > Composting > Bioreactor | place: USA: Davis... | reverse complement strand
GCTGAAAGCTAGTTCACAGCCGCGAGGATGATCAACTGATTAAACGGGATAGCTTATCGCTAAACGCTATACCAGATTTCTGAGCTGTCGGGATACCGACAAATGGAGGATGATAGGTCATGGCCGATCTCCCAGGAGGCGTACGATCAACCTGACTGGACGGGATACCGGCAAAAGAGCGGAAATGGCACTACATATCTATTCAGACATGTGGTGCAGGAAAACTGAGTGGATGGGATACCCGCAAAAAGAGCAAAAAAGCGCTACGCACATATTCAAAATGTCATGCAGACAAACTGAGTAGACGGGATACCCGCAAAAAGAGCGGAAAAGGCGCTACGCACGTATTCAAAATGTCGTGCAGACAAACTGAGTGGACGGGATACCCGCAAAAGAGCGGAAAAGGCGCTACGCACGTATTCAAAATGTCGTGCAGACAAACTGAGTGGACGGGATAGCGGCAAAAGAGGCGGAGAACGATAAACTCCGGTGCCGGATCTCTACAGCCGCACTACAATATTGGGTATTACACATTGGGTGTTCCATATTGCCACATTGGACTTGCCCAATCGCCTCGCCAGTTCTCTTGAATATGCTTTTGTACGTTGCCTCCATAATATAAGCTTACCTTAACAAATTTTCTGAAATAGAAGAGTGATTATATACGCTGGTATGGGAACAAAAATCCCCGCGGCAAGGCCGCAGGGATTTTTATATACCCGTTCCGTTAATTACATGACTTTCGCTTGGCCGGAGTAAATGACGCCGTGCTCGGCGTACAGCGTAACTTCCATGCCGTCTTCCAGCAGCTTCGTCGCGTTGTCCACGCCGACGATAACCGGAATGCCCAGGTTAAGGCCTACGACAGCCGCGTGGCACGTAATGCCTCCGCACTCCGTAATGACAGCAGCCGCCTTCTCGAATGCCGGCATATACTCCTTGTCCGTCGAAGGAGCGACCAGAATGGCGCCGGACGTCATCTTGCTGTTCGCTTCTTCCGGAGAATTCGCGATGACGATTTGGCCGGTCGTGCTTTGGGAGCCGATGCCTTGTCCTTTGGCGATCAGTTCGCCGACGTTGTGGATCTTGATCAGGTTCGTCGTTCCGGAACGGCCTACCGGCACGCCCGCCGTAATGACGATCGTGTCGCCGAGGCGGACGATGCCGCTGTCCAGCGCGCCCTGCACGGCGATCTCGAACATCTCGTCCGTCGTGGACGCGGACACGCCTTTAACCGGAATGACGCCCCAGACGAGCTGCAGGCGGCGAAGCACTTGCTCCACCGGCGTCACGGCGATAATCGGGGATTTCGGCTTGTATTTGGAAACCATGCGAGCCGTATAGCCGCTCTCCGTCGAAGTAACGATCGCTTTCGCCTCGAGATCGAGCGCGGAGTTGGCTACCGCCTGGCTGATCGCCTCGGTTACGGAAGTCTGCTGAGCGTTCGCTTGCTTCGTGAAAATTTCGCGGTAGTGCAGCGCGGACTCCGCGCTCTCCGCGATGCGGGCCATCGTCTCTACGGATTCGACCGGATATTTGCCGGCCGCCGTCTCGCCGGACAGCATGATCGCGTCGGTGCCGTCGAAGATCGCGTTGGCGACGTCGGAAGCTTCCGCGCGCGTCGGACGAGGGTTGCGCTGCATGGAATCGAGCATTTGCGTAGCGGTAATGACTGGCTTGCCGGCGCGGTTGCACTTCTCGATCATGAGCTTCTGAACGAGCGGCACTTCTTCGGCCGGAATCTCGACGCCGAGGTCGCCGCGGGCAACCATCAGACCGTCGGACACTTCCAAAATCTCGTCGAGGTTGTCGACGCCTTGCTGGTTCTCGATCTTGGAGATGATGTGAATGTGGCGTGCGTCGTGACGCTCCAGCAATTCGCGGATTTCGAGCACGTCGCTGGCGCGGCGCACGAAGGATGCGGCGATGAAATCGACACCGACTTCGATGCCGAACTTGATGTCGCTGATGTCCTTCTCCGTCAGACCCGGCATGGAGATCGCCACTCCCGGAACGTTAACGCCTTTCTTGCTCTTGATCTGGCCGCTGTTGACGATCTGGCACTTGATCTCGGTGCCTTGAATGTCAATGACCGTGAGGCCGATCAGGCCGTCGTCGATCAGAATCGTCGAGCCGACGCTGACGTCGGACGGCAGATCCTTGTACGTTACTGGAACGCGGGTGATGTCGCCGAGAATTTCTTCCGTCGTCAAGGTGATGTACTCGCCTTGAACGAGCTCGATCGGCTCTTCCTTCAGCTTGCCAAGACGAATTTCCGGTCCCTTGGTGTCGAGAAGGATGGCGACGGTTTTGTTCAGTTCCTGGGAAGCTTGGCGAATGGCCTTGATCCGGTTGCCATGCTCTTCGTAGTCTCCGTGCGAGAAGTTCAGCCGGGCGACGTTCATGCCGGCGGCGATGAGCTTCTTCGTATTTTCCAGCGATTCGCTGGATGGTCCGATCGTACAGACGATTTTCGTTTTACGCATGATTTCTTTTTCCTCCGTTATCTATCCAGGTTGCATATATGGAGAGCTATTCCAGCTCTGCGGTACCGAAGCGTCCGACTTTGCGGAACTTCCGATACCGGTCTTCCCTCAGTTCGTCCGGCGACAGTTTGCCCAGCTCTTGCAGATTGCGCCACAGCGCCTCTTTGATCGACTCGGCCTGAGCGGCCTTGTCCCGATGGGCCCCGCCTTGCGGCTCTGGTATGATCTCTTCGATGACGCCGAATTCCAGCAAATCTTTCGCCGTAATTTTCATCGCTTCCGCGGCCTGGTCGGCCTTGGACGCGTCCTTCCACAAAATCGAAGCGGCTCCGTTCGGGGAAATGACCGAATAGATCGCGTTCTCCAGCATCAGCACGCGGTTGCCCACGCCGAGCGCAAGCGCGCCGCCGCTGCCGCCTTCGCCGATAACGACGCAGACGATCGGCACGCCAAAATTCGCCATCTCGAGAAGATTGCGGGCGATCGCCTCCGATTGGTTGCGTTCCTCCGCAGTATCGCCGGGATAGGCGCCCTTCGTGTCGATAAGCGTGATGATCGGGCGTCCGAACTTATTCGCCTGCTGCATGAAGCGAAGCGCTTTGCGGAAGCCTTCGGGGTGCGGGCTGCCGAAAAAACGCTGGATGTTGTCCTTCGTATCCTTGCCCCGCTGGTGCCCGACGACCGTTACCGGCATGCCGTTCAGCTTGGCCAGACCTCCGACGATCGCAAGATCGTCCGCGAATACCCGATCCCCGTGCAGTTCGACAAAATCGGTGAAGATCAATGAAATATAATCCAGAGACGTCGGGCGCTGGTGATGACGGGCCATGTGCATGATCTGGGCCGCGCTCATTCCGCCATAAACCTCCGACTCGAGCTGCTTGTAACGCTCTTCGAGCCTCGCGATCTCGTCCGAGAAGTCGATCTGTTTCTCGGCGCCGAAATGCTTGAGCTCGTCTATCTTCTTGCGCAATTCGGCGAGCGGCCTCTCAAAGGGCAGTTCACTGGACATCGGCCGGCTCTCCTTTCCAGGCATGCATATCAAGAAGTTTGGTCAATATGGCTTTCATTTCCTTGCGGGGAACGACCTTGTCCAGTTGGCCGTGCTTCAGGTTGAACTCGGCCGTCTGGAAGTTGTCCGGCAGCTTCTGGCGAATCGTCTGCTCGATGACGATGCGTCCGGCGAAGCCGACGATCGCTCCCGGCTCGGCCAGAATGTAGTCGCCGAGGCTGGCGAAGCTTGCGGACACGCCGCCCAGCGTCGGATCCGTGAACACGGAGATGAACAAGCCGCCCTGCTCATGGAACTTGGCGAGCGCGGCGCTTGTCTTGGCCATCTGCATCAAGCTGAGAATGCTCTCCTGCATCCGGGCGCCGCCCGACGTGGAGAAGAGAACAAGCGGCAGCTTCTTCTCGGTGGCTCTCTCGATGGCGCGGGTCACTTTCTCGCCGACGACGGAACCCATGCTTCCGCTGAAGAAATCGAAGCTCATAACCCCGATAACGACCGGGAAGCCGCCGATTTCGCCTTCACCGGTGACGACGGCGTCCTTCAGCCCGGAATTCGCCTTCTGCTGCTCCAGCTTGGAGGCGTAGCCCGGAAAGTCGAGCGGGTCTTCGGAGACCAGGTTTTCGTCAATCTCAAAAAGACGCCCCTCATCGAGCGTCATCGCGATGCGCTCCCAGGCGTTCAACCGATAGTGATGCCCGCAGCCGGAGCACACCTTCAAGTTTTTCTCCAGCTCTTTGCTGAGCTGGATTTGACCGCATTTGGGGCAGCGGTTCATGAGCCCTTCGGGAATGTCCCTCTTCGTGCGTTCCGACGGAACGACGGCGTATTTTTTCTTCTGGAATAGATCCTTGAACACAGCGACACCTCACAAGCGATAAATGACGGGGCCCGCGTTCGAGAAGCCCGGATGCCGGACCGTTCGAACAACCTCTATGGGTATCGTACTGGATTACAGGTGCAGAATGCTTCCTAATACCTCTTGCACTTCCCGCACCTCGCCGGATGGAACCAATATTTCATATTGCGGTTTCGTTAGGTTTATGGGGCGTACTTGTACGAGAAACCCTTCATCGGTAAGTCGCTTCTGAATTCTGTCGGCGATCTTAGCGGTCGGCGCGATGTAGATGACCGTCCACATGATGCGGTACCCCCAATTTCTTAATCGTTCAATGAAAAACGAAGACAGGCAATATGGAAATCATAGCACAGATTCCGCAAGACTAGCAACCGAGAAGCGGCAGTCCGAGGGTACGCGCCCGCAAAAGAAAGCCGATTGTCGGTCAATCGGCTTGCAGAGGGAGCCAGCTCAGCACTCTCCGGATTTTAAGATCCCAGTAGCCCCATTCGTGGGTTCCCGGCTCTTCCTCGTAGGTGAGCGGAAGCCCGAGCCCGCGGCAATGCTCGCGGAAGCGCACGTTGTCCTCGTACAGGAAATCCTCCGTGCCGCAGCATTGATAGAGAAGCGGAGCGCCCGGCCGGCCCGCGACCCGCTCCGCCAAAGCGAACAGATCGATGGACGAGCCCGGTACGGAAGCCGGATCTCCGACGATGTTGCGAATGTCTCCTCCGAAGCCTTCCGCGACGAGACGGTTCACGTCCACGGCGCCGGAGAGGCTGGCTACGGCCGCATAACGGTCCGGATGCGAGAGGCCGAGCTTAAACGCGCCGTACCCGCCCATCGAAAGCCCTGCCGCGAAGTTGTCCTCCCTGCGCTCCGACAGCGGGAAGAACGAACGTGCCAGACGCGGAAGCTCCTCGCTGACGAACGTCCAATACTTCGCTCCGTGCGCCATGTCCGCATAGAAGCTGCGGTTGACGGCCGGCATGACGACGGCGATCCCGTACTCTTCCGCGTAACGCTCGATCGACGTTCTCCGGCACCAGGTCGTATGGTCGTCCGACAAGCCGTGCAGCAAATACAGCGTCTTCAGCGGTCTGCGCTTCTCCCCTTGCGGGATGATTACGTTCATGGAAGCCGAAATTTCCAACGATTCGGAAAAGAAACTGCTCTGAAATAATGCCACGTCGATTCCTCCATCGGGGTATAAATTGTAGGGTATGCGTTGACGTTACTTGACTCTTACTCTGTCTTTCCCCAGCAATTGCTCCAACTCCTCGACAAGCGCGGGTTTCGGATCGACGTAATATTCGTCGCTCAAGGCTACCGTGCGGCGATCCTTCTCGTATCGAAGAATCGTCGGCAGCTTGCCGGGATGCGCCTTCAGCAACAGCTTGAGGCGGATGAGCGTTGCGGGCTTCTCGTGCTCCGCGTCGATGAGAATGTAGACGCGCTGCTGCTCCAAGGCCGCCGCTGCAGCCGCAGCAGGAGCCGGAGCGGCCTCGGAGACGGCCCTGGCTCTCGCCGAGGAGGCCGCGGTTCCCGATGCCGGCTTGCTCGCGGCCGGCCCGGCAGACGCCGCTCTGTCGCCGCCTCTGCCGGAGTAGCCGCCCCCTCCCGCGCCGCCGCTTCTCCCGCCGGACGAGAGCCGCCGCAGCCTCTCCGCCTTGGCCTTCAAGTCGTCGGCGTCCAGCGGCAGGATGTCGTCCGCCAGCAGCTTGTAATCTTCGTCCCCGTGCTGCACCTTGGCCCGCACGAAGACGAGCGAGCCTTTCTTGACGAAGGAGGACGCCTTGGCCCATGCGGACGGGAAGGCGACCAGCTCCGTCCCCATGATCCGGTCTTCGATCTCCAGGAACGCCATCGCCTGGCCCTTGCGCGTGACAAACGGCTTCATCGAGACGATCATGCCCGCCGTGAACGCCGTCGCCCCGTCCGGCAGCTCGGCGATATCGACGAGCCGCTCGACCTTCAGCTGCTCCATCAGCTCATCGTAAGCGTCCAGCGGGTGACCGGACAGGTAGAGCCCCATCAGATCCCGCTCCAGCTCCAGCATCTGCGTCTGCGAATAGGCCGGAACGGCCGGCAGCTCTACGTTCCAGTTCGGCGTCTCCTCGAAGTCGAACAGCTCGATCTGCAGCTCCTCCCGCTCCTTGCGCCAGAGCGCCGCGGCCGCGACCGTCGGCTCGAGCGCGGCGAGCTGCTGGGCGCGGTGACCCGGCATCGACTCGAGCGCTCCCGCCTGCACGAGCGACTCGATGACGCGCTTGTTGCACGCGCGCGGGTCGACGCGGCGGCAGAAGTCGCTCAAGCTCTCGTAGGGTCTCTCCCCCCGCTCGCGCATAATGCTCTCGATCGCCTGCGTGCCGACGTTCTTCACGCCCGCGAGCCCGAAGCGGATCGCGCCGCCCCCCTCGCCGAAGGCGACCGGGGTAAACAGCACGCCGCTCTCGTTCACGTCGGGCTTAAGCACGGCAATGCCCATTCTGCGGCATTCGTCCACGTATTCCGCCGTCTTCCTCTGGTTGCCGACGACCGCCGTCAGCATCGAAGCCATGAAGGCGACCGGGTAGTGGGCTTTCAGATAAGCGGTCTGGAAGGCAAGCACCGCGTAGGCGGCGGCGTGCGCGCGGCAGAAGCCGTAATCGGCGAACCGGACGATCAGATCGTATACGCCGTTCGCTTCCTGCTCGCTGTATCCCAGCTTCAGGCTGCCCGCAACGAAATGCTTCCGCTGCTCGTCCAGCACCTCCCGCTTCTTCTTGCCGACGGCTCGCCTCAGCAAATCCGCCTGACCCAGAGAAAATCCGGCCATCACCGAGGCGATCTGCATGATCTGTTCCTGATAGACGATAATGCCGTACGTATCGGCGAGAATCTCCTTCAGGTTGGGGTGGGGATACTCCACCTCCACCAAGCCGTGCTTGGCGCGGATAAACTGCGGAATGAACTCCATCGGACCGGGCCGGTACAGCGCGACCGCGGAGACGATGTCCTCGAACGAGGACGGCTTCATCTCCTTGAGCACGCGGCGCATGCCCGTGGACTCGAGCTGGAAGATGCCCGTCGTCTCCCCGCGGCCCATCAGCTCGTAGGTCGCCGGATCGTCGTAAGGCACGTCCTGCCAGCGCAGCTCCCGTCCGGTCTGCTCGCGGATCGACGCGAGCGACCTCTCGATGATCGACAGCGTCCGCAGCCCGAGGAAATCCATCTTCAGCAGGCCGACCGCTTCGAGATGCTCCATCGAATACTGCGTCAGCGGCACGCCTCCCGTGCCCTCCTGCAGCGGTACATAGTCCGTCAGAGGATCGGAGGAGATGACGACGCCGGCCGCGTGCGTGGAGGCGTGGCGGGGCATCCCCTCCACCCTGCGAGCCATCGCGATCAAGCGGCTCGCCTCGCCGGCTCCTTCCGCCAGCGCCTTGAACTCCGAGCTCTCGCGCATCGCCCGCTCGATCGACATTCCCGGCATGCCGGGAATGAGCTTGGCGGCCTTGTCTACGTCCCCGTACGGCAAGTTCATGACGCGGCCGACGTCCCGGACGGCCGCCCGCGCCGCCAGCGTTCCGAACGTAATGATCTGCGCGACGTGCTCCGCCCCGTACTTCTCGACGACGTAGCGGATGACTTCGTCTCTCCGCTCGTCGCTGAAGTCGATGTCGATATCGGGCATCGTCACGCGCTCCGGGTTCAGAAACCGCTCGAACAACAGCTTGTGCTTCAGCGGGTCGACGTCGGTAATGTTCAGGGCGTACGCCACGAGGCTGCCCGCCGCCGAACCGCGCCCCGGCCCGGTGACGATGCCGTTCTCGTGCGCGAACCGGATGAAGTCCCATACGACCAGGAAATAATCGTCGAACCCCATCTCCCCGATAACGCGCAGCTCGTAGCCGAGCCGTTCCTCCGCCGCAGCGCGGAAAGCCGCGTCCGCCCATTCGGACGTCCCCTCGTAACGCGCCCGCAGGCCGCGATCGCACAGCTCGGCCAAATACCGCCCAGCCGTCTTGCCTTCCGGCAGCGGAGCAAATTCGGGCAGAATATGCCGCCCGAACTCCAGCTCCAGCGTGCAGCTCTCGGCGATTCGGACCGTGTTGGCGAGCGCCTCCGGCACGTGCCGGAACAGCGCCGACATCTCTTCGCCGCTCTTCATATACAGTTGATCGGTCGCGATCTTGAACCGTTCCGGGTCGTCCATCGTCTTGCCCGTGCCGATGCACAGCAGCACGTCCTGTAAGGAATGATCCTCTTCGCAAATATAGTGCGAGTCGTTGGTCGCGACGAGCGGAATGCCCAATTCCTCCGACAGCCGGATGACCCCGACGGTAATCTTCTTCTGCTCGAGAATGCCGTGGTCCTGGATCTCCAGGTAATAGTTTTCCCCGAACAGCGCGCGGTAGCGCAGCGCCAGTTCCTTCGCCGCGTCGTAGTCGTCGGCCTCCAGCCGCTTGGACAGCTCGCTGCTCATGCAGCCGCTCAGGCAGATAACGCCCTCGGCATGGGCAGACAGCGCTTCGAAATCGATGCGCGGCCGATAATAGAAGCCTTCCAGATGGCCGATCGTCGTCAGCTTCATCAGGTTGCGGTAGCCCGTCTCGTTCTTCGCCAGCAGCGTCAAATGATAGGTCGGCTGCTCCTTGCGCGACTGCTTGTCGTGCCTGGAGCCGGCCGTGATGTAGGCCTCCATGCCGATGATCGGCTTGATGCCGCGCTCCAGGCACGCCTTATAGAAAGGAACGGCGCCGTACATCACGCCATGGTCTGTCAAGGCCAGCGAGGTCATGCCGAGCTCCGCCGCCTTGGCCGCCATCTCCTTGATCCGGGCGGCGCCGTCCAGCAGGCTGTACTCGCTATGAACGTGAAGGTGGACGAAATCGCACATGATGATCCCCCTCTTTTTCCGAAGTCGGTTCTCTCCCAAACACACGTTCGAACCTTCATGATTATTATTGTATCATAAGCGGCCGGGCCAGTCCCATAGATATGATAGAGAAGAATCAACCGCGAATCGCCGCGTGCGGACGCGCTTAGGGGGATGGACATGGACGAGTTTTTCACGAAAGCGGCTTTCAGCTTCTTCATCGCGTTCGGGGTCGTGCTCGGAGGGGCGCTGCTGGCGGGAATGGGGTCGGTATTCCTGTTCACTCCGCCCAAGGAAAAGATGCTGCAGGTAGCCAGCAACCTGAAAATATGGGCGCTCGTCGCCGCCGTGGGCGGCACGATCGATCCGATCCGGGTCATCGAGTCCCACGTGCTGGTCGGCTACCTCTCCCCCGCCATGCAGCAGATCGGGTACATCCTGTTCGCTTTCCTCGGCGCGCACATGGGCGTCGAGCTCATTCAATGGCTGCACAACAACGGGGGGTGACGAGCGGCCATGCGGGTCCCCTCGTTCGACCGATTCCAGAAGTTCATGCAGGTTACGGCGTTCTTCGTGTGCGGCATGATCGTGGGCAGCGCCGTCTACAGCGCGCTCAAGAACAATATCGTCGACCAGATCATTCTGCAAAACTACGAGCTCAAGGATCAAGTCGACTCGTTGCGAAAAGATTTGGAGATGGCGCATCAGGTACGGAAGGAAAACGTCATACGCAGCATCGTGACCATCTTCATTCACGAGCCGAGCGACGCGGAAGCGATCGATATTTTGACGGAAAAGGAGCTTAAGAAGCGGCTGAAGGAGGATCTGGACATCTTCATCGGTCGAAGCATCTACATGATCAACACCGACTCCACCTTCGCGAGGAAGCTGCTCAATTCGAAGGTGTACGACCAGATCGAAGGCCAGGACTACGATGTGACGATCCGCACGATGCTTGTCGTCGACGGCGTGCTTCAGGTGTGGGTCGAAGCGAAGAAGCACTTGATCGGCAAATAGCCGCTCTCCCGCCCGGGCGTATCGGAAGATGCGCCTATTTTATGGTACAATACATGCATAAACGGCTTGCGCTGTCCGCGGGGCCGGCGGGGTGACGTTTACGCGGGTGATTCCGACTCGCTTACTCATGCCCGCATCGCAACGTTCAAAAGGAGCTGCTTCTTCGACATGGTCAACGTGCTTCAATGGTTATTCGGAATACTGGTCGTCGTCACGGTCCTGTTCTCCGCGCTGTACAGCGTCCGTTCCCGCCGCACAAGCGACGGGCGCCTTCGCGGCCTGTACGCTTCGCGAATGAACATCAGCATGGGGCTGATGCTGATCTTCATCGCCATCATTCAGATGTTCATGTTCCCCGGCTCTTCCGTAAGAGTCGTGGTCGGCGCCGTGTTCCTCCTGCTCGGCCTGTTCAATCTGTTCGCGGGCCTGCGCAACCATTCCCACTTCTCCCGGCTGATGCGCCAGTAAACCGGCGAATCAAGACGGATCGATCGTCTGGGCGGTCAGCATCGCTTTGGCGACGACGTCGCCGTCCAGCATCGCCTCCACCTCCACCTTCACGTACCTTCTGCTCGCCTCGATGATCCGGGGAACGATCGAGATGCTCGCGTCCACCGGCACGGTGCGCAGGAAGTACGTCGTCATGTTATCCAGCACGTGTTCCCTTCTTCTCAGCTCCTCGACGGCCCGGCTGGCCGCCTGCTGCATGAGCGACGTCAGCACGCCTTCGGAGATCGTGCCGATCGGCCCCGACATTTGCGGCGTGGCCAGTCCCGTATACTGGAGCCTGTTCTCCGCGTCCCGCTGCTCCGCGAAGCCCCCCCACATGAGCGCGTCGAACGTCTCGCCCAGATGGGCCGGACGATTCGCGAACTGCATCGCGCGCAGCACCTCGCCCCGATTGATCGCGCCGACCAGCTTCCGCTGCCGGTCCACGACGGGCAGCAGTTCAATGCCTTCCGACACCATCCGATGGGCGGCGGACGCAACCGGCGTGTTCAGCGTAACTGTCATTGGCCTTCTCGTCATCAGCTTGTCGAGCGTCTGATTCGTCGGAGAGCCGGAGACGTCCTTGAACGTAATCATGCCGACGACGCGGTTCCACTCGTCCGTGACGGGAAAACGGCTGCTTCCCGTCTGCTCGCTCAGCTTCACGAAGTCGGCGACGGTGGAAGACATCTTCAGCGCCCCGCTCCGGGCCGAGGGCTCCATCAAGTCGGCGATGATCATGATTTTGCGCTTGATAAGCTGGTCGTACATCGCCCGGTTGATCATCGAAGCGACGGTAAACGTATCGTGCCGGCAAGTGAGAATCGGCAGCTTCCTCTCGTTGGCCAGCTTCCTCACTTCCTCGCTCGTCCCGAATCCCCCCGTCACGAGAACTCCCGCTCCCTGCTGGAGCGCGATCCGGTGCGCGTTCTCCCGGTTGCCGACGATCAGCAGGCTGCCCGCGTCGATATAGCCGGCCATCTCGCCGATCTCCATCGCGCCGATGACGAACTTGTGCAGCGTCTTGTCCAAGCCCGCCTCTCCGCCGAGCAGACTGCCCTGCACAATCTCCAGCACTTCGGCGAACGTGAGCTGCTCGGGGTTCCCGCGCCTCTTCTTGTCCACGCGGACGGTGCCGATCCGCTCCTTCGTGCTGACAAGCCCGAGCTGCTCGGCTTCCTTCAGCGCCCGGTAGGCCGTTCCTTCGGATACTTCCTTGTCTTTGGCCATCTGGCGCACCGGTATTTTCGTGCCGATCGGCAGATCGCGAATGTATTGCAGAAGCAGCTCATGCTTCGTTGGCTCGTTCGGATGATTGTCGTTTCTGGACATCCCCCGGCTCCTTCCGCTCCAATGTTAAGCACATATAAAATCTGAATAGAGATCGCTTCCATCGCTTGCCAACGAACGGCAAAGTAGTACAATAGGCATATCGACATAAGTCGACCACAATCGACGTTATTCGACAGTCTTAAGGAGGATTTCTGCCGGTATGCTGCTTTCCTACCTACAGCTCGTCATCGGCCTGTCCATCCCTCAGGCTCTCGTTCGCATTTGGCTCGTCTTCGCGGTTGCCGGCCTCGGGCCGAGCCGCCATGCCCGCAAGCTCGTCCTGTTTGCCGTCGCGAGCTCGATCCTCGGCGATCTCGACTACTGGTTCGTGTCGGCGCCGGTTCACGCTCTGACTTCGACCTGCATCGCGCTGGCCGCTCTGTACGCCGTCTTCAGGAAGCTCGGCGCCAGAAGCGTGCTGCTGCTCTTCGTCACCTATACCGCGGTCAGCTTCCTGACGGACATCGTCGGAGGAGCGCTGATCCAGGTTCTGCACGGGATGACCGACCGCAAGGACGTCATCGCCCATTACCCGGCCGTTCTTCATTCGGTATACGTTCCGCTCGGAGTCGCTCTCGGTCTGTTGGCGTTCTACTTGGAGAAGCGCAGCTTCCCCTTCCTTCATCGATTATACCAGTATTTGCTGGATATCCAACAATCCCGAATGAAGGAGGTGCTGCTGCTGACGATCGTGCAGCTCTTCGTGCTCGGCCTGCTGTTCTCCATCGGCATGGAGAAGGGCAGACACGGCTTCTCCGAAGCCCCGTACAACTGGACCGTCTATGCGCTCGTGCTGCTGACCTTCTGCTCGATCTTCTACATGCTGCGCCTGTTCGTCCGCATTCGGGAGGAAGCGATCGTGCAAACCCGCGACGTCTACGCGGAGGAGATCGGGCAGATGTTCACCGTCATTCGCGGCCATCGGCACGATTTCCTGAACCATATGCAGGTGATGTCGTCCATGCTGCAGATGAACAAAATTCAACAGCTCAAAAGCTACATGGACGAGTTGGCCAAAGAAGCCCACGCCGTCGCCCCGGTGTTCGATCATTCCTCCCCGGCGCTGGCCGCGTTCGTCATCGGCAAGACCGGGCAGGCGAAGGCGAGGGATATCCCGTTCGCTTGCGATATTCCGGCCCGTCTGGAGATCGAAGCTTTCGTCAAAATGATCGACCTCGTGAAAATTATGGGCAACCTCGTCGACAACGCGTTCGAGGAAAGCGAGCGGCTTCCTTCGGGCAGCCGGGACGTTCGCCTGACGATCGGCAGCGAAGGCGACACGCTCGCGCTGGAGGTCAGCAACCGGGGACGCGCTTTGACCGACGAGGAGCTGCGCATGATGACGATGCCCGGATATACGACGAAGAAGAGCGGCCATTCCGGTCTCGGGCTGGCCATCGTGCAGGAACGGGTTCAATTCTACCAGGGCGCGTTAAGCATCCGCTACTGCCCGGAGAACGGAACGACGACCATTCGAATCGGGCTGCCCCGAAAAAAATGAAGAAGCTGTCTCAGCAAGCGAACACCCCCGCTTGTGAGACAGCCCCACCCTCTTGATCTCGTTACGCCAGAATAGAAAAGACGAGGTACAGCAGCAGCAAGTACGCGGCCAGCGAATAGACGATATACAGGAATCTGTGCTCTCGTCCCACTTCGTGCGCATGCTCCGCTTGACCGACGAGCAGCACGAGATTGACCAGCAGCAAGAAGGCGCCGACCAACGTCGACAACTGCAGGGAAACGAACGCCAGCAGCCCGGAGACGAGCCAGCCAGCCCCGAACGCCAATTGCGTGCCGCCCAGATGGGCGACGGCTTCCCGCCAATCGCGCTTGCGGGCGCCCTGCCAGTTGCCGACCAGCGTAAGCGAACCGATCAACAGCGCGATGGAGAACAGGCCGAGCAGCAGAAATTTGCCTGGCGAGGCGATGCCGAGCACCCCGGTTATGAACAAGCTGCCAAACGCTTGGAAAAGGCCCAGCTTGGCTTTGACCGCCTCCAGGAACAGCCAATTCCAGAGCACGAACCCGATGACGCCCGCGGCGGCGCCTATCGCCCCGTAGATCCATTCCGTCTGCGGCTGCAGCTTCTGCGCCGCGGACGGATTTCGGAGCAGCGCCAGCAGCTTCTGCCCATCCACCGCCGCAAGCGGGGACGCGGGGCCGGCTGCGGCCGCAGGAGCCGGACTTGCAGCAGCGGCCGTCTGGCTCTCCGCCTCTTCATTCGCTTCTTTCTTATGCAGATCGGGCTGATTCGAATGCGTGTCGGACATGTCGAATTTTCCTCCTCGGAACAACTTAGGAATATTTTACCTCCCCTTGTTGTTCGACGAAAACTCCGAAAATCCTCTTAATCCACGTCGATGCGGATACTTTCTGTGCGAATCCCGTAATCGACTTCTTGCGTGCCGGGCGCGTCCGGCGCCCCTTCGTAAAGCTCGAACCCGGCGCTCGCGGCAATCTCGTAACGGCCTTCCGGGAACCCTTCCCCCGATAGAAACTGCTTCAAGAAATCCTTATCGGGGTCCTGATCTCCGTAACCGCCCGCCTTGGAATACGCTTCTTCGAACCATTCTCCCTGCTTAAGCGTCGTCCGGATCAAGGGCATCGGCATCGGGTAAGCGATCTCGATGCCGCGGGTCGTCTCCCGGATCGGGAACGAAATCGGAGAAAAGGCATGGCCGATCGTCACTTCGGGCAGCGGACCGTCGTATTTCAATCGCGCCTTGAGCTTCACGGGCTCGCCCTTCCGGTAACGCGCCTTCTCCGTCTCCAGCTGAAGCACGAAATCCCCTTCCCTCGCTTCCGCCAGCAGCGTCCCCGCCGCCAAGGGAGCTTCGGTCTGGGAAGCGTCGGGCTGCGCCCCTTCCCCGCCTTCTCGCGAACCGCAGCCGCTGATTAATAACGCAGCCGCCCCTAATATCACGATGATTTTCTTCATTCCGGCAAATCCCCCTTCGAATTCCTGTTTTTCCTTCTAACGAGACCGAAGGCGAATTTGTTTCAGCGAACGGCCGCATATGGCAATAAGCCCGCCCCGAGCGCCGCTTAAGGCGCCCGCAGACGGGCCTTGCCCAAAAAACTAAAGCCGAATTACCAGGTCACGTATCCCGGAGAGCCCGGAGTCGGATTGTTGATCTGATCGATAACCGGAATCGTATAGGCGATCACGATCAGAATGACGGTCAGTGCGATCCACAGCTTCCAGTTTTCCAGGAAACGAGGAGTCGGCTCCGAAGCGTCGGACACTTCGCCGATCGGATACTCGGTCTCCCCCTTGGGAGCGCGCATCAAGGCGATAATGTTATAGATGATGAGCAGCACGCCGACGAACAGAATGATGCCTCCGATGGCCATCGCCACGTGGTAAGGGATCCACATGATGGCGTCAGGATGATCGTCGTACGTGCTGTAAGCGGTGCGTCTCGGCGAGCCGAGCAGCCCTACGGTGTGCATCGAACCCGACATGAAGAACATGCCGACGCACCAGATGACCGTCTGGATAATGCCCAGCTTGTTCAGGCGCGGCGTAAGCACGCGTCCCGTCACGACCGGAATGAGCCAGTAGACGATGCCGAAGAAGGTCAGCGCGACGCTCGTCGCCACGGTCAGATGGAAGTGTCCGGTTACCCACAGCGTGTTATGGACGACGGCGTTCATCTGGTTGCTCGCGTTGATCAAGCCGCCCGCGCCGGCCGGAATGAAGATCAGCATGCCCATGAACGGCGCGAAGAAGCGAACATCTTTCCAAGGCAGCACTTTCACCCAGCCGAACAACCCTTTCGTGCCTTTGGAGCGCCCGTTCAGCTCGAACGTGGCAAACAGAGAGAACGCGGTCATAAGCGATGGAATGACGACCATGAACGTCAGCACGACCTGGAGATATTTCCAGAAGTGGCTGATCCCCGGTTCCATGAGCTGATGGTGGAAGCCGACCGGAATCGAGAACAGCAGGAACAGCACGAACGACATGCGGGCCAGCGCGTCGCTGAATATTTTCCCGCCGATGATCTTCGGAATGATGACGTACCAGCACATGTAGGCCGGCAGCAGCCAGAAGTAGACGAGCGGATGGCCGAAGAACCAGAACAGCGTTCTGCTCAGCACGACGTTGACCGTCTCCACCCATCCGAACGACCACGGAATGAGCTGCACGACGACTTCGATCGCTACGCCGATCGTTGCGATCTGCCAGAGCAGCATCGTAATGACGGACATGAACGCGAACAGCGGGGACAGCTTGCCTTTGTTCGTTTTTCTCCATTGGACGTACTGGTAGAAAATGCCGAACCCGCTCAGCCAGCTGCCGATGACGACGAGCGCGAGCGCAACGTAGAACCACGGAGAAGCTTTCATTGGCGCATAGAACGTATACAGAACGCTCGCTTTGCCCAGCAGAATGACGACGACGCCGATCAGCGTGCCGATGGACATGAGCCAATATCCGATCCAGCCGAGCCTCTTCGTCAACGGCAATAGCCGTCCGCCAAGCGTCTGCGAGACGCCGGAGTATAAGAATCCTACGATAAAGTAGGTCGTGAAAATAAGCGCCATCAGCACGCCGTGAGCCGTCAGCAGCTCGTAATAGCCGATGTTGGCCGGCAAGGTGATCGTGCCGCCCTTCACCATCCCTTGCAGCATGCCCGCAATGCCGCCGAGCAGCAGCGCCGCGAACGCGAACAAGACGTGGGCGATGACCAACTGCCCGTCCTTGCGGTCGAATGTCGATAGTTTGGAATCAGTCATGGGACGCGTCCTCCTATTTCACCACGAGGGTGGTTTTCATCATTTCGTGGGCGATCCCGCAATACTCGTTGCAGAGAATCAAGTACTCGCCGGGCTTGTCGAACGTATGGGACACGTGGCTGACTTCTCCGGGCGTCACCATGACGTTGACGTTCGTTCCCGGAATCTCGAAGCCGTGGACGACGTCGGAAGACGTAATTTCGAAGTGGACCGTCGCTCCGGCGGGAACCTCCATCGGAATCGGGTCGTAGCCGAAGGCGTAGGCGACCATGACCGCCTTGTACACGTTGTCTCCGATCTTCGTGATCTGAGGCTTGTCGAACGGCGGCGTCTCGCTCACCTTCGTCGGATCAATGCGGTGAATGTGCTCGTTGGGCGGGGCGATGCCCCTTCCGAACGTCATAATTCCCAGCACGAGCAGAAATACGACCAGCATGGACACGCCCGCGGTCAGCCATATTTTCTCTAGTCGATGCATATGCATATTGATTTCTTCCCCCTTCTAGTCGCGTGCGACGAACAAAATGAATACCCCGATCCAGGTAATGGCCAAGAACGCCCCAAGGATCATGACGGAGGCGAAAGCTCCTTTGAGCGATTGCTCTTTCTTCTCCGGCTCCGAATGGCCTTCGTGCGGCTTCGACACCGATCGATCATCGCGCATTCCGATTCCTCCTGATTTCAAGTTGTCTTCATTGTAAGGACTTCCGGCCTAGCGGACTGTGATAATTGTCACTGGAAGGCCGTCTATTGTGGACGATTTGTTACACCGTTTTCGCGCGCAAGCAAAAACGCCTTCGGCGTCCTCTGGACGATGAATGCGTTTTGTCGGAGACGATTCGGATAAGGATAGCGAATTTTATACTTTCCGAATGGTTAAGAAAAGGGCCGCACCGCAAGCGAACCGCGTCTTCCCGGCGGATTGCTTATGGTTCGGCCCTTCAGAGGGCGTTATTGCACGATCAGCTTGCTGATCATATCGTCATGGCCTTTGCCGCAGAAGATCGAGCACACGATCTTGAATTCGCCCGTCTTGTCGGCGACGAACTTCACCGTGGCGTTGCCCTTGACTTCTTTGTCGTAGCCTTCGACCTTCAATGCATGATTGCCTTGGCTGTTCTTGAGCGTAATGCTCACTTCGTCGCCCTGCTTCACGGTAATTTCACCCGGCTCGAACTTGAAGTTCGTAGCGTCGATCGTGAACGCCTTCGCCTCGCCGCCGGACGTTCCGGCTTGCGCGGCCGCCGGAGACGGGCTGGATTCCTTCTTGTCCCCCCCGCCGCAGCCGGATGCGACCAACATCGCGGCCAACAGCAATGCGCTTAAAGATACCCATTTTTTCATTGTTTATTGCTCCCTTCGACGGTATCGTCTCGTTTACAAGCTCATCATATACCGGAAGGAAAGCATCGAATGTGATTTGTATCACAGCGTAACAATATTGACACAACCTGCCATCAGAGCCTTCTGTAACCTTGAGGCAGATTGCCGCTGTCGCGGATCGCGCGAATTTGCGCCAGCGTCAGCCGCTGATTCGTTGAGATAAGCGACTCCGCATCGTTGCCGCCGATAATATCGTCCAGATCGGCAATGCTTCTATTGCCGCGGAATACGCGGAAAGTGCCTCTGAAATTGGGACGAGTGAACAAAACCAGAGTCGCGTTGCTGCTCGTGGAGAAAAATCTCAGGCTTTCGATGCCGCCAAGCCTCGTATCCAGATTCGCAATGCCCAAGTTGCCCCGATAGATCGCGCTGCGCCCGCGAAAATTCTCCTCGGTGTACACCGTCAATCTCGGATACGTCTGCAAGGAATTCACCTTGTTCGCCATGGCCATCACCTCCTTTCCCCTCAATATATGAAGAAGGACGAGATGTGCTTGTACGATTGAACCTTGGCTCTTCGCAGGGTTTCGCCGAGAACAGAATAATTTCCCAGCCGGTGGCGAACTCTGAATAAGCAGCATGCTTAACCAGCCCTTGATGAATCTGCTCAAAACGATCGAATTCAGGTTCCTCGAACGATTCGACATGATTTTTCTCGCGCTGTACCTGTTCATCGTATCCAGATGCCGGATTCTGTACTGCTACTCCGCGATCTATTCTGCCAGCCGCTTGTTCGACAAGCCCGATCACTCCCGGTTCGCCTTCCTGGCCGTCTTCGTCGCGCTCGTCTTCGTCCATCAGCCGACCTGGAACGAAGCCGACCGCAGCGAGATCGTGCTGACGATTATGAACGAATGGTGCATGTTCGCGTTCCCCATTCTGCTGCTGGCAGCCGTCAAGGGAAAAGAACTCACATTGGAAGGCGGGGATCGGGAGGATGAAGCTGAAGCGAAAATAAAAACGGAAATCAGCACCTCCCGCTCGTACTCGCTTCGAGCCGCCAGGGACGAGAGCGACCGAACGTTCACGGCCTACTCGTCCGGCGGCAAAACCCAGCTGCTCCTGATCGGCAAAAAGCTGATGCGCCGCAAAGGCTGGTTCACGCTGCTCGATCCGTTCCTGCGGGAACCGAAAAACACTTCGTCGGTGCGCATCGTTCTCGTCGACGGTCCGGTATCGAAACTCGTCCATTTCAACCCGAAGGACAAATCGAGGCTGCCCGTCTATTTGACGAAACTGGTCGATACGGCTTCCTATCGCAACTTGTGCATGCGGACGGACGGTTCACATTCGACTATCGCTTCAAAATCAGGGTGATTCTGTCGGAGAAGCTGTTCCCCCTCGATCCGCTGCAGAACGATAAGATTTTACAGGAAGAGATGAGCCGGCAGATGGAAGAGAAATTCTCTCGTGTCGTCTATTCGGTGACGCTTCTGGTGGAGACCATTCAAGCAAGCTCCAATAACCGAGTGCGTCAGTCAGAGGATATGGCGGTCATTTCAGGATTACGACATCAAAAAGCCCTCCTCCCCGCTCCCTTTCGGGAACGAAGAAGAAGGCCCGCGCCGATCGATCAGCGGCAATGAAAGGTGCACCTGCTGCTTTAAATCTTTAGCTCCCCGAGCTTAATAAGCTCGACAACCGCTTGCGAACGACCTTTGACATTCAGCTTCTGCATAACATTCGAGATATGGTTTCTGACCGTTTTCTCGCTGATAAACAACTGCTGCGCAATGTCGCGGGTCGTCTTGTCCTGTACCAGCAGTTCGAAGACTTCGCGTTCCCGATTGGTGAGTAGGAATTTGCTTTTATGGTCGCTGCCCTTCAACGTTTGTCACCCCTCCTTGCCCGGGAATGTTGTGAATACAAGGTATAGGGATACAGTCAACTTTATCATATGAAAGGGGTTTTCCTCTGGTGCGGAGGTCGGGCAAAATGGGCTCTGGAAAATGATTCGGCCGTCCTGCCAAAAAAACAGCCCGAAGCTCCGGATACTGCGGAGCCTCAGGCTGTTGGCGTTTGCGGGCGGGTTAGCGAGTTCGAGTGCCGGACCGTTCCGGGAAAATCCGCTCGACGAGAGCGTTGAACTCGGTCAAGAAGCCTTGAATCGGATGGCCGGCCCTGACGTCGTTGGCATAGCCTTCCATACGTCCGATGAAATCGGGGTTCGCGGAGACGTATACGTTCTCCACAGAAGGAGAGAGCGACTTGACCTGATCCGCGATCTTGTCCTTCACGGCGTCGTTAAGCGCCGTATGCCCGGTGTTCGCCCGGTCGTCTTCCTTCACGGCCACGTAGGCGTTGCGGTCGGTCAGCATCACGTAAGCCGAATCGATGCCGGGGATCGCCGCGACCTTGTTGGCGATCCGATCGCTTGCCTCCATCCGCGTATTGCCGTGCATGCCGACGATATTGTTGTTGATGCGCTGGTTGCCGTTGATGCGGTTCTGCTCGTTCGCCTCGTCATTGGCGAAACGTCTTACCGGGGGACGCAAGCCGAATTCGTCGACGCCGTACCCTCTGGCGGCGTTGTTCTGGCGAACGGCGTTGTTGCGAATATTTTTATTGCCCAAATCCCCCGTTTTATTCATGCATCCCGACAGCGCGATTGCGGATGATAATAACACGGTCGTTGAAATCATAATGCCTTTGCGCACGACAGCATGGCCTCCTTCTTGATCGAATGCTCGGGACTGCTCAGCTTTCGTTTCCCGCCCGATCATAGGATGCTTCCGGAGGCACTCGATTATTCGATTATTCGATCGGTCTCCCTTGACAGCGATGTCGGCGGGAAGTATGATTGCAATATTAGCACCTGATACTAATACTTAATACTAAAATAAACGAAGCGGAGGAATGCGCAATGGCTGCCGCAACGACGCAATCGTTTCAATCGAAAGCCCGTCTTGTCGCCATCGGAAGTTATGTACCCGGCGAAGTTATTTCGAACGCGGATCTGGAAAAAATGGTGGATACGGACAACGAATGGATCGTCAGAAGAACCGGCATTGAGCGCCGTCACCGGGCTGCGCCGGACGAATCGACGAGCGATCTGGCCATCGCCGCCGCTGGCGATCTGCTCGCCCGTTATCCGTCCGTGGACGCCTCGCGGATCGACGGCATCATCGTAGCGACGACGACTCCCGATATGCCGTTCCCGTCGGTCGCTTCCAAAGTTCAGCAAGCGATCGGCGCCGCCCGCTGCATGGCCGTCGATATTAGCGCCGCCTGCGCCGGCTTCGTATCCGCTCTGCAGATGGCGAACGGTCTGATCCTGAGCGGATCGTACCGTTGCGTGCTCGTCATCGGCGCCGAAACCTTGACGAAGATTACCGACTATACGGATCGTTCCACCTGCATTCTGTTCGGAGACGGCGCGGGAGCCGTGTTGGTGGAAGCCGATGAATCGGGCGCTTTCCTCGCCTCCAACGCGATGACGGACGGCAGCGGAGGCATGCAGGTGTACTGCTCTCCGCATGAAAAAATCGTCCAGAACGGACGCGAAGTGTACAAATGGGCGCTGTCGACCGTCCCGGACGGAGTGCGCGATCTTCTCGACCAGGCCGATCTGAGCGTTGGGGATATCGACTGGTTCGTGCCGCACAGCGCCAATCTGCGCATGATCGAAGCCATCTGCGAAAGGCTGGAAATCTCCTCCGATAAAGCGCTGCAAAGCGTCGTAAACAACGGCAATACGTCGGCCGCAACTATTCCGCTGGCGCTCGACGCGGCAAGCAAAGAAGGCCGGCTGCGCCCCGGACAGCTCGTGGCGCTGTACGGCTTCGGCTCCGGCTTGACCCAATCGGGCCTGCTGCTCAGATGGACGATCTGATTCCGGGAAGACGGGGGGCTTGCGCCCCCGCCTTCACTTTCTCCCGAATAGACGCGACAGTCCTTCCTCCAGCGATATGGCAGGCTTCCATCCCAGGACGGCTGCCGCCTTGCGCGACGACAGTCTGCTGCTTCTGGCATCGCCGCTTCGTCCCGGTTCGTAGAGACGGCCGTACGAGGCGGCGGCCAATCGCTCGCAGCGGTCCGCCAGCCCGTTAATCGAAGTGGCGATTCCCGTCCCGATGTTGAACGCCTCCCCGTCGCCCTCGGCGATCGCGGCAATGTTCGCCTTCACAACGTCGTCCACGTGAACGAAATCCCGGCTCTGCTCCCCGTCGCCGTGAATGACCAACGGCTGCCCGCTCGCGATTCTCTCCATGAAACACGCCACCACTCCCCCCTCGCCCCGGGCTGCTTGTCCCGGACCGTATACGTTGGCGTATCGCAAAATCGTGTGCGGAGTTCCCCACCATTTTCCCGCATGTTCAATGTATTGCTCGGCCACCCACTTTGACAGCCCGTAAGGCGCGCTGGGTTTCTTCGGACTCGCTTCCCTGAGCGGTCGGCCCCCCGCCGCATCCCCGTACACCCCCGACGTCGAAGAGAATACCAGCTTGCTTCCGGCTTCCCTGCACCCTTCCAGCACTCTCAGCGTACCGATTACGTTGCTCCTGCCGTCCTCGGCCGGACATCTGATCGAAGTGCCCATCCCTACCTGCGCCGCCAGATGAAACACGACCTGAGGACGGATTTCCGCAATCAGTTTCGCCGTTGCCGCGTCTTCCGCATGTATCCGATGAAGATCGACCGCCGCGGGCAGCCTTCCGGCATTCCCGGTGCTCAGATCGTCGATCACGATCGCCTCGTCTCCCCGTTCCAATAGCGCACGGACCAGACGACTCCCGATAAATCCCGCTCCCCCAGTCACGACGACACGCATTGGCTTTTCAGTCCTTTGCCTTTTTCCTCCATTTTATGGAGACAACCCGTCCCCCGCTTGGACAGACGGAGGAAAATAGGCGGCCGGACACGGTTCATGCGTCGTGGCGGCAGACGCCCTGTCCACATACGATAGAGCATCCGCTTTGCTTAACCCGACTGAAGGATGGAGGTTGCCTGATTCATGACTTACGATCCTTTTCCGCTCGTGAGCGTCATTATCCCGTTTTACAATTGCCCCTACATCGATCAATCGGTCGCAAGCGTGCTGAACCAGACGTATCCCAATATTGAAATCATCGTCATCGACGACGGCTCGACGCTTCATCAGCATAAGCTCGACCCGTTCCGTTCCCGCATCCGTTACATCGGCAAAGCCAACGGAGGCACAGGCAGCGCGCTGAACTACGGCCTTCGCATCGCAAGCGGCAAATATTTCGCCTGGCTCAGCTCGGACGATCTCATGTACCCGCACAAGATCGCCCGCCAGGTTGCGTTCATGGAAGAGCACCAGGCTCCGATCAGCTGCACCGACTTCCATTTGATCGACGCAGGCAACCAAATTACGATGAGCGCGCTCGCCGTCAAATTTCCCAGCCTGAAGAAGCTGATCGAAGCGTTGTTCACGTTCTGTCCGATCAACGGTTCCACCGTCATGATGCACCGCTCCGTTCCCGAACGGATCGGGTACTTCAACGAAGCGCTGTCGTGCACGCAGGACTACGAATATTGGCTTAGAGTTCATCTGGCCAGAATCGATTTTTATTTTATTAACGAGGTGCTCACTCTGTATCGCTGGCATGACGGGATGGGCTCCGTGCAGAAAAAGGCAGCCGTCGACTTCGAATTCAATCTCGTGCGCGACCGGTACTCTCCTCAACTGCATGCCCTGCTGAACGTGCTGTAGCCGGCTTCCGCCGCCATTCGACTACCGGGGAGGGGAACGCGCTTGAAGGTTCTGTTCGTATTTATCGTGCCGAGCGGCGGGGTAAATACTTTGAATCGGCTAAGGCATCAGGCTCTGCTCCCCGCGAGAATCTACAGCCATTTTCTGTATTTCCGGGAGGGCAGCGGCTCCACTGACTTCGCTCCCGACATTCCGGTGTTTTACGCTTCGGAACCTCCCGCCGTCCGGCATATTCTGGACTACTACAAGTTCGATTGCATCGTCGTCACTTCTTTTTTCTTGCAGCTGGCGCTCTTCCGCCAGATCGGCTTCGACAAGCCCGTCATTTACGAAATCCAAGGCTTCGGAACTCAGGAGCACGCCCGGCGCAACTTGACGGAAGCGCGTCCCTTCGTGAACGAGTTCGCCAACGCGATCGTCTACCCGGGCACCCCGGTCATCGGTTCGCTGCTGGAGGAGCTCTACCCCTTTACGCCCAAATATTCGTTCCCGAATCCGTTCGATTCTCGTGCCTACGACCGAAGCTCATTCGCTTATCCTCCGGCCGCTCCGCTGGATTATCCTCCGCTGACGTGGATCGGCAGACTCGAGGACAACAAAAACTGGCGTGACTTTCTGCTGATCGGAGCCGAAGTGATCGGGCGGATTCCAGGCGTCCGGCTATGGATGTTCAGCGACCCGGACTTGGCCGAACCCGGCGAAGCCGATCAACTGGCGCTATGGACGGCCGGTCTTGGACTCGGCCACCACATCTTCCATCACCACAAAGTCCCCAACGCGCAAATGCCCTATTACTACGATCTGATCGCTTCCTCGGGAGGCGTCGTCTGCATGACGTCCAAATCCGAAGGCGCGCCCTACGTGGCGCTTGAGGCTCTAGGCTCCGGTTGCCCGGTCGTCACCTCCAACTCGGACGGCGTAAGCTCGGCGATTCTCGACGGAAAGACGGGACTCTATTATTCTCACGGAGACATTCTGGGCGCGGCGGATCGGGTCGTGCGGCTGATGACGGAGCGCAAGCTTAGAAAATCCCTCGTCGAAACGGGAAAAAAACATGTTCGGAGTGAATTTTCGATGGAAAAATACGCGCAGCGGTTCTCCGGCATGCTCTTGAGCGTTGGTGCGAGACCATGTTGACGAGCATCGTGATCCTTACGCTGAATAACCTCGACCAGACGATGCGCTGCCTGCACAGCATTCGGATTTTTACGAACAGCCCTTACGAGCTGATCTTCGTCGATAACGGCTCGACCGACGGAACGACGGCCTGGCTGGCGCAGCAGCCCGACGTCAAGCTGATCGCCAACGGCGCGAACCGAGGGTTCGCCGCCGCTTGCAATCAGGGAGCGGCTGCGGCGGCCGGAGACCACATCTTGCTGCTGAACAACGATACGATCGTGTCCCACAACTGGTTAACCGTTCTGCTCCAGTGCCTGCATGCCGACGAACGGGTCGGCATCGTCGGCCCGAAATCGAACTTTGTCATCCCTCTGCAGAAAATTCCCGCGGACGTCGGAAGCGAGGGACAGTACCACCTGTTCGCGCAAAGCTTTAACCGGCACAATCCCGCATTGTGGCAGGATCTGGCCGCGCTGAGCGGCTTCTGCATGCTGCTGAGACGGAGCACGTGGGAGCGGCTCGGGGGCTTCGACGAGGCGTTCGGCGTCGGAGGCTACGAGGATATCGATCTCGGCTATCGGGCGCTTAAAGCGGGGTTGTTTCTGCGGCTGGCCGGCGACGCGTTCGTCTACCATGAAGGCAATCGAAGCTTTAACTCCAACGCCATCGACATGTACGGCGTGGCCGCGATCAATCGCCGCCTGTTCATTCGCAAGTGGGGATTTAATCCTGAGAGGCTCATTCTAGTCCATGATCCCGCTTTTTTGCCCGATCGGTACGCGTCGCCCCACCCCCATCACGCCCCGCAAGCGCCCGAAGTGCCGAGCGGCTGGTACGGCATGGGCGAGGACGGCTGCGTCTACCGCATCGAACGCGGGCATAAGCGGCCGATTCACTCCTTCGATACGTTCTGTCGGCTCAATCTGAGCTTCGACCGCGTCGGCCGCTGCGGCTCCGCTCTGCTCAACAGCCTGCCGACCGGGCATCCGATCGATGCCGGCAGCTTCCCCTACGGCTATCCCGACGTATTTATCGCGCGAGATCCGGGAGGCGGACTGTACAGCGTCTGCCATGGCATCCGCTATCCGATCGAGAGCGAAGCGACGATGATTGCCGTCGGTCTGCGGCCGGAAGACGCGATTCCGCTAGGCTACGAGCTGATCTGGAGCTTCGGGGACGGCTGGCCGATGCGGGGCAACGTCTGGGAGAACTTCGAGCTGCACGACTACGCCCTGTACCGGGGACCGAACGGAGGTCTATACTACAGCGAGGGCCAGCGGCTCCGGCCGCTCGTCTGGGAGGAGACGCTGACCCGCTTCGGCTGGAACCAGGACCGGGCCGCGTTTATCCCTCCCGAACTGTTTCATCGGACCCCGGTCGGCTTTCCGATCCACTGACGCAAGCAAAAACGCCTTCGGCGTCCTCTGGACGATGAAGGCGTTTTGTCGGAGATGATTCAGATACGGATGGCGGATTTTATACTTGCTGGATCGTCGAAAAAAGGGTTATCCTCTGCACGCCGCTCGGCGACCGAAGGATAACCCTCTTACGTCCTCTCCTCCAACGTCCCTATCAATCTCTTAAGCCTTGGAAGATACGTATTTTTCACGCTCTCCAGCTCCCGTTCGATCGCGGCGCCGTGCTTGACGGTGCCCATGGCGGAATGCACGCGGTAATCCGTCAGGGGAACGCGCAGATAGCCAATCGGATAGCCCGATAGAACGGTTCTGAGCCACAGCTCGTAGTCATGCGTATAAGGAAGCTTCTCGTTGAAGCCCCCCATCCGGTTGAACAGCGTCCGTTCCATCATGACCGTGCAGCCGTTCACCGTATTGCTGAGCAGCATCGACCGGTAGAACTGCAGCATCGACCCTTCCGGAAGCAGAATGGGATCTTTTTCCGCGATTCCCTCCCCGCTCATCAACCGGAACGCCGTGTGGCTGATCGCCCATCCGCCTCCTTGCATGAAGCGGACCTGTCTCTCGATTTTGTCGTGACGAAACCGGTCGTCCGAGCTAAGCCATGCGGCGTAGTGTCCCGCGGCCAGGCGAAAGCCGGCGTTCAGCGCGCTCGCCGTCCCCCGGTTCGGCTGGTGGACCACCTTGATTCTCCCCGCCCCTTCCAGCCGGTACAAAATATCCGTTTCCCGTTCCGAACCGTCGTTCACGACGATAATTTCAAGAGGCTTATAGGTTTGCGCAAGCGCGCTCTCCAAAGCCTCTCGGACGTACGGGTCGTTATAAAATGGAATGACGATCGATACGAGCGGATTTATGGACTGTCGAATGGGGCGTCTCCCCTTTCCCTGCTCCTTCTCTCCCTCTCGTCCTGCAGCGCGTCGAAGATCGATTGGCGAAACGTCAGCACCGGCTTCCACCCAAGCTCCAGGATCGGCGAACAATCCCTCGGCTGCGGAGTCGGGGCCAGAGCCGCCGTCCCCTCCCCGATCTCCCAGGGAAGCTCCGCCTGCGCCAAATCGTCGAACGCGCTTTTGACCTCGGCGAGCGTACGGAACCGACCCGACTCGATCGCGTAGCTCCGGCCCGGCTCACCTTCGTTCAGCACCAGCTCGTAAGCCGCCACCGCATCCCGGACGTCCATGAAGTCCCGCGATTCGTGAAGAGAACTGAGCCGAAACGGAGGGGCCTTCGTCTTCCCTTCGGGCTGTTCCGCAGAAACGGCCCAGCGAACGATTTTCCCGCATAACCCGGCGCTGTTGCCGGGCCCGATCAGATTGGACGGCTCGGCGATCATGACCGGCAGCCCGTACCAGCGGTGCCAGGCTTTCGCTGCCGCAGTCTGAAGCGTCTTGCTGAAGCCGTACGGATGCGGAGCTTCCGACAGAGCCGCTTCACTTGCCCGAAGCATCGATCCGGCCACGAGCACCCTGCATCCCCCGATCGCGCGCGCGCCTTCCAGCAAATACGCGGTCGACATCAAGTTCGCGGCCAGCGTCGACGCCGGCGACGTCCAGGAGACGTCGACAGCGTTGCGTCCGGCCAAGTGCAGCACCGCGTCCGGCTCCAGCCTCTTCATCATCTCCGCTACGGCTTCCGCGTCCGTCAGCTCGCAGCGTTCCGTAAGCGCGGCCTCCAGACCGGACGTATTCGCACCGCGAGGGGATAACGCGGCGACGACCTCCCATCCCGACGCGGCGAATTTGCGGCAGGCATGAAGCCCGGTAAATCCCGCCGCGCCCGTAATAAGTATTCTGCGGGCCGTCATGGCGACGACGACCACCCGCGAAGCTCCTCCAGCATCTGCGCATAACGGGGCGGACGGTAACCGAAATCGGTTCTGGTCGCAACCAAGGTTCGATCGATTGCCGGTTCATCCGCGGGAACGACCGCGACGTTTCTTTTGTCGAACTGTTCCTGCATCAGAAGCAGCAGCTCGTGCTTGGACACGATCTCCGGCGCCGTCAGATGCACGAGCCCCCCTACCTCCGGGTGCCGGATCAGCCATTCGACCGCCTTGGCCAGCTCCAGCGTCGTGACGCCGTTCCACAGCACGTTGCGATACCCTTGGACTTCTCCTTCGCGCGAAAGGAACCACTTCATTAGCCCGATTCCCGTCGGTTTATCGTCCGGCCCGATGATGGACGTGCGAATCGTGACGTGCTTCCCGTCGCGGACTTCCCCGAGCGCCTTGCTTCTCGCGTAGACGGTCCTCCCGTCCGGTTCGTCCGTCTCCACATACCGTCCCCGCTCACCCGAAAAGACGCAATCCGAGCTGATATGAACAAGCCTGGCGCCAAGACTGTCCCCCAGATGGCGCAGCCAGTGGGGAAGCAGCCCATTGACCCTGTACGCCTCCAGCGGGCTGTCCTCCGCATGGTGATTCAGAATGCCGACGGCGTTGACGATTACGTCGGGAGAGATTTCATAGACGAGCTCCTGTACCGCTTCGAAGGATCGGACATCGAGCTCACGAACCTGAAGGCCGTCCAGCGCCTTCAAGGTTCGATTCGAGACCGCCCGAGACCGGACCGTAACAACCAACTCAGCTTCCGGTATGGTCCTCAGGTAGGAAGCGATCATAAGACCCGCCATTCCGTATCCGCCCAGAAGCAGCATTTTCACGAGAGAAAACCTCCCCGCTGCAGCATCGCTCGAATTTCCTGCTTATCCATGAGGGATTGGCTGGAAGAGAAGCTGTCGAAATCGACGGGATCGTAGGCTTCGTAGTGCTCTTTAAGCCCCGGAATGTCCAGCGTCGGCAAAATGACGAGATACTGATCGTCATAGACGATTGTGTTCAGACTTTCGTATTCCGTCAGCAATATTTCGTGGATTTTCTCGCCGGGCCGAATGCCGCTCTCCGCCATCTCCACCCGCTTGCCGAGCGCGTCCATCAGCACTTCCGCCAGGTCGACGATCCGGCAGGTCGGCATCGTCATGACGAAGATTTCCCCGCCGATGCTCTGAGCCGTCGCTTTGAACAACAGCCGAATGGCGTCCTCCAGCGTCATGAAAAACCGCGTCATCTTGCGGTCCGTCAAGCTGATCTGCTCTTTGTACTTGATCTGGTTCATGAACAGATGAACAACGCTGCCGTTCGTTCCGAGCACGTTGCCGCCGCGGACGCAGACGAATTTCGTATCGCTGTGCAGCAGGTTCGCGTAGACGATCAGCTTCTCTCCGATCGCCTTGGTCATGCCGTAGAAGTTCGACGGATTGGCCGCCTTGTCGGTAGATATATTGATGACCCGCTCCACTTTGTTTTCGATAGCCGCTTCGATCACGTTCTGCGTGCCGATCACGTTCGTTTTCAGCGCTTCGTAAGGCTGGTCTTCGCATACCGGCACATGCTTGAGCGCCGCCAGATGGAACAGAATATCTACGCCCTTGCAAGCTTTGGATAACGCCTCCCGGTCCCGAACGTCGCCGATGCGAAACGTCAGCCTCGGATCCTCGAACGACCGGCTCATCGCCACTTGGCTCGATTCGTTGCGGGAGAACACGATCACCTCCGCCGGGTTCATCGGCAGCAATTGTCTTATCAATTCGTACCCCCAGGAACCGGTCCCCCCGGTGACCAGGATACGCCGATCTTTAAACATCCCTTTTCCCTCCAAGCACAAATTTCGCCACTTTGTCCGAGACGTTCGTATCCAGGTAACCTTCGGGGCACTGCCAGGAATCGCGCAGATGGACCATGACCCGGGCCGCATTCCGGATCGCTTCCGGCCGCAAGCCCGCAACGACGTTGCTTCCGCAGTCCACCGTCTCCGGCCTCTCGGTCGTCTGGCGGACCGTCACGGTCGGCACTCCGAAGATGCAGCACTCTTCCTGAACGGTACCGCTGTCCGTAAGGGCGAGAAGCGCGTTCTTTTCCAAATGGACGAAATCGAAAAAGCCGAACGGCTCGTGAAAAGTCACCAACGGATGCACGGAAGCGCGAAGCTCCTCGGACAGTCTGGATCTCGTCCGGGGATGAAGGCTGCACACAAGGGGCAATCCGTGCTCTTCCGCCGTGCGGCTCAGTCCCTGCATAATTCCGCGCAGCGCCTCCGGGGAATCGACGTTTTCCGCCCGGTGGATCGTCGCGAGCAAGTATTGTCCCGCGGTCAACCCCAGCCTGCCTAGAACGGAACTGGCGTCGATCTGCTCCTCGTAATGGCGCAGCACCTCGTAAATCGGATTTCCCGAGCGGAAAATACGGTTGACGGGAAAGCCTTCCCTCAGCAAATTGTGCTTGCTGTTCTCGGTGTAAGGCAGGTTATACGTGGAGACAGCATCGATGACCCGCCGGTTTTTCTCTTCCGGCACGTTCAAATCGAAGCAGCGGTTGCCCGCTTCCATATGAACGACCGGAATGCCCATCCTCTCCGCGACGAGCGCGCACAAGGCGCTGTTCGTATCGCCGAGCACGAGCACCCGGTCGGGCCGCTCCTTCCTAAGCAGCTGCTCGACGGCGCCGAACATCGACGCGAGCTGCCCGCCGACCGTTTCCTTGCGGTCGTCGAGCAGCAGGTCGGGCGCGCGCAGCCCCATCTGTTCGAAGAAAACCCCGCTTAAGCTGGACGTGAAATTTTGTCCCGTATGAACGAGGACGTGGCGCTCCGCCAAGCGATCCAGCTTGCCGATCAGCACGCTTAAGCGAATAATTTCCGGACGAGTTCCCAATATGGTCACGATTCGCATCGGTTCACCTTCTTCCGCGGCGGGCTCTGCGGCCCGCTCGCTTCCTTCCGCTCGCGCGGGAGCGCCGTCTGCCCGAAATTCGCTTTCTCCGTCTTACGCCCCGCCCTTTGCCTCTGCGCGCTCGCTTGACTCGCTGCTTCTGCTCGAACAGCGTCGATCCCGTCGGAAGCCTCTGCAAGTCCTCGTCCGGCACTTCCGTCACGTCTTCGAAGCGGAATCCTCTTTGCAGGAAAGAAGCTTCGGAGGCGAACGGACGCTTCACGCCGTTATCGACCAGAAACACGGTCGGCGCGCTGCCGCGCCAGAGCGAGCCGCGGGCAAGCACGGGCGTCTGCGGCAGCTGGGCGATCAGATCGGCCAGTCGTTGGCGGAAAGCTTCGACGCCGAATACCTGCTGCGACGTTTGCATATTTCGTTCTCCGACGGCGCGAAGCAGCGCTGCGTTGCCGAGCAGCGCGTTCACCCGCTCCGTCAGCTTGCCGACGTCGCCGGGCGGTACGAGGTAATCCTGATTGCCCGTCGCGTTCAGAATCTCCGTCAGCCCGCCGGAGGCGGAGGCGACGACGCCCTTGCCGAACATCAGCCCTTCCAGCGCAGTCATTCCGAAGCCTTCGGCGATCAGGCTCGGCACGACGACGACGTCCATGACCGGATAGGCATGCTGAATCTGGTCCGCGAACGGCAGGAACAGAAACCGGTCCGCGAAGCCGGAGTCCCATACGAGCTTCTGACAGTGACGGTAGTACGCGTCGTCGGCCGATTTGCCCAGAACGAGGAATCTCGCCCAGCCGTCGGACGCCGCGATCGGCAGCATCGCGTTCACGAACTGCTCCAGCCCTTTGTTCGCGTAGATCGTCGCGGCCATGAAACCCGCCACGCGATGATGCTCGCCCCAGCCGTACTGCTGTCGAAGCCTCATCCGATGGTACGGCCAGCTTCCGGGAAGCAATTCATCCCGAATGAGATAAGGAGGCAGCATAAACGTCCGCGCGCCCGGAGCGAACTCGTGAATCGGCTGAAGCGTCGAATGAGAGATGCCTACGACAATATCGCAGTTCGAAGCAATGAGTCCGACGGACAACGGCTTGGACGGCCGGTCCATAACCGTCTCCATCAGAACCCAGACGGTAGGAATTCCCATCGCTTTGGCCGCCAGCGCGGGCAAAGGATGGACGCTCGTGTTCACAAGCACGCAATCCGGCCTTTCCTCCGCCAGCAATGCATGGATTCGTCCCCACGAAGGGCTCCGCTGCATGGCGGCGATCTCTTGCGGAATCGTTGGAGCCGACGTATATAAGGAAATGCACAGAGGGATATCCTGAACGACGACTTTAACGCCTAACTCTCTGGCCTTCTCCGCGATCGCCCCGATCTGCGGAACGACCATGACGCATTGAAAACGACGGATCATCTCGCGGGTGAACAGCAAGAGCAGCTTCTCCGCTCCCGTGACGAAAACGGGGCTGCAAATATGCGAGAAGATCATCAGCTTCGGTTTCGCGCCGTTCACGATTTTGCATACCTGTTAGAGCTCACGGGTATGTCCGTCACCTCCTTCAACCTTCCGGGATGCATGGGCGAGCAGTTCGCCGTAAGGCGAACGACCAGCCTCGGTGCTGAAAACCGAACTTTTTGAACCTTCATTTGTTTTGAACCTTCATTTGGTGAGTTGTACAATGTATGGGGCGGACAGCGTTCCCGGCGCGGCGATTAACCATTCATCGTCAAATCTATCAGTTGATTCAGTCTGGAAACGTACGTATGGTCCTTGAGCGTCCGATAGAGACCTCTTAGCGCGATGTTCTTGCGCTCTTCTTCATGCTCCAGGTAGTACTCGGCTTTGGCCGCCAGATCTTCAGGGGAATCGTAGGTTACGATCTCTTCGCCGGGCACGTAGTGCTGGGCAATGTCGTCGCGGCAATCGGTAAGCTGCAGCGTCGCCGACGCCGAAATCTCGAACGTTCGCGGATTCGGGGATACCGCCGTAATCATCGCGCTGTTCTGGTTAAACGTATCGTCGTCGTGGGCTCTGTGCGAGTTGATGACGATTTTGTGCGCGTTGTACCTTTCCGAAGTCGGCAGCGGCTCCATCCATTTGCCCAAGTCGATGAAGTGCTTCCAGCGGCCGAATTCGGCCAGCCGGTCCCACCACATCCCCGATACGTACAAACGCCTGTGCGCGATGAGCGGCAAAAGCCGGTTGAACAAATCGACCCGGTTCCAATACGCCGTGCCGATAAAGCAAATTTCTCCCCGAATCGAACGGTCCGAATTGCGAGGCCGATAAGCGCCGTGGAAGACGCCGAGCGGCAAATAGGATACGCGCGCGCATCCTCTCTCCGCATAGAACGGAACGCAGTTGCGCTCCAGCGTAAAGACGTGATAGTAGTGATGGGCGATACCGCTCGTAATGTCCGTATAATACGGATCGTCGGTAAACCAGATCGCCGTGCGTATGCCCAGCGCGTTTACCGCATGGACCTTTTCCAGCCCCAGATGCATGCCGTCGAGCACGAGCAGCAGATCCGGCCTTTCTCTGGCGGCGATAACCGCGATGTCGTCGCCGGGAACGGCGACGGTCACTCTCTCCGCGATCTCTTTCAGCGTCGCGATAATGCCGTCGTCCAAAGGGGAATAGGGGAACCCTTTACCGGAAGTGACATACAGCACATGAATGGGGCGCTTCACCGGGACGGGCGCCGCTTTGCGTACGATGTATTCGCACAGCCCCTGCCAATGTCCGTCGGCTCTCCCCAACGCCAAGCCTTCTGCCCTGCCTCTGCGGTAAGCCGCATCGCGGGATCGGACCGCGGGACGTCTTTTCACCTTAGCCAAGCCTCATCCCTCCTGATCCTAATTTCGTATGCGGTTCGTCCGGGTCTACGCCAGCCCGACCGTGCCGATCAACCTCCGGATCCGATTGCGGAACGTGTGGTCCTTCTTTACCCTTTTATATCCTCTGGCGGCCACCCATTGCCGCTCTTCCTCATGAGTCAAGTAATGCTCCAATTGTTGAACGAGATGGTTGGCGTCGTGGAATACTCCGATTTCCGATCCGATCGCGAAATGCTCGGGAAGCTCTTGCCGAATGTCCGTCAGCTGCATCACGCCGCAGGAAGCCATCTCGAACGTGCGGGGATTGATCGATTCGGCCGGCCAGTTGATTCCGTTCAGATTGTCTTTGCCCGCTTCCGTCGTGCGGTGGAGATTGATGACGATTTTGGCGCCGTTGTAATACTTGACCGTCTCCGGAACTTCGATCCAGCCGTCCTTGACGAACTTGGATAATCGGGCAAAGCTGTTCATGCGCTCCCACAGCTTCCCTCCGATCAGCACTCTCTTGTCCTGAAGATAGGGAGCGATCGCGTCGAACAGCTCGACGCGATTCCAGAAAGCCATGCCGATAAAGCAAATATCCGTCCGATACTCCGGAGGAACGGCCATCGGCTTAAACCAATCGGAATACGCGGCGAGAGGAAGATGGTGCACCTGCCCGCAGCCCTGCGCGCGGTAGAGGCCCAGGCAAGACCTTTCGTGAGTAAACACGTAATCGTAATGCGGAGCGACCTTCACCGTCGTGTCGGTCACGTAAGGGTCGTCGACGAACCAGATCACCGTGCGGATCCCCATGGCGCGAATGGCGTCGATCTGCTCCAGATGATCCGGCGGGAATACATGAAGGCCGTTCATGACGAGCACCGCGTCCGGACGATAACGTTCGGCCTGCAAGCGCATCTCCGTCGCGGAGACGACCGTAACTTCCGCGACTTCGGTTCGCAGCGCGGCAACGACGCCTTGATCGATCGCTTCGAAGCCTTGCGGAACATAGAGGATACGAGCCCGGCTGGGCGGAAGCTCTTCATGCCGCACGCCTTCGTCGATGCCTCTGCAGGCGCCCAGCCTCCAGCCGTCCAGCTTTCCTTTCTCATAGCCGTCCATGCGGCCGCGAGCGTAATTTCTCATTCGAGATGAACTCCGCATCCTCATCACCCGCAATCAATATATGCGTCCCGGTTGGGTAGATCTTGGATACTTACCCGTCCATGGGACGAAATTAGGCGGGCAAAAAAAGCCCGTTCTCTCGCGATGAACGAGAAAACGGGCTTTTGCCGTCTTGTATTTTCGGATATAGCTATTGCACGCGATGAACTTGGACGAATTGGTCGACGATGCCGCGGATTTCGATCGGGACGACGGACGTTTTCACGACGCCGTTGCTGTACGTAGCCGTGAAGACGAACGAGTAGCTGCCGTCGGGAATATCCACGAACCGAATCGACGTATCCGCTTGGCGCAGGAGACCTGCCCAGGCGGCGGAGCCGGGCGGCGATTCCGTCAGGCTCTTGAGCAGCTCAGGCGTCGCTTGGGCCGTCACGGAGACCGCCTTCGTGGCGGAACTGCCGGTATCCGTCACCGTCGCCGACAGGACGAATGCTTCGCCGGCCCAGAACACGTGGCTTTCCCTGAATTTCGCCGGATACTTCGCGTTCCAGGTCAAGCGATTCCGCTCCCATTCGGGCGTATGCGCCACCTGTCCCGCAACCGTCAGCGGCAGAATCGGAATCTGCTTCGTAACGGCGTCGCCGGCTCCATGACTGTCGGTGACGCTTAAGGTTACCGTAAACGCTCCCGTTCTGTTTTCCGTCAAATTCCCGGGAATCGTCATCTCCTTCGTGAATCCGGTCAGAGCGAAGCCGTCCGGAGCTTTAATCGTCCATACGAAAGAGAGCGGATCGCCGTCGGGGTCGGAAGAACGGTTAAGCAGCGTAATCGTATCGCCCTCGTAAGCCGGTTTCGGCAGCCAATCGAAGTCCGCAACCGGCTTGCGGTTAACGACCGCCACTCGCTGCACGGCCTGCGCGGACTGGCCCTTCGAGTCGGTGACGACTTGGCGGATCTCGATGACACCGAGCGAGTTGAACTGCGTCGTCCACGTGCCGCGATCGGCGGAACGGATCGCTTCCATGCCGTTCTCCGTCACGTTGCGCACATAGTAGGCATGCTTCAAATTCGCGGCCGGACCGTCTTCCTTGTCCCAAGCCGTCGACGTAATCGTAAACGGCTCGTTCGCATAATTCGAGGAAGGCGTAACCGTAAAGCCCGGAATCGGCGGATCGTCCGGCAGCACCGGCGTGTCGATATCGATCGTCTGCTCCGCCCAGTAGCTCCATGCGCTGTATTCGTCCTTCACCTGCAGGCCGACGCGGTAACGGCCTTTCATCTGCGGCGTAACGAGCTTCTGATTGACGATGTCCCCATCCGGCGTAACGTAATAATAACGCCATTCCAGCACGCCCCGGGTCGTCCGATAATCGACTCCCGTGTTCTCCGTGCTGTAGTTGGTCGGGCTGAGCCAGCGATCGGGATCGTAGCTTGCGTCGTTCCAGACGACCGTGTTGTCCGTCGGATGAACCGCTACGGTGAATTGCGCGACAGGCCTCCGATGAACGGTAATGATCTGCCAGAACTCGTTCGACCACTTCCGGTAGCCTCCGAACGTCATATCCGGGAACGGATAATCCGGATGCGGATCGTCCTGCGCCTTCAGCGTCACGCGGTAATTCCCGACCTTATCGAACTCCAGCGCCGGGCTGGTCAACGTCTGGCCGTCAAGCTCGGACAATCCTTGATTGTTTAAGAACTTGGGCGTATGAGAGATCGTCCACAGGTTGTTTTGAGCTGCCGGGTCGTCTTCGGGGTCCGAATACGTAATGTTACTGTAACGTACGTTCGCCGTCGCCTTCCCTTCGTCCCAAATGGCATAGCTGGCCATCCACTCTACGTCCGGATTCGAGAGATCCTTTTGCTCGATTCCGGCGAACGAAACATAGGATTTGTCCGAGAACGGGCCGAACTTACCCGATTGGTATGTCTCATCCGTAATTTCGAAATACGGAACACCGTCCAAAAACACTTCGATTTTCTTATTCTGAGTGAGTATTTTAAAGCTGTAAGATGTTCTAGCCTGAAACGGATAAGCCACACTGTCCAGCACCGTGCGCGTCCCATTGACGTACTTGGACAGAAACAGCTTCGTCCCATCCGTCTCTACTGCATACCGATATTTCGGATTCGTCATTCGGAACGAAAAACCGGCTAGCGATTGGTCTTCTTTTGGAGAATCCATCTTAATAGAGAACGTATACTCCGCGTCATCATACGCCTCCGGAGAGACGAATTGCCCTAATCGAAAGCCCTTGTACGCGCTCGTGGCAGTTGGCGTCCCTACGTCCAGGAACATGTGGGCAGACGCTGCCGGGCCTCCTCCGGCCATACTCATTTGGTAATCGGTGTCGTAAATAGAGAGATAGATTCCGTCGCCCATATACTCCCCGTATCTCATGTATCTCGCGCTATTAACGGAGACTATCGGGTTATATGCTCGCTTTAAATACTCAAACCCCGCCCAATTGTTAGGTCTGGATTCGATGCCGTCAGCGGTTTGCGACAGCCACCCGCTCTTATACTCGCCAGTATAGGTAATATGAAACGGGTTGCTGAACCGCTGCTGAGACGATGTGGGCATTCCTCTGGTCCAAGGACCTACCTCCCCGGTCGTTAAATCGACAAGCTGGGTGTAGAAATAGTTGCCCATTGATCCCTGAACTGGAGCAGCGGTCCTGGTTATGGCTTGCTTGGTAACATTGTTTATGGCAAGAACCGCACTCGTCTCCAAGTTAAGATCGTAAGGGCCGGGCCACGCGTTAGCAAAATAAGTTCCCTGCAGCCTTGCTTTGATTCCGAACGTAAAATCCGGCTTTAACTGTACGAGATGATATCCCGCTGACGATTCCGGGTTAAGCTCCGGATCGATAGTCACTGTAGAGCTATTTACCGTTCGGCTGCAAGTATTCATGACATAGGCATACATATTGCCTTCGGCATCCTTGAACTGATAGTTCGCATTGGCCCATGTACAGGTAAAGTCTGCAGGGTCCTCGGTGTAGATCGCGCCATTCCAAGCGCGGCCCTTCCTTTCGATCCGCTCGACCGTCGTCGGTAAAGTAACGGTTTTGTCCATAATATTACGGCCGTCCCGGTTGTACCTTAGCATACGACCTGTATAAGATCTAAGGATCAAGTCGTCACCGAGAACATCCGAAACATGGAGACTGGTATAACTTGCTCTGGAAGCTATTCTCTCGCCCTTCTCATAGGAGCTGCTTAGAAACTCTCCGGTGTAGGCGTCATAGACATGCACGTCAAGATGTCCGTTATTGCCGAAATCCGTTCTTGATCCTTCATCGCTGCGATAGTAGTACGCATAGGTCGTTCGGTTATAGACGACATAAATTCTGCTCCCGGCAATTTCATAAAAAATGGGGGCCACCGTATTTGCAGTTGTTCCCGAAGCACCTGAGAAATTCCCGTTTTGCGCCTTGGTTCCCCAACTGCTGTCTCTCTCTTTATCACTTTCTGTAAAGTAAGGAACCGTGTATCGATTAGCAGACAGATTATCCAGATTCAAAATAAAATCATAGGGATTAGGGCCGTCCCAAAAATGCATCAAGTTCTGCTCCCAGTTATAGCCATTGCATTGACTCATGTCGGTAGTACCGCCGCAAGTCAAAACTAGATCCTTATGGTAGGAAGGGATTTTACTTTTGTTTAGCGCAAAAATATGACGATTATGATCAAAAAAGAGATACGACTTGTTGGTTCTTACTTTGGAATTAAATGTTGCGGGCTGAAGCTGCGAATAGTCCTCTCCCGTAGTATAGGTCGTCGAGGACCAGCCGCTGCTTTTAACCGGGAGTAAGACGGGTTGCGACCTTGAGTCTCGGGATGCGATAGCGCGATAGGCGGACAGTCCGTTAGGACCCAGACCATTATCGCTGATAGCCGCAAATCCGGATTGCGCATCCCACCCTCCGCCAAATCCTACAGAACTTGACGTTCGGGTTTGAGATTCCATTCCCCTTCCCAAGCCGGCCAGCAACGACCTCCCGTCTTTCTGCCACATAAACGGGCTATTGACGATTTTACTGGTCGTATTCGTATCATAGAGATCCCATTCCAAAATTTGCGAGACTGGAATTCCGTCCTCTGTCGGAGGCTTCGGAATCTCGTTCTCGCCCTCGATCAGGAAAGACACGCTTGGAGCAAGGTTTACCACGTCGATGATCCGCGAGCTTTCGGGCTGCGTATCGGACGCCCAGGCGCATTTCCCCCAGTCTTCGCACACGCGCGCGTCCAGCAGGAACTTGCCTACCTTCTGCGGCCTTAGAACAACTTTCGTCAAATCCCCCCCAAGCATCTCTGTCCATGGTTCGTCGAACACGCCGTTGTTATTCGCATCGTATTTGTAGCGATATTGGATGCTGACTATCTTGTCGCCGTCGGGGCTGTACGACTTGTTGAAAATATTGAAGTCGCTTGGCCGAATACCTAAAGGCGGCACTTCCAGCACGCCGATCGGAGGCTCGTCCGGAAGCACGGTCAGTTGATGCGATGCGGCGTATTCCGATCTCAAACCCGCGCTATCCACAACCTCCAGACGAATCGTCTCCGTTCCCGGAGTCGTATAGACGTCCTTCTTGTTCTCCCAGATGTACTCGGCAATCGATCGTCCAATCGGGCTGTAACTTCTTTCACCGCTAAACGGTGACGGCAGCGGACGATTCTCTTTTACTTTGGTCGGTCCGGTAATGACCGGAATCGGGTTCTCGGGAATGACGTTGATCGAAGCGGTTCTCCTCGATTCCGCACCGAACGTATCCCTTGCGATTACCGTGATGGAATGCGAGCCAAGCTCGGTTGCCTTCAGCATATAATGCGCTTCACTATGTTCCCACAGCCCGTATTCCTCCGGTAAGCTTCGAATCCAGGAGCTGGAGCTGCCGCTGAATAAGAACGTGTACGTGATCGGATCTCCATCCGGATCGTAAGGCTCCGGCGGATTGCTCATATTGTTGTAGATAATTCTCAAATTTACGGGGCGATTGATCACGACTTGATGATCCGGTATCGTTCCCGTGCGGTTGGACTCCTTAAAAAATCCGACTGAAAATATGGGCGGGCGATTATCGGAAGGACTTGTTATTTCCAACGGCTTCTGGTTGACCCATCCTGAATTTCCGCAGTCTGCGGTTACGCGAATGGAGATATAGTTGGTCCCCACGCCCAAAATACCTGGATAAGATGAATAAGAGAAAGCCGTCGTTTCCGTCTGACTGGTTATTCTTTTACTGACCCAGGTCGCTCCGTCTTTCTCGAAATAATACTCGTGATACAGGTACTTACATGCCGGAGGAATGACGAAGTCTTTCGGCTTCAGCGAGAAGCTGTCCCTCCATTTAATCGTCTGCGACGGCAAAATCTCGAAGTTTCCGGTTACCGCGTTCTCATAAAAGAAGGAGACATAAGCCGTTTTCTGCGTATTCGTAAGGCTTACAGCCGCATTTTTCGCCGAATTGATCGTATCCGAGTAAGCGGCTCCGTACGAAACGCTGCTTCCCACAACCGTCCCGTAAGATGATTTGGGATTCACTGTCCGATTGGCGGGCAACGGACTGACCGTTTGCGACTCTCGCCCCTTCTCGCTATAAGCTCCGGTTCCGGATTTTACCATGTGTCGTATATTGATTGTGCCGTCGTCGGTCTGCGGTTCATAATACAAATTTAAGTAGTATGTATCGTATTTCCCATCATACGTAAAGGTTTCCGGAGGACCGTTCGTCATCGCCCCGCCGCTGGGCTGGCTGACCGTACTTTTCTTGTAGCCGACATATCGATAATTCGGAGTCGTAGCCGGGACGATGGTGTAGCGTTGCCCAGCCGCCATACTTTGCGATTGATTCGTAAAAAGTGCGTCGATATTCTGTCCGCTCGTCGTTTTGTAAGCAACCTTGAGGTTGGCCTCCAGTTCAAATTCAAGGACAATTGGCACGAACACTCGGACGACTTTCATTGGATGCTTAATATCGGGATAAGGATTATTTGGTTGATCTGTTACAATATATTCTCTTTCAGATTCTAAATCAGCATAAGCCGTAATTCTAAAGCTAATATCACTTGTACCTCGTCCTGTTTTATTGGATACTTCAATCTTTCTTATATTTTTACTTATGTGACGTTGATAGAGTGAAAAACTTTCTCCGGTTGGGCGAGAGTTATTGAAGTATTCCTCATCCAAACCACTTTCACCGAATTCCCTGACCTTGATATCCTTTACCTTTCTTCCTGGAAAATTAAAGGTGTAGGGATGCATCATTTCTACATTTAGTTCGCCGTAATAGTTGTTGTATACCCTCTTCTCATAATCCCATGTACCATCGTTTTTGCTCCAAATTTCCGTGTACATGAATGCCACGGCGTATCGCTTCGTGTCGGCCGGATTTTCCGGCGGATAACCCTTAGGCTGAATCCAGCTATTGCCCCCGAGAATCGCAGCTTCCACTTCTTGAGGCGTAATCGGTACAAGGGGAGCCAAAAAAGAGATTATGAGCAAAATGCTTAGTATTCTTCTACGCATTCTCTTGCGCATCCCTCAGCCTCCTACCCATCTTCTTATTTCAAGGGGTTTTCAATCAAAATGTAACCTGGATAATCCGCGGTAATGGAGATATAATCCGCTTGTTGGATCGTGTAACCATTTCTTTCAATATCAACAAAGTAATAAATGAAACGAAAGTCACCTTGGTTTTCTTCTGCAAAAAAACCTCCATTTGCAAGAATAGCTTTCTGTTTCGGATTTAAGTAAACCAATCCGTTCGGCATAACACCTTTATCCGTTGTCGTCGCACGAATCCAACTCCCGCGCTTATCAGACGACATGTCAAATCGATAATAAGCTTCCCCTCTCACCATAAAAGGCAGATCATCCGCTGTAACGACGTACGCCTGAGTGGCAGGTTTGCAACCTTTGTAACAGATGACAAGAAGGTCTTCATCTCCGCCTTCAAAATACTTCTTAAACGGATCAATACTCACAGGCTCTACCAGATCACTCAACTCCGGAATATCCTTGCTTCCAATCCAAACAAACCGAGTCGCCTTGTCCCACTCCACCTTCTCGCCCAACGCTTCGGAGATAAAGCGAAGCGGCACATAGGTCCGTCCGTTCACTTCCTTGGCCGCGACGCCCAGCGCCAGTTCCTTGCCGTTCACCGTCGCCGTCTTCGTGCCGATGAGCAGCTTTACCGTCCGGTCGCCTTTGACGATCGTAATTTCTTTGCCCTTCAGATCAAGCTTGCCCCCCAGCTTGTCCGAGACGAAACGAATCGGTACAAGCACCTGGTTGTTCTCCATCTTGGGCTTCTGGTCGGGAAATTTCACTTTACGGGCGTTCACGAGAACTTCAATTGCTTGAGGCGCGACTTTAGGAATGGCAGATTTCTGCTCTGCGGCAATAGCTGCAACGGGGATAACAGCCACGGCCAGCAGCATTACGACCAAGATCAATAACGACATTCGTTTCATCATTTTAGTTCCTCCAGTATGGGATCGATTTGAGTCCATTTGTTTAATTCGTCGGATTTGAACTGCCGCAGCCGATCTCTCAATAGCGGATCAGCGGCTCTGACTTCCAGAAAGCTCTCCATCATGACAACCGTCTCAGCCCGGGTAGCGGTGCGATTAATTTGCATTGTCCGGTCCGGGAAGCCGTTTACTATGCCGGAACCGTAAACCAGTGCGATAAACGGCACATCCCGATTCTGAAACTCCTGTCGATCTTCAAACGGCATATCCCCCTTCTTGAGAACCTGAAAGCTCTCTAAATATTCGCCGTAGGAAGGCTCCGTCGCCAACGCCCGGGCGATAATGCGCATGATTTCGACTCGTTTGATCGGACGATTGTAGTCTGTCGAGTCCGTCTCCTCCAGGATGCCGAATTCAAACGCCGCCGACACATAACCTTGATACCAGGGCGTCCCTCCTTGCGAATGCGGAAGGCGCAGCGCATCCGCCATCATCTTGACGAATTCCGCGCGGGTGACGGAAGCCGCGGCATTAAACGTCCCGTCCGGATAGCCGTTCACATACCCCAGCGATACGGCTCTCTCGATCTGACTCCTCGCCCAGTGCCGCTTCGGGATATCCTTGAACGAAGTCTCCGCAGCAGCGACAGCGGCTCCGACCGCCTCCGACACCCCGCATGCTGCCAAGCCCAGCGCGACGAGCAAGGCGCCTATTTTCCTCATTAACGATCCCCCTTACGCAAAAATTCGCACAAATGCCGATAAAAAAACACCAGCAAACAAAGGGATGTCTCCCCAGTCGGCGTGGTGCTTCCTCGCGTAAAATTATCCTGTTTTTAGTTAATTTATTACATTAACTACAATTCTGTCAAGCACACTTTTACAAATCATGCCTTTATCCGACTCTCCCGCTCAAATCTGCTGCTCGTAAGCGAGCTGATGACCGTCCTCGAAGCCTTTGGCGAAGCCGATGTTGTACCCTTCGTTATACGCTTGGTTAAAACCCGCATGGTACGAAGAGCCGCCTCCTCCGGCGCTTCCGGCGCGCCCCTTGCCTGCCCGCCTTCTCCGAAGATGACGCTTGCCTGCGCCTTTGCGGGAACGAAGCTTGCCTTTGCCCGAGCGGATCTTGCCTCTGCGTCCGGGCTTCTTGCCGCTTCTGCCGGAGACGGATTTCTTCCTTCCGCCCGCGCGGGCGGAACGCGATTTGCCTTTCAATTCGGGACACCTCCGGTCGCTTAGCTTAGTTACTTGCGTCTGACCGCCTCGGATAACCATGGCTCGGCCGGCGTTCCGATGACGGGAGGCCGCCAGCTATGCCCGGTTACCGTTCTCAGCAGCGCCCCTTGCATCCCGTTAAGCACCCGAACGTGCTCATGCAAAGTCGCCGGGGAGACGCCGACATGATCCGTCACGTCCGCTACGTTTTCCAATATTTTCGCTAACGCTTCTTGGCTTCTGGAGATCGCGCCCATCAGTTGCAGCTTGATTTCCCATTCCCGATCCGGCCGGTTCATCTTTCGCGGTCTCCCATGTCGTATCCTCCGAACATGGACCCCATGCCGTCGGATTCTTCGCTATCCGGATTGAGGATCACTTTCATGTTGCGGCTTAGTCCGTTGCACAGCTTCGTCAATCCGTCCAGAACCTCGACGTTCTGCTCGTTCCACTGCATGCAGGTCGTAAGCTGGTCGTTATGAGCTTCGTACGTATCGTTCGTAATGTGGGTGCAGAGCCAATTGCGGACTTTTTCAGCCTCCGCGGCCTTCGCTTCCAGAATCATGGCTACGTTCCACTGCATCTTCGCAATGGCGTCGAGCGTGAGATGATAAGCTTCCTCCCGGTTCATCTCATCTCCCCTCCTTTCTCTTCGCTGCTGCTATTCCTCGTCGCCGGAATCCCCGATCGCCTTTACGACGTTGGTTAAGCTGTCGGCGACGGCTTCCTGCAAATCCGCAAGGCTGTTCAAATAAGAAATGACGTTCTTCGTTACGTTGGACGAACTATCCAGCAACCCATTTAAGCCGTTCAACTGAGGATGCTCATCCGGCAGCGCCTGGACGAGATGGGCCATACGTACGGCCACATGCCGCTTGGCATCCAATATTCTGGCCATCTGCTGATGGGATCTGGAGAGGTGGACGACGATTTCGGTCAACAGCTCCTGCATGCCAGCCATACCCTCCCTTAAGCCAAAAGTGCATTCTCCCGCAACCAGCCCCAACCGTCTAGTTCCCTACAGCATATGCCGCCAATCAGCGCTTGCCACAGGAGCAATCGCCTACATTGGCGCGCCTTTTCGCCCGGCGCAACGCCAAAAAGGCCTATCGTCCGCCACATGAAGCCAGCCGACAATAAGCCTGACCGATTGTTCCTCGCGGAGGCGCCGTTCATTCGCTCCTTCCCTTACAGCACTTGCTTCAGTGCAGGGGGAGCGATAATCGGCAGCCCTTCCTCCGCTTCCGCCAACTGCTCTACCGAGATCGTCCGCGACGGTTTAAGATGCAGCTGCCAAGACCTCATCACCGCCGCGCTGACGATTCTCCGCGCTTTGCCGCTCTCCGCATAGAACAACGTCCCGTCCTCCAGCTGCGCGACGCCGGATTCCCATCCGGATGCCCCGTCCAGTCCCCGCCAGCGCGCTTCCACTTCCTGAACGGAGATCGGGTCGCCAAGAGGCCAGCGCTTCAGATCGATCTGCGACAGTCTGACGACAGGAAATGTAATCGAGCCTTCCACCAAACGTCTCTGTCCCTGCTCGATCCAGTAGTAGTTCGCACCGATCCCTTGTACGACGATTCTCTCGGGGAAGAAAGAAGCCGAATGAAGCGGAACTCCTTGCGTTAGAGCGGGTTGACTGCGAACCTGCTGAATCCATTCGTACGGGTTGCGCCATTTGTCCATGAAGTACTGCTGGTTGCGATCGTTGACCTCCTGAAACCGGTCCCCCAGCGCCTTCATGCTGACGCTCCCGAAATGATGAATAAACGTATCCTGCGCCATAACGAGGCTTTTTCCCATTAACCGTACCCGAATATTGTAGTCGTCATCCTCGAAGTTGCCGATTTCGAACCCTTCGTCGAAGTAGCCGATCGCTTCGAACAGTTCGCGCCTGAACAGCAGGCAGAACCCGGTCAGACGATCCATTCTGCGCCATTTTGAAGGATTCGACTGGTTGTATTCCCTGGCAAAAGCGGGCATATCGGCAATATCCGTATAAGGGACGTCGATCTTCTGCTCGCCGCTGATATAGTTCGTCATCGGGCCGACCATGCCGATCGATTCGTCGCTGTTCAAGCACGCCAGCAGGTTGTCGAGCCAGTTCTCCGTCACCAGCGTATCGTTGTTCAGCAGCACGATCGTGCCGCCCTTCGACATCATCATTCCGACGTTGATCGCACCTGCGAAACCGAGGTTTTTTTCCAGCACCCGGAACCGGACCTGTCCGCCCAGATCCCGCAAGTAAGCAGCCGTCCCGTCGGTCGATGCGTTGTCCACGACAATGATCTCATAGGGCAGATCCGTATTGTCGAAAATGCTCTCAATGCACTGTTTCACCATGTTTAATTGATTATAAGTCGGGATGACGATGCTTGTTCCTTCGAATAGAATCGGATAGCTTTGCAGTCCCGACTGCACGCCTTCCCGGTATCCGTCCCCGAATCCTTCGCGGTGGCGGATTTGCCGGGTTTCGCGCTGCCGGCGGGACCTTCCTCCGGCAACTTTCGATCCGGTACGAGAAGGCCTGCGCCGCCCAGCCCGTTTGACCTTGTTTTTCGTCGCGGCCATTCCTCTCACCTCCTGCTCCTATTGCCTTTCGGGTTGAGCAAGTCCGGCCATTCGATCGGCCAGATGTCCGAAATCGAACGTCACCTTGCCCCCCATTCCCGCCAGATGGACCGCTATCGGAATCGCGGGAATGCCGGCGGCTACGAGAGCGATATCGTAATCGTACTGCATCGCCTCGGCCACGACCCGAGGAACGTCGGCGTAGCCGTTAACCGGGGTTACCGCTCCGACCACTTCCAGCCCTTTGTCGACAAGCGCCTGCCGAAGCTGCAGCGCCACGTCCCCGATGATCAGAATTTTGCGTCCCCGGAACAGCCGGAGCAGCAAGCCTTGCTCCTCCATCGTATAATTCATCGTGGACGTCGTGTAGCGAAGCTTGCGGTAATCGATGCCATGGGCGCGCAGAACGGCGAACAGCAACGGTTGAAAATGAGGATGACGCGACATCGGCACTCCGATCAGCGTAGCCACCTTGATGCACTCCGCCAGCTCGTCGCGCGCCTGCAAATTCGGAATCGTCACGCCCGCATAAGGAAGAAAGTCTCCCGCTCGCCGGACTTCCTCCAGAGAGAGAACCTTTTCCTGCGCCAACGTCAGCAATTCCCCGTCTCCGAGGCGAATGAAAGCGTAAGACCGCTTCTCTCTAAGCGCCGCTTCCAGCTCCTCGTAGACCGCTGAGCTGTCCAGCAGAGGAACGCCCCGCTTCCTGAGCGATTCGATTCCGGCGGAGATCGCTTCCCTGGCCGTAATGTCCGGGATAATCATATCCGACGGCAGATGCTCCTGCAGCATGCGCTCGCCGCCTTCGATCATCCCCTCCTGAAATCCTTGCTCGTAGCTGCGCTTCAACTCTTGGGTCCCTTCGCCCGACTGCTCCAGCTGAGGTTTGGGAACGAGGGGCGTTCTGCGTTTTCTGACGAGACGCCTTCTGCGAGAGATCGCTTTTCCTTTCCCTCCCGCAAGCTTTCGGACGCCTTTTTTGGAAGAACCCTTGCCCGGCTTGGCCGCCGCAATCGACTTGACGGCTTTCGGCTTGGACGCCGGCTTCGCCGGGGGACGCGGCTTCTCAGCTTTGGGCGCAGGAGGGACGGCCGCCGGCTTAACCGGCTTGCGCAAGCTTGGCTGAATCATGAAATCGCCCCCTTTAATCTCCTTCCCGCTTCTTCCAAAGACTCGAACGTGCCCGCATCCGTCCACCAGCCGGTCAGTTCCCGATAGGTCAGCTTGCCGGTCGCGGCATAAGCGTTGTTCACGTCGGTAATTTCCAATTCCCCTCTGCGGGAAGGCTTGACTCCGTCAATCAGCTCGAATACTTCCGTATCGTAGAAGTAGAGCCCGGTTACGCAAAAATCAGACTTCGGCTGTTCGGGCTTCTCTTCGATCGTCACGATCCGTCCGCTTTCCTCATCCAACAACGGAACTCCGTACCTGCGCGGGTCGTCGACCTTTTTCAACAGCACCATTGCACCTTCGGACTGCCTGGCATACTGGTCGCAATAAGGTTTGAGGCTTTCTTCGAACAGATTGTCTCCGAGCAGCACGACGAATTTATCCTTGCCGTTCATGACCGGCCGAGCCAATTCCAAAGCCTGCGCGATTCCTCCGGCTTCTTCCTGGACCCGATACACGATCGATACGCCCCAATCTCTTCCGCTGCCCAAAACATCCGCAAAACTGCCGAGCGCGGACCGGTTCGTCACGATGACGATATCCCGGATGCCGGCTTCTCTCAGCTTCGTAATTCCGTGGCAAATCATAGGATACGTGCCTATAGGAAGCAAGTGTTTGTTCGTCCAATAGGTGAGCGGCTTCAGTCGAGTTCCCGTGCCGCCCGCCAAGATGACAGCCTTCAAAAGCGATACCTCCTCATGATAAGGGGCATAGACAGCCCTTTTTTTAGACAAACGCCCGAGGATCAAGCTGCCATTTATCCATAAACATCTTATAATTTCGTTCGACGAGCAGAGATTGCTCCAAAGAGCCTTCTCTCTTAAAGCTGGCGCTTCCTTCGTGATAGATCAATGCGTCGTGACAGACGATCAAGCCGAATCCGTGAAGCCTGGCTCGCAAGCAATAATCGTCGTCCTCGTAATGACCCGGCGAGAATCTTTCGTCCAGCAAACCGATTTTCTCCATCAGTTCCCTTCGGAAAACGAAGCACAGTCCGACGATCCGTTCGACCCGCTTCCGCTTCGCCGGATCCGACACGTTCACGGCTTCCGCGATTCTCTGAAACTCTTCCAGATCCTCGAACGGATAATGCACCTGCTGCGAGCCGCTGGCATAGTTCGTAACGGGGCCGACGATGCCGACGTCCGCGGAGCTATGCAAAGCCGACGACAGATTGGCGAGCCAGTTGCGCGTCACGACCGTATCGTTGTTCAGCAGAACGATCGTATCCCCGGAAGAGAGGCGCAGACCTTTGTTGCAGGCGATGGGAAATCCTTCGTTGCGCGGAAGAGACACGAGCGTCAGCTTTTCCCGCAAACACCAGGCCGCCGTATCATCCCGGGACCCGTTATCCACGACAATGATTTCATGCGGAAGATCGGTGTAGCGGCGAATCGATTGTACGCATCTCTGCAGCAAATCAAGACCGTTGTACGTCGGAATGATAATGGAAGCTTTGGTCATGTCACCCACTCTCCCAATATGCCTCGATTGCGCATCGAATCCGCGAAATGCATCCGATTCCCTCTGACGCCAAGCGCTTCTCTCCAAGCTTCGGCATGATCGCCGGCAACTTTCTTCCATCTTGAATCGGCATAATCCGGCAACGTCCCCGTTCGTACGAAGCCTCCCGTTCCGACTCGAAGTCCCTTCAGTATCGCTAGAGCGTGCGCCTTAACCGGCACGGACAGCGCGCCTGCGCCAAGCGAGTCGAGCGCTTGCCGGGATAAGGCGAACGGAAGCACGGACAGGGAATTGATCTTCAAATCCTCTCTCTTCAAGCTCGCGTTCAGAAACTCGTGCAGCCGCTCGATTGCTTTGCGGCGGCGGAACGTTCCCATTCTCGAGCCGAGATCGTTCAGGACGACGTCCAGCTTGCCGTCGCACTCCCATAAGAAACGCGCGAGCTGATCGGCCCCGACAGGCTGCTCCCCGTCGACGAACAGCACCGTGTCCGCTCCGGTTAGTTTAGCGCCCAGAGCCCGTCCGATATCGGGGTCCACCCGGTCCGGCAAAACGACAACGACCGCATTGCCGAACCCTCTCGCCAGCGCGAAGAGACTTTCGGTCGGTTGTCCGGCGACGATCACGATCTCGTGCAGCGGCAAAACCTCCAACTGGGACAGCGTCTGGAACAGCGCAGTCTCATTCTCTCCCGCGTACACGACGGCCGACGCTCTCATCTGCAGGGGGACCGGGCAGATCGCGGCGCGCACTCCCGCTCCTTGCATAAACCCGGCCGCATAATGCTTGCCTCGCTGCAGCGTCAGCCGCCAATCCGCTTTTCTTCTCCCGCCGGCGTCCCGGAATCTTCGATTCCAACTCTCGTGAACGGCTTCGCGAAGCATCTCCGGCGAGCCGGGCTGACTTCCTCGCCAAGCCGCTCCGTCGTTTGCTCCCGCGGCATAATCGGCGTACGTTCCCGTGCGCGCGGCCGGTTTCCTCCTTTTGGAAGCGCCGGTTTTCGGGCGAAGCTTCCTGCTCCGGGTGGGACGAACCGTTCTCCTGCGTGCGGAAGGACGGACGGCTCGCTTAGTAGAGCGGCGCTTTTTCTTCATCTCGCTATCTCACCATCCCTCTTTGGCGGAAGCCGTCCTCGTATCCGCCCCTGAAGTCCGTATGCCTGAGCCACCAATGGATGGCTTCCAGATGGTCGCCGACGATGAGCGGCTCCAGAGAGTTCGTGCGTTCCCTTTTTAACCGCACAGGGTTGAGCTTGCCGACATTGACAGGGACGACTCGTTCCACTTTAAGTCCGTGCCGGATCGCCATCGTATGCGCAAGCGGCGGAACGGACAGCGCCGAGCAGCCGAAAGCCGACAAGGCGCGGCGGCTGATCGCATGGGGAATGGCCGTCATCGAAGCCCCGGCCAGATCCGGCCGCCCAAGCAGCGTGTTAAGGGCATGTTTGGCCAGGACGACGCCGTGCACGACAGGAAGGTCGACCGGGCCGGAATAATCGTTAAGCGCCACGTCCGTCCCTCTCGCCACCGCGTCGACGAACACTCTCAGCTTCGCGGCCGGGATAACCATATCCGCGTCGACGAACAGCAAAATATCTCCCATCGCTTCTCTTGCGCCGATCGATCTGCCGACGTCGTGTCCTAGCGGACGGTCGTAGACGAGCACCTTGGCTCCGCTTCTTCTCGCGATGTCCAGGGAGCCGTCCGTCGAACCGTTGATGACGACGATCACTTCCGTATGCGGATGCACGCGAAAAGCTTCCCTTATTACCCTGCGCAGCGTCCTCCGTTCGTTCATGACCGGCACGATGACCGAAACCTTCGGCGCCTGCCACGGGTCTCCCGACAGATGAATCGGTTCTTGAGCGTCGAGATTCACTTGTTCGGCAGCCGCATGTCGGATCGGCCGTTTGCTTCCTTTACCCGCGAATTTCGGTTTGCGCATGCGGGAATTGCGTCTCCCGCCATGAATCGCCAATCCATTCACCCCCTCAGGTTCGGGCAAGGGTATACAAGACATAGTATGTGTGACAAGTTCGTGTGCCTCATCAATTGGCCTACTCGTGCATACTTATGGTATTTGCCCCCTTCATTCGGCGTTGCAATTTGTAAGGACCAATGGTTCGTTAACTGACCGCTCTTGCTTGACACCGACAAAAAAATCCCCTCACTCAACAGTGTTGAATTCATGGTGTCATGAACTCATTTTTCACTGTCTATCGTAAGGGGATAGCAACCCGCCTTTATTTCATCGCGATAAAGTTAGGGAGATTTTTTTCAAGAACCTTCATTCTTTCCGAATAATATTGTTCGGCATGAGTTTCCGAAAGTATATTGTTCGACACTAACAAGTCATAAAACGATTTCAGCATCTGGGCTGATATAGCGGAGGTAATCATCATTCTTTGACCGTCGATCAGAACGGAAGATATTTTTTCAGGCTGTACAAGTTCAATCTGTACACCGTTCCTGTCGATGATGAAATACATTTCCTTTACGTTTTCAAACACTAAATGTTTTACTACTGCCCCGTTGGCCAAGCGAGTCTGAACCTCTTCCATTGAATAGCCCGGAATCGGATCATTGATCAGCAGCCATTTTGCAAATTCTTTTGCATCGACTTCATCTGTATCATATTTTTTCCAAACCGCGCCGTTATCTTTGCTTATCTGTACAGTGTTATCCATCATGACCCGTAAAGATATTTCATTGTCCATATAAACTGCACGATACTTGGAAGCCATTAGGCTGTCTATCAACTTCGGTACATCATATTTCTTGTTGAATGTTAAATCGTGCGGCATTAAATCTGTATTGGTGGCGCCTTGAGATAGTGCGGGCACTATTTCGGTAGTGATGGTCCCTTGATATAATGCGGGCAGTGCTTCGGCTGAAGGTTCGGCTATCTCGGCTATGGGATTGTCGACATCCGTTTTGTCCCATGCAGAAGTCGCGAAGACGAGAACGACGACGGCTACAAGCCCAATAGCGAGCAGCATCGTGGCGATCGTGATTTTCTTGGTTTTCATGATCGATATAATCCTTTCTTCGGTCGAGCTTTTGGAAAAGCTGCTAATCATCGGCGACAAACCGATTTTCTTTTCTTCCAAACGTACAAGTGCCCTGGCATAAGCAGGTTTCGTGTTTTCACCAAATTTTCGTATGACCGTTTCATCACAGAATAGCTCAATATCTCGGTTGGCAAGGATATACATGGCCCATACAAAAGGGTTAAACCAATGGACGCATACGCTAGCGGCAAGAATCCATTTTTTGAGTGTGTCGAATCGCTTGATGTGCGTAAATTCGTGGGTCAGGACAAGCTCAAGTTGTTTCTCATCGTCATAATCTAAATTTTTCGGCAAGAGTACAACAGGCCGAAAAATACCGTATGTAAGCGGAGTTGAGATACGATCCAGTTGCCTGATTTGAACATCTCGCCATAACAAATTTGAATGCTGCCATTTTCTTATAAAATCGTTTCTAATAGGCACAGCCATTTTGTAGATTTTGCGATATCTTAAATGCGGAATGATAAACAATAAAGCACATAACAAAAAACCAACTAACCACACCCATACAATGGGCGATATGTAAGCGTCAAACCCTACCCACCTTCGTTCTTTGCAGCAACCATGAGATAATCCTCCTCAGAATCAATTCGGGGGAGGATATTTTATGGCCAGAGAAGATGTACAGAAGAAATGGGAAGAACGAATT
>Ga0065721_10049000_pt1 | contig 52763 bp, 33 predicted proteins | sample Mesricmetagenome_FD_59108 | JGI IMG/M metagenome (GOLD analysis project Ga0065721, IMG submission 59108) | Mesophilic microbial community from rice straw/compost enrichment Sample: eDNA_1 v2 (version 2) | ecosystem: Engineered > Solid waste > Grass > Composting > Bioreactor | place: USA: Davis... | reverse complement strand
CGCCTGCTGGCGGGCTATGCGCACAAGCTGGACCAGCCGTTGCGGATCGAGATCGGGCAGGGGCTGGTGGGTCAGTGCGCGCAGGAGAAGCAGCGGATCCTGCTGACGGAAGTGCCGCGTGATTACACGGTGATTCAATCGAGCCTGGGGGAGGCGATCCCGGCGAACATAGTGGTGCTGCCGGTGCTGTTCGAGGGCGAGACAAAGGCGGTGATTGAGCTGGCGTCGCTGCGCCCCTTCACGCAGACGCACCTGACGTTCCTAGAGCAGCTCACGCAGTCGATCGGCGTGGTGCTGAACACAATCGAGGCGACGATGCGGACGGAGAACCTGCTGGAGCAGAGCCAGCAGCTCACCATCGAGCTTCAGACGCGCCAGGCGGAGCTTCAGCAGACGAACCAGGAGCTGGCGAGCAAGGCCAAGCAGCTCGCCGAGCAGAACGTGGAGGTCGAGCGGAAGAACAAGGAAGTGGAGCAGGCGCGCCGGGCGCTGGAGGAGAAAGCCGCGGAACTGGCGCTGACCTCCAAGTACAAGTCCGAGTTCCTGGCGAACATGTCGCACGAGCTGCGGACACCGCTGAACTCGATCCTGATCCTGGGGCAGCAGCTCGCGGAGAACGCCGCGGGCAACCTCAACCCGAAGCAGGTGGAGTTCGCGAAGAACATCCACTCCGCGGGGACGGACCTGCTGACGCTGATCAACGACATCCTGGACCTGTCGAAGATCGAGTCCGGGACGGTCACGGTGGAGGCGGAGGAGCTGCCCTTCCCGGTGCTGAAGGACAACGTGCAGCGCACGTTCCACCACATCGCCGAGCAGAAGGGGCTGGACTTCCGGCTGGAGTTCGACCCGGCCCTGCCCCGCCACTTCACGACCGACCCCAAGCGCCTGCAGCAAATTCTGAAGAACCTGCTGTCCAACGCCTTCAAGTTCACGGCGCAGGGCGAAGTTGTGATGTCGGTGAAGCCCGTAAGCGAGGGCTGGTCGCCGGACCATCCCGTGCTGGGCTTCGCGCAGGGGGTGGTGGCGTTCGCGGTGTCGGACACGGGGATCGGGATCGCGCCGGAGAAGCAGAAGCTGATCTTCGAGGCGTTCCAGCAGGCGGACGCGGGCACGAGCCGCAAGTACGGGGGAACGGGGCTGGGGCTGGCGATCAGCCGCGAGCTGGCGTCACTGCTGGGCGGCGAGATCAAGCTGACGAGCCGGCCGGGGCAGGGGAGCACCTTCACGCTGTACCTGCCGGCGAGCTACTCGGGTCCGGTCAGACCCGCCGCGGCGGCGGAGGACATCGCCGGAGGGCTGTTCAAGTCCCCGGACCAGCCGATGCCGACGATCACGATGGCGGAAGAGCCGATCCCCGACGACCGGGATTCCATCCAGGACGGGGACAACGTGCTGCTCATCGTGGACGACGACCCCCACTACGCGCGGGTGCTGATGGGACTGGCGCGGGACAAGGGATTCAAGGCGCTCGTGGCGACCCGCGGCCAGACGGCGCTCTCGCTGGCGCGCAACTACCGCCCCACCGCCATCACGCTGGACGTGTTCCTGCCCGACATGCTGGGGTGGACGGTGCTGAACAACCTGAAGCTCGACCCGGCGACGCGCCACATCCCCGTGCAGATGCTCTCGGTGGAGGAAGAGCGGCGGCACGGGCTCTCGCACGGCGCGCTGTCGTACCTGGTGAAGCCCGCGACGACCGAGGACCTGGAGCGCGCCTTCGACCGGCTCAAGACCTACGTCGAGCCGCACACCAAGCGTCTGCTGGTGGTAGAGGACAACGACGTGGAGCGGCAGAGCATCGTGGAGCTGCTGGCCCACGACGACATCGAGATCACCGCGGTGGCGACGGGAAAGGAAGCCCTCGACGCGCTGCTGGACGGGTTGTTCGACTGCTGCGTGGTGGACCTGCGCCTGCCGGACATGAGCGGGTTCGAGCTGCTGGAGCGCGTGCAGGCCGAGCCCGCGCTGCGCGACGTTCCGGTGGTCGTGTTCACGGGGAAGGAGCTGACCGGGGAGGAAGAAGCCCGACTGCGAACGGTGGCCAAGAGCATCGTCCTGAAGGACGTGCAAAGCCCCGAGCGGCTGTTCGACGAGACGGCGCTGTTCCTTCACCGCGTGGTGTCGGACCTGCCCGAAAGCAAGCGCGCGATGCTGGAGCGGCTGCACGGCTCCAGCGAGGTGCTGCGCGGACGCAAGGTGCTGGTGGTGGACGACGACGCCCGCAACATCTTCGCTCTTACAACCGTGCTTGAGAACTACGACATGGAGGTGCTCAGCGCCACCAACGGCCGGCAGGCCGTAGAGCTGATCCGAAAGACGCCGGACCTCAGCGTGGTACTCATGGACATCATGATGCCGGACATGGACGGCTATGAGACGATGCGTGAAATCCGTCGCATGCCCGAGTTCCGCACACTGCCCATTCTCGCCCTCACGGCCAAGGCCATGAAGGGCGACCGGGAGAAGTGCCTGCAGGCAGGGGCCAGCGACTACATCGCCAAGCCGGTGAACACCGACCAACTCCTTTCGCTTCTTCGAGTCTGGCTGTACCGTTAAGTAAGTTTGTTCAATGCCCCAGCCGGTGTCCATCCTCCTGGTCGATGACCAGCCACGCAACCTCGACGTGCTCGAGTCGATCCTTGCTTCGCCCGATTACGAGCTGGTCCGGGCACAGTCCGCGGAGCAGGCGCTGCTCGAGCTGCTGAACCGCGACTTCGCCGCGATCGTGCTGGACATCAAGATGCCCGGCATCAGCGGCCTCGAGCTCGCGCAGATCATCAAGAAGCGCCGCCGCACCGAGAACATCCCCATCCTCTTCCTCACCGCCCATCTGCTGGAGGAGCAGGACGTGCTCCGCGGCTACGGCGCGGGGGCCGTGGACTACCTCAGCAAGTCGATCAACCCGGAGATCATGCGCTCGAAGATCGCGGTGTTCATCGACCTGTACCGGAAGAACCAGGCGCTGACGGAGGTCAACCGCGCGCTCCAGGAGGAGATCGACAAGCGTGAGAAGGCGCAGGAAGAGCTGCGCCTCGCGAACGAGGCTCTCGAAGCGCGCGTGTACGAACGGACCGAGGACCTCACCATCGCCAATCACGCGCTGCGCGACAGCGAGCAGCGCGTACGACTGCTGCTGGAATCCGTCGGCGAGGGCATCTTCGGAATCGACAACCAAGGCATCGCGACCTTCGTCAACCCCGTCGCGGCGTCCCTGCTGGGCTATGCGCCCGAGGAACTGGTCGGCGCGCCGCTCGGCGGCCTGCTGCCGCAGAGCGGAGAGTCCGGGGAGGTAGAGGCGCCGGGGGAGGAAGCCCGCTCCCCCCACCACTTCCGCCGCAAGGACGGCACGACGTTCCCCGTCGAGTTTGTGCGCACGCCGGTGCGCGACGAGCACGGCACCGTGACGGGCGAAGTCGTGGTGTTCCGCGATCTGACGGCCCGCGCCCGTGCCGCGCGGCGCGTCGCGGCGGAGCACGCTGTGACCAAGATCCTGTCCAAGGCGGAAAGCCTCGAGCAGGCCTCGGATGAGCTGCTCGCCGCGATGTGCGAAACGCTGGGCGTGTCGGTGTGCAAGCTGTGGACGATCAATGAGGAATCCGGGGTGCTGCGCTGCGCGGGCGTGTACGTGTCGGAGGGCGAATCCGACACCCTGGCAGGGTTCGCAGAGCGGGCGCTGGGGCGCACGCTGCTGATGGGGCGCGGGCTGGCCGGGCGCGTGTGGGCGACGAGCCGCCCGCTGCGGCTGGCGCACCTCGCCGCCGAGGAAGGGCTGGACTGGATGGACGTGGCCGTGCAGGCCGGGCTGCACAGCGCGCTGGCCTTTCCGGTGATGGACGGCGACCGGTGCGAGGCGGTCATCACGCTCTACGAGCGCGGCTCGGTGCCGCCCGACGAAACGCTCGAGGCGATGATGGCGGCGATCGGTCGCGAGATCGGCGCGTTCGTGCGGCGCTCCCGCGCCGAGGCCGAGCTGCGCGCCCACCGCGAACGGCTCGAAGAGCTGGTGCAGCAGCGAACGGGTGCGCTTGAACGCTCCCACGAGCGCCTGCGCCAGGCAGAACGGCTGGCGACGGTGGGCACGCTCGCCGCGGGGCTGGGCCATGATATGAGCAACCTGCTGCTGCCCATCCGCGCACGCCTGCACAGCCTGGTGGAGGGCGGGCTGCCGCCCAACGCTGCGGGCGACGTAGCCGCGATCGGAGAGGCCGTAAGCTACTTGCAGCGGCTTGCCTCGGGGCTGCGGCTGCTGGCGCTGGACCCGGACCGCTCCGCCGAGCGCGACTCGGTCACGAACCTGCGCGGCTGGTGGCGCGATGTAGAAGGCGTGTTCCGCTCGGCCCTGCCCCGCGGCGTGCGGCTGGAGGGCCACTTCGCGGAAGGTTTGCCGGTGGTGGCGATCGCGGCGTCGCGACTGACGCAGGCGGTGTTCAACCTCGTTCAAAACGCGGGCGAGGCGCTCGCGACGGCCCAGAACCGCGGGCACGACAAGGGCTGCATCCGCATCTCCGCGCGCCCCGCTCCGGACGAAAAGGGAACCCGAGGCTTCGTCGAACTGAAGGTGGAGGACGACGGCCCTGGTATGCCGCCCGAGGTCGCGGCCCGGTGCTTCGAGCCCTACTTCAGCACCAAGACGCGCGCGGTCTCGACGGGCATGGGGCTGGCGCTGGTCCGTGCGTGGGTTGAGGGCGCGGGCGGGTCGGTGAAAGTGCAGACCGCGCCGGGCAAAGGGGCGCACTTCATCATGCTGCTGCGCCCGCGGGAGGCGGAGGCGTCCCCCCCCGCTTCGCGCGCGCAGGGCGACTCGCCCCACGCCGCGGTGAGCCTCGAAGATTCACGCACCGTCAGCTACGTGTGCCTGCTGCTGCAGACCGCGCGTGCGACGTGCGAGCGGTTCGACGCTGACGAGGGCGTGCCCGACAGCCAGCTGTGGGTGGTGGGCGGCGCGGCGGCGGTGCCGGAACGGCTCGCCGCGTACCTGGCCCAGGACGGCTTCAGGCGCGCGGTGGTGCTTGAGGATCGCGCTCCTCCCGGCCGTCAGCCCGGCATCTCCGACCCGCGCGTGTGCTATGTGGGCAAGAAGGCGGGGACGAGCGTCCTGCGCCGGGCGCTCGCCGAAGCCCTCTCCCTCAACGCCGATTCAACGACAGCGGAGGCAGTGACATGACCACCAAGCACCCCGATGCCGCGCCAGAGCCCATCTCGGTCCTGCTGGTGGACGACAACGCGATCCTGGCCGAGGCGTTGTCCCGCGTCCTCGGGCGAGATCCGCGCTTCCGCTGGGTGGGATGGCTGGAGTCGGCCGAATCGGTGATCGAGCAGGTGCGGACGCACGCGCCGAGCGTGGTGCTGATGGACGTGGACATGCCCGGCGTGGAGACCTTCGGGCTGGTGCGCGCGATTTCCGCCGTGTGCCCGAAGTCGAAGGTGGTGATGTTCAGCGGGCACATCCGCGAGGAGTACGCGGACGCGGCGGTGGACGCCGGGGCGTTCGGCTACCTGCACAAGGACGACGAAATCGGCGTGCTGCTGGACAACCTCATCCGCGTCCACGCGGGCGAAGTGGTGCTCAGCCCGCTGGTGCGGCGGATGCTCTGGCGGGCTTAGGCGGCCGCGCTCTCGGCCCCGGCCAACTCCTTCTCGTCCACGCGCTCGATGCACGCACCCAGTGAGCGGAGGCGGTCCTCCATGCGCTCATAGCCGCGGTCAAGGTGATAGACGCGGTTGACGATCGTGGTGCCCTCCGCGGCCATGCCCGCGAGCACGAGGCCGGCGCTGGCGCGCAGGTCGCTCGCCATCACGGGAGCGCCCACGAGCTTGCGCACACCAGAGATCACGATCGTGGACCCCTGGCGGATGATCTTGGCCCCCATGCGCAGCAGCTCCGCGACGTGCAGGAAGCGGTCGGGGAAGATGCGCTCGGTGATGACCGAGTTGCCGTCGGCGAGCGTGAGCAGCGCCGCGAGCTGGGCCTGCAGATCCGTCGGGAAGCCCGGGTGCGGCTGGGTGGTGACCTCCACCGGGCGCAGGACACGGTCGCAGGTGACGCGGACCGTGCGCCGCATCGGGTCGTTGTCAGAGGTGCGGGTGGGGTCGGAGCTGCCGCTGGTGATGGTGAGGGCAGGGGTGCGGATCTGACCGCCGTTCAGGACCGCGGGAGTCGTCGGCAGGCTCGAAAGGGGCTGCACATGAACGCCCGCCGAAGCAAGGGTGTACGTCACGCTCAGCAGGGCGTCCAGGGGGCAGTTGTCCAGAGTGAGGTCGCCGTTGGTGATGGCCGCGGCCATCATGAAAGTGCCGGCCTCGATGCGGTCAGGGATGATGGTGTAGTCCGCGCCGTGCAGTTCCTCTACGCCGTGGATGGTGATGCGGGGCGAGCCCGCCCCGGTGATGCGGGCCCCCATGGCGTTGAGCAGGTTGGCCAGATCAACGATCTCGGGTTCACACGCGGCGGACTCGATGATGGTCGTGCCGCGGGCGAGGGTGGCGGCGGACATCACGTTGGCGGTCCCCAGGACCGTGGACCCGAAGGTGCCGCCGAGGAAGACGGTGGCCCCCGTGAGCCCCCCCTGGGGGGCCTTGGCGATGATGTCGCCGGCGTTGATGGTGATCTGAGCGCCGAGGGCCTGAAGACCTCGGAGGTGCAGGTCCACGGGCCGGTCGCCGATGGCGCAGCCGCCGGGCATGGAGACGCGGGCGTAGCCGCGCTTGGCGAGCATGGGGCCGAGGGTGCAGATGCTGGCCCGCATCGTGCGCACGATGTCGTAGCGGGCGTGGGAGAGGGACTCGTCGGTGGTCGTGAGGGTGACGGCCCCGTTGAGGATGCCCTCGCCGCTGGAGCAGCCCAGCTCCCCCAGGAGCCGGAGCATGTTGCGGACGTCCGCAAGGTTGGGGACGTCCCGGAGGGTGACGGGCTTATCCGTCAGCAAAGCCGCGGCAAGCATGGGGAGCGCGGCGTTCTTGGAGCCATTGATCCGAACCCGGCCGAACAGCCTCCGGCCACCCTCGATGACGAACGTATCCATGGAGTCCCTTCACGCCGACAACGCCGGGCCTGATCTCCCACGGCGCGCACCGGCGCGGCGCGGGCCCCCAGCGGGTCGGACAATACATCGGACGGTTGGCCTTTCCGGCTGGAAGACAGCAACCGCGCGCTCATGCACAATTCCGGGGACCTCCCCGGAGTAACCCCACGATCCGGGATCCGTCCCCCGGCGGCACGCACAGCCCCGGCCCGCGGGGCTCTCTCAGCGGCTCTCTATATGGATTGGCGGGCGCCTCGCCGGCCCCTCCCACCCCTGCCACGTCCGATCACCACGACGCTCAGGCGCGGGCGTCCAGCCTTCAGGCGGGTTGTTTTGGCCCGCGGCGGGGCGCGGCCCTCACAGACCGAACAGGTTCACACGAGCTTTGCGCATATTCCCAGGCGGGGTGGGCATCGCGGCGGAGATTTTGGAGAGTTCGGTTGTCAAGCGTGTGCGACCGAGGAGGAACACCATGAGTTTTGCCAGCCGCGTGAAAAACCCCGCCCTGTTGATGAGTGCCGCTATTGCGATGACGATGCCGCTGGCCATCGGCGTCGGACCAAGCGACCCGTATTCGCACCTGCCCTCGAGCATCACGCTGACGGGCGTGATCCGCGACTTCCGCGAGCGGAGCGTGAGCGGCGGGCACCCGGACTTTGAGCGGCAGCCGGACGACGGCTTCGGGCACTACATGCAGGAGTGCCAGGACACGCTCGACGCGGACGGCAAGCCGGTGTTCCGCTCGACGGGGCTGAAGGTGGCGACCCAGTGGCGCGACGCCCAGGGCCGCAACCGCATCTCCCCCAAGAGCTACATCAACTCGATGCCGGGGGACGTGAACGGCTCCTTCTCGACGGGGAAGGACGGCTCGACGACCAACGCGGCGAACTTCTCCAAGTGGTTCCGGGACATCCCCGGCGTGAACATGTCCAAGCCGCAGAAGATCACGCTGGTGCGGCAGCCGGGCACCAACACCTACACCTTCAACGACCGCACGGACCCCCTGTACAAGAACAAGGGCGGGTTCTTCCCCATCGACGGCGACATGATGGGCAACTCCGCCAACAGCTCGCACAACTACCACTTCACCTTCGAGCTGCAGACGACGTTCAAGTACGAGAAGGGCACCAACCAGGTCTTCAGCTTCACGGGTGACGACGACGTGTTCGTCTTCATCGACAACAAGCTGGTCATCGACCTGGGCGGCGTGCACGAGGCGATGAACCAGTCGATCAACCTCGACCGCCTCAACTGGCTGGTGGACGGCCAGACGTACACCCTCAAGTTCTTCTTCGCGGAGCGGCACCGGACCGAGTCCAACTGCCGCATCGACACGAACATCGTGCTCCGCACCATCGAGCCCCCCTCGGTGACGGCAGTCTTCGACTAAGGACTCGCCACACCTCCACCTCCAGGGGCCCCGGCACACGCCGGGGCCCTGTTCGCTTTGTGCGGCCTGGCGCAGCGCAAAAAACTTCACGCCGGTGGCACGCGAAGAAAACGAATTGGACAGTTTGAGTACCTGACGGGCAGGGCAACAACGATGCGGCCCGGAGGATGGAGACATAGCGGGCTTCTCAAACCCGCCATTGCCCCTCGGCCTGCAGGGCTCCGCGAGGAGCGGCAGGGACCGCCAAGGACCCGGCGGTGGGCGCGACGCCGAGGGGAACGAGTTCCACGCCCGGGTTGGCCACGTGGCCGCCCGGGCGTTGCTCATTTAGCGGTGCAGGTTGCTGCGGAAGCGGTACCTGTGGCTCTCGTGGGTGCGGGCGCCGAAGTACAGGTGCGCGTTGGCCCGCTCGGGCACGTACAGCCGCCGTGCACGATCCAGCGAGGGCATGGGCGCTTGCGGCCACGCCAGCGCCTCGAACACCGAGCGGTCCGCGCGGGAGGCAAGCGCCTCATCACGCCGCGCCTGCTCATCCCCCGCGACCATCTCGGCACCCAGCACCTGCACGCCGTGGAACACCACCTCCGACCCGGCCCCCTGCGTCCCGACGATGTACCCACCGTCACGACGCGGCACGGAGACAGAATGGCCGCACCCGACGGCGGGCAGCAGCACCGCGCCGATCCCGGCGATCACAACTCCGCGTCTTACGATGACTCTGAACATGGGCCAGGCTCACGGCAGTACGCCCAACGCACTATGAGTCTGCCCCCGGTTCCGCGCAGGAACAACCCAATCCGGCCAGGATCATTCCCATCGCGGCAAACTCCACGCCCGAGAACCGTCACCGCAGCTTCTCGTCCAGGTGCTCGTGCAGGGCCTTCAGCTCCTCGGCGCGGGACTTGGGCATCACCAGCGTCGCGTCGGGCGTGTGGACCACGATCATGTCCTCGCACCCGAGCACAGCAACGGTGTGGCCGGCGGACGTGACGACCAGGTTGTTGCGGCCGTTGACGACCACCGCGCTGCCCTCGCCCGTGGAGCGGTTGCCCGCTTTGTCGGCGGGGACGGTCTGGGCGAAGCTGGGCCAGCTCCCCACGTCCAACCAGCGAAGGTCCATCTGCACCGTGCAGATGCTGAAGCGGGCCTCCTGTCCCTTGGTGTGCGCCTTCTGAAACTCCTGCGCCGCGGGCTCCATCACGGCGTAGTCCACGCTGATCTTCGGCAGCGTGGGATAGACCTCCGCGAGCACGGTCTTGGCCTTCCGCGTGCCCCACGCCGCCTGGATCTTCATCAGCCCCGCGTGGCTCTCGGGCTTGAACTTCTCGAGCGCTTCCAGGAAGGTCGAGGCCTTCCACACGAACATGCCGCTGTTCCAGCCGAAGTCCCCCGATTGCACGTAGACCTGAGCCCGGGCCAGGTCCGGCTTTTCGACGAAGCGGGCGACCTGGTAAGCGTGCTCGCGGCTGCCGTCGATCGCCGGAGACTTGCCGTGCTTCTTGTCGCGCACGGGCGTGCCGCGCTCGACGTAGCCGAAACCCGTAGCCGGGTACGTGGGCTTGATGGAGAAGGTGACGAACCGGCGCGGGTCGTTCTCCACCAGGCGGAAGCCAAGGTCCATCCGCTCCCGGAACACGTCATCGGGGTCGATCACGTGATCGGCTGTGAGCACAGCGAACACGGCGTCAGGGTCTTCCTTGGCGAGCACCGCGGCGGCGAAGCCCACGGCGTTCACGGTATCACGCGGCGCTGGCTCTCCCAGAATCTGCGCATCGGCGTAGCCGGTGAGCTGCTCGCGGATGGCCGCGCGGTACGCCTCCGCGGTGCAGATGTAGCGATGGGCGGGGTCGATCAGGCCGTTCAGGCGGGCATCGGCCAGTTCCAGGAGAGAATGAGGGCGCGGGTCTCCCTCGCGCCGGATGAACTGGATGAGCTGCTTGGGGCTGTTCTTGCGGCTCATGGGCCACAGCCGCGTCCCCGCTCCCCCTGCCATGATCATCGCGTAACGCATGCGGGCAGCAGCATAACTAGAGGGCACGGCCGCTGAAGACGGCCTCGATGACACCGGAAGCGGAGGTCAGCTCGCGGCCTTCGCGCCGGGCCTTCGCCGTGGCCCGGGAGACCATCTGCTCCGCCTCCGCCCGCGTTTCGCCCAGGGCCATGAGGGCGGCCACGGCTTCCTCGATGACGGGATCCGCCTGTCCGGGGATGGGCTTGCCCTCCGCCGCGGCGTTGAGGTCCTGAAGCTCGGCGCTGGTGAGGAAGGCGTCCACCTTGCCGTGGAGCTCGGCGATGATTGTCTCGGCCAGACGCTTGCCGACCTCGGGGAGCTGGGTAAGGGCCTTGGCGTCGCGGGCGACGATGGCGCGGGCGATCGCCGCGGGATCCAAAGCCATCGCCCTCAAGGCTTTGCGGGTTCCGATGCCCTTGACGGTTGTGAACAGCTCGAAGAACTCGCGCTCGGAGGGGGTCTGGAAGCCGATCAGGCGCGGGATAAAGCTCGTGCCCTGGTTGACGCCCTCGAGGTACTGGATGGTCGTAAGCACAACGTTTTGGCCCACTTGCGCACTCATCCGAGCCGCGAGAAAGGCGGGCGCGAGCACCTCGTAGGCAAAGGGCGAGCCCGCGGGGGCGATGCGAAGGGCCAGCCCCTCCACCCCCTCCAAGAGCCCTGTGATCCGGCAGATCATGGGCCGGAACATACCAGATGGATGGTCCCGCGGGCGAATGCTCGGCCCAAGGCAGGGGAGTTGCCGATAAGCCGAATGAAGGAGGCTCCGTTGGACCTGACGCTGACCCCTGCGCCCAGTGCGTTTACCAGCCAGCCTTTGTGGCGGCGGCCCATCCTGATCGGCACCGCCACGACCCTGCCCCAGTTGTGGGAGCAGGTCGTCGCGCACGGGCTCTCGCCCGTCGGCTACCTCTTCGTCGATCACCCGGACTTTTCCGAGGAGTCCCCCCACAGCCTGGGCTCGCTGGATTCCCTGCCCACGCTCCACGCGATCGACCCCTTCACCGCGGCGATCGTGAGCCTGCCCGCGGAGGACGGCCCGACGATCCTGAAGGTGCGGTCGGTGCTGCGCGCATGCGGCATCGTGGAGCGCTTCGTCCCGACGCTGGCGGATGTCCTGAGCGGATCGACCCCGGCGCGGGCGCTGCCGGGCGAGATCGACCTCGTGGAGCTGATCGGCCGCACGCCCTACGGCATCGACCGGCGCGCGGTGGAGCGCGTGCTGGCGGGCAAGCGGGTGCTGGTGACCGGCGCGGGCGGATCGATCGGCAGTGAGCTCTGCCGCATCGCCTGCACCTTCCAGCCCGAGATGCTCATCATGATGGAGCGTTCGGAGAACGCGCTCTTCGAGATCGACCGGCAGATTGCGCGGCGGTTCCCCGGCGTGCAGCGCCGTGCCCTGCTGCACGACGTGGTGGACGCGGCGCAGACGCAGCGACACCTCGCGGCTCTGCGCCCGCACGCGATCTTCCACGCCGCGGCACACAAGCACGTGCCGCTGATGGAGGAGCACCCCTGGCACGCGGTGCGCAACAACCTGATGGGCACGAAGGCCATCGCGGACGCGGCGCTGGCGTGCGGCGCGGAGCGCTTCGTCATGATCTCCACCGACAAGGCCGTGAACCCCACCAGCGTGATGGGTGCGACCAAGCGCATGGCGGAGATGTACGTGCAGTCGCTCGCCGGGCGCGGCGAGACTTCCTTCAGCATGGTGCGCTTCGGCAATGTGCTGGGGTCGGCGTGCAGCGTGCTCCCCATCTGGGCGCACCAGCTCTCCGAGGGCGGGCCGATCACCGTCACCGATCCGCGCATGACGCGCTACTTCATGACCATCAACGAGGCGGCGTCGCTGGTCATCCAGGCCGCGGCGATCGGCCCGCGGGGCGGCGATGATCCGTCCATCTTCGTGCTGGACATGGGCGCGCCGCTGAAGATCGCGGACCTGGCGCAGCGATTCATCCGGCTGCACGGCTTTGAGTGCCACCTGCCCGGTGAGCCGGGAGGCGGCCAAAGCAAGATCGCCATCGTCTACACCGGCGCGCGGCCGGGTGAGAAGCTCCACGAGGAGCTGGCCTACGCCGCGGAATCCCTGCTTCCCACCCCCTTCCCGGGCATCATGGCCCTCGCCGGCTCCGCGGCGTGCGGTGCGGACGTGGCGGGCATGGTGGCGGAGTTCTCGGACTTGAGCGACGACGCTGACCGCGAGGCTGTGCTGCGGGCGATCCGGCGGCATGTGCCGGAGATGGCCCCGGCCGCGGATTCCCGGACGCTGGCGGCGTAGTCGGAACGCTCGCCGAGCCGGATGAGGCTGCGGAAGCGCGCAAGGCCGCGGGATCGCCGATCCATATACTTCCGATGCCCATGAGCGAGCGTGAACGCCTCCTGAACGAGACCATCGCCGCCCGGAACAAGGCGGCGGCTCTGCTGCGGGCCTTGCAGGAGGCCAAGGAGCAGGCCGAGTCTCTGGCTCCATCGCCCAAGGGCGACCTCTACAAGCGGGTGACCGGCTCGAGCAGCCTCGAAAACGCCATCGCCGAGGCGAGGCGGACGGTCGAGGCGTACGAGCGGCTGATCAGCGACCTGGAAAAGCCCGCCGCCCCGGAGGTTGTCGTCCGCCCTCCTGAACGAGCCCTCCGCCCATGAGCGCTTCACTTCCCCACGCCGAGCTTCTCGAACTCAAACCCATCACCAGCGCCCCGGCGGTCGCCGTGCAGATGAAGCGGCTGAACCCGCGCGCGGCGCTGCCGGAGTACAAGACCCCCGGCGCCGCGGGCATGGACCTTTCCGCGTGCCTGCCGGAAGGGACCGAGGCCCTGGTCATCGAGCCGGGGCAGATCGTGAAGGTGCCCCTGGGCTTCGCGATGGCGCTGCCGGTGGGGTACGAAGCGCAGATCCGCGCCCGCTCGGGGCTCTCGTCCACCCACGGCATCACTCCCGTCAACTCGCCGGGAACGATCGACAGCGACTATCGCGGCGAAGTCATCGTTCCTCTGATCAACCTCGGGCGCGAGCCCTTCACCGTGACGCACGGGATGAGAATCGCGCAGATGGTGATCGCGCCTGTGGTGCAGGCGCGGATCACCGAGGTCGAAGCGCTGGACGAAACCGCCCGGGGCACGGGCGGCTTCGGCTCAACGGGCAGGCATTAACGCACCGCTAGCACGCTCCCCCCGCCAGCACGCGGAAGAAGGCTTCGATGTCCGCATCGGTGCCTGTGTCTCCATCCGCGTCGAAGTCGGCCCCGAGCGGGAAGCAGGCATCGCAGCAGTTGCCGGAGAGGCACGCGAAGAAGGCCTCGATGTCGGCGTCGGTGCCCACGTCACCATCACCGTCGAAGTCTGCGGTGCCGCACGCCGGGCCGATGGTGAGCGTCGCCGCGGGGCTGATGGAGCTGCCGCAGGGGTTCGCGGCGATGACGTCGTACACGCCGGCGTCGGATTCGAGCACGCCGCTGATGATGAGTGTGGACGAGTAGCAGCCCTGGAAGCGCTGATCGTCTTCGAGCAGGACGCCGTTGCGCCGCCAGCGCCAGGACGTGGGCGAGCCAGAAGCCGCGGCGGTGAAGACAGCCGTCTGACCGGGCGGAACCGTCTGCGGCTGGGGCGGCGCAGTGAAGGTCGGTCCCTTGGGAACCTGGAGCAGCCAGGTGTCGCTGACCACGCCGGTGGCGGTCTGGCCGCCGGCAAGGACGATGCGATCGATGCCCGCGTGATAGGCGAAGATGTGTTCAGTGCGTGGCACCGGACCGGGAGGGTCGTGCAGCGTCCAGCCTGTGGGATCAAGCCCCCACCACCCGCCGATGAGCCCGGTCGACGTTGCACCGCCGAAAAGCACTGTGCGCTGCGAAGCGTGCGTCAGGCCAGCGTGCGTGCGGGCGGGCGGCTGCGTTCCGCCGGAGCGCTGCTCCCATGTGTTTCCGTTCCACAGCCATAATCCGGTCGGCAGAGGCCCGCTCTCGGCCTGACCGCCGAAGAGCACGACGCCTCCCGATGCCGGGTCGTAGGTCATCGCGTGCTTGTGGCGCGCGGGGCCGGAGGTCGTGCGCTGCACCCACGCCGTGCCGTCATACTCGAACGTTTGCGAGCTCACGAACGAGGATGCTTGCCCGCCGTGCAGGACGATGCGCTGGCGGACGGGGTCGTAGGCCATCGCGGCGTTCTGGCGGGCGCTGGGAGCGCCCGGCGCCTGCGAGAAGGTCCAGGAGACGCCGTTGTATTCGAACGCGCCGCCCACAGGCCCCGTGGCGGTATTGCCGCCGACGAGCACCACGACGCCGCGGGCTTCGTCGTAGGCCATCGCGTGCCCGGCGCGGGCGCTGGGAATCTGCCCCGTGGGCGACATGACGTGCCACTGCGTGCCGTCGAACTCGAGCGTGGAGTTGGAAAGCGAGCCGTTGAGGAGCACACCGCCGAAGACGACGAGCCTGCCGCGGGCGCTGTCATACGCCGCCGCGGCGAGCCTTCGCGGGGCGGGCAAGTTGGCGGCTTGAACCCAGACGCCGTCGCACTGGGCGATGGCCGCGGGAGAAGTGAACGCGAGAGACAGCAGAAACGCGAAGGTAGATCGTGTGCGCACGGCCTTCCTCCGGTTGGATGAAGGCGATCAATCTACCAGAGCAAGTGCCGGGTTGGAAGGGCGGGGGTCGGAACCGTGGGCGCGTGCAGCCTCAAAAGCGACAAGGCCGGGCGAAGTGCCCGGCCTTGCTCATCAAATGGGCCCGATTGGAGTCGAACCAACGACCTCACCCTTATCAGGGGTGCGCTCTAGCCAACTGAGCTACGAGCCCGCTCAGCACCTCCCGCGGAGGGAGGACCACAGTATAGGCCCCGCACCGGGTCGGTTCGTCAAGCCGGCAAGGTCGCCGAGGGCCAAAAAACAACCCCCGGGAGAAGGCCCGGGGGCTGGGGTAAGCGGCAGCGAAACGGGTCACTTCTTCTTGGACTTCTTCTCGCCCTTTGCCTCCGCGGCGGCGGCGGAGGCGGCGGCGGTCGCCACGCCCGCGGCCCAGGTGCCGCGTGCGGCCTTGGCGGCTTCCTCGGCAGCCTCCTGACGCTTAAGCGCGGCCTGAGCCTCGGTCTCGTGACCGGCGGCCCCGGCGGGCTCGGCGGACTCCTTCTCAAGCTCAAGCTCGCGGTCGGGCTTGACGTGGAGCTTGATGACGGAGTCGAGGTCGCTGTCGAGCTTGACGTGGATGTCGTAGGTGTCGATGCGCTTGATGGTCTGGGCGATGCGGACGTCGCGGGGCTTGACGGCGTGGCCCATCTCGTTGAGGGCCGCGGCGACGTCCTGCTGGGTGATCGCGCCGTAGAGGATGCCCATGTCGTTGCAGGAACGGATGAGCGTGACCTCGAGACCCTGGAGCTTCTGGCTGAGCTCCTCGCGGGCCTTGCGCTGAGCGGCGACCATCTTCTCCGCCTCGGCGCGCTTGCTCGCGAGCTGCTTGATCAGCTCCTCGCTGGGGGTGGTCGCGAGATTGCGCGGCAGCAGATAGTTGCGGGCGTAGCCGGTGCGTACGGTGACGACGTCCCCGACGATGCCGAGGGCTTCGACGTTCTCGGTGAGCAGCAGCTTGACGGTCTTGGGCATGGCTGTCCTTTCCCCTTGCAGGGGTTGAAGTTAGGAGCGGCGGGCGGGCAACAGGCCCACGGCCGCCCCAACGGTGGGCGGAGAGTGTAGGCAGCGCGGACGGTGCCGCGGAGCCGGAGAGGGCCGGGGGGGGCCGGACGACGTCGCGTGGCCGCCGGTAAGCGGTCAGAAGGGGATGTCGTCCTCGCCCATGGGCTCGGGGACGGGGCGAGCGGGAGCCGCGGCGGGCTGACGCTGCGGGGCGGGGGCCTGGCGCGGGGCCCAGCCACCGGAGCGGTCGCCGCCTTCGCCCCCACCGCCGCCCTTGCTGTCCACAAAGTAGAAGTTCTCGATGACGACCTTGAGCTTGGAGCGGTTCTGGCCGCTCTCCTTGTCCTGCCAGGTGTCGAGCTTGAGGCGGCCCTCGATCATGATGGGCCGGCCCTTGGCGAAGTACTGGTGGATCATCTCCGCCGTCTTGCCCCACGCCTCGCAATCGACGAAGGTCACGTCCTCGCGCTGCTCACCCTCGGGGGTCCGCCAGCGGCGGTTCATCGCCATGCCCACCGTGGCCACAGCCTGGTTGCCGGGCGTGTGCCGCAGCTCGATGTCGCGGGTGATGTTGCCCATGAGCAAGACTTTGTTGAGCGAAGAGGCCATGGCGTTGTCCTTGGGTGAATGGTGAAAGTGTAGGAAAGCCTAGCGAACACCGCCCGAACTGTCGAGGGAGCGTGCACGCCCCTGCGCGTCCAGCACAAGCCCTTCCAAGACAGTCCTTTGCGGAATCAGCAGGCTCCGCCCGCGAGCACCCGGAAGAAGCTTTCGATGTCGGCATCGGTGCCTACGTCCCCGTCGCCGTCGAAGTCCGCCCCGCCGGGGTAGCAGGTGGGGCAGCAGATACCGGCCAGGCACGCGAAGAAGGCCTCGATATCGGCGTCGGTGCCCACGTCACCGTCGCCGTCGAAGTCGGCGCTGCCGCAGGGCGGGAGCGGGGTGATGGCGAGCCGGAAGAGTGGCTGCTGCCCGCCCGCGCCGCCCCCGTTGCCGCCGGGGCCGGTGTAGCTGATGGTGCCGCTGCCGTCCACGGTGAAGGAGTAGGTGCCCGGCTGCAGAATGCCGGAGGCGTGGAACTCGACGACCTGGTTGTCGGTGTTGTCGTCCGCGAGCAGCACGGTGCTCCCAGTCCGGAACTCAAAGGACGTGACGATGGGCAGGCTGCCGCCGAAGAAGGTGTCGAGCGTGTACGAGCAGGGCTCGGTGACCTCGAAGAGGTAGGAGAACTTGTTCACGAGGGTGGCGGTGCCGGAGGTGTTGACATCTCCCCCACCGCTGATGCTCATGCTCCACAGGTCGAGCTGGAAAGTGCCAACGCCGTCGAAGCCGCCCTGCTGCATGGCGTTGGCGGTCATATTGCCGGAGAGCTGAAGCTGGTCGGCCCAGTAGTAGTAGTAATCGCTCGGCGGCGCGATCACGTAGGGACCGTCGGTGAACGTCGAGCCGTCCTGATAGGTCGAGATGGAGACGCCCTCGAGTTTGCGTTCCTGGGCGAGAACAGTGACCTGGGCGCCGGCGCTGCCGGCCAGGAAGCAGAGCACGGACGCGGAAAGAACCACTCGCTGCATCATGGGATACACACCTTTCTGCTCGGCGCAGCCGCCACGGCAGCGCAAGGTATCAAGCTACCGCCGCCCACCCCTCGTGTCACGGGTTTCTTCGGTCCTCCGCAACATAAAACGGCCCCTCCGGGAAGGAGGGGCCGTTCGGGAGCGGTTTTGGAACGGGACGGGATCAGGCCTCTTCGCCGCCGCCCTGCTGCTCGGACCCTTCGCCCTCGGGAGCGGCCTCGGCGCCCACGGCGGCCGGGGCCGGGGCGGGCGTGGCGGGACGCTCGGCACGCAGACGCGCCTCGGCCTCCAGCTCCTTGCGGCCGTCGGCGGCGGTCATCTCCTCCATCGTGAGATGATCGGCGCGAAGGATGAGGGTGCGGAGGATCTTCTCCGAGAGGTTGCAGTCGCGCTCGATGTGGGCGACGTCGGAGCCGGGGGCGCGGAAGTAGACGAGGATGTAGAGGCCGCGCTTCTGGCCGCGGATCTCGTAGGCGAGGCGGCGCTCATCCCACTTGCGCATGGCGATGACCTCGGCGTTGCCGCGGGCGAGGATCTCGTTGATGTGCTGGATGACGCCGGCGAGGTCGGCGGCGACGGACTGGCCGATGAGGAACATGGCCTCGTAGTTGTAATAACGCTTCTCGGACATGATTTTTCCTTGAGTATTGGTTCTTCTGAATGAGTGGTTGATCGGAACGGCGGGATGCGACGCGCGGCCCCGCTAGGTGGTGTCGGTGCCGCCCTCGGGCGCGGGACGCGCCCTGGGAGGCGGTTTCTCCCGTTGCGGGCCGGCGTTGGCGAAGTTCATCGCGTGGTCCAGCCCGCGTGAGACGAAGATCTCCGCGGCCTGCTCGGCCTTGGAGAGCGCTCCTTCCAGCAGAGGCTCCTCTTCCTGGGTGAAGCGGCCGAGCACGAAGTCGGCCTGGTCCATGAAGGGAGGCTTGCCGCCGGAAGGCTGGAGGCCGCAGCCGATCCGCAGCCGCGGATAGGCGTCCGTGCCCAGAAGCTGCTCGATGTTCGTGAGCCCGTTGTGCCCGCCGGCGCCCCCGCCGGGCTTGAGGCGCAGCGCGCCGGTGGGCAGGTAGAGGTCGTCAACGATCACGAGCAGATCGCGCGTCGGGTCGGCCTTGAAGAAGCGCACGGCCTCGGCGACCGACTGGCCGGAGCGGTTCATGTAGGTCGTCGGACGCATGACCAGGACCTTTTCGCCGCCGAGGGAGAACTCGGTGGTGGCCGCCTGGAAACGGGCCTTGACCGGCTCGCTCGGAGCGTGCTTCGCGCAGAGGCGCTCCGCCACCATGAACCCGGCGTTGTGACGGGTCTTGGCGTATTGCGATCCGGGATTGCCCAGTCCGACGATCAGCTTCATGACTCCGGCTTCGGTCTCCTGGCTTACTTCTTCTTGTCGCCGCCGGCGGGCTTGGCGTCCTTCTTGTCGCCGCCGGCCTTGGCCTTGTCGGCCTCATCGGTCTTCTTGGCGGTGAGGACCTCGGGCTCGCCCGGAGCCGCGCCGGCGGCGGCGGCCTCGCCCACGGCGACCGCGGCCTGCACCACGATCTGCGCAACGATCGCGTGACGGTCGGTGATGAGCTTCATGTCCGCGGAGGGAAGCTTGACGTCCCCGGCGGTGAGGCTGTGGCCGACGTCGAGGTCGGTGATGTTCACCTCGATGTAGTCGGGGAGCTCGACGACGCGGCACTCGATCTCAAGCTCGGAAGTCGGGTGCATGAGGATCGCGCCGGCCTGCTTGAGGCCCTTGGCGTCGCCGATGAGGTGGATCGGCACACGGGTGTGGACGCGCTCGTTCAGGTCCACGCGGGCGAAGTCGGCGTGGACGATGTTGGTGCCCAGGTAGTCGAACTGAAGGTCCTTGAGGAGGACGACCTGGTCCTTGAAGCTCTCCTGGCCGTCCTGCAGCTCCATGCGGAAGACCTTCTCGCCCGCGTTGATGTAGCGGACGGCCTCGCGGAAGTTGAGGTACACGGGGATGGGCTGCTCGCCGTGCCCGTAGACGATGGCGGGCAGGCCGCCCTGCTTGCGGATGCGCTGGCAGTAGCGGGAGCCGAGACGCTCGCGCTTCTTGGCGGTCAGAACTGGGGCCTTCTCGTGCATGACACTTTCCTTTCTAACCCTGTACAGGTCCTTGTTGACTTACCTCTTGGGACCGGCGGTGTCCTTGAACAACGCGCTGACTGATTGATTCGTGTGGATGCGGAGGATCGCCTGCCCGAGCAGGGAGCCCACGCACAGCTCCACGAGCTTGTCCTTGAGCGGAGCGGTGCGCTCCGCGAAGGGGATGGTGTTGCAGACGACGATCTTGCTGATGGGGCTGGCCAGCAGCCGCTCCACCGCGGGGCCGACGAGCACGGGGTGCGTCGCGGCGGCGATCACGTCCTTCGCGCCCTTGTCCATGACCAGACGCGCGGCCTCGCAGACGGTGCCCGCGGTGCTGATCATGTCGTCAAACATCAGCACCGTCTTGCCCTTCACGTCGCCGATCAGGTTGCCCGTTTCGACCTTGCTGCCGCTCAGGCGGCGCTTGTTGATGATCGCCAGGTCGCCGCCAAGCCGGTTGGCCATGCCCTCCGCGACCTTCACGTTGCCCACGTCGGGGCTGACGAGGCACAGCTCGCCGAGCTGCTCGCGGCAGGAGCGGAAGTACTTGATGAACTCCGGCGTCGCGGAGAGGTGGTCCACCGGAAGGTCGAAGAAGCCCTGAATCTGAGCCGCGTGGAGGTCGAGCGCCAGGACGCGGTGCGCGCCCGCGGCGGTGATGAGGTTGGCGACGAGCTTGGCGGTGATGGGAACGCGGCCTTCGTCCTTGCGGTCCTGGCGGGCGTAGCCCATGTACGGCATCACCACCGTGATGCGTCCGGCGCTGGCGCGGCGCATCGTGTCGATGAAGATCAGGAGCTCCATCAGGTTGTTGTTGACGGGCTCGCAGGTGCTGACGACGACGTAGCAGTCCTTGCCGCGGACGTCCTCGTCGAGCTTGACGAAGATCTCGCCGTCGGGGAACTCGGTGACGCGCGCGGCGCCGGGCTGCATGTCGAGCACGGTGCAGATGCGCTTGGTGAGCTCGGTGGCGGATCGGCCGCCGAAGACGATGAGATTGCCGTCATCGACAACGCTGGAGCGGGCGGGCATCAGCGGGTCCCTCCTGAACGGCTGCGGTAGATGGCATCAACCTTCGCCAGGTCCTCGGGCGTGTTGATGGAAAGCACGTCCTCCGGCGGCACGGCGTCGATCACCTCGACGCGCTCGCCGGCCTGAAGAAGCAGAGCGGGAACATCGGTGACGTAGTACTCGCCCGTGACCTCGTTGCGCGTCACGCTCTTGAGCGCACGGGCAAGGTGGAAGGCGTCGAAGCAGTAGTAGCTCGGGTTAACCTCGCGGATGGCGAGCTGCTCGGGCGTGGCGTTCTTCTGCTCCACGATCGCGACGAAGCGGCCGGAGGCGTCGCGGACGATCCGTCCGTAGCCCGTCGGGTCGTCGATCACGCTGGTGGCGAGCGTCGCGGCGGCGGCGGCGGCGCGGTGGCGCTCCAGCACGGCGCGGATGGTCTGCGGACGGATCAAGGGGCCGTCGCCGCAGAGAACCAGCGTCTCGCTCCCCGGCTTCTCGCTCTCGCGCGCCAGCAGCGGCATGGCGCACTGCACGGCGTGGCCGGTGCCGAGCTGCTGGTCCTGCACGGCGAACTCGACCTGCGGGTAGTCCTTGAGGGCGTCGCGGACCAGCTCCTGCTTGTGGCCGACGACGGCGATGATGCGTCCGCACCCGGCCTCCAGGCATGCGTCCACGACGGCGCACACCATCGGACGCCCCCCGACAGGGAAGACGACCTTGGGCAGGTCCGACTTCATTCGGGTGCCCTTGCCGGCTGCGAGGATGACGGCGGTTGGCTTCATGGGTGAGCCCGCCACGGCGACGTGGCGGTGATCAGAACCTGTGCTGTGGCGGGGAAGGGTGCTCAGCAGATGGCCCGCCGCGGTGCGGCGGAGCGACCCAGGGCGTCGCCATGGGAAGCTGGTCGACCAGGATTCGAACCTGGACAAACAGAACCAAAATCTGCTGTGCTACCGTTACACCATCGACCAGTGAAAGGTCTGGGCAAGCCTCCTACAGGCCATCGGAAGTGATTCCGACGGCGGGACCAGGGACCACGCGGTCCGCTGATCCATCCCTAGAAGGGAGGAGGCGGGGCCGCGGCAACGGGCCTCGTGGCACGGCTTCCGGGCCGGGCACGGGGCCGGAGCTGGACGGTCCATCAGCCGCGATGGGATCGCCCATGGCCGCGCCTCAGGTCTCGGACCCTCCGTCGCGGCCGGCTCCTGTGTACTTCAGGAAGTGTAGTGGAGCCGGGGGGTGAGTCAAACCGGGTCGGAGTCGGGCTCCTCCGGGGGTGGGGCGGGCTCTTCGGTCTTGCGGGCGGCCTCGCTGATGGTCTCGTAGCAGCTGGCCAGCAGGCCCACCAGGGGGAACTGGGCGTTGGTAAAGGGAGATGGCCCCAGCCGTCGGAGGAGGGGATGCGTGACGGGCGGGGGCGTGAGGGGCAGGTCGATCTCGTGCAGGCCGGGGCCGGCATCCCAGAAGCGGTCCACGACCTCCTCGAGAGAGGGGAAGGTGGCGTCGGAGACGCCCGGCACGCGCTGGGGATAGACCGGAGTCGCAACGCCCGCCATGCCCGAGAGGGTGCGGCGCTGGCGGAGGCGTTCGAGCAGGTCTTTCCCCTCCACGCCGCGGAGCGCGAACATCAGGAAGGGCTCCGTGGCGAGCTTGTGCGCCAGGAGGTAGGCGACGCAGCAGGCGTGCTTGCACCAGGGGTTGTCGTCCTCGGGCGGAGGGGGCGGTGGCTGGACCTGCTTGACGGGCTGGCCGGTGCGGATGGCGATGGCGCGGGCGGCCGCGGCTGTGGCCTCGGCGTGCGCGGCCATCGCCGCGCGACAGTCGCAGGAAACGGTCAGCTCCGCGGGCGACGTCGGGAAGAGCTTGAGGCCCAGGGGCACGAAGATGTCCTCGATGTTGGCGGGCAGCTCGCCCGCGAGGAGCTTCGCGGCGTAAATCGCGCCCTCGGACATCGCCTCCACGACCTTGTCCCACTGCTCGGGAGTGAAGGTGGCGAGGGTGATGGAGGTGTTGTACGGACGATCGGAGCGGCCCTGAACGGAGGCGACGATGCTGCCGGGGCCGATGGTCATGCGCTTGGTCTGCCCTTGGCGCGCGTACTCGAGACCCTCGATGAGGGGCTGACCGACCACAGCCTGTTCGAGCACGCGGAGCCAGCGGTGCGCGGTCCAGGCGGTCGGGCTGGCGGGTGGGGCGATGTCTCCGGCGGGGACTTTGAGCCCGCCGCGGACTTTGCGGGGCTTGCTGGGCAGAGGGCGTGGAGCGGGCCGGAGGGGCGGCTGCATGGCCGGCGCGGGTCGCGGGGGCGTGCCGGGACGGCCGCCGGTCGCCGAAGGAGTGCTGGGAGTCGGGTCGTTCACGAGTCCTTCCGGTGTGAGTCCGGCCGCGTGAGGGCCAGTCTGTAGGGTTGGCCGAGGCGGGAGGAGAGTCCAGTGAAGCGGGGCAAATGGAGAACGCTGCTCTCCGCCGTACGCCCGTTGTTCTGGAGCGAGTGAAGTCTCACGGCTCGTCATCGACCGCGTCGTTGCGGAGGGTGAGGATGTCGCGGAGCTGCTCGGTGTTCAGCTCGCTGAGCCACGCCTCGCCGGCGCCGATGATGTTCTCGGCGAGCTCCATCTTGCTCTCGATCATGTGATCGATGCGCTCTTCGAGCGTGCCGCGGACGACGAACTTGTGGACCTGAACGGTGCGGGTCTGGCCGATGCGGTAGGCGCGATCGGTGGCCTGGTTCTCCACCGCGGGGTTCCACCAGCGGTCGAAGTGGAAGACGTGCGTGGCGGCGGTGAGGTTGAGGCCGACGCCGCCGGCGCGAAGGCTGAGGATGAGGACCGGGGCGGAGCCGTCGGCCTTCTGGAAGCGGTCGATCATGGCCTGACGCTGGGGCTGGGTTGTGCCGCCGTGGATGAAGAGCACGTCGCGCCCGATGCGGTGGCGGATCATGGACTCGAGCAGGTGGCCCATCTCGCGGAACTGCGTGAAGATGAGGGCCTGATCGCCCTCGGCGAGCAGCTCCTCGATCATTTCCAGCGTGCGGATGCACTTGCCGCTGCGGGCGGGGTCCGCGGGGACGTTGGGGTTGTCGCCGAAGTCCTTGAGGATGAGCGAGGGGTGGTCGCAGATCTGCTTGAGCTTGACGAGGGCGGCGAGCACGAGCCCGCGGCGCTGCATGCCCTCGGCCTCGTCCACCTCGCTGAGCATGCGCTTGACGCAGGACTCATACATCGAGGCCTGCTCGCTGGTGAGATAGCTGAACTCGCGCGTCTCGACCTTTTCGGGCAGGTCGGCGACGACGAGGGGATCGCTCTTGAGGCGGCGGAGCACGAACGGGCGCACCAGGCCGCGGAGCTGCTCGGCGCGGGCCTTGTCGCGGTAGCGCTCGATGGGAACGGCGAAGCGCGTGCGGAAGCTGCCGGCGCTGCCGAGATAGCCGGGGTTGAGGAAGTCCATGATGGACCACAGCTCGGTGAGGCGGTTCTCGACGGGCGTGCCGGTGAGGGCGACGCGCTTCTGAGCCTCAAAGCTGCGGACGGCCTGGCTCTGCTTCGCGGCGGGGTTCTTGATGTACTGCGCCTCGTCGAGCACGATGCGCCCCCACTTCACCTGGCTGAGCAGGTCGCGGTCGCGGTGGGCGAGGGCGTAGGTGGTGATCACCAGGTCGCTCGAGGCAGCGCGGTTCAGGAACTCCGCGCCCTGAGCGCGGCCCACGCCATGGTGCACCAGCACGCGCAGCTCGGGGCAGAAGCGGCGCGTCTCGTGAATCCAGTTGCCGACCACGGACATCGGCACCAGCAGCAGGGTCGGCAGAACCAGCGGCTCACCGGTCACGCGGACGTCCGAGGTCGCGGCGGCGGACTCCTTCGCGGGCGGCGTCGAGGCGGCATCGGGCGCCGGCGCCGCGTCGCCGGAAGGCTGCATCGCGAGCTTCGCCTGCTCCTGGGCGATCTCGCGCTCGTGGGCCATGAGCGCGAGAAGCTGGACGGTCTTGCCCAGGCCCATGTCGTCGGCGAGGCAGACGCCGAAACCGAGTGATTCCTGGAAAGCCATCCACGAGACGCCGCGAGCCTGATAGGGGCGGAGCGTGCCGTGGAAGGACTGGGGCGGGGGAAGCTGCTCGAGCTGACGTGAAGAAGCCTCGCTGTTGAGGAAGGCCTGGAGCCAGCCGGTGGCCTCGAGACCGACGACGGGTATGCCGGTGGTCTTGAGGTCGCTGGCGTAGGCCATGCGCATCGCTTCCGCGAGGCGGATCTTGCCGCCGGGGTTCTCGCGGATGAAGCGAATCGCGGCGTGAACGTCCTCGGGTCGAATCTCCACCCAGCGGCCGTTGATGCGCACAAGCGGCGTTCGCTTGCTGGCGAGCTGCTCGAACTCGTGAAGGCTGAGGGTGGTGTCGCCGACGGCGATCTCCCACTTGTAGTTGATGAGCGAGGCGAGACCGAGCTGTGCGCGTGCCGCGTTGGTCAGGCCGGTGCCGCCGCTGGAGAAGGGATCGAGGTTCTCATCGCTTTCCAGCCGCAGCTTCGCGCCGAGCCGCGCGGCGGGCGAATCCCACCACGCCGGGGCCTCGACGCTGAAGCCCTGCTCAAGCAGAACAGGACGGACCTCGCGCAGAAACTCGTACGCCTTGCGCGTCGTGAGGCCGAGTGATTCGGGCTCGGAGCTTTCCAAGGCTTCTTCCAGGCGCGGATAGAAGCGCGATGCGCGGCCGAGCTCGCCCAGCAGAAGCTCCTGGGGCTGTTCCAGACGACGCCCCATGACGGTGACGCTGTCGCCGCTGAGCAGCCAGACGTCGGAGGCGTCGAGCACGATCGAGGGCTGCTCCACGCTCTGCAGGTGGAAGGAGAGCGTCCAGGCGGGATCTTCGGGGTCGGGGTTCTGATCCGCGGCGAGCAGGATGGGCTCGGAGAGGCGGAGCATGAGCCGCCACGCGGAGCTCGCGCCACGCTCTTCAAGCACGCCGAGCCAGGCGCGGATGCGCTTGCTCAACTCCGCCTTCATCGGCGCGGGGGCGGAGAGCTGGGGCGAGTCGGAGAGCAAGCCACGGAGCCAGACGACGTGGGGATCGGTGAGCGGCTTGTCCTCGACGGACTCTGCGAAGTTCTCGGCGATGAGCGGGCGCCGGCACTCGGCGTCTGTGACGGCGAGGAGAAAGTCCTCGGTGATGGGCCAGGGCTCGTGCCGGAAGCGGTCGGCGACGGCGCGAGCCGCGGGAGGCATCGCGGAGACGAGTTGATGCACGCGCCCGGCGGCGGCCTCGTCGCTGACCCACGCCTGCCACTGGGCGTCCAGCTCGCCCGTGGCGGTCTGCACGAGCGCGGGGACGAATCGCTGCTGGCTGAGCAGGTGCTTGCTGAGGCGCACGGCCTGGGCGAAGTAGTCCAGCCCCGCGCCGGGGTGGAAGCGGGCCTCGCCGTTGGAGGCGAGCGCGGCCTGCTCGTGGAGCATCTCGCTGAGGCTCAGCAGCACCTGTGCGACGTGCGCGGGCGGCACGGCCAGCGTGGGCACTTCAAAGGTCACGATGTCCACGGAGCCACGGCGGTCGGGCTCATCGACGGTCCGCCCCAGCAGGCGGGCCAGGGTCGAGCTGGGAAGGGGGGCATTTCCGGAGGCGGGCAGGCGCAGACGGATGGAAGCGGGCTCGGCGGGAACATCGCCCAGCAGATCGGCGAAGCTCCGCGGCTCGGAGGCGAAGGAGTGGACGGGCTTGCCCGCGTCGGTGGGCGGGACAGGCGGAGCGTTCAGCCGGGCTGGGTCTTCGGCCCAGAGGTGCAGCCGCCCCTCGGACCAGTTCGCGTGCAACACGTTCGTCAAAGCTCTTCACCTTCCGTGGCCCGCGGCGGGGGCAAGGGCGGCACCGCAATGAGGGCGCAGGGACTCGAACCCTGGACCGACGGCTTAAAAGGCCGCTGCTCTACCAACTGAGCTACGCCCTCTGAGCAGGACCGCAATGGTAGGAGGAGGCCGCGGTGAGCGTGCAACGCGGGAACAAAAAGGGCCGCTCCCTGCGGAGCGGCCCTGAAGAAGAAGCGTGGCTTGAAGGGTTTCAGATGCTGCCGGTGCGGCCCAGGGGCGTTCCGAGCGTGCCGAAGGCGGCGCCGGGAGTGTCGTCGGGCACCAGACCGGCGAATGCCCTGTCGTAGTGGCTCATGTAGGCCACGATCGGCGTGGGGGCCTTAATGCGGGTGCCGAACCACTGCGGCGTCAGGCGGCGCGTGCCGGTGATGAACTGATCCATGTTGAACTCGGTGACACGCCGCGCGGGCAGCGTACGACGGAAGGTCTCGGTGCCGGGGATGCCGTCGTAGCCGATGGTGATCTCGATGGTGATGTCGAAGTCCGAGGGGTTGTAGAGGCGGAGCAGGTCGGTGACGCCGGGGTGACCGTCGCCGTCGCCGGGGCGGAAGCCCTCGGCGAAGCCCCACACGGTGCTCGCCGTGGCGGTTGTGGCGGAGGCCTGGGCGTCGCCGAAGCCGCGGGTCAGCAGGCTGACGCTGACCGGGTTGCCGTTGGTGGTCTCGTAGGTGAGGCCGTAGGCCTGGTTGGTCGGGAAGTTGGGGATCTTGGCGACATTCATCATGCGCTGAGAGTTGGCCGGGACGGTGATGCTGCGGCTGACCGAGCTGCCGTTGGCGAAGATGAAGGTGATGAGCGTGGTGGTCTCGGTGTTGGTGGGGTTGAGGACGGCGACGGTCTCGGTGCCGGTGTTCAGACCGAACTGACCCTCCGGGATGACGCCGGCGGGAGCGCCGTTGCCGCTGTTGCCGATGCTGCCCGCGGCGTTGAGCTCCGTGTAGTCGTAGTGCGAGAGCGAGGCGACGATGGGCGTGTCGGAGCTGAGCGTGACGCCGTACTCGCCCGCGGGGATGGCGTTGCCGTTGGCGAGGACCGAGCCGGACTGGATGACCGTGCCCGCCGGGATCACCGTGCCCTCGGCGATCTGCACGCCGTTGATGATGGTGAAGCCCAGCTCGGGGCGGCTGTAGTTGACGAGATAGTCCGACTGCAGGGTGAAGGCCTGCGTGAAGGTGTAGCTCGCGACAATCGTCATGTCGTTGATCGCCCAGCCGCCGCGGCGAAGGGCGTCGAGATTGAAGGCGGTCTGGAAGGGCGCGCCGCCGGAGGCGGGGTAGAAGCGGCCGCTGACCTTGGTGAAGGTGTCGGTGGGGTTGTAGAAGACGATGAAGTCCACCGCGCCGCCCATGTTCTTGGAGACGCTGGGGAAGCTCCAGTCGGTGCGGGTCTCGGAGGTGAAGCTCTCGCCGATGGCGGCCTGGTGGCCGGCGAGGATGCCCAGGTCGTAGTGGCTGAAGGTGGCCGACACCGGGCGGTCGGAGCGGATTTCGAGGGCGAAGGGCGCGTTCTCGCGGCCAGCCAGCGCGTCGCCGGAGCGGAAGAGCTCGGGCGTGGTGATGGTCAGACCGCTGCGGGCGTTGGGGCCGATCGTGAGCTGACCCACGAGCTGGTCGCGCACGCCGGTCTCGTAGCGGGCGATCACGTACACCGTGGCCGTCTGATCGCTGAGGTTGCTGATCGGGACGAAGGTGTAGATGTTGTCGCCGAAGAAGCCCTCGGGGTAGTAGAGGCGGTAGGGCAGCGTGGGCACCGTCTCGGGAGTGGAGGTGCCGCTGTCGAGCGTCTCGCTCGCGGGGTTGGCCGGATCGACGGTGAGGTGGCCGGTGCCGTCGCCGCTGTCCAGCAGGGCGATCTGCGCGTCCACGGCGTCGGTGCTCTGGCCGAAGAAGACGAAGTAACGGATGGCCACGGTCTGGCCGGGGGCGATGTCGCCCAGGTCGAAGGTGAGCACCAGGGCGCTGTCGCTGCTCGTGCCGTTGGGATCGTTGATGGCCTGGGCGAGCAGCACCGAGGGATCGCGGATGACCGCGTCGCCGGCGATGACGGTGGCCCGTGCGCGGGTGTCCGTGGCGGGCGCCGCGAGAGCGACGGTCAGGCCGTTCTCAAACTGGTTGTTGGTATAGCGGGCGTAGGCGACCTTGCCGGAGGCGGAGACATCGTTGACGGTGGCCGGGTTGTTCTCGGAAAGACCCAAGCCCTGCTGCGGGTTGAAGCCTTCCATCCAGGCGACGTCGTCGAACGTCGAGCCGGTGACGTTGGTGAAGTAGACGTCGATGGCCATGAACGAGTCGCCCACGCCGTAGGAGATCACGCGGTCCACGTCCAGGCCGCGGAAGTTGGCCTTCGTGGTCATGCGGTTGTTGGCGTGATCGCCGGTGTTGGTGAGGCTGAAGGGAAGCTCGTTCCCGTGGTTCGCGGAGTTGGCGAAGCTGTAGCCGCTGGAGACCAGGCCGATGAAGGAATCGCCCTCGCGGAGGAACTCGATGCCGTTGAAGCGCATCCCCACGTTGCTCTGGCCGAAGGTGCCGCCGGGGTTGATGCCCGCGGAGACCCGGTCGCCGATGAGCACCGAGCCGGGGTCCGAGACGCCCGCGGAGAGCGTCAGCGTCAGCACGTAGTTGCCGGTGCTCTGGGCGATGGAGCCGCTGGCGACCACCGTGGGGTCGTAGGCGATGTTCGCGGCTTCGGAGATGGCGATGTAGTACGTGCCGCCGGTGGCGAAGACGTAGTTCTCGATAACGGCGTTGAGGCTGTCGGAGGGGCTGCTGAAGAGGATCTGTGCGCCGGTGGAATCGAACAGCCGCACCGCCGTGTTCAGCGAGCCGGTGGAGGTGACCACCGCGCTGAGCGAGCTGCCCGCGGCGGCGGTGAAGCTGTAGATGTCGCGGTCGAAGTTGCCGAAGCCGCCGTCGCCGATGAACGCGGAGCGGGAGGCCACGCCGGTGCCGTTGATCTCGTTGAGCGGCTTGGCCGTGGCGAGCGTGTCGTTGGACTCAAAGGGCCCGAAGATGTTGTTCTTGAAGGTGAAGGTGAGCGACCAGGAGATCAGGAAGCCGCTGTTGAGGTTGGCGCGGTCGCGCACCACGAGCGTCCAGCGGCCGGTCGCGGACTTGCCGTCAAAGGCGCCCAGCGACTCGTCGGGGCGGAAGACGCCGGTGAAGGGGGCCGAGGCGGTGCTGATGAGCTTGTTGGCGGGCGCCTCGTCGTCGAGGATCGTGTCGGTGAAGTTGTCGCCGTCGCCGCCGCGGCGGTTGACCAGGATGACCGTGGTGTTGTCCGGACCGATGAGGCTGATCTCAAGGTCCTGGGTGAAGGTGTGCGTGATGTCGAGCTTGACGTTGACGTCGATGATCTGACGCGTGTCGGTGACGTCGATGAAGGACGAGGTGGTGCCCTGCGTCTGGCCTTCCTCGAAGGGAATGCGGCGCGGGAGCTGCGGGTCGGTGGAGTTGTAAGTGATGGTGTCGTCGGTCTGGAGCGCGACGCTCAGCCGCAGGTTGTACACGCCGGTGGACTGGGACGAGCCGCTGCCGGCGACGAACGGGTCGTAGTCGTCGTTGCCGAAGCCGGAGACGCCGATGTAGTAGGTGCCGCCGGTGAAGACGAAGAAGTCGATGAAGGAGTCCTGGCCGAAGGTCTGGTCGTTGGCGGCCAACTCCACACCGTTGGCGTCGAAGAGGCGGATGTAGGAGTCGAGGGTGGAGGGAGCGGGGAGCCGCTTGGCGAAGATCTCCGCGGTGATCAGGCCGCCGCGGGGCAGGTCCAGGCGGTAGAGGTCAACGTCGAGGTTGGCCTGAAGGCCGTTGCCGATGGTGACGCCGTTGAAGTTGGCCTGACCGCTGGAATCGAAGGTGACGGGGGTCGCGGTGGCGATGGTGTCGTTGGGCTCGGTGTCGCCGGTGGCGGGGGCGACACGGAAGTCGTAGGTGTAGTCTTCGCCGTCGTCGGTGGTGCCGTAGACGTAGTTGCCGTTGACGTCTTTGAGGGCGTTGGGGCCGGAGCCCAGGATCGTGAGGCGGTAGTTGTCGATGGGCAGCCGCTGCTGGGCGAAGCCGGTGAGGTTGAGCGTGAAGGTGACGGTGCGCAGGTCCGAGGAAAGGGTGGCGGAGCTGATCGGCACGGCGAGGTCATCGCCGGTGCCCAGCACGCCGTCGGCGCCGTCGCGCACGAGCGTCGCGGCGAGGGCGGAGACCGAAGCGAGCGAGATGTCCCTGCTGAAGGTCACCGTGATGGTGTTGACCGGCGTGCCGGTAAAGCTGCTGAGCTGACCGGTGATGGGGCCGGGGCTGACGGCGCGCACCATGGGGCCGGCGATATTGATGTACTCCAGCGCGCGGGCGATATTGACGCGGCCGCCGGACTCCACGCGACCCTGCAGGCTCGGGAGCACGTCGGAGCTGTTGATGAGGGCCTCGCGGATCTCCACCGCCGAAGCGCCGGGCTTGTGGGCCTTGAGCAGAGCCACCGCGCCGGCGACGGCGGGAGAAGCGAAGCTGGTGCCGTTGATGTAGGTGTAGCCGCCGTCGAGGGCGGTCGTGAGGACGTTCACGCCGGGCGCGGCGAGGTGCACGGTCCGCTGCCCGTAGTTGGAGAAGCCCGCCAGGCCGTCGTTATTGTCCGTCGCGGCGACGGTGATCAGGCCGGGGATGTTGTACGACGCCGGGAAGAAGGTGTAGGTCTCGTCGTCGTTGTTGAAGCTGTCGTTGCCCGCGGCGGCGACGAAGGTCGCGCCGGAGTTGATGAACCGCTCGATGGCGTCACGCTCGGCGACGAAGCCGGTGGGCGCGTCGGCGTAGAAGGCCTGGTTGAAGCCGCCGTAGCTGTTGTTGCTGACGACCAGGTCGCCGCCGATATTGATGCCGTTCGCGGCACGCTCGCGCATCATGGTGGCGTAGTCGTGCGCGCCGATGATCGCGGCAAGGGTGAGCTGCCCGTTGCGGTTGGCGATCTTCAGGCTCATGATCTGCACGGACCAGTTGACGCCCGTGACACCCACGCCGTTGTTGCCCGCGGCTCCGATGACGCCCGCGACGGCGGTGCCGTGGCCCGCGACGTCGTCTGGGGAGCCGTCACCCTCGCCGAAGTCGTAGCCGTGAACGTCGTCGATGAAGCCGTTGCCGTCGTCGTCGATGCCGTTGCCGGGAATCTCGCCGGGGTTGGTCCAGAGGTTGGGGATGAGGTCCGGGTGGTTGAGGTCGATGCCCGTGTCGATGACCGCGACGATGATGTCGCGATTGCCGATGGTGGTGTCCCACGCGGCGACGGCGCCGATGTCCGCGCCGATGGTGCCCACGCCGCCGATGAACTGGCCGGTGTTGTGGAGCCACCACTGATCGCCGAAGCGCGGATCGTTGGGAACGCGCGCGGGCTCGTAGACGGCGTTGGGCTCAAGGGCGAGCAGCTCGCCCATGGCGGTGCTCAGAATCTCGGCCTGCTCCTTGGAAATGATGGAGGGAGTCTCAAAGGTGGCGTAGCGCCCGCGCCCGATGGCCTTGAAGTCGGAGGCCTGGATGCCCAGGCGGGTGGCGACCTCGCGGGCGAGCAGCTCCGCACGCTCGTTGCCGTAGGCCTGATCGAAGGTCAGGACGTACGAGCCGGGAACCATGGTGATCTGGTTGCCGCCCCAGTTGAGCAGCGCCGTCTCGCCGAGCGAGGCGGACAACATGGTGCGGTGCTCGAGCTGCTCAAGCTGGTGCTCGCCGCTCCCTCGGCGGAACAGCTTGCGGAGGGACGACGACACCTTGCAACCCAGTCTGTTCGACATACGCGACTCCACTCCCACCCGCGCGCAGCGCGGTACTACGGCATAGTCATGGGCAAGCTGCCCGGGCGCGTGCCAAGTCAGGGTGCGTGCCCCGACCGAATCGCTAAGCCCGCCGGCTCTAAGCCCTACGGACTCCCGGACGTCCTGTTGCAGATCATCCACAAAAATGGGCCGCCGCACAAGTCGCCGTCGGACGGATCTTTGGCTCGGCCCGGCCAGAACCCTTCTACCGGGGGGCAAAACTCGTCGTATCCCTTTGTTCTTGCGCGAGTTGCGTTCCGTCCGGGCGAGCAACCAGCCCCAGGATGAGATCCGCATGACGGCGGCTGGCCCCCTGCTGTCCCCGGATGCACGCCCGCCCCCGTTCGCCCAGCTCCCGCCGCCGGGCTGGATCGGCCAGCAGATCCCGGAGAACACCGGGCAGGCTTTCGCGGGTGACCCGCACGATCCCCCCGCCGCGCTCAAACACTTCCACCACCGTCGCGAAGTCGTCCACGGCGGGGCCGATGACCGTCGCCTTGCCCAGGCCGATGGGCTCGATCGGGTCTGACCCGAACAAGTCCCCGAAGCTCCGCCCCACCACCACCACGTCCGCGAGGCTGTACGCCTTGCGCAGTTCGCCGATGGTGTCGAGCAGGAAGCGGTCGGCGGGACGACCCGCGGGGCTGCCCGCGGGCCGCTGGGTGCGCCGGACGCAGCCGGGGAGTGCCGCGGCGGCTTCGTCGAAGCGCTCCGGCTTGCGCGGCGCGCAGAGAAGCTGCACCTCGGGCGGGGTGGCGTTGTGGAGCAGCTCTTCCTCTCCGGGGCCGGTGCTGCCGGCGACGATCAGCGGGCGGGCGCGGTCGATGCCCAGCTCTGTCGCCAGTTCAACCGCGCCGGGAACAAGCGGCACCCCCTCGCCCGCGACGTACGCCGAATCCCACTTCATGGAGCCGGTGATGAGGCACCGATCCTCGGGCATCCCGAGGGCGCGGAAGCGCTCGGCGTAGGCCTCGTCCTGGACGGCGGCGAAAGCGAGCCTGCGGAGCAGGCCGCCGAAGAAGCCGCGGAGACGCCGATAGCCCCGGAATGACCGCTCACTGAGTCGGCCGTTGATGATGCCGACGGGGATGGAGCGGCGCGCACATTCGCGCACGAAGTTCGGCCACACTTCGAGCTCAACCAGCGCCACGGCGTCGGGGCGGATGGCATTGAGAAAGCGGCGCACGGCCCAGGAAAAGTCGAGCGGGTAGCGCACCACGGTGCAGGTCTGGTCGAAGAGCTCGCGCGCCCGCGTCAGGCCCGTGTCGGTGGTGGCGGAGATGACGACCTCGACGTGCGGCGTCAGCAGCGGGACCAGAGGGCGAAGCGCGTTGACCTCCCCCACCGAGACCGCGTGCAGCAGGACGCGCGGGCGCGTCGGTGCGGGAAGCGCGGGGGTGTGCCCGAAGCGCTCGCGCCAGCCGTGGCGCTTCTTCCCCGCCCACACGGGGGCGGTGATGATCGCGAGCGGGATATAGAGAAGATCGAGGGCGTTCATCGTGGCGGGGTGACGGCGGCCCACAGCCTATCGAGATCGGCCGGCGTGATGGCGGGCCCGGCGCTGAGGTTCGGCGCAAAGAGCGCGACGCGGTATTCCTCCAGCGCCCAGCGGTACTGCTCGACGGGCGCGGGCAGCGAGCCGGGGCGCATGGCCCACTCCCCCGCGTCGGTGTTGATCGTGGGAGCCGCGCGTCGGGCCTGAGGCAGCGCGGGCTTGCCTTTGCCGGAGCGCGGTTCTTCGGGGGCGTCGCGCCCGGCGTTCATCGCCGCGGCGACCCAGCCGGTATAGCGCTTCCAGTAAGGCAGAAGAGTCTTGAGGGGCGCGAGGTTGGCGTCGCGGCCTTCTTCTCGCATCGCCAGCAGCCGCTCCCGGAGGGTGCCGACGTAGCGCGGGTAATGGCGGAGCCGATCCCACCACAGGGTGTGCAGGAAGCCGCGGGCGAGCAGGTACGCCGCGTGCTCGCGGATATCGGCGACGCTTTCGGCCCAGATCCGCGGCGTGCCGCCCGCGAGCCTCTTCGCCACGAGGAACCGTGCTTCGAGAGTCCTGCCGATGGACTCCCCCACTTCTCTCACGACGACGGCAAGGCGGCCGGAGCCTTCCAGCAGCCGCTCCTCGAACTGGTCGCGCGTCGTCACGGGCGCCTGGCCCTCCATGAACACACGCCCCGCGGCAATCGCGATCACCTGCTCGAGCAGCTCCGACGGAGAGCCCAGCTGCGCGTACCAGCGCTTCATTTCCTCCCAGTGCGGCAGGGCCTCGACGTAGTACACCGCCTCATCGCGCACGGCGAGGGCGAAGAGCCTCCGCAACGCAAGCTGCGTGTGTGCCGCGGCGGCGCGAGCGCCCGCGACGCGCGAGAGCGAGACGGACTCGCCGCGGTCGACCAGCGCGGGGACGGAATCACCCTCCTCCGGCGCGGGCAGGTCGCCGAAGTCCCAGGAGGTGATGCCGTGGCGTTCGGTGGAGGCCTTGGCCGCCGCGGCTTGGGCCTTGCGGACGCGCCCCTCCAGCCGCTTGAGCAGCTCGGCGATGTCTCGGCCTTCGGCAACTTCCTTGCCCTGCTCGTCGGTGATGCGCACGCGGAGGCGAAGATGCGCGGGAAGCCCCTGGATCGCCCACGCCTCTGGCGCGACCGTCACGCCGTACAGGACGCCCAGGGCCTCGCTCAGCGCTTCTTCGAGCCTGCCCTTGCCGAACTCAAGCACGCCCGCGCACGCCTCGGCCGCCTCTTCCAGCGACGCTTTGCCCTCCAGCTCCGCTCGCCGGCTCCTGGGCAGCAGCTTGAGCAGCCCCAGCACCACTTGCGGAAGCATCCCCGGCACGAGCCACGCGGCACGCTCGGGCGTGAGCTGCGGTAAATCCAGCAGCGTGAGGTTCGCCGTGATGCCGTCGTCGGGCTTGCCCTGGGCAAAGACGTACGTCAGCGGCACGCGGCGGTCGCCGAGCACAAGCTCATCCGGGAAGCCCGCTGCCTGCACGTCGGACCGCAGAACATCGCCCAGCGCGAGCAGCAGCGGACCATCGCCCTTCCACTCCGCACGCCATCGCTCGAACGAAGCCGGATCCACGACCGAAGCAGGGACGCGGGCCTCGAACCACGCAGCGATGTCCTCGGGCTGTGCCAACACACCGCGCCGGCGCTGCTTCGCGCCCAACTGCCTCGCTTCATCGAGCACGGCACGGTTATGCGCCATGAAGGGCGCATCGGTCTGCCACTTGCACTCCGCCAGCGCTTCGCGGATGAAGAGCTTGCGTGCCGCGGCGGGGTCCAGCGGCGCGAGCGGGGCGCGCCGACGCGGCACGACGACGATCCCGCTCATGGTCACCCGCTCCCACGTGCTGGGCTCGCCCGTGGCTGGGTCCAGGTGCGGGTCAGTGACCTGCCGGCGGAACATGTGCCCGGCGAGTTCTTCGATCCACTCCGGCTCGATGCGGGCGACGGTGCGCGCATACAGGCGGGTCGTCTGCACCACCTCCGCCGCCATGATCCACTTCGGCCCCTTGCGGAAGAGCACCGAGCCGGGGAAGACCTGCACCACGTTGCCGCGGACGCCCCGGTAGTCGAAGGAACCGTCCCCCTCGCGGCAGGCGACGTTGCTGATGAGGCCGGTGAGCAGGGCGCGGTGGATGCGGTCCTCCAGCGGCCGGGCCTGGGCGGGGGCATCGCGCAACTCCAAGTCTTCCGCCACGGCACGAAGCTGGGCGGCCAGTTCTCCCCACTCGCGCATGCGCGGCGCGGAAAGGAAGTGCTCGCGGCACCAGCCACCGAGCGCGCCGCCGCCCATGTTCTCCGCCGCGTGGCGGTACTGATCCCAGAGCTTCAGCAGTGTGAGGAAGTCGCTGCGCTCATCTCGGAACACGGCCTGGGCGCGGTCGGCCTCTTCCTGACGCGACAGGGGCCGCTCGCGCGGATCCTGGATCGAGAGCACCGCAGCGAGAATGAGGACCGGCTCAAGCACGCCCTCCGCCGCCGCGCCGAGCAGCATCCGCGCGATGCGCACATCCAAAGGCACGCGCGCGAGCCGCCGCCCGAGCGGCGTCAGCGTTCCTTCGTGACTCGGGGCGTCGATCGCGCCGAGTTCGAAGAGCGTCTCGTAGCCGTCGCGGATCGCCGCGGGATCGGGCCGGTCGAGGAAGGGGAAGTCATCGACCGCGCCGAGGCCCAGGCTGCGCATCTGAAGGATGGCGTTGGCGAGGCTGGAGCGGAGGATTTCCGGGTCGGTAAAGGCAGGCCGCTTCCGCCAGCTTTCCTCGCTGTACAGCCGCACGCAGACGCCCGCGGCGACGCGGCCGCACCGCCCCGCACGTTGGCGTGCGGAGGCCTGGGAAATGGGCTCCACCGGCAAGCGCTCGATTTTGCGCGCTGGGTCGTAGCGCTTGATGCGGGCCACCCCCGTATCCACCACGAACCGGATGCCCGGCACCGTGAGCGACGTTTCCGCGACGTTGGTCGCAAGGATCACGCGCCGCCGGCCTGCTCGCGAAGTCCGAAAGACCTGGTCCTGCTGCTGATCCGTCAGGCGCGAATACAGCGGCAGCACGTCGGCATCCAGCGAGCGGCGCACGATGGCGTCGCCCGCGAGCCGGATTTCGCGCTCACCGGGCAGAAAGACCAGCACATCTCCGCCGCCGGGGGTAGCGCACAGGTCTTCGACGCTCTCCGCGACGGCCTCGAAGTTCAGTCGCTCCGGGTTTTCGTCATCGGTGGGGCGGTAGCGCACTTCCACCGGGTACATCCGCCCCGAGACCTCGATCACCGGCGCGCCGCCGAAGAACGCGCTGAAGCGCCCGGGATCGATCGTCGCGGATGTGATGATCAGCTTGAGGTCCGGCCTGCGGGGGAGCAGCGTCTTGAGATACCCCAGCAGAAAGTCGATGTTCAGCGAGCGCTCGTGGGCTTCGTCGATGATGAGCGCGGAGTAGGCCTTCAGGTCTCTATCCGCGGCAAGCTCGGCGAGGAGCATGCCGTCGGTCATCACCTTGATGCGGGTTCGGGCGCTGGTCTGGTCGCTGAAGCGGACCTTGACGCCGACCGTTCCGCCGAGGCTTTCGCCGCGTTCCTGCGCGATGCGGGCGGCGACGGCGCGTGCCGCGAGACGCCGGGGCTGGGTGTGTCCGATCACGCCGCCGTTCGCCAGCCCCAGGGCCAGGCAGATCTGCGGGAGCTGGGTAGTCTTGCCCGAGCCTGTTTCGCCGCACACCACCACGACCTGATGAGCGCGCAAAGCCGCCTCGATCTCGGCGCGGCGCTCCAGGATGGGGAGGCGGGGGAATCCGGTTGCGACGTGGGAAGGATCGGTCACGGGGGCTCAATGGGCGGGCGGGGATTCGAACCCCGAACCCTTCGCGTGTAAGGCGAATGCTCTGGCCGTTGAGCTACCCGCCCGGGGTCCGTGAGTTTACACCGCGCGGACCGCCCCGGACGGATACGTCCGAAACCCGGCTCAGTCGCCGAAGCTCGCGCCCACGGAGCGAGCCGCGGCGACGAGCTGGTCGGTCTCGGGCCTGATGAGCCGCTGCTTGCCCGCGGGCTCTTCCATGTCGATGTCGGTGAGCTGGCCGCGCTGAATCGCGACCATGCGCCCGGCCTTGCCCTCGCGGAGCAGGGTCATCGCGTGGCTGCCCAGGAGGGTGCTCAGAACACGGTCCGCGGCGACGGGCGTCCCGCCGCGCTGTGTGTGGCCGAGCACGACGTAGCGGCTCTCGACGCCCGTCTCGTCCTCGATCTTGTCGGAGAGGAACTTGCCGATGCCGCCCAGACGGACGGGGTCGGGGCTGGTCTCGACGACGCGGGCGACGATCTGCTTGCCGCCCACCAGCCGCGCACCTTCGGAGACACAGAGAAGGCTGGAGCGCTTGCCCATCGAGCGGCGCTGCTTGACCTTCTCAAAGACCGCCTCGAGCGTGAAGGGAATCTCGGGGATGAGGATGACGTCTGAGCCGGAGGCGACCCCCGCGTGCAGGGCGATCCACCCCGCGTTGCGGCCCATCACCTCGACGACCATCGCGCGGTGGTGGCTGTCGGCGGTGGTGCGCACCTGGTCCAGCGCCAGGGTGGCGGTCGCCACGGCGGACTGAAAGCCGAAGGTGATCTCCGTGCCCTCGATGTCGTTGTCGATCGTCTTGGGCACCCCCACCACCGGCACGCCCAGCTTGCAGAACTTGGCGGCCCCGGTCATGGTGCCGTCGCCGCCGATCACCACCATCGCCTGAATGCGGTGCTCCTCGAGCGTCGCCAGGCATCGGTCCATCACGTTCTCGTAGCGGATCGTGCCGTCGGGGTTTTTGCCCACGGCGTGCCGCTCGGGGTTGCTCTTGTTGTTGCTGCCCAGGATGGTGCCGCCCTGGTTCAGGATGCCGGAAAGGTCGGTGTCGGTGATGGGACGGACACGGTTCTCGATCAGCCCGAGAAACCCGTCCTCAATGCCCATCACCTCGACGCCGCAGTTGAGGGCGTCCTTGGCGACGGCGCGGATGACGGCGTTGAGCCCGGGGCAGTCGCCCCCGCCCGTGAGCACGCCGATCCGCCGGATGTTGGGGCAGGTGGTGGAGAGTGACATAGGAATGAAGATATCGGGCGTTTGGAAGTCAGGGCTGAGGCCAGTCTCTAAAGTCCCGGTTTCTGCCGCGCGTGCGTGCTCAGGGCGGCGGGAGGCGTGCGGGCCTCGACCCGCAGGGCGTCGTGCACCCGCTCCGGGGCTGTGACAAAGCCCCCAGCTTGCTACTTCGCCTGCCCGGTCTCCCTCAGCAGCTGTTCGAGCTTGCGGACGATGGCGGGGAGCTCGCGGTGCACGGTCTCCCACACCAGCCGCGGCTCGACGCGGAAGTAGACGTGCACCACAAAGTTGCGCAGCTCGCGCAGGTCGTCCCACGCGATGGACGGGTGCTTGCGGGTGATCCGCGCGGGGGTGTACTTCGCCGCCTCGCCGATGATGACCAGGTTCATCAGCACGGCCTTGTGCGTCCGCAGGTCCGCGCCGTACTGCTCCAGCGTCATGCCCGCGGTGAAGGCGATGCACTCGCGGCTGGCGATCACGATGTCGCGGACGCGGTCGGCCCAGTGGCGGCGCAGCTGCTCGCGCTCGTGCCGGCGGCGGGAAAAGCCGCGTCGTCGGTCAGGCCACACGCACCCGCTCCTTTATGATGCGTTCGCGGGCGGCACGCGAGAGCCCTTCCGTGGTCCCCAGGTCCACCTGCCGCCGCAGCTCGCCCTCCAGGCGGCGCTTGATCCGGGCCAGGGTGAACAGCGTCGCCCCCTCCTCCACCTCCACCAGCACGTTGACGTCGCTCGCGGCGGTGTCCTCGCCCCGGGCGACCGAGCCGAACACATACAGCTCCTTCACGCCCATCTTCTCGCGCAGCTCGGGGAGGAGCCGGTGCAGCGTCTCGAGGATCTGCTCGCGGGCGGACATGGGTAAATGCTAACCACCAAGACACGGAGGCACGAAGGAGCTTGGGGACAAAAGAAAAGACCCGGATCGGGCTGATCCGGGCCTTCTGAGTTTCAGCTTGCAGCTTTCCGTTTTCAGATTTTTCAGATGCCGCCGAGCTTCTTGAGCATCATGCGGAACTCGTCGATGTTCGGCGAGGCCTCTTCGGCGACCTTGAGGGCGACGTACTCGTCCTCCACCAGCTTCACCAGGTGCCAGTTGAAGTCCTGCATGCCGGACTGGCGGGCCTCGATGCTCTTGAGGTACTCGCGCAGCTCGCCCTCGCGGCTCTCCAGGATGTGCTTGCGCACCACGGCGTTGTTGATGAGGATCTCGATGCAGGGGATGCGCGCGATGTTGGGGTGCAGCGTGGGCAGCAGCTTCTGGTACACGAAGGCGCGCATCTGGTAGCCCAGAATCTTGCGCACCTGCTCCACTTCCTCCTGCTCGAACAGGCCGTAGATACGGCTGAAGGTCTGCGTCGCGCTGGAGGCGTGGATCGTCCCGTACACCAGGTGGCCCGTCTCCGCGGCGTGGAGCGCGGCATGGAAGGTCTCGTTGTCGCGCATCTCGCCCACGAGCACGATGTCCGGGTTCTCACGCACCAGGGCGCGGAGGGCGATCTTGAAGTCCAGGCAGTCGATGCCGATCTCGCGCTGATTGATCGTGGCCTTCTTGTCCACGAAGATGTACTCGATCGGGTCCTCGATGGTCACGATGTGCACGGGCTTGCGCTCGTTCACGTAGTCGAGCATCGCCGCGATGGTGGTGGACTTGCCCGAGCCGGTCACACCGCTGAGGAGCACGATGCCGTTGGGCTGCATGGCGATGTCGGCCATGACGGGGGGCAGGTAGAGCTCCTCGAACTTGCGGATCTTGCTGGTGATGAGACGGGCCGCGACGGAGAGCTTGCCGCGGGCCTGGAAGAGGTTGACGCGGAAGCGGTTGTTGGCGTCGTAGTCGTAGGCGAAGTCCACCGAGCCGAACTTGTGCAGGTCCTCCTGCTGTTCGGGGGTGAGGATGGCGTCGGCGATCTGCCAGAACTCCTCCTCGGTGACGGGGCTGGTCTCCAGCGGCTTGAGGGCTCCGCGGAGGCGGACCTTGGGCTGCTGGTCGCTCTTGATGATGAGGTCGCTGGCCTCGAACTTGATCGCGGCCTGGAGGAACTTGCCCCAGCGTGTGGCGTGGGGGTCGTTCTTCTGCTTGCGCGACATCACGATGTGGCCCGTGTGGGCCGCGGACGTCACCGGTTCACTATTGACGCTCACGCCTCTGCTCCCATCGTGCGAAGTCTGCCCGTTCTCCGTCGTCGCTTGCGTAGACAAGATAACCTCCCGCCCGTCTCCCCGCGAGGGGGTTCCGGGCCAAACCGAGCACGAACCGGCATGCAGTCGCCCGCGGGGCGATCCCAGCCTGCCGCCGCAGTGGTAGCACTATCCGGGCGGAAGCCGGGCAAGGTTCCCCCGCCCCCCGCGCCGGCCGGGGGGCGGAGCGTGATCCGTCAACTCCTACCGGCCGCCGCCCTGGTTCGCGTCCAGCAGGAAGGGCGGCTCGATCGTCCTGGTGATCTTCTTGCCGCACCCGTACGCCGCGAGCCGGACGCCCTTGCTCACACGGTAGATGAGCGTGAGCTTCTGGTTGCGGCTGAGGCTCATGCGGGGCAGGTCGCTCATTTTGGTGATGGGCTGGCCGGGGGTGTACCGCAGCTCGAACTTGGTCTCATCCTGGTAGACGTACCCGACGGGGACGTAGGGGATGTTGTCGGCGTCGTAGAGCGTCGGGGGGGCGTCCTCCTCCTGGTTGGTGAAGACGCGGTCGAGGACGCTCCACTGCGTGCCGTCGTGGGCGTCCAGCTGCACGATGTTCTGGTCTGAAGCGACCAGCAGACGATTGATGATGAGGCTCCGTTCCAGGCCGCGGGTGTTGGCCACGGTCTTCGGGTCCAGCACCACGCGCCCGTTGATGATGATGTTCCGGTTGTTCTCCTCATCGAGCTCAAGCGTGTCGTGGGTGCCCTTCTGGATGATGGTCCGGAGGGTGTCCTGGACGAGCATGTCCACCGGTGGCCTGCCTTGCACCCCCTCGCCCCTCGGGAACTCCGCCTTGGACGCGGAGGTCATGTCCAGGTCATCGACGCGGGCACCGCCGCCACCCACCGCCGCGAAGGCGGTGACGATCAGCCCGTCGCGCTCCGCTGCGGAGCGGAACACGGCCTTAGGCTTGGCGGTGCTGCCCTCGCTCACGTTGTGACGCGCGCCCTTCACGTACAGGGCGATGGGCTCGTAGCCGGGGGGGCAGGGGAACTCGAAGGCGAACACGGCGTCCGCCGCGCCGCCGACGGAGCCGATGAAGGTCTGGTCCGCGTCGTACCACCACCGCCCGTAAGCGACGCGCTCGGAGCTGGCCTGCGAGGCGACGGTGATCGGGTGGACGACCATCCGCTCGCCTTCCTGATTCTCCAGCAGCAGGCGAACCTGCGCGGAGCCGACGGAGACCTTGCCCTCCTTCTCCTTCGCCCCGGCCTTGAAGTTCACCACGAACATCTCGATGTGGGTGTTGGCGGGGAAGTCGTTGCCGTCGAGGTCCCGCACCTTCTGCGTCACACCGGGGTGCCACTGGTCGGTGAGGAGGCTGGCGAAGTTGGCCTTGCCGGGCTCGCCCACCTGGAAGCGGGCCACGACGTCAAAGTCGCTCGGGCGGGTGGTGTTGCGGTTCTTGCCCTCGAAGGCCGAGAGCTGCAGCGAACCGCCTTCCTCGTGCACGAAGGGGTGCCAGCGCGCCAGCGGCTCGGAGGTGCGGAACGAGGTCTCCGAGAGCATGCCGTAGAACCGGCCCGTGAGCTTGTCCACAGGCACCCACAGGGCGCCGGCCCGCTCGAGGTTGCCCTGGTTCGCATAACGGAGCGAGGGGCTGAACTCCGGGATGCGGAAGAAGCTCAGGCCCGTGGCGACGATGCCCGCGGTGAGCACGCCCGCCAGGATCCCGCACAACCCGCCGCCCACGTAGTTGAGCTGCTGGCTGATCACGACGTTGGCGGGGAGCATCTTGTCCACCACCAGTCGCAGGATCGCGAGCGTGAGGCCGAAGGGAACAATCAGTCCGATGCCCCAGGCCATCCCCGTGAGATGCGAGCCCACGCCCGAGGTCGGGGCGCTCTCCAGGATCCAGTAGGAAAGCGGCTCCCACACGCCGAAGGCGACGGCGCCGGCGATCACCGTGCACACGAGGTGGATGAGCGCGGAGAAGAAGCCGCGCAGCACCCACATGTACGCGACGAATACCAGCAAGAGCAGGACCAGGGCATTGAAGAGCATGAACGGATCTCCGATTCCGACAGGAGTTCAGCGGGTCTTGGGTCGTGGTACGGTCAGGCCTTTCCGGCGGGTGCGGGGGGCGCCGGAGGCGCCCCCGCGGGACGCTGCTGGGCGGCGGCAGCCTGACCCTCGCCGGTGATGCGGAGCACCTCCTCGACGCTTGTGATGCCGTCGATGGCCTTGCGCAGCGCGGCCTGCTGGATCGTCGGGAAGCCGTGCTTGCGGAACTGGACCCGAAGCCCGTTCCAGTCGCCGGCCTTGAGCAGCGCCTGCTCCGCCTCCCCGATGGGGAAGACCTCGAACACGCCGTCCTGACCGAGGTAGCCGCCCCCCCCGCACACCGGGCAGATCTCCGGCTTGTTCTTGATGAGCACCTGCCCGCCCTTCTTGAAGAGCTGCTTGATCTTGTCCGGGGGCAGGCCCAGCTTCTTCACCATCTCCGGCGAGGGCTGGTAGGCCACGCGGCAGTTCATGCACAGCTTGCGGAGCAGCTTCTGGCACACGACGCCCCGCACGCTCTTGCTCGCGGCTTCCGGATCCCCCACCGCCTTCAGCCACGTCTGAAGGGCCTGCAGGGCGTTGTCCGCCTTAAGCGAGACGTAGGTGCGGGTGCGCTCGTGATCGACGCGGGCGATTTCCTTGGCGGTCGCCGCGTCGGGCAGCTCGGCCACGCCCACCACGTCGGGGTCGCGACGCATGATCGAGCGGGTGAGGGTGGAGAACTCCGCCCCGTCCGCCTGCGGGTCGAACCGGTTCTGCCGCACGCCTTCCAGAGCGTCCTGGATGTCGATCTCGATCGTCTGGACGTTCTTGGTGTAGGCGTCGTGCATCTTGACGACGGTGTACAGCGTGGTGGTGCGTCCGCCGTCCAGCGGAGCGCCCATCAGCACCACGCCGCGGGTGTCGTCGATGATCTTCTTGAGCTCGGCCATCTGGGGCTCGAGCAGGCCCAGTTCCTCGGGCTTGCGGCGGACCTGCGCCTCTGGCTCGATGAGCATGGTCAGGCGCGGGCCGCCCTGGCCGCCGATGGTGGTCAGGCGCACCTTCTTGCGGCTGTCGCCCTTCTCCACGGTGATGTCCGCGACCTGCTTCTTGCGGCGGTCCGCCACGTCCATCTTGGCGATGGACTTCCAGAAGTCGATGATCTTGACGCCTTCCGCGGCGGGCATGGCCTCGGGGGCAGTGCGCACGCCGTCCACGAGGTTCGACAGGGCGTAGACGCCCTCCTTTCCGGAGGGGCCGATGTCGATCTGCGTGGCGCGGGCGGCAGCGCCCTTGATGTAGATGGCCTCTGCCGCGATGCGGAGGTTGAACTCCGGGGTGTCCACGTTGGGGGCGGCGACGACGACCTTGTCCGGGCCCTTGAGGACCAGCTCGACCTTGCCTTGGAGCTTGGCGGCCTGCTTGGCCTCACGCTGGGCCCGCAGGCTGGAGAAGTCCAGCTTCAGGCGGTGCTCCGCCGGCACACGCTCGTCCTTGTTGGTGACGACCGCGAAGACTACGACGTCGGCCACCAGGAGGACGACCATGATGCCCCAGCCGATCCAGAACGAGGCCTCGGACTTGGTGTAGGGCATCAGGACGGCCATCAGGGCCACCAGGCCGGTGACCAGGTGGACCATGTTCCAGGCGTCACGGTTCAGGTAGAAGCGTGCCGCCTGCTTGTCGAGGATCCGCGACACCACGTGCGCCCAGGGCACAAAGGGGAGCAGGATCAAGAAGGGCTTCCACAGCGACATGAGGACGAACCCCTCAAGCGCCAGGGTTGGGGTGGTCCCCACTGCCATCGTCAGGTGTTGCATGTGCATGACTCGTCGAAACTTCCTAGAGAGCCCACGGGATCCTGCCCGCCGAGACGGGTCCAGAGTGTAGTGCCACCCGGGCAGCCGCCGGACGTGCCCGTGTGGACCACGGTGTGGGGCGTTCAGAGTACCAAACTCGCGAACGTCTGCCGAATGCCATTCGCAGGGGAAGGGTTCCGGGGTCCGCCCAACCCGCCCTGGGGCAACCGCCTTATATCCATCTGACCGAACATTGTCCGGCCCGAATCCCTATTACCATGCTCTACCGCGATGGCCGATCCCCCCACCACTTCCCCCGCCAACCCCACGGCACGGGTTACTCCGCCGGAGGGTGACGCGTCGCTCTACCTGCACCCGCAGACGCTCGCGCGGCTCGCGAGCTTCGAGCTGCGGGCCAAGATGATCGTGGAGGGCTTCAGCAGCGGCGTGCACCGCTCCCCCTTCCAGGGACTCTCGGTCGAGTTCGCCCAGCACCGCCCCTACGTCCCCGGCGACGACCTGCGGCACCTGGACTGGAAGGTCTACGGGCGCACCGACAAACTGCACCTCAAGCAGCACCAGCAGGAAACCAACCTCGATCTTGTCATCCTCGTGGATTCCTCGGGCTCGATGAACTATGGCAGCCGCAGCTTCGAGGAGGCCTCGGGCGTCGGCATCAAGAAGAGCCTGGACGGACGCATCAACTGGACCAAGTTCGACCACGCCACCGCGTTGGCCGCTGCTCTGTCCTACATCACCCTCCGCCAGGGCGACCGCGTGGGTCTCGTGGTATTCGCCGACGAGGTTCGCGCCACGGTGCGCCGCTCCAGCAGCCAGGGAACCTGGCGACAGATCGTCGGCGCCCTCTCCATGCACCCGGTGACCAAGGAGAACCGCTCCCGCGGCACGGACTTCCGGCGCGTGGTGGATCAGGTTCTCGGCAAGCTCACCAACCGCTGCGTGATCGCGCTCATCAGCGACCTCTTCGTGGACGTGCAGGACATCCGCGACGCCTTCGCGCAGCTCAAGCACGCCGGGCACGACCTGATCGTCTTCCAGGTGCTCGACCGCGCCGAGGAGGAGTTCGGCTTCACCGACGCCGTCCCCTTCGAGGGCCTGGAAGGCGAGCCCACCCTCCGCGTCGATCCCCGGGCCCTGCGCAAGGCCTACCTCGAAGTCTTCCGCGAGCACAACGAGGCGGTGCAGCGGCTGGTCCGCGGCATGGGGTTCGACTATCAGAAGCTGAACACCCACGATTGGCTCGGCCCGCCCCTGGCCAGCTTCGTGGCCCGACGCAATGCGATGATCAAGCGGAGCAAGTATGCGTGAGCGCCGGGGCGCTTCTCCCCCATGACCTTCCTGAACCCCACCATCGCGGCGGTCGGCCTGGCGTGCATCGCCATCCCGATCATCATCCACATCCTCATGCGGAGGCGACGTCGCCCCGTGCCGTGGGGCGCGATGCGGTTCCTCATGGAGGCGTACCGCCGCCAGCGCCGCCGGATGAACCTGGAGCAGGTCCTGCTGCTGGCGACGCGCTGCCTGCTGGTCGCGCTGCTGGCGATGGCCTTGGGCAAGCCGGTGCTGGGGGCCATCGGCGCGCTGGCGCAGGGGCCGCGGACGCTCTACCTTCTCATCGACAACGGCGTGGCCGCCGGGGCCGTCGTGCCCGGCCAGACGGAAACGGCGCTGGACCGCAGCAAAGCCGCGGCGCTCGACCTGCTCTCCCAGCTTGACCAATCGCAGGGCGACCGCGTCGCGATCCTTTCGCTTGCCGCGCCCGCGGACCCGGTCGTCGTTCCCCCCACCTCCGACCTCTCCGCGGCGGGCGAGCTGGTGCGCGCCCTGAAACCCCTCGACAGCCGCACTGATATCCCCGGCGCTCTGCTGAAGATTCGCGATGAACTCCGGCGCGTGCCGCTCAAGCGCGGGGAATCGCTGTGGGTGGGCCTGCTCAGCGACTTGCGCGCGGGCTCGGCGGAACTCGAATCGACCTTGCCCGGCCTGGCTCAGAGCGAAGGCGAGACGCACCTGCTGGCGCAGTCGCCGGCCGCTTCGCCGTTAGACAACGTCGCCATCACAAGCGTGGAGCCCGCGCGATCGGTCATCATCGCGCCCGACGCGGGCGCATCCTCCACCGCGAGCACGCCGGTGCGTGTGCATCTTCGCCGCAGCGGACCCGGCGTGAGCGCTTCAGCGGTCACCACCATCACCATCGAAGGAGTCGCGGTCTCGGCTTCGGGCCCGCCCACCAGCCGCGGCCCGCGGGCGCAGACCGCCGTGACGTGGAGCCCCGGTCAGGACACCGCTACGGCGTACCTGACCGTCGAAGTGCCGGTGCAGGCGCTGCGCGCTCCGGTGGCGCTGGTTGCGACCATCGATGAGGACGCGATCGCCGCGGACAACATCTACCGCCGCCCCATCGACACCCGCGAGCGGCTCGAGGTGGCGCTGCTGGTGCAGGGCGCGGTGGGCGGCAGGAACTCGATCGAAGCCTTCACCCCCGGCGACTGGCTCGCGCTGGCGCTGGCCCCCGAAGCGGACCCGATGCGCCGCCGTCAGTCGGGCGAAATCCGCGTCTCCGCCCTCGACCCCGCCCGCGCGCTCGCCCCCTTGCCCGGCAGCCGCAGCCCCGCGGGAATGCTCGGCGATTACGACGCCATCCTCATCCCGCGTCCGGACAAGGTGGACGCCGCGGGCTGGCGGCTGGTGCGTGCCGCGGCGGACCTGGGAGCGCTCATCGTCATCTACCCGCCCCCGTCGGAGCAGACGCACACCTGGACCGACGCCATGACCGAGGGCCTGGGTCTGGAGTGGACCATCGCACGCGAGGCGCGGGTGTACAACCCCGGTGCGCTGCTCCTGCCCGATCGCCCCACGCCCTCCGGGCCGGACCTGCTGGAACAGCTCGCCGCGGAGCTGCCCGAACTCATCAAGCACATCCACGTCACGCGGGCACTGCCCATCGAAGGGCCTCCGGGCAGCTTCGAGCCGCTGCTCACGCTCGCCGACGGCTCGCCGCTGCTGGTCATGGCTCAGCCGGGAGCGTCGGAGAAGTCCAGCCGCGCCTCCCGCGGCATGGTGCTCTTCTTCACCGCCGCGCCGGACCTCAAGTGGACCGACCTGCCCACCAAGCCGCTGATGGTCCCGCTCATTCAGGAACTGGTGCGGCAGGGCGTGGGGCGCTCCGCGGGCCCTCGCACGGCCGTCGCGGGCAGCGCCCCGATGCTCATGCCCGGCGCGGCGGAGCTCGCGCTGCTCCCCGATGCCTCCGGCGCATCCGCCACGCCCGTCGGCGTGGACATGGCCGGACGTCCATCGCAGCCCGTGCGCACGCAGGGGCTCTACGTCGCACGCGCGAGCAGCGGCGTCACGGCGGGAGTGCTCGCCTTCAACGCCGATGCCTCGGGCACGCTCACCGACACGCGCACGCGCGAGGAGCTCGCCCGCTGGCTTACGCCCGTCGCCAACGACCTGACGTGGCTCGAGCCCGGCTCCGACGCGCTGTCCCCCGGCGGCGAAGCGGGCTCGGCCACCGCCGCGCTTTCGCGCGACAGCAAGCTCCCGCCCATCAGCTTCCCGCTGCTGATCGCGGCACTGATGCTCGCGGTGGTTGAGACGTTCATCGCGAGGTGGTTCAGCCACGCCCGCGCCGAGAGCGGTCTGCTGCGGGCGCGTGAATCTGCCGCGGCCGCGGAGGAGGCGGCGGCATGACCAGCCTCATCGACCGGCTCTTCCAACTGCGGAACGTCTCCGCCGGGGCGGAAGGGGTGGACCTGCGCTGGGCGCACCCGCTGCCGCTGTGGGCGTGGGCGTTCATCGCGCTGTTCTGCCTGCTGCTGGCGGGGTGGAGCTACTGGAACCTGATCGGCAAGAAGGTCGTTCGCGCCGCGCTCGCGTGCGTGCGCACGATTCTGCTGCTGCTGATCGCCGTGCTGGTGGCGGGGCCTGAACTGGTCAAGCAGAACGACCAGGTGGAGCAGGACTGGGTCATCGTGATGGCCGACCGCTCCGCCTCGCTCACCGTCGCCGACGGGCCCGACCGTGCCACGCGCGAGCAGCAGCTTGCCGCGGCGATGCGCGAGGGCTGGCCCACCTTCTCCAAGCTCGCCCAGGAGCGCAACGTGCTTTTCCTGGGCTTTGACTCCGGCGCCTTCGACCTTCGCCCCATCGCCGAGCAGGACGGCTCCATCACCGGCATCGAGCTCGGCGAGCCCGCCGGCCGTCGCACCATGCTCGGCCAGGCGCTGGAGCAGATGCTGCGGCGCGTCGCGGCAAGGCCCGTGGCGGGCGTGGTGGTGCTCTCCGACGGCCGCTCGAGCGACTCGGTGGGCCGCGCCGCGCTGAAGCAGCTCGAAGCACGTCAGATTCCGGTGTTCACCGTCCCCCTGGGCAGCGCCGACCCGCTGACCGACATGGCGCTGGCGCGCCTGGACGCTCCCCAGGCCGCGTTCGTGGGCGACTACGTGCCCGTCAGCGTCGATGTCGAACGCCTGGGCGGAAACCCCGACCAACCCGTGAACGGGCGCGTGCAGCTCGTGGACAACGCGACCGAACGCGTGCTCGATGAGCTGCCGCTGGAGCGCTCCTTCCGCGGCACGCAGCGCGTCACGCTCACGGCACGCCCGGAAGATCCCGGCGAAGCATCATGGTCGGTGCGGCTGGTGCTCGACACGCCGGACCTCACGCAGGAGAACAACCGCCTTCCGGTGCGCGTCGAGCTGGTGGATCGCCCCATCCGCGTCGTCTACTTCGATGGTTATCCCCGCTGGGAGTACCGCTACCTCAAGAACCTGCTGGTGCGCGAATCCTCCATCCGCTCCTCCACGATGCTGCTCGCGGCGGACCGCAAGTACATCCAGGAAGGCACCGACGTCCTCGAGGCCCTGCCCCGCACGCAGGAGGGGTGGAATCAGTTCGATGTCATCATCATGGGCGACCTGCGCCCCAGCCTCTTCAGCGACGAGCAGCTGGAGCAGATCCGCACGCTCGTGAGCGAGCGAGGCGCGGGCCTCATCTGGATCGGCGGCTCCGCGGCAACGCCCGGCGCGTGGCGCGGCACGCCTCTGGCCGACCTCATCCCCTTCTCCGTCTCCGAGAGCGACCGCGGCTCCGGCCCGCAGACGTGGCTTGATCCCGTCGTGCTCCGGCCCGGCCCCGCGGCTTCGCGCTACGGCGTGCTGCAGCTCGGCGAGTCTCCCCGCGAGCCCTGGCCCGAGGTTCTCTCCTCCTCCGACGCGGGCTGGAACACCTTCCGTTGGGCGCAGCGCATCGACCCCGCCTCCCTCAAGCCCACCACCGAAGTGCTGGCTCTGGCCTCGCCCGTCACGAACGCCGGCGGCTCCAGCGCCGCCCCCACACCCCTCGCCATGACGATGCGCTACGGAGCGGGTCGCGTGGTGTACATCGCCACCGATGAAACCTGGCGATACCGCTACGCCCGGGGCGAAGTCCTGACGGAGCGCTTCTGGATTCCCATCGTCCGGCTGCTCGCGCGTGAAAGCCTGGGCCGCACCGGCAGGCCCGCGCTGGTCGAGGCCTCCCCCGAGCGCGCTCAGGTCAACCAGCAGGTGCAGGTCAGCGTCCGCCTGCTGGATCAGACGCTCGTGGATAAGCGGCCCGAGGCGATCAAGGTGCGGCTTGTGCCACAGGCCCAAGCCGGCTCGCCCGGTCGCACGCAGGGAACCGCCGAACTCCTGCTCAAGCCTCAGGCCCGGTCCGACGACGGCGGCGGCCCCTCCGACCTGTTCACCTCCACCTGGGTTCCCACCGAGCCGGGCGTGTACCTCGTCCAGCCCACGGACCAGCTTCTGACCGGGCTGGACCTCTCCGCCCGGCTCGAAGTCGTCCTGCCCGACGATGAACTGCGCATCCCGCAGGCGGACCACGCCAATCTGGCCCAGCTCTCGCAGGCCACGGGGGGCATGGTGCTCAGCCCCGCCCGGCTTTCCGAGCTTCCCGACCTCCTCCCCAACAGAGAACTGCATCTATTGGGCACCCCCGACGTCGAAACCCTGTGGGACAAGCCCATCGTGTGGACGGTCCTGATCCTGTTGCTCATCTTCGAGTGGGTGGGCAGGCGTCTGATCAAGCTCTCATGACGCCGGAGCGGCGGCCGTCAGAATCGGGGGCCAGATTGTCCAACTTGTCACGCCCGCGTCACACCATCCGCACCTGCCCTCCCCGGCCGGGCGTATGTACTGACAGGGCCCTGCCGCCCGGCCTCCCGGGTCCGGGAATCTGCTGGCTGAAGGGGCCGTGACCCAGGGAACCCCGATGGAGGGAGCCTTCACCCGGTAGTCTGGTCGATAAAGAAGGAATGGGTGTGTGCCCGGAATCAAGGATGGTGACATGACAGCCCCCCAGCCAACCCGCCCCAACGCGCCGTCGGGGATGGTGGCCGTCCTGACCCGGCTCCGGGCCACGGCACGGGCTCAGCTCATCACCCAGCGGGTCGGCCTGCTGATGGCCGCGTTCGTCGCCTACGTGATCCTCGCGGCGATGATCGACTACTTCCTGCGCATGCCTGTGGCCGTGCGGCTGGTGCTGTGGGCCGGCTCGGTGGGCGTGCTCGCGTACCTGATCCGCAAGTACATCGTCCCGGCCCTGACCTTCCGCCCCTCGCTCACGCAGGTCGCCTTGCGCGTCGAGCAATCGGAGGAAGGCCGCAAGGCGGGCCTGACGGGCGTGCTGGCCTCGGCGCTTGAGCTCACGCAGGGCGAGCCCGAGTCCGTGCTGGGAGCCGAGCTGCGCCTGATGAGCGCAGAGGAAGCGCGGCGGCGCTTCACCATCTCCACATCCGCCCTGCTCACCAGGCGCCGGCTGGGGCAGGCTCTCGCGGCACTGGTCACGGTGGCCGTGCCCACCGCCGCCCTCGTGCTCACCGTGCCCGAACTGGCCCGCATCGGCACCGCCCGCGTGCTGACTCCCTGGTCCAGCGCCGCGTGGCCCAAGCGCACCGGCGTCATCGACGCCAACCCGATCGCCGCGCATCCCGCGGGCACCGCCCTCCCGCTGCGGGCGATTCTCTCGCGCAATCAGAAGGGCCACGCCAATGTCGCTGTGACCTACCGCGTCGTGACCAACGGCCGCGCGGGCATCACCCAGCACGCCCTGCTCACGAGCCAGAACAAGACTGTCTCCTTCGAGCCCGTCGGCGGCGCGCCGCCGGTCCACGGCGAGCTGTACGAGCGTCTGCTGGACACCGCCTCGATGGTCCCGGCCCACGCGCCCGGCACGCCTCCGCCCACCGTGAAGCTGGAGTACTTCTTCGAAACCAGCGACGACCGGACCGAGTGGGCGTCCGTCACGCTCGTCGAGCCCCCCGCCGTCATCGCGGGCAGCGTGGAGGTCACGCCGCCCGACTACGCCGCCGCGGCCCTTGCCGCGCACGCCGATGGCCCCAACACCTTCTTCCGCGGCACGGTGGAAGTCGGCGCGGGCCGCGACGAACGCGCGCACATCGGCCCCATCCTCGCCGGATCGCGCGTCACGCTCGACCTCACGCTCAACAAGCCGCTGCCCGTCCCGCCCCAGGAGCCGGGCTCGGATTGGCTGCGTGCCGCGCTGCCGGGGCTGGAGGAAGTCGCCGAGCGCAGCGTGGAGCTTGAGCCCACGCGCTGGAGGGTCTCCTTCACCGCGCGGAACAACCTGCGCCTGCCCGTGATCCTCAAGGACTCCTACGGCATCTCCGCATCTGAAGACGCGGTGTACCGCTTCGACGTGATCGAGGACCGCCCTCCCGCCGCGGCGGTGGTCGAGCCCTCGCAGGACGAGGCGGTTCTTCCCACGGCGATCATCGAAGCCGCGGGCGAAGGACGCGACGACGTGGGCCTCGCTTCGGTGTCGCTGCACTGGCAGGTCGCCCGGCCCCCC
>Ga0065721_10048999_pt1 | contig 52792 bp, 43 predicted proteins | sample Mesricmetagenome_FD_59108 | JGI IMG/M metagenome (GOLD analysis project Ga0065721, IMG submission 59108) | Mesophilic microbial community from rice straw/compost enrichment Sample: eDNA_1 v2 (version 2) | ecosystem: Engineered > Solid waste > Grass > Composting > Bioreactor | place: USA: Davis... | reverse complement strand
GCTTTCCGCCGGCGAACCGGAAGCGGATGCCCCTTGGGAAGGCGACGCGTTCGAGCCGGAATTGTTGCTTGAGCAAGCCGCGAGCGCAAGGCTCAGAACGAGCAGGACGGACAGTAAACTCCAAGTCGCTTTTTTCATTCGATGTAGCTCCCCTTTGCATGTTCGAGTTATTAGTATACCAAGCTGGACCTTCCGTTTCACCGCCTACATCGTCCTCACCGCCTTTACGGATTTCCGAATCGCGAATCAGCCTTTGACGGAACCGACGAGCATCCCTTGCACGAAGTACCTCTGAACGAACGGATAAATAATCAAGACCGGCAGCGTCGCGACAACGATCAGGGAATATTTGAGCAGCTCCGCCATCTCCGCCCGCTGCACTTGAATGCTTGGATCCATGACCCCCGCGCTGTTGTTCTGGATGATGATGCTGCGAAGCACGAGCTGCAGCGGATACAGCTTGTCGGACTTCAAGTAGATCAGCGCGTCGAAATACGCGTTCCACTGGCCGACGGCGTACATCAGCACGAGCACGGCGACGATCGGCTTGGACAGCGGAAGCACGACGCTCCACAGAAACCGCCAGTCGCTGCAGCCGTCGATCTCGCTCGCTTCGACGAGCTCTTCCGGGATCGTCGACTGGAAGAACGAGCGTGCGATGATGACCTGCCACACCCAGATCGCGTTCGGAATGAGCAGCGCCCAGCGAGAGTCGATCAGCCCCATCTCCTTGACGACCAGGTAGGTCGGAATCAGCCCGCCACTGAACAGCATCGTGAACGTGACGAGCATCAGAATCGCGCTGCGCCCGAAAAACGTTTTGCGCGACAGCGGATAGGCCAGCATAATCGTCAGCGTAACGCTGATCACCGTTCCCGCGGACATGTAGAACAGCGAGTTGCCGTAACCCGTCATGATTTGCGGGGTCTTGAAGATCGTCTCGAACCCTCTGAACGACACGTCGACCGGCCACAGCCACACCTTGCCCGACGTAACCGCGGACGGACTGCTGATCGAGCTGCTGACAATATAGATAAGCGGGTACAAGACGGCGATAAGCACGAGGCTTAAAATCGCGTAAATCGCGAACATAAACAGCCGGTCGCCGGCCGACTCCCGGATTCGGCGCCGGGGCGCCGCCGTAGAAATGGCCATATGAATCTCTCTCCTTTTCTCACCAGATGCTCGTGTTCGACAGGCGTTTGGCCAAAGTGTTGACCGTGACCAGCAAAACCAGGTTGATCACCGAGTTGAACAGCCCGACCGCAGTCGCGAAGCTGTAATTCGCGTTCAGCAGCCCGATGCTGTAGACGTAGGTGGCGATAACTTCCGAAGACGGCAGGTTCAGCGAATTTTGCAGCAAATAGATTTTCTCGAAGCCCAGAGACATGACGTTGCCGACGTTCAGAATGAGAATGATCGTAATCGTCGGCAGAATGCCCGGCAAGTCTACGTGAATGATCTTCTGCAGCCGTGAGGCTCCGTCCACTTTGGCCGCTTCGTACAGCGTCGGATCGATGCCCGCCAGCGCCGCCAAGTAGATGACCGCGGCATAGCCGGCCGTCTGCCAAATATCCGAGGTGACGTAGATCGTACGGAACATGCCCGGCTCGCCCAGGAAGTTGATCGGGTCAAAGCCGAAGTATTGGAGCGCGACGTTCGCGAAGCCGAGTCTCGGCGCCAGAAACAGCATGATGATGGAAACCATGACGACCGTCGAAATGAAATAGGGCGCGAACGTGACGAGCTGCACGAACTTCTTGAACCGGGCGCTGCGCACTTCGTTCAGCATCAGCGCGAGCAGAATCGGAATCGGGAATCCCGCCAGCAGTAAAAACAAGCTGAGCAGCAGCGTATTTTGGAGCAGCGTCCAAAAAATCGGATTTTCGAAAAACGCGTTGAAATGCTTCAGTCCGACCCAGGGGCTGCCCCAGATTCCTTTGATGACGTTAAAGTCTTTGAAGGCGAGCACCGCGTTCGCCATCGGGTAATACTTGAAAATCAAAAAGAACAGCAGCGGCGGCAATACGAGCAAGTACAGCTGCCAGTGGGCTTTGAAGCTCTTGAGCGCTCGTTCCCGGAATCCTCTCCGCTCCGTATGAATGCGCTTTAATGTCGTTGCTTCCGAAACCGTGGTCGATTGCAGAACGATCCCTCCTTGTGTGACGCCGTTGATGTTGCGAGCGCTTTCGTGGCTTGATCATAGTGCATTCCGGCGCCGGTTGTGTAGGTACAATTCGGTCGTTTTGCGTCCCGTTCTCCCGATTTTCGGGGGCCACTTTTCCGTACCTGGGCCGATTTTCGCAAGCGTATTCACGGTACGGTCGGGTGGCCGGCGCACTTCCTCCGCACATGCGGAAAAGAGCCGTCCCGCAAAGCCCGGGCGGATGCCCTCGGCTCTGGCGAAACGGCTCTATGCGAGTACGATACTCGATCTGAGGGGACAAATTTCCGTCAATCGTCCTGGGCGCTGCGATACGCGCTCGGGGACACCCCGGTTACGCGCTTGAACGCCCTGCGGAACGAATGGGAGCTGTTGTAGCCGACCAGCGCGGCAATTTCGTCGATCGTATGCCCGGGCTCCTTCAGCAGCCGCTCGGCGCGATCCATCCGCACCCGTTCGATGTAATCGGACAGATTGTCCCCCACCACTTCTTTGAACACTTGAGAAATGTATTTCTCCGGTCTTCCGACCTGTTCGGCGAGACTGTACAGGCTCATTTCCGATTGGCCGTAATGCTGCTCGATCAGTTGCTTGAGCTGCTCGACGATGCGGACGTGCTGATCGTTCTTCTTGCTGGCGACCATGCCGCACAGCGCCTCCATCACTTCCACGAACTCGTCGCGCAGCTGATCGACGGCTTCCGTCGGCTGAATCGCGACGATGCGGTTTCTCACCGGCTCGATCGCTTCCGATTCGGCGAACGTCTTCTGGTCCAGCAGCTTGAGCAGCGTCCCCTTCATCTCCAGGGAGAGCTGCTGCCGCATCTCCGCCGAGAGCTCGCGGGCTTCGGTGTTCTGCTCGACGATTCTGTCGATCAGACGCCGCGCTTCCCGGCCTTCGCCGGCCCGGATCGTGCCGATCAGGCGCATCTCCACGTCGAGCGGATAATAGTACGTCTCGCTGCTCAGCGCCGTCTCGCCGTACCAGTATACGGGCTTCGCCCCGAACGGGGCGGCGTTCTCCAGCGTCTGCTTCGCCTGCTCGTAAGCGTGGCTGATGTCCGACACCGATCCGAACCGGGCGCTGACGGCCGCCTTCGCCGAAATCTTGTATTCCTTGAACAGCGATTCGGCCAATTGATTCAGCATCGCGTCAACCTGCTCCTGGACGTAGGAGCCGCTGTCCGTCTCCTCGTTGACGAACAGCACGACCAGCTTGTCGGCGCCCAGGTCCGTCGTCGGGACGGTGCCGGCCAGCTCTTGCAGCGATTGCTTCAGCACGAGGCGCGCGGCTTGCAGCTCGTTCAGCACCTCGACGTTGTCCATACCGGAGTAGCCGTTGATCTGCACGATCGCGGCGAAGCCGGCGTTGCCGCTCAGGCCGGCGTTGGATTGAACGGCCGCGGCGATAATCTCCTCGCGGGATTGGAACTCTCCGGCGATCAGGCGCTTGTAGAACGCGTCCCGGACGATCGGCTGCTGCCGCTTCAGCTCCGATTCAAGCTGCTTGTTGCTCAGAATCATCTCGGAGATGTTGCCGTGCAAGAAGTCGTAGACGTTGCTGTCGGCGGTCGTCTCCTGGCCCAGCGCCGTCAGCAGACGATGAATCGGAGCGCTGTTCCGGTAGGCGAGCGCCAGTCCCACGAGCAGACCGACGAGCACGGCTCCCCCGGTGACGGACAAGGAAATGCGCTTGATCTTGTTGGCGTTCTCCATCAGCGCTTCCTTCGGTATGCCGGCGTGATACACCCATCCGTTCGTGGACGAACGGATCGTCACGACCAGATCGTCCTCGTAAAACTGGCTCGTCCGGCTTCCGTCGAACCGCGGATCGGAGGCGAGCGCCTCCGCCATCGAATCGCTGTTCCCTTGGCGGCTGATCGTATTGCCGTTCGCGTCGAGGATATGAACCCAGCTGCCGTTCTGATTCGTGATTCCCGACAGCATCTCGGCGATCACCTTCTCGTCGATGATGACGACTACGACGGCCGGAGAGGATTCTCCGAAGCTGTCCAGCGGCAGCGACTGCATATAGGTAACGACCGACGTCCGGGAAACCGGGGTGACGAACGGACGAAGCGGCATCATCTCCCTGAAGTGCGTCTTGTTCAATACGTCGCTTTCCCATTCGGAGACGGACATATCCTCGTAGCTGTAGCTCTCATAATAATGCTCGGGTCGGAAAAAGGCCGATCCCGGCGTCAGCACGACATCGTAATTGCGGAGATAGATGAAAAAATGACGCAAAAAATCGTTCGTCTGGCCGTACGTCGTCAAATCCCGGGTCATTTTCCAGATGCCGTATACGTTCTGTTTCTCCTCCGACAAAGGATCGGTCATCAGCACGTTCAGATCGGCCTGGATGGCGATCTGTCTGGTGAAGCCCTCCACCTCGGCGATTCTGCGTTCAAGCAGCTCCTTGCTCTTCTGCAGCTGCGTCACGCTGTTCTCTATGGAAATCGACTCCGTGACGGAGATGGACGTGCGGTAGGACATGAACCCGGCCAGACTGGGAATAATCAATATCAACAGATACGAAAACAAAAACCTTCTGAACACTTTCGAATAACGAATCATGAAGACCCCCCCGCGATGAGAGCGCTGCCACAACGAACCGGCGCCGATTGGCGATTCGTCGGCGGAAACGGCGAGGCAACGCCTGAGCCGCTCGATCTCCGGCGTTGCCTGATTGACGGAATTTATCTCTCTAGATGATACACAAACCGACGGACAAACGGTATACGTGATCTGCTTCCAGTCGGACTCGCAAAGCGCTCCCCGCACCGGATGTTAGCGTTTTCCGTATCGAAAATATTAGCCGAACGGCCCGGGTCCGTAAAGGTACAATTGCGGTCGCGGACGTACGATTCTCCTCTCGGAAGGCCTGAAATTCCTTATCGTGTCGGGCTCGGCTGCCCGGATTGTCGCGTTTCACGCAAGCAAAAACGCCTTCGGCGTCCTCTGGACGATGAATGCGTTTTGTCGGAGACGATTCAGATAAGGATAGCGGATTTTTATACTTGCTGAATCGTCAAGAAGACGTCCCTTCCGCCTCGCGAGCGGCACTGGGACGTCTTCGAATTGCTTGGCTCAGCTTACTCCGCGACATCCAACAGAACGCCCGATTCCCGGCAAGCCAACGCAAGCGCTTCGTCGGGCTGCCGATCGGTGACGATTCGCTGCACGCCTGACAGGGGCGAGAACGAGATCAGCATCTTCGTTCCGAACTTGGAGCGGTCGGCGACAATCGTCGTCTCCGTCGCTTGCCGGATCGCGATCTGCTTGATCTCCGCCTCGTAGATGTTGGAATTGCTGAAGCCGTGTTCCGCGGTAATGCCGGTCGTGCCGAGGAAGGCGCGATGGAACGCCATCCCGGACAGGCTCTGCACCGCCAGCGGTCCGGAAAGGGAATGCGTCGCCTCGATGTAGGTGCCTCCCGTCATCATGACGGAGATCTGCTTGCCGGCCAACTCGGTTACGACGTTAAGCGCGTTCGTGACGACCGTAACGTTCATTCCGTGCGGCAAATAGCGGGCGATCTGCGAGGTCGTCGTCCCGCCGTCGATAAAGACCGACTCCCCGGGCTTGATCAACGCGGCGGCATGCCGGCCGATTCTGGCCTTCTCGTCGGTCAGCAGGGAGACGCGCTCCTTCAGCGCGACGTCCCTGCCGACGAAGATGACCCCGCCGAACGTGCGCTTGACTTCTCCCGTCTCCTCGAGCTTCTCCAGATCGCGGCGAATCGTCATCTCGGTCACGCCGTACGTTTCCTTCAACGTCGACACCCGAACCTCGCCTTCCCGCGAAATCTGCTCGAGCATCTGCTGCTGCCTAGCGTTTAAGCTGTAGTAAGTCCCTTTCATTGCCCCGCGGCCTCCCGATCGTCCCATTCGCTATGCCTCTATTATCGCTTTCCGTCACACGACGTTCAACTCCAATCGATACTCGATCGATTGACCGGGCGCCAGGACGAGCGGTCCTCCGCGGCGGCGTTCCGCCTCGCGTCCTTCGACGAAGCAGTTGGACGGCTCCAGGCCAAGGACGTGCTCGCCCGCTCCGGGCATCCGCCACTGGACGAGCAGCGGAAGCGTATCGGCCGACCAACGGAGAGCAACCTCCGTCGCCCTCGCTCCTCCGGCAGCCGGAAATCCCGGTTGAACGATTCTCGTCTCGGCCATGCCTTCCCCATCGGCCGCCTCTTGCCTCAAGGTATGATAGAACACCGTTTCCTCGACAGCCGGATCCGGCGCCTCCCAGGAAGCACAGCTTTCCGGCGCCGCTCCGCCTCCGCCCGGGCGGACTTCGCAGTCGGCTTCGGGAAACCGGATTTCCGTCCGCTCGTCCAGCAAGGGGAATCCGAAGTTGAAGTGGTAGAGCATCATATGCTCCGCGGGCCGGAAGCCGAAGTTCTCCACTCTGTCCCGGATCGCGACGCGATTGTCCCCAAGCCTGCCGGACAGTTCCCGCGTCAATCTTAGCTTGCTTCCGAAGATCGCCGTTTCCTCCAGGACGCCGGTTACGCTCCATTCCAGCTCGTCTCCGACCCACTCTTCGCGAATACAGACGCTGCGGGCCGGAGTGTGATGCACTCTGCCGTGCAGACCGTAGCTGCCGGAATCGTCCGCGGAAGGAGAACCGACATGCGCCAGTCCGCAAGTCATCAGCAGTCCGCCCGAAGCCGTACGCAGCCAGCCCATGCCTTCCGATTCATAGAAGGCCGGGTGAACGTTGCCGTTCGGAGATTGCCACGAAATCGGCGTTCCCCACAGCTGCGCCAGAGAGATGTCCATTCCTTTGGTGAGAACGATCTCGAACGCAAGGCCGGCGCCGGTCCGCACTTCGATCAGCTCCGTCCCCGCTTCCTTGCCCTCCGTCAACGTCATTCGCCTGACTCCGCCAATCTGACCGACGCCTCCGACGCGCGCCTCGACTTCCCTTCTCGTCCAATGCTTGCCGTACAAGCGCATGCCGGTTCCCCCTTTCTCCCGTCAGTCCTCGATCACTCGGGGCATTCTTTCAATTCTCGGATCGGTGAAAATATCGAATTCGTCCCGGCTCGTACTGGAAAATTCCGAGACGATCGCACCTTCTGGGCCGCCTTGAAACCAATGCTTCGTGTTCGGCGGAATCGTATATTGCTCGCCCGGTCTAAGCGCGATTTCATGAAATACGGTGTAATAAGACTCGCTTCCCGCGGGAACGACAGCCTGGGGAACGGCAGCCGCTTCTCCCTCCACATATAAATAGACAAGCCCCCAGCGGCAGCGGAAGGTTTCCATCTTGCCCGGTTCGCCGTTGACCGGGGGATGAATATGCTCGGGACAAGTCTGTCTCGGGAAAAGAACCAGATCCTTCGCGCAATACCGATCCGTGTTCACGTACGTAACCAGCTCAAGCCCCTGAGCCGCCAAGTCGCCAAGCCCGAAACCGGCGACTTCGATGTTCTCGCGCTCCGCTTCGGTCAGCACGATGCCGGCGTTCACCAGCAGCTCCGCCGCTCGCTTCTGGGCTCTCGTCACTTCGCTTCTCCGTATGGACATTTGTTCAGCCTCCTCTTATTTGCCGACATCCGGGGACCAGATTCCGTCCGCGGATTCGCGCGACCAACCGGGCAAAGACAACCCCGTTTCCCGCTGCGGCCAGCCGGCCGCGATTCGGCTCTGCAAGCCGTCCCATCCCGGGACGCCGCTCACCGCATCGGCCCGTTCCACGTTAAACGCGCCTGTGCCTACTGCCGCCAGCAGCGTCTCCTCCGCCGACAGCCCCTTGAGCATTCCGGCCAGGAAACCGGCGATCGTACAGTCCCCGGCCCCCGTCGTTCCGGCGACTTCGACCCGGTAGCACGGCGCAAGCATTTCCTTTCCTTGCCAAGATTCCAGCTTCCCGGCAGCGGGCGCGCAAAGCCCCATCTCGCGCAGGCGTTCCGGACTGCTAGTCGTCCGAACGTACAGCCCGTGCTCGCCCAGCTTTAACGCGACTACCGCAGCCCCCATGCCGAGCAATTCTTCGGCAAGCGAGGACAGCAGCGGTCCGTCCGCATACGCAAGCAGCTCGGTCGTGCCGTGGCGCTCGGAAAACTCGCGGTACCGGGACGGTCTGAGCATATATAAAATTTCTTCGAAACTGGGCAGGAAGACGTCGACATGCGGCAGCGAACGCTTCAGAATCGCTTGCCAGTCGGTTTGGCCCGCAAGCGACTCCGGGTCCGGACGGGCCAGATCGAGCGATACGGTCAGCCCGCACGACTTGGCGGCAGACAGCGTTCTCTCCAGCTCCGCGCCGCCGTCCTCGTACATCCGCCGCATCAGCGGAGGGTAACCGAAGTGAAACAGCCTAGCTCCCGCCAACGCGGCTTGGGGTACGTCGTCCGCAGAGAACGTATCGTTGGCGCCCGTGCAATGCAAGAAAATCCGATCGACGCCCGGAGGATTGATGACGATCGTATAGGAGCTGGATTCGCCCGCCCCTACGATCATTCCATCGGTCAGCCCCTCCCCGTATCCTTTAAGGATAGACAGAATCGCCTCGCCGAACAGGTCGTCTCCGACCTTGCCCATCAGCTTTACCGGGAACCCGAGACGATGCAGGGCGATACCGGTATTGGGCACCGCGCCGCCCGTCGAAAGCTGCGCGGCCCCGATGTCGACCAGCTTGCCCGGGACGAGCAATTCCCCGATCGCTTGGCCCGGCTTGCCGCCATGCATCGCCGGAATGACGTCAAGGCAAATATGTCCGGCAACGACGACCTCGGCAGCGGATACGGAGGAATCGCTTTTGTTCACGCCCCGTTCCCCCAGTCCACGACCGCGGTTCCGCCCGTCTTGTCGGATTCCAGAGCGGCGGTGAACAGGCGATGGCTGTCTGCCGCTTCCTCCGGCAATGCGCATGTGAACGACTGCTGCATGCCATCCTTGCCATGAACGATCTCGTCGCAGAACGCCGCCCACATCTGCAGGATCGAATCGGAGAACCCGAATTCGAAGATGCCGCCGGTAATCGTGCCGTAAGCTGACTTGTACGGCGCGTCCACGACATGCCAAGCCTGCTGGCCTCCCGGCGTGTAGGGAAGGGACGCCACCCGCTTCGGATTTTTGGTCGTGAATTCCGCGGACATCTCCGTACCCTGGATGCGGATAAACCATGTATTCGCATGTCCCGGCGCGATCCGTTTCGTCGACAGCACCATCGGGAACTGCTGGCCGGCCGTCTTCACGTCGCAAGCGAGAATCGCGTTGTCCCAGGTCTCGCACGGCGCCATGCCCCCCTTGCCGTCCGGACGCTCTTCGACGATCTTGGAGAGCAGCGCCCGCACGCTTGCGGGCTTCCAGCCGAAGCGCAGCGGCAGATGCAGCACGTGAAGGCCGAGGTCGCCCATACAGCCGTACTCCCCGTTCGTCGCGATCCGCCGCTTCCAATTGATCGGCTTCGTCGGATCAAGGTCGCTGGAATGCCAGAAGCCGGCCTCGACCTCGATGATCCGTCCGAATTTGCCCTCGTTCACCCACTGAACGATCTGCTGCGCGCCCGGGAAGAACGGAAATTCCGACGAGCTGCGCACGACCACTTGCGGGTTTTCCCGGATGGCCGCCATAATCGCCTCGTTCGCTTCCAGGTCGATGCCGAACGGCTTCTCTCCCAGCAAATGCTTGCCCGCTTGGATAATATCGATATAGATCCGCTCGTGCAGATTATGTGGAACCGCGCAGTAGATCGCTTCCACCGCCGGATCGGCGAGCAGTTCCTTGTAATCCGTATACGCGCGCTCCACGCTCGGCACATTTTCCTCGAACCACTGCGTCGCCGCCGGATTCGCGTCGCACACCGCCACGATGCGCGGCTCGAAGTCGACGCCGGTCAGATGGCACCAGCGCGCGGCCGCGCTGGCGAACTCCTTGCCCATCAGCCCGCAGCCGATGACACCGAACGATACGATCGTTTTCGCCATTATCGCTGCGCCTCCCTCAGGATCGCCAAAGCCTGCTCGGCCCCCGCTCCCTCATGAACGATGCTCATCAAAGCCGAAGTCATCGCGCCCGGCGTCGGATGCTGCACGACGTTCCGGCCGTAGACGATACCCGCCGCTCCCTGGTTCATCAGCTCGACCGTCCGGCTCACAATTTCCTCGTCGCTTGCGCGTCCTCCTCCGCGAACGAGCACCGGAATGCCGGACGCGACCTCGATGACGCGGTGATACTCGGTCACGTCGTCGCAAGGATCGGCTTTGATCACGTCCGCTCCCAGCTCGACCGCTTGCCGGACGAGAGGCATGATTTTGCGAATGTCGCCGTCGACCATATAACCGCCCTTCTCTTCGTTAGGCAGCATGACCAGCGGTTCGACCATCAGCGGCATGCCGTATTTATCGCTTTCCGTCTTCAGCAGCGAGACGTTGCGCACGCATTGATGATGCAGCTCCGGCTGGTTCGGCAGCAGCAACAGGTTGACGCATACCGCTACGGCATCCAATCGCACCGCCTGCTCGATCGCACGGTCGATCAGCTCGCTGAACAGATGGCGCGGCAGCACGTTTCCATAGATATTGGCGGCGTCCGTGCGCAGCACGAGGCCGGGCTTCTTCTTGCCCGGGATCTCCTGCAGCAATCTCGCTTGCCCGGTGCTGAGCTGAATACAGTCCGGTCCGGCCTGAACGACCGTTTCGATAGCGCTTTTCATATTTTCAATGCCGGCAAGGAAGGAATACTCGTTGAAAAAGCCATGGTCGATCGCAACGTCGAAGCATTTGCCTTGCTCGCTGAACATCCGGTTAAGCCGCGGTTTGAATGAGGACATCATGTTTTCTCCTTTGTTGTTTTATGTTCGTTTATAACATTATATTAATTTAAACAAACAATAATGTCGAGCAGTATTTGATCGTTTTGCGAAAAACAAAAGACGCGAATCTACGATCCGCGCCCGGTTCCGCCCCCTCTTATTGATCGAGAGAAATTTCCTTTTCCATAACATAGTCGTCCATAACAAAGCCCCCTCCGATATCCGCCGCTTGCTCGCGAACGGTCCGGAAGCCCTTTTTCTCGTAAATCGCGATCGTGGACGCATTATGCCGATTCACGGTGAGCCAGATCGCGCCCAGCCTGCGTTCCCTGCACAGTTCCTCCAAGAAGCTCATCGCTTCGCTGGCGTATCCTTGACCCCTACAAGCCTTGAGAATGTAGAATTTGCTCAGCAGCAGCTTCGTCTCCTCCGGCTTGATTCCCATATAGCCGACGTTCTCTCCGTCCGCCTGCATGAAGTAGTACTCGTAGCCTTGGCGCTCGATTTGGTCCGTCATGGCATGGGCGGATTGAAACTTGTCCAGCATGTAGTCGATCTGCCCGGTCGAAATGATGCTGACGAAATACTCGTTCCAAATTTCCGAGGCCAATCGGGCCGCAGCCTCTACGTCTTCCCTTGTTTCTACTTGCCGAAAAGAAAGCCTCATAGCGTCTCATCCTTCCTCTTCACTCTCTCTTCATCCTACCCTCTCGTCCGCTCTGTCGCAAATCGCCAGAACCGACGACCTCAACGCCCAATATTGACAACCCCTGATGAATTCGGCATAATAAAGGAAATCAAGTCGAGGAAGCACCTCTCAAAGTCGGACACGTTCACGTGTTTCTTTGCGGGGTGCTTTTTGATTATGTACCGGAGGCGGGGAAAATGAAAAAGAAGACGTATGAGGAATTGGTGAAGGAATCGCCCGTTACCTACGAGATGTACGCGAATATGGAGGATGACGGCAATCGCTACGAGATTTCGGACGGGGTTCTGGAACTGATGAGTCCTTCTCCGGCATTTATTCATCAGTTGTTGCTCGGAGAAATCTTATTCAGGCTGAATGCAAGCTGCCGAAATGAGTTTATTATTGCAGTTGCCCCGGTAGACGTGATCCTCTCTGATACCGAGCTTCGACAGCCCGATCTCGTCATGGTTCACATAAGCCGAACGCATATCATCAGCAACCGTGGCATTAACGGCGCTCCCGACCTCGTCGCCGAGATTACGTCCAAACATTCTCTCAAGCGAGACAAGCTGACAAAGCGCAACGTCTACGCCAAGTATGGCGTGCGCGAGTATTGGATTATCGATCCGTCCAACTTTACCTTGGAGCAGTATGAATTACAAGACGACGATTATGAGCTGATCGATGTCTATTCCGGTGAGGAACCGATTCGCTCTCGCACTGCCCCTTGCGTTTCTTTCAGCATGGACGAGCTTATTCGCAGTCTTCCCATTCCGCCAGAACAGTTGAACTAGCACGCTGGCAGCATGGCTTCCAACTTTCACAAGAAAGGAATGATTCGAGTGGAGAAAGACAAAAGAGCCGCCGACAAAGTGAAAGAACAGCCGGTAACCTACGAGATTTATGCGGAAATGCCCGATGACGGCAATCGTTACGAGGTGATCGACGGGGTGCTGGAACTGATGTCTCCTAGTCCTACGGCTTCTCATCAATCTATTGCAGTGGATCTTTGCTTTGAACTGAAACAAAGCTGCAGATCGGATTACTTGATCTACGTCGCGCCGCTGGATGTTATCTTGAGCGACACGAATGTCGTGCAGCCCGACGCGATTATGATCCATCGCAACCGAAAGCATATTGTCACTTCCAGAGGAATAGAAGGTCCGCCGGATCTGGCCGTAGAGGTTCTCTCCCCAAGCTCGCGGAAACGGGACAGGTTGAAAAAGAGGGCGGTGTACGAGAAACACGGCGTCCCGGAATATTGGATCGTCGACCCCGAGGCGCGGACATTGGAGCAGTTTCACTTGGACGAGAACGGGAAATATGAGCTGATCCAGCTATACGAAAATGACGAGCAGGTCGTGTCAAGCAAACTCCCCTGCGTCTCCTTTGCGGTCAGCCAGCTATTCGGGGATGTGCTGCAATAGCGGGAAAGTCGCGGTGAAGTTCCCGAAAGCGAAGAAGAACCGGAGGCAAAGAAAATGAAGAAGAAAACGTACGAGGAATTGGTGAAGGAGTCGCCCGTGACCTACGAGATGTACGCGAATATGGTAGACGACGGCAACCGTTACGAGATTTCGGACGGGGTGCTGGAATTGATGAGTCCTTCTCCTCTATTTATTCATCAATTCATCTGCCATAAGATGCAAGTCATACTTGACGGTAGCTGCCAAAACGAGTTTATCATTCTGGCCGCTCCGCTCGACGTAATTCTATCGGACACCGAGGTTCGGCAGCCCGATCTCGTCATGATCCGCATGAGCCGCAAGCACATTATCGGCAAAAGGGGCATCAACGGCGCTCCCGACCTCGTCGTCGAGATTACGTCCAAGCACTCTCTTAAGCGGGACAAGCTGACGAAGCGCAACGTATACGCTAAGTACAGCGTGAGCGAATATTGGATCGTCGATCCATCCAGCTTTACTTTGGAGCAGTACGAACTGCGCGAGAATTATTATGAGCTGGTCGATGTCTATTCCGGTGAGGAAACGATTCATTCCCGTACTGCTCCCTGCATTTCTTTTAGCATGGACGAGCTCGTACGCAGCCTTCCCGTTCCGCTAGATCAGCTGACATAGCCGACTGGAAGCGCCAACTCCAAGTTTCCCAAGAAAGGAAGGATTCGAATGGAGAAAAGCAAAAAAGCTGCGGACAAAGTGAAGGAGCAGCCGGCAACTTACGAGACTTATGCGGCATTGCCCGACGACGGGAACCGTTACGAGGTCATCGACGGGGTGCTGGAGCTGATGTCTCCTGGTCCTACGACCTCTCATCAATCCATATTAGTGGAATTGATCGATGTGCTGCGTCAAAGCTGCAAATCGGATTACCTGATCTACTTCGCTCCCCTAGACGTCATCCTGAGCGATACGAACGTCGTGCAGCCCGACGCGATCATGATCCATCGCAGCCGAAAGCACATTGTCACTTCCCGGGGAGTAGAAGGCCCGCCGGATCTGGCCGTGGAGGTCCTCTCCCCAAGCTCGCGAAAACGGGACAGGTTGAAAAAGAGGGCGGTGTACGAGAAACACGGCGTCCCGGAATATTGGATCGTCGACCCCGAGGCGCGGACATTGGAGCAGTTTCACTTGGACGAAAGTGGGAAATATGAGCTGATCCAGCTATACGAAAATGACGAGCAGGTCGTGTCAAGCAAGCTTTCTTGCGTCTCTTTCGCGGTCAGCGGCCTTTTTGCGGACGTGCTGCAGTAACCGAAAGAAGCCTCGGCTTGGCAGCAAAGGCTTCTCGATTGCCCGGTTTAGGCTGGCGATGCGAGAGCGATCATCGTTGATCCCTTACAGGATCGGAGACAGCAGCCGGGACACCGACTCCTTGATCCGAATCCGCCGCGACCTCTGTCCGTACCGCTCCAGCGTCAACGCCTCGGACACCTTGATGTCCTCCCGGAACGCCTCCGCCAGCTTGGCGGAAACTTCCCGGTCGTACAGGAAGGCGTTCACCTCGAAATTGAGCTTAAAGCTTCGCACGTCCATATTCGCCGTGCCGACGGAGGCGATCTCCTCGTCCACGACGATCGTCTTGGCATGAATAAATCCGTTGCGGTACAAGTAGACGGATACGCCCGTTCTGAGCATCACCCCGATATAGGACAGAGTAGCCCAGTAGATGAACGGATGATCCGGCTTGTCCGGAATCATAATGCTCACTTGCACGCCCGACAGGGCGGCGATTCGCAGCGCGTCCAAGTAGCCTGCGTCCGGCACGAAGTAGGGAGTCTGGATCAAGATGGACCGTTTGGCGGAGGAGATCATTTTCACGTACCCGTTCTTGATATACTCCAGCTTCGATTCCGGCCCGCTGGCTACGATCTGCACCCCGGCTGCGCCGAATGCCGCTTCCGGTTCGGGGAACAGCTCGGGACGATAATGAATGTCCGCTCGGGAAGCATAATTCCAATCGAGGATAAATCGCGTCTGCATGGCATGAACCGCTCCGCCGCGAACTCTCAGATGCGTATCCCGCCAATAGCCGAATTTCGGATCCAACCCCAAGTATTCGTCCCCTACGTTAAAACCGCCCACGTACCCGACTTTGCCGTCGATGATGACGAGCTTGCGATGATTCCGGTAGTTGAGCCGAACGTTGATCAAACGGAACTTGGACGGGAAGAAAGCCTCCGCGATTCCGCCCGCATCTCGAAGCTCCTGAAGGATGCGCCTGTTCAGCCTTCGCGAACCCAACTCGTCGTACAGCAGCCGGACGCTCACGCCGCTTCGCGCCTTTGCCGCCAGCGCCCGGATCAGCTTCGTTCCCAAATCATCCTTCTGAATGATGTAGTACTGAACGTGGATGTGATCTTGGGCCTCCGCGATATCCCGGAACAGCCGGTCGAACTTCTGCTTGCCGTCCAGCAGCAGCTCCACCTCGTTGTCTTCGGTATACAAGGCTTTATTCGCTTTAAGGTGCATCGCGATCAGATCGTGATAATCGCCCGCCGCCGGATTGCCCATCGCGTGTCCGTCCGCGCTTATGAGGGCAAGCTGCTCTCTGGCCGCTTCCTCCGTTCCGGTGCGGTCGATCTCCTTCCATTCGAAAAGCCGGCTCCTCCTGTAGTTTTGCGCGAAAAACAAATAGAGCGCGAAACCGAGCAGCGGGATGAAGTACAGCACGAGCAGCCACGCCCAAGTCGAGCCGATATCCCTTCTCTCCCGGAAGATGATCACCGATGCGAGCGTCATATTCAGCACAAGAACCAAACTTAGTAACAAGGAAAGAACATTCATGTCGATAACCTCCGGCATCCGTTCGTTCGTCCGTTCCGCCGCCTAAGCAGTCTGTTTCGATATTAACAGGGACTTGGCGTGGATTCTATAAGATTTTGAGTTACGCACCGGTTATCAACAACTTAATCCACATATCCACAACTTTATCAACAGTTTACACACAGTTTACTCCTGATTTACACACAACTCTATTTCAGCTGCGTCGCTTTGGAGATCAAGCTTCCCGATGGTATAGTAATAAGCATAACGAACAAAGGAACGGGATGACCATGATCTTCCAACGCAACGAAACGTTTCGCGGATACTTGCGCGCCTATCCGGTTACGTCGATCTTTCTGGCGGTTAATTTGATCGTATTCGTGCTCGATTATCTGATCCTCGACAGAGAGCTGACGCTTAGAGGCATCTTCTATTTGGACCCGGATTACGATCCTTACGGTTTAAGCGAGCCATGGAGATACGTCACTTCCATCGCGCTGCACGGCGGGTGGGATCACCTGCTGTTCAACTGCTTCTCGACGCTTATTTTCGCGCCCCCGCTCGAACGGCTGCTCGGACATTTTCGATACTTCGTGTACTATGTCCTGGCGGGCATCGCAGGCAATCTGCTGAGCGCGATCGTTTACGCCGGCTCGCTGCATTTCTCTCTCGGAGCTTCAGGGGCAATCTACGGCTTGTTCGGAGCTTACTTGTTTCTGGCCGTCTTCCGCAAGTTCGCCTTGGATGAGGCCACCCGGAAAACGATCTTTATTTCCATTGCATTCGGAATCATCTACTCGCTTATCGTACCGAATATCAACATTTGGGCCCATCTCGGCGGCGCTTTGGCCGGATTCGGCTTGATGGGATTGTTCGTCGCAAGCAAAACCAAAAAATACGGCCGCGGATGAAACAAAGTTGTGACGATTCGGTAGCAGATCTCGATTCGAATGCCGTTCCCTGCACGAATGCGTTTGACCTCAAGGCAAATTATGCTAAAATGTTCATTGGTACTTTCTGGGGGATGCCGGATCGGATTACGACGAATTGAGAGGAAACGCATCATGAACCGTATCAATAACGCGTTACGATTCTTCAAGGTTACGGGGGAGCTGCGCAAGGATAAATGCGAATTCAAGATCGCTCCATGGAAGCTGCTTCTGGAAACTCAACGGTACTACGAGATTAAACCGGAGAATGGCGCGGTCAAAAGAATCTACAAAGAAAAGCTCAATACGACGGTTGTCGAAACAAAACAATACGCCAACGGCACGCTGTGCTGCTCGGCCTTCTGCACGGAAGACCGCATCGAGGAGCTTCAGCGGACCATTCTCAAGCAATTGCAGACGAGCATTAAGACGTACATGGAGGATCTCCAGCTGAACCTGACGGCGCTGAACCGCTATACGTCCAACCTCTAACATTCACAACTCCGACAAAACGCTTTCTTCGTCCCAAGGACGCAGAAGGCGTTTTTGCTTGGTTCGCGCGGCCGCGGACAAGCATTTCTGCCGCGAATGCGTTACACTGGAGATAGCGGTTTCAACTTAATTAATGAGAGCATTGGAGGAATGTACAGTGGAAATCATTTACCATGGACACTCTTGCATCCAGATCGTCACGGAAGGCAAGTCGCTGCTGTTCGACCCGTTCCTGAGAGGCAATCCTCTGGCGGTAACGAAGGCGGAAGACATCCGCGCCGACTACATCTTGCTCACTCACGCGCATACGGATCATATTCTCGACGCGGAGCCGATCGCTCGCGCAAGCGACGCCACCATTGTCGCCACCTTCGAGCTGGCCATGTACATGTCCGCCCGCAAGAAGCTGAAGACGATCGATATGAACATCGGAGGAACGGTCGATCTGGGCTTCGCCAAGGCGAAGATGATTCAGGCGTTCCACAGCTCCGGCATCTTCCTGGAAGACGATCAGATCATTTACGGCGGCATGCCGGCCGGCTACATCGTGCAGACCGAAGGCTTGACGCTGCTCCATGCCGGAGATACGGCGCTGTTCTCGGACATGAAGATGATCGGCGACCGCCATCCGATCGATATCGCTTTCCTGCCGATCGGCGACCATTACACGATGGGACCGGACGATGCGCTGCAGGCGGCCGAATGGTTTGGCGCCAAGCTCGTCATTCCGGTACACTACAACTCGTTCCCGCCTATCCGCCAAGACGCCGAAGCCTTCGCACGGTGTCTGGACGCCCAAGGGCAACGCGGCTACGTGCTCGCTCCGGGAGAAAAGCTGGAAGTTACGGCTTCGTCGCTGCAACGGCTGACCGCTCGGGACGGCAAATAACGGATACGAAGCTGAATCGTCGCAAGCGAGGCGTAAAGTCCGAATAATACGATTACAGGTCGCAATCGGACAGTGACCGAACGTCCCGTTAGCCGTTAATCTACTTCTAGACCCGCAATCGGAGAAGGAGAAGATTAGCGATGAGCGATTCGGCAAGCGGCAAAGGATCGGTCCCCGATCATTGGAAATGGTTTACGGAAGCCCGGTTCGGCATGTTCATCCACTGGGGCCCCTATTCGGCTTACGGGAGAGGGGAACAGGTGCTGTTCCGGGAACACATGGATCACGAGGAATACGCCCGAACGGCCTGCGCCTGGAACCCGGAGCGCTTCGACGCGCGCCTCTGGGCAAGAACGGCCAAGGAAGCGGGCATGAAATACGCCTGTTTGACGACGCGCCACCATGACGGCTACTGCCTCTGGGATTCCCGGTATACCGACTATACGAGCGTCCGGCAAGCGCCCGGCAGAGATTTCGTGAAGGAATTCGCGGACGCGTTCAGAGCCGAGGGCTTGCGAGTCGGCCTCTACTACTCCTGGCTGGATTGGCGGATTCCCGCCTTCTTTGACGGACCGGACAAAGATCCCGAAGGCTGGAAAACGATGAAAGAATACATGCACAACCAAGTGATCGAGCTGCTGACCGGCTATGGCCGCATCGACCACTTCTTCTTCGACGGCTCCTGGCCCCGGAACGCGGACGAGCTGGGCAGCTCGGAACTCGTAGCCAAAATGCGGCAGCTGCAGCCCCATATTCTGATCAACAACCGGCTCGGAGCCAATGCAAACCCGAATAAAATATCCGCGGACGGCGGAATGGGCGCCGGGGAATCGGACGAATTGGGGGATTTCGGCACGCCCGAGCATGTCATCGTCCCGGACCCTAATCGCCTCTGGGAATCCAACCAGGTCACGACATGGAGATTATGGGGATACTCCGTCGGGGAACGTTGGCGGCCTGCGGATTATTTGCTCGACATGCTGTGCGAATGCGCCGAGAAAGGCGGCAACAAAGGCGGGAACCTTCTGCTGAACGTCGGCCCGCAGCCCGACGGACAACTTCCCCCGGAGTACGTGGAGCGGGCGCTGGCGATCGGGAAATGGCTCGACGTTCACGGAGAAGCGATCTACGGCTCGGACGGCGGCAACGTGACGGAATTCGTGACCAGAGGAAGACAAACGACGAAAGGGAACAATCTGTACTTGATCGTCCGGTTTTGGGACGGCCGTCCCGAAATGAGGCTGCCCGATCTGGTAACGCCGGTCAAGCGAGTGACACTGCTGACGACCGGCCAGGAGCTCGATTTCGTTCAACGCGGGGAAGAGCTTGTCATCAAGGGCTTGCCCCTTGAGCGTCCGACGAAGCTGTTTCCGGTCATCCGGATAGAGTGCGAGCATAAGCCGACCGCCAACCAGTGGGGCCGGGAACGGTTATGGGGAGGAGATCCGGGACGCGTCGCCGACTGGGCGAGAACCCGGGGAACGTCGCCGTATCGGGACGGAATGTCTCGTTGAGCCTCACTCCGATAGTGGACGAGGGCCTGCAAGCGATGTAAAATGACAGGGCGCGGCCTCTCCCGGCTTACGGGTGCCGCGCCCTATTCGTCGGAAAGCGAGGCTGCACCCATGAAATGCTTGGAGTTATCCATCCCTCCGCTGCCGCAATTCGTCATGGCCGGATTCACCGTATGGCCGGCCGGGACCCGGCATTTCGCACGCAGCATCGACGTATACGACGTGCTGGTCGTCGCTTCCGGCAAAGTCTACATGACCGAGGACGGAATTCCGTACGAAATCGGGGCCGGAGAACTGTTCGTGCTGACCCCCGGATCGCTGCATTACGGACATCGCGGCTGCGATGTCCAGACGGAAATTTACTGGCTGCATTTTATCCATTCCCGTCCGGTTCGCGCGCTGGCCTACGATGAAATCCCTTGGCTGTCGGTGCTCCCGGGAGGCAGCAGCAAGGATGAAACTCCTCCGCCGCATTGCATGTACATTCCGAAGCAAGCCGCTCTGGACATGACGCTGTTCCGGCCGCATCTGGACCGAATGGTCCGGCTGCACGGCCGCATTCGAATAGAAAACGCTTTGGAGCTCCACATGCTGCTGACGGAATTTTTGTTCCGGGTGCAGCAAATCGCGGGTCGGCAGTTCGTCGCCCCTTCCCAAAGAGTCTCCTATCGGTTTATGGAATACGCCGAGTCGCATTATGCGTCGCCGTTCAAAAGGCGGCACGTGGAAGAAGCGCTGCACTATCGCTACGACTACATCGCGCGCTGCTTCAAGAAGCATGCGGGAATGACGCCGGTGGAATACGTGCAGCACGTGCGAATGGAAGAAGCCCGCAGGCTGCTGGTGTCCACCGAGATGACCGTCCGGGAAGTCGGAGAAGCCGTCGGCCTGCCGGACGGCAATTATTTTATCAAGACGTTCCGCAAGACGACCGGCCTTACTCCGGGAAAATACCGAGCGTTTAACGCGATTCGGGAACCCTCTCCGTGAAACGGTTGCCGCGCGCGGCGCTGTCCGAAGAAGAAACAGGCCTGGGGCGCCCCCAGGCCTGTTTCTTCTTATTTCCACGGCTCTTCGTAGGATGGATCGTTCGCGAATCGCGAAATTCCCAGCTCCAATGTCGTGTGGCAGCCGGCCCCGAGTTCGACGAGCAGCCACTTGCCGTTCAACTCTTCCTCCCGGTATTCCGCCGATGGGGCGGAGATGCCGGAAGGCATCTTCTCCATCGTCGTCGAACCGCCGACCTTGCCCCCTTCTCCCGCGGAGGCTCCTCGCGCTTCGTATTTGACTCCGGTGAACCGATGTTCCCCGAACGCTCCCGCTTGCACGATCGCCCGCCGCGAGCGCGTCGGATGAAGATTGACGAGCTTGACGGCGACTCCCCCCTCGTCCAGCTTCTCCATGAGAGCGGCCACATCCGGCGGCAGGCCCGGCCGCTGGGCGTCCGCGTCGTAATAGCGCAGCATCGCCATAAGCAGGCCTCCGTTATACAGTGGAGACGGCGCTCCCATCGTCAATTGGAGCAGCCCCTCGAGCGTGACAGGATTGCGAATCTGAATGTAATCGTCCTTGTATCCGGCCGGATCTTCGGTATCCGTATTCATGAAGTCGAGCCGTTGATAAGCTTGGGCGAGATTGTACTTCAAGATTTCGACCGGATAGGACGGATACTCTCCTTGAAGGTAAGAGACCCATGCGTAGTCGTGTCCCGCCTGATCCTTCGCCCGGACATAACGAATGTCGTTCCAATCCGGATTGCGGTAATTGCGCAGCCGGTTCAGGCGCTCCAGATCGTCCGGGCGCATCGACATGTACCACAGATGGGTCGGGTAGACCGGATCCATCGGCTGGAATTCGAACCAGCCGTCCTTCCAGAGCACGGGAGGATTCTCCTTCTGGAAAGCGACCGACGTCTCCCCGCCCTCGAAGAGAACGTTGTCTCCTTGCATCTCGTAACCGTACCAGCCGGGATCCCCGTATTTGTACGGCACGAACTTCGTTCCCTCGTGTTCGACCGAGCGGCTTTCCAGCGTCTCCAGCTGACTCCGGAGAAATTCCAAATAACCGGAATCGCTCATGAGCAGCATCGCGTTCTCCCCCGCAGCGGCGACGCCTTGGCCGATACTCACCCAGCCATGAGGCCACGTCCACCCGTACCAGCCGCCGTACCACTTGCCCCCGTTATGCTCGCCGATGACGCCGCTTAACCCGACGTTGTCGGGAATAACGCCGCCGTTTTGCTTCGTTCTTTCCATCCAGGCCTCGACGTACCTCTTGACCCAAGCTTTGTACTTCGGATCGCCGGTATGCAAGTACGCGTTCGTGACCATGCTCGTAGCCAGCAGGTTAAGCGGAACATCCCCCTTGGACATCCGCTCAGCGACCGCCGCTCCAAGAGCGAGGGCTCCCGCTTCGTGCTTGATGTCCTCCAGGGAACGGACCCCCGGAACGTCCTGGAACGGAAGACCGTAATACTTCATCCAATCCTGATAATACCAACCGTCGCTATTGCGCCGGATATTCCGGTCCGTCGCCCCCTTGCTTCCGGAATGCGGATACGGGATCATCGCCAGTTCCTCGTCGAAGTTGACGGCGTCGGGATCCTCGTTCAAGAAAAAGCCCGCGAACCGGACAGCCCTCTCCCGGGTAACCGCGTGCTGGGGATCCATCAGGGCCATGTGGTAAAACATCGTGTACCCTTCCCCTTGATGGAACCAGTCGTAGCCCTGCTCGTATTCCTTCTCGATCATCTTGTGTCCCGTGCCCGTATCGTACTTCGCGAATTGCCGGGTAATCGCGTCGAACTCCTTCAGGCTCAGGTCCTTGAACTTCTCGTGCCCTCCGATCGCGTAATAGAGCGGCCAGTTGAAGAAGCTCTCGTACATGTCGTCGAGCGCGTCGATACCGATATGATCGTCTCTCGTCGGCCACATGATCGTTCCGTCGGGACGAATATAACGTTCGACGAGCGGGTCGACCGCCTCGTTCATGACGTCCATCAGCCGCCGTTCGAGAATCGCCCATTCCGGAGGCTCGATGAACGGCCGGTCCGCGCGGATGACCGGCATCTCCTTCAAGCTTCCGTTCTTGCCGGACAGCGGTTTATTCATAGCCGTTATCCTTCTTCCATTGCTCGAACTCAAGCTTCGCCTCGGCGTTCGGCGGATAATGGGTGTGGAGCGAAGCGCCTTCGTCCAGCTTCATTCTGATCCAGCGCTCCTCCAATTCGTCATGGGCCCGCGCGATCTTGACGATCTCTTCCACGCATTGCGGCGGAATCGCGACCACTCCGTCGCGGTCCGCCAGAATAATGTCGCCCGGGATGACCGGAACGCCTCCGCAGCGAATCGGTTCATTCAGCCCGACCGACATGAGCGAGCGCGGAATCGCGCCGCCGTGGACTCCTTTCGCGTATACCGGGAAATCGACGGATATGACCCGCTGCAGGTCGCGGATGCAGCCGTCGACGACGATCGCCCGGCCGCCCAAATATCGGATTCTCCGCGTGAAAATATCCCCGACGACTCCGGTCTCCATATGGCTGCCCGTATCGATGACGAGCACGTCGTTAGGGCCGATCGACTCAAGCGCCGATCGGTGCGGCGATCCCGTCAGCGATTCGTATTGCTGCTTCACGAGGTCTTCCCTTAAAGGAATAAACCGCAGCGTGACGGCGCGGCCGACCGCGCTTGGCTGGTCTTCAGGAAAGCTCATCGGCAGGATTCCCTGCATGTACGCGTTGCGGTAGCCCATCTCCACCAGAGTGTGGGCAGCGGTACTGACGCTGACCAGCTTTAATTCCTCCAACAGCTCGTCGGAAATCTCGTGCGTGTTGTGAACGGACATCTTGTTTCTCCCCTTTAATAATGAATGATTACGCGAATAAGGATGGATAACCTGCGAACAGTTCCCTGACCCGGCGCTCGTCTTCCGGCCGCAACCCTGCGCCGTCGCAATAGGCAGCGTTCCGGCGAAGAATGTCCGCGCGGATCGTGCCCGTCAGCGAGACGTGAATGTCGGGATTGCCGAAGCTGAAACGCATGCCCGGCTCGACCAGGCCGCCCTTGCGGCCGCCGCTCAGAAACCGCAGCTTGTCCATCCGCTCCCGTCCGGCTCGGATCGTCCCTTCGTCGATGAACTCGGCCGGATCGTCCGCCAGAACTCCCATCCCCATAATGCTGCCGCTGACGACAGCGATATCCTTCTCCCGGGCGAGCGGCAGAATTTCGCGTTCCGCGGAAAAGTCGACCAGCATGTAACGCGCGTAAAATTGAATCGCATCAAACTCGTCGAGCAGCATATAACGCTTCAGCAAATCCAAGTCCCGCGTCGTGACGCCGATAAACCGGATCTTCCCGTCGTCCCGCAGCTTCCGCAGCGCCGGGATCGTCTCGTTCACGATCGTCTCGAACGGCTGTTTCTCCACGTCGTGGATCTGCAGCAGATCGATTCGGTCCGTCCGCAGCCGCTTCAGGCTCTGCTCGACCGAGTCGATCGTGCTCGCGTAACCGTACGACAGATCGCAGCGGACCGCTTTGGTCGCGAGCACCACTTGCTCCCTCTTGCCCCCGGACAGCGCGCGTCCGATTCTTTCCTCGGACTTGCCCGATCCGTACAGCGGGGCGGTATCGATAAAATTGATTCCCAGATCGATCGCTTCATGCACGAGGCGATCGATCTCCGCCTCGTCGATCTCTCCGAAGCCGCCGCCGATCGGAGCCCCGCCGAGTCCGAGCTTCGATACCCGAAGCCCGGTTTTGCCGAATCTCGTATACTCCATCCTCTCTCCCTCCGGTCGTTCGCGGAACGCAAGAGGAGAGCTCCGATTGGCGAATGGCCAGCGCGCGCTCTCCTCCTTGCGTTCACTTTATTTGCCGTTCGCTTGTTTCCAAGCGTCGATTTGCTTCTGCTGTTCGGCGACGATCTTGTCCGCGCCGGCCGCTTTCAGCTTTTTGAGCATCTCGGCCAATCCTTGCTCCGGATCGACGGATCCTGTCTCGAGCAGCGGCACGTATTGCGTCGTTACGGTGCTTACTTGGGCGATCTCGGTTTTCACCGGCGTCGGGTCGAAGCTGAAGCCAAGCAGCGGCGACGCCTTCGCCGTCTCGTTGATCTTGATCGTCTCTTCCCAAGTGCCGGGCTGCTGGCCCTTGCGGTAGAAGCTGTTGAACTGGTTGCCGAACTCCCAGTCGGAATTCGGGTTGTAGCCGCCTTCCGTAATCGGTTCGACCGTGTGTTCGTCCAGCTTCGTATAGTGCTTGCCTTCGATTCCGTGCGCGAGAAGGTTGAACAGCTCCTTGTCGCTGTACAGAAGATCGAGGAACATTAGCGCTCTTTCCGGATTTTTCGAAGTTTTGCTGATGCCCGTCAACGTCGCGATAATGGACGTCGTCAGCAGGTACGGCTCGGACAGCTTGACGTTAACGACTTCCCTGCCGCCCAGAGCGACGGCCATCTCGGCTTCCCCGCCCGGCTTCACGTTGCCCTCGTTCACGACGACCGGCTTGCCCGCCTTGCGGTCTCCGGACGTGTCGGCCAGCGTCGCCGCGTCTTTGCGGAAGTAGCCTTTCTGGTACCAGTCCCGCATCAGCTTCAGAAGCGATTTATACTCGTCGGTCTCGTACATGTTGACCACTTGCAACGATTCGTCGGCGATGCGGATGACGCCTACGCCGCCGCTGATCGTCTCGAAGCCGTAATGCACGGTCGAGTTGCCGAACTTGCCGCTCTTGTCGTTCTCGTACGGCACGAGTTCCGGGTGGTTCGTCTTGACCGCTTCGAGCAGCGGCTCCAGGTCTTCGTATTTCTTGACCGTGGACGGGTCGAACCCGTACTTGTCGGCGATTTCCTTCTGAATCGCCAGCCCGTTCGTCATCGCCCAGATTTGATAGTTCGGCACCGAATAGATTTTGCCGTTCACCTTCACCGCTTCCCAACCGACTTCGGGAATCGTGCTCATGATGTTGGGCGCGTATTGCGGCAGAAGGTCGTCAAGCGGAACGAAGGCGCCCTTGCTGACATTGACGAAGTAGTTGTTCGCCCAGCTGGACGTGAAAGCGAGGTCGTATTCCTCGCCGGAAGCGTTCACGAGCTGCATTTTCTGGTCGAAGTTGCCCCAATCGATTGCCTTCAGGTGCAAGGTAACGTTCAGCTTTTCTTTCAGAATCTTGTTCATCTCCGCTTCGACGGACGCGACGTCCGCCTGCGGATTTCCGGCGAAGTACCAGGTCAGATCCACGGGCTTCAGATCGGCCGGCGCGGCGGAAGCCGCCCCGGATGCAGCCGGACTGGACGGACTGGACGACGCGGCGCCTTTATCCGAGTTGCCGGAGCCGCATGCGGCGAGCACGGTCGTCGACAGAAGACCGAGCGTAAGGAACGTGCTGCCGAACTTCTTTGTTTGTTTCAGCAATTGAGTAACCTCCCTAGTATGATGAGATCATGATGAAGCTATTGTAACGGCGCGAGCCGCGACAACCTTGGAAGATCCGGATCCGGTCCGGCGTCAGCCTTTCACCGCGCCGACCGTCAACCCTTTAATAAAGTATTTCTGGAAGAAAGGAAACACAAACAGGATCGGGCCCGCGGCCATAATGGCGATCGCCATCCGCGCCGTCTCGTTGGGCATTTGCGTAACGTCGATGCTGATGTTGGCCGACTGCATCGACGTGGACAGAAACTGGATATTGTTCATGATTCGGTACAGCATATATTGAAGAGGGATCAAATTCTGATTGTCGATAAAGAGCATCGCCAGCCACCAGTCGTTCCAATAGACGAACGCGATGAACAACCCTACGGTAGCGAGCGCCGGCTTGGATAGAGGCAAGATGATCCGGTAAAAAATTTTCCATTCGCCCGCGCCGTCGATTTTGGCGGATTCCACGAGCGCCAGCGGAATATCCGACAGAAATCCTTTCATGAGCAGAACGTGCCAGGGCATGATCACGTAAGGCAGGATCAGGGCCAAATACGAATCGTCGATCATCAAATATTTCTTGATCAGAATGTACCAAGGCACGAGTCCTCCGCTGAACAGCATCGTGAAGAAAACATAAAAGGACATTTTGTTCGATCCGCGGAAATCTCTGCGCGACAGCGCGTAGCTTAGCTTAGCCGTGAGCAGCAGGCTGAGCAAGGTGCCTATCGCGGTAACGAGAATCGATACCGTGTAGCCGGTGATCAGCTGCTTCGGACTTTGCAGCAAATACTCGTAGGCGTTTAAGGTGAAGCTTCTCGGAATAAGACTGTACCCGTACATCGCGATATCCGTTTCCTCGGACAACGAGATGGAGATGACGTAGACGAACGGAACGATGCAGAAGATCGAAAATACGGTAAACCACAGGATGATGACCCGTCTGCTCCAGACCGATTGGCGCGTATTCATGAGGCTGGCTTCCTTTCCTTAGAAAATGGCGTTGTCCCGGTTGATTTTCCTCACGACCCAGTTGACCGAGACGACCAGAACGAACCCGACGATCGATTGGTACAAGCCTACCGCGGATGCCATTCCGATATCGCCTGAGACGCGCAGCGCCCGGAACACGTAAGTATCGATGACGTCCGTCGTCTCGTACAGGGCGCCGGAATCGGCGGTCAGGAAGTAGAACATCCCGAAATCGGAGTAGAAAATGCGTCCGACCTGCAGCAGCGTTACCAGAATGATCAGCGGCGCGATCAACGGAATGGAAATCCGGATAATCTGCTGCCATCTGGTCGCTCCGTCGATCGCCGCCGCTTCGTAATAAGATTTGTCGATGCCGAGCAGGCCGGTGTAGATGATCAGGGTCGAATAGCCGACGTTCTTCCACAAATAAGCCAAACACAAAATGAACGGCCAATATTTCGATTCCAAATACCAATTGATCGGCTCCATCCCGATTCGCTCGAGCAACCCGTTCATGACGCCCATCTGCGGGTTGAGCAGCGCGTAAGTGACGTAGCTCACGACGACCCACGACAGGAAATACGGGAAAAACAACGTCGTCTGGAACACTTTGACCGATCTGCGGGTCAGCTCCATCAGCATCAGCGCGAACGAGATCGAGACGACCGTGGACAGCGCGATGAAGCTGAGGTTCAGGCCGATCGTATTGCGGGTAACCTGCCAAGCGGCATCCGATTTGAAGAAGAACTCGAAGTTTTTGAACCCGACCCACGGACTCCCCCAGAAGCCGTCCGCGAAATTGAAGTCTTTGAAAGCGACGATGACTCCGAACATCGGCATATAACTGAATACCAATACGAACAGTAATCCGGGGAGGGCAAGTCCGATTAATCCCTTATGCCGCATCGACTCTTTCCATATTTCGTTTATTCTGTTTCCCAAACTCATTGCCCGGACTCCTTTGCTGCGAATTTCTCGTTGCGTCTGCCTTCTCCATACTAGCCGGGTCAAGCTCGGATACCTAGTGCAAATCGCGCCCGCCGCTCTCTTTTCGACTGTAAAAAGAGGCCCCCGCTGTACTTTACAGTCGTACAGTCGGGCGCCCCGGGGCGATTATTCGTTATTCCTTGTCCTGAATGCGCTGCAGATTGCGGCTCAGAACGTATTCCTTCGGCGTCGTGCCGTACTTCTTCTTGAACAGCTTGTAGAAGTAGCTCTCGTTCTCCACGCCGATCTTCTGCAAAATTTCCTTCGTCGTCAAGTTCGTGCTCTCCATCCATTCCACCGCTTTGGCCAGCCTCGTCTCCGTAATGTAGTCGGCGACCGACAGATTCATCCTCGCGTTGAACAGCCGACTGACCGTCTTGGAGGAGGTGCCCAGCTTGTCCGCGACGAATTGCAGGCACATGGCCGGATTCGCGTAATCCGCCTCGATCAGCTCGCGGATCGCTTCTACCAGAATCGTCTGCTTCTCGCTTTCCGCACTCTCCGCCTTGGAGAGAATGTCCTTGAGCAGCGCCAGCAGCTGGCGATGGAACTCCGCCAACGTCTCCGCCTCGTACAATCGCTTGGTCAAGCTGCCGAAGTTCACTCTCACCGGCTCCACTTTGGCGCGGTTCAGCTCCTCGACCGTCGCTTTGATCGAATTCACCAGATTCATCGCCGAGAACATCGCGTTATTGTAGCTGAATCCGCTCAGCTCCGCGAATATTTTGGAGAGCGCCTCTTCTCCCTCGGCCGTATTGCCGCTCTTGATCGCTTCCGTCAGCTTCTTCTCCAGAGCGGCGGAATATCCCAGCTGCCCGTTTTCTTCGTTGCCCCGTATTTTCTCGTTCGTCAGAATGCAGGACTTGCCGAACAGCATCCGGTAAGCGGTGCCGTTAAGCGCCTCATAGTATTTTTCCGACAGTTCCCGGCAATCGTTCGCGGGGTCCCCGATGAACACGGATACGGACAGGTGAAAATACTCTTCTATATAATGCTGCGCCTGCTTCCACAGCCCTTCCAGCTCCTCCGAAGGCCCGGCCGCGTTGACGATGAACGCGACGAAGTCGTTTTTCATGTCTACCGCTTCACACGGATAGGAACCGCCCAGCAGCTCCGTCTAAATGTTCGTGATGCCGAACGCGCACAACGACTGATCGAACGGGCTGAGCTTCTGCCTGAACGCCTGATAATCGTCGATTTTGACGATGCAGACGACCATCGGTCGCCGGAAGTCGAGCGCAATGCGGTAAGCGTCGGCGGCTTGATCCCGTTCCTGTTCCGTCATGGACGTGCTGTCGATCAGCAGCTTGCGCAAAAAGTACGATTTCATGACTTCCTGCTCCGAGCTCTTCCTTCGGTGATATTCGTTGATCAGGTCGATGGAGTGGCGGAACGCTTCGTTCAAGTAAGTGAATTCGTCCTTCGGCTCGCCGATCCGGGACAATGGCTCCGCATGGCCGACCCGCTTGACCAGATCGCCGATCGGCCTGTAGATTCTGCGGGAGATGAGCACGGCGATGACGATCGCGATTGTCAGGAACACGCACGTCGTAACGAGGAACGTCGTTTTGAGCGCGTCCACCTTCCGGAACACCTGGTCGAACTTCTGCGCTTTGATCAGCGTCCAGTTCATTTTCTCCACGTTCGCATAGGTGATCAAATACGTTTCCCCATCCAGCTCGGTCCGGAAATACCCGGTCGGCTCGTCCGATTGCGCCGCGTCGCGATAGTCCAGATAGGACTGCCTCATCGCCGCCAGCAAAGGCCTCTGCTCCGGATCATGGCCGACGATGTCCGTCTCCTGATCGAGAATAATGACCTCCTCCTGCTTGCTCTGATCGACCAAATTGACTTTGTCGATGTTCTGCAGCAGCCAATCGGTGCTCGCGTTGACGATCAAGGCGCCCATCGGCAAATTGTTGTCATCCTTGAAATCGTACATGAAGTAGCTGACCACGTTCTCCGAACCGCCCGCGCTGCCGCCCGCCTCGTATTCCATCTTGCGGGGGATCGGCTTCAGGATCGGAATTTCCCGGCCGGAGTGCAGCAGCTTGTCGAAGTTCGCATCCTTGAACAGGAGTTCGCCCGTCGTCGTATAATACGTGTCGGATTTCCGGTTGTAGAGATAGATCGACCGGATGAACGGGTTCGAGTTGACGATCGAGGTTTGCAGGCTGTTGATCTCCTTCATCAGTTCGATGAAGTCGATCTCCTCGCTGTACATGATCGACCGGATTTCCGGATTGTAGTACAGCGAGATGACCGAATTCAGAATCATATCGTCCATGTAATCGATATTGTATTTGACCTGGAACAAAATTTTCTTGTTCGCTTGGTATTCGTTGTTCAGTATCGCTTGACCGGACATGTTGTACGCGATCAGGGCAAACGTGGACAGCGGAAGCAGCATCGCCACGATGATCCAGACGAGAATCGTATTCAGAAACTTGCGCCGTTTGTGTCGCTTGGAGGATTTCGATATCGGGATTCGCAAGAGGTTCACCTTCGTCCGTTCATGATCTTGTCGTTCTATCTTATCCATTGTTCTCCGATTATCGCGCAACCGAACGAGTTCCGGTATTTCGTCGGCGTCATGCCGTGCATCTTGCGGAACAGCGTCACGAAATAGCCCGTTTGCTTGAACCCGGCTGCGAACGCGATTTCCTTGACGGACATCCGCGTCGCGACGAGCAGCCTCTTGGCCTCCGCCATCCGCACCTCGTTCAAATAATGGACGGGCGTCCGTCCCATCGTTTCATGGAAGAGCCTATTATAATAGTAGGCGCTGTATCCCGCCAGCTCGGCCATTCTGGCGAGCGTCCAGTCTTCGGCGCATCTCTCCCGGATCTCGTCCGCCGACCTGCGTATCGCGTCCCGTCTTGCGGAAGAACCCGTATCCCTCAAGCTGCCAGCCTCCGCCGACAGATGAAGCAGCAGCTCGTAGAGCAGCGCGGAGATTCGGACTTCGTTCTTGCTCGAGAACGGCTCGCTCGCCCGGTACAGGCCGTCGGTCAATCGAACGATTTCGTCCAACTGTCCCAGCGCGAACGCCCATCCGTCCTTGCCGGCGAGACTCCTGATCCATTCGGTCTCGGGGCCGGCAGAGAAATGAACCCAACGCACGTCCCACGGATCGTCCGGATCGGTACGATACCGCTGCTCGCACAGCGGCGGGTACAGAAACCCGGCACCCGGCTTCAGCTCCAGCCAGTCGGCTCCGATCTTCACCCGCCCCTTGCCCGCGCACACGATATGCAGATTGTAGCCGCCGAAGCTTCCGGCCCCCCGATGTTCGCCGTGGCTCGGAAGCCGATCGTAGCGCCCGAGCATTTCGGGATAGAAAGCATAATAGCGCAGCCCCGGCGGAGGTATCACCAGATGCAGCCTCACTCGCGGCTCCCCCTTCCTGCATAATCGCAAGATAGTAAAATCAATGGCAAGATTGGAATCTTTCCATAATTATTTTACCGGATTAGAATGGTTAAAACGATTGCAAAAAAAGCAAAATACTGTACTTATGGATGTGATCCCATGAAAAAAGCCGTTGTGGAGCAGCGAATCGAGCTTGGCGTTTGCTATTATCCGGAGCATTGGCCGGAGACGATGTGGGAAGACGATTATCGGAGAATGAAGGAGCTGGGCCTGTCCGTCATCCGGGTCGCCGAGTTCGCTTGGTCGATCTTCGAGCCGGAGGAAGGAACGTTCTCGTTCGAGCTGTTCGATCGGGCGATCGATGGAGCGCACCGACACGGCCTGAAGGTGATTCTCGGCACGCCGACCGCCACTCCGCCGGCCTGGCTGACGGAGAAGTATCCCGAGGTGCTGAACGCGACGAAGCACGGCGTCGTCTACCGGCACGGCCTGCGCCGGCACTACAATTACAACAGCCCGGTTTACCGCGAGCTGTGCGCCCGCATCACGAGGAAGATGGCCGAGCATTACGCGGCGCATCCGGCCGTCGTCGGCTGGCAGATCGACAACGAGCTCAATTGCGAGGTCAACGTGTTCTATTCGGATGCCGACCATGCGGCTTTCCGGGAGTGGACCAAGCGCAAGTACGGCACGCTCGACGCGCTGAACCGCGCATGGGGAACCGTGTTCTGGAGCCAGACGTACACGGACTGGAACCAGGTGTACTTGCCGCGGCCGACTCCCGGCGATTCGCCCAATCCGCATCAGGCGCTTGACGAGAAGCGGTTTATATCCGACAGCGCGATCTCGTTCGCGAAGGTCCAGGCCGATATTTTGCGCGAAGTCTGTCCCGGCCATTGGGTGACGACGAACGGCTTCTTCGGGCACCTGGATACTCACCGCATGACCGACGAACTGCTCGACTTCATCTCGTACGATTCCTACCCGACGTTCGGCACGATCTATCCGGACGACGGAGACCGTCCGCTGCTTGACCGCAAATGGAGCCTTAACTTGAGCAACGTCCGGTCGATCTCGCCCAATTTCTGCGTGATGGAGCAGCAGTCCGGCGCGGGAGGCTGGGTGAACCGGATGGACATTCCGATGCCCCGTCCCGGTCAGATGCGGCTATGGACGTACCAATCGATCGCCCACGGCGCCGACAGCGTGCTGTACTTCCGCTGGCGCACCGCGACGTTCGGCTCGGAAATCTATTGGCACGGCCTGAACGATTACCATAACCGGCCGAACCGCCGTCTGCGGGAAGCCGCGGCAATCGGGAACGAAGTGGCGAAAATCGGATCTCGTCTGGCGGGGAAAAAGGGGCGCGCGGAAGTCGCGATCTTGCACAATTACGACAACGGCTGGGACGGGGAGCTCGACATCTGGCACGGGCCTCTGACGGGGAAGAGCTTGCTGGAGTGGTTCAAGGCGCTGCAGTATCGGCATATTCCGTCCGACGTGCTCGAATTGACGGAGAAGACGACGCTTGCGGACCTGCAGCGTTACCGCATGCTCGTATACCCGCATGCCGCCGTCATGACCGACGCTCAGGCCGAGCTGTTCAAACAATACGCGGCAGGCGGCGGGACGATTGTCTTCGGGGCGCGGACCGGATATAAGGACGAATTCGGCCACTGCCGGCTCGGCCAGCCTTTCCCGGGCCCGGTCGCCGACCTGGTCGGTGTGACGGTGGAGGATTATACGATTATTAACGGCACGATTCCGGCTCCTTCTATTCAATGGAGCGATGCTGCGGGCGGAACGGAGACGGGCGGAACCGTCTATGCCGAGATGTTCAACGATGTTCTCGCCGCAGAGTCTCCGTCCGTCGAAGTCGTCGCCACCTACGCTTCCGACTATTACGCGGGCAAACCGGCCTTGACGCGCAACGCTTACGGCGCCGGGCAGGCTTGGTATTACGGTGCGGCGTTCTCCGAAGCCGTCGCCGCCGAGATTATTCGGCGCAGCGGCCTCCGTTCCCCTCTGGCGGACGTGTGCGAGCTGCCCGAACAGGTCGAAGTCGCGATTCGGGCCGGCGAAGGGAAAGCGTACGCCTTCCTGCTGAACTACGGCAGCGATGCGGCACAGCTGCGGTTCAAGCGTCCCGCGTCGGATCTGATTACCGGCAGCGTGCTCGATGGCAGCCACTTGCTCGAGCCTTACGGCGTAGCGATTCTCGAATTGGCGGACGAATAAGGCGGTTGTTGCGGCAGTCGAAACTCTCGAGCCGCGCGCCCCGAAACTTCAAGGGAGCTGTCCCATAAGTAGGGGCGTACAAGATTATCGATGAAAAAAGAAGGGCATCTATCTCCTGGAGACTGCCTCATACGATCCTGAAACCACCTTATCTCGGGTTTACCCATTCAAGTTTCAGGGTCGTATAGCATCGGAAGGAGATAGATGCCCATTACCATTCACCTATCGATAATTGTTCGGTACGTCTCTTCTTACCTATGGGGCAGCCCCATTCGCATTTCAAGCGTCGGCATTACTCCCAGAAGATCGTACCTTCGCCGCGAAGCCGCGCCAATCCTTCGACGAAGAAGAAGTCTCCGTAGATGAGCGGAACTCCGATGTTTTTGCCTTCCGGGTAGTGGCTCGTTCCTTCGCCAATGAGTCCTTCCTCGTCCGCGCGGTCCCACGCCCCGTAATTCCGATACAGCGATTCGAGCATGCGAACGGCAGGCTCGCGGTAGACGTGAGCTTCCAGAGAGCCGACCTGCTCGGCGAGCAGCAGCAAGCCGCTGGCCGCGATTGCGCCGGCGGACGAATCCCGATGCTTCTTCACGTCGGGCGGCAGACGGAAATCCCAGTGCGGCACATGGTCGTCCGGCAGATTGGACAGGAAGAAATGGGCGACCCGCTTGGAACCGTTCAAGTAAGCGGGATTGCCGGTATGATGATAGGATAAGGCCAGCCCGTACAGCGCCCACGCCGTTCCCCGCGACCAGGCGGATTCGGCGGCGTAGCCTTGACCCCCTCTCGCCTGCACCCGCTGTCCGCTCGCCGGATCGAATTCGACGATATGATAGACGGAGCCGTCCGGACGGATGAAATGCTCCAGCACGGTGTCCATATGCGCTTCCGCGACGTGGCGGTAGCGCGGATCGCCGGTCTCCCGCGACGCCCAGTACAGCAGCGGCGCGTTCATGGCGCAGTCGATAATGGCCCAGCCTGCGTTGTCGTCTCCCTCGAACCATGGGTTCCAGGCGCGAATATACCGTCCGCGCAAGTTAAACCGAGCGGCAAGATAATTGGCCGCCTTCAGCGCCCGTCTTCGCGAAGCTTCGTCCTGCCGGAGCTTATAGGAAGCGACGCTCGTCAGCGTCCACATGAAGCCGAGATCGTGATCAAGCCTGTCGTATCCGTCCAGCACCTCGTCCAGACGGACTTCGCAGCTTGCGGCCGTCTCTCTCAGCCTGTCGTCCCCGCTCTCTTCGTAGAGCTGCCACAGCATTCCCGGCCAAAACCCGGCCGTCCACCAATACGGCTCTTCCAGCGCGTACGCGCCGCCGACGCTTGCATGCGGAAATCCGTCCCCGATGCGGGCCAGATTGCGCAGCGTCTTCTCCTTGGCCTTGCTCCACGCTTCCTCGACCCAGGCGGGCCGGTTCTTGCCCGTTGTCTCCATAGACGTTATCCTCCATTAATTCCCGTTATCCAACTCGAAAACCAGCTCGATCCGATTCGTCGGTTCCGGTCGGCGCAGCTTCCACTCGATCGCATGCCATTCCCTCGGCTTCCCGAAATGATCGGAATAGACGCGCCGCTCGGCCGACGCCTCCAGCAAGCCGCTATCGTAGCGAATCAGCGCGGTCAAGCCGCCATCCGTCAGACGCACCGTTCCCTCGGCCGCCAGATCGGGGGGAACGAAGGTAACGACCCGTTCCGCGAAGCCGAGCGGCTCGCCTTCGAACGATACCACGTCGGTCAACGTCAAGCGGCATTCGTCCGCCTTGCGCCACCTGAGCTCGCGAACGAGCGACGCCAGCCCGGTCACCCGATAGGCCTGGCGCAAATCCAGTCGCAGCACGTCCTCTTGTTCGCCCGCAATCGCTTCCAAGACCACGGCCGCGCGCTCTCTCCCGGCCTCTTGTCCGCGGCCGCCCACGATCGGCACGGAATGCCCCTGCGTGCCGTTGCAATCGTAATCGTACCGGCCCGCGCCGAAATAAGCGGCCGTATACTCCCCGCTGCCCAAGTCGGCCGCGTAAGCCGTTCCGTCGACCATCCAGATGAACTGTCCGACGTCGTTGTGGTTGTGCGGCTCGTCGTTATGGCCGCCTTTGGCCGCGAAGCCGAAGCATCGTCCCGCTTCCGTCTCATAGCGGGACAGCAGCCACTGCGCGTCGGGAAAATAACGCGATGCCGGACGCAAGCTTCCGGACGCCGCCATTCCCGAATCTCTCCAGACCCAATCCCGGAGAACGGGCGCCCACCGGTGGCAGTGATCTTCCCCCAAGCCCGCTCCGTATCGCGCGTCGGGCGCCTCTACTTCAGGATAGAGCCGGGCCAAGTAATGCGTCAGTCCTGCGCGGAAAGGAATCGCCTGCAGCGAGTCGGAGAAGCTCGCGACGCGATCCCCGCACAAATAAGCCGCCTGCTGGAACAACGCAATGCTTCGGACCTTCGGCTTCGCGAACAGGTCGATCCGGCCCCCCGTGCGCTTGCTCAACAGATCGGCAAAACAGACGTAGTAGCCGAACCCGTAATTCCAATAGCCGAGCCCCTCCAGACAAGCCCCGTCTTCCCCGAAGCCTTCCAAATAACAGTCCAAGGCCGGCAGCGCCCTGGCCAGCACGGCCTCCAACGTCGCCGAATCGGTCATCCGCAGCAAAGCCGCCGAGCCGATCGACCCTGCGCATACGGCGGCCCAATTGTGCTTGGCCGTCTCCCAATGATGGGGACCGTGCCGCAGCAGCGGCTCGATCAACCGCTCCGATACCGCGCGATCGATCGCCTCCGTCAGCTCCGGCGGAAGCCGATTGCCGAGCAGGCACGCGATCTCGCTTAACGTAAACCCGGTCTCCGAGGAGAACAAGTCGATCGTCTTCGCGGCATCCGTCCCCTTCACATGAGCGGGCAGACACCAGGTTCGCTCTTCGAGTATAGCGCGCACCGTCTCCAGCAGCTTCCCGTAAAACCGCTCCTCGGCAGGCTCCAGCAAGCTCAGCAGCGCGAAGGCGTTCAGCCTTCTCCGCCGCTCGAAATACGCTCGCTCGTACTCCAGACGGGAGCCCGTTCGCTCGAAAATCGAGAACAGCTCCTCCGTCAGTTCCGGAAGCGGCTCTGCCGACAGCCGTTCCCCTTCCCCGCGAACCTCCGCGGCCAACTCCGCGAATTCCGGCGCCGTCGCAGCCCGCGCCCAGAACTCGGCGGCGCTCTCTCCCGCGGGATAGTAGAGTTCGTCCACGCTCCGCCCGATCCATTCCACGATGACCTTCCCCCTTCGCCGAGCCGTCTATTTGCGATATTCCATAGGCGTTACGCTTGCATGCGACTTGAATGTTTTAATGAAATAGCTCTGATTGTCGTAGCCCAGCATCTCCGATATTTCCCCGACCGTATGGGACGTCTGGTCCAGCAGCTCCTTGGCCCGGTCCATCTTCATCCGCGTTACGTATTCGATGAACGTCTCGCCCGTCACCTTCTTGAACATCCGGCTGAAATAGCTGGCGTTCAGGTGCAGGCTGTCGGCCACCTCGTCCAGAGAGATGCGGCGATGAAGATTGAGGGATACGTATTTGCACGCCTCCTTCACCTCCGGCCGTTTGTTGATCGAGGCGGCCCGATCCCCTTCTTCCGAGGCGGCCAGTTGGCCGCTTAGCCATTCGCGAAGCTCGCGAACCGAATCGATCGCCGAGATTTCCTTGTGCAGCGTATCCGCGGAATAGCCCGACCGGACGTATTGCAAGGTGCGCAGCTTCAGCTTCAAATCCAGCACCAGCTTCAGCGCCCAATCCTTCACCGCGGCAGGAGGATACCTGCCCCGGATAATGCGCTCGATCCAGGCATCCGCCATCCGGCAAGCGTCGGAATGCCTTACGTCGATCAACGCTTCTCTCAGCTCGGAATTGGCGGCGTCGTAATGGACGAACAGATCCTCCTCGCTCAGTTCCTCCGTTCTCTGCTTCGCCACCGCCCCCGATTCCAGATAGAACCTTTGCTCCTCGTCCGTTACCAGCTCATGCAAATTGCGCTTAAGCGCCTTCGTCGCTCCGCACTCCGTGCCGAGCACGAAGGCCATCCGGATTTTAAGAACCGCCCCTATGGCCTTCTGGACGATCCGGCACAGCTCCGCCGCCCGGTCGTATGCGTTCGTTTTCAGGCTCGGCTTGTACGAGATCAGCAGCAGATGCTTTCTTTCGCTGTACGCGATATGCAGAGCACGGAGCTCCGGCTCGGCCAGCACCTCGGCAATGACGTTGGCGATGGCGAACCGGAGCGTCTGCTCCGAGGCGAAGCGCTGCTTCGCGCGGGTATAGTCCTCGACGTAGCCGATCGCGGGAAGGCACCACGTCTCCTCCGCGAACAGGCCGAAGCCGTTCGCCTCCGTCATCCACTCATCCGCCGACAGCAGCGGCTGGTGAATGAAGTTTTTGAACGCCTGCTCCTTGCGCAGCTCCCTGGCGTCGTTCGCCAACGCATGGAGCCGCAGCCGTTCCCCGCTCATCTGCCGGTCCGCGTCCAAATCCTCCTTGAACCGCTCCAGCATCGGTACGAGTTCGCCGGGCTGCAGCGTCTCCTTGAGCAAATATTCCTGCACGCTGAGTCTCATTGCCTGCTGAGCGTAAGCAAACTCGTTATGACAGGACAGGATGACGATCCGGGCATCCGGCTTCCGTTCCTTGATCTTGGCGCACAGCTCCAGTCCGTTCATCTTGGGCATGCCGATGTCGGTAATGAGGATGTCCGGCATTTCCGACTGCGCATGATCCCAGGCGACCGCTCCATTCTCGAACGCTCCGATCAGGCGAAACCCCCGGGCTTCCCAATCGATCGATTCCGACAGCAGCTCCAGAACGGGATAATCGTCGTCTACCAGCATGACGTTATACATGGCCATCCATCCTCTCGTAAGCGATCGTCACCCGGATCAACTTTCCGGCTTCCTTGCGGCTCTCCACCGCGATAGAGAAGCGGTCTCCGCACAGCATCGTCATTCTCTCGACCACGTTCGTCAAACCCATTCCCGAGAAAGCCGTTCCGGCTCCGATTCCCGCCTTGGCCGCCGCCTTGCCCTTCTGCGCCCCCTGGTCGTCCATTACCCGCTGCAGCTTGCCGTTCAGCGCGTCGACGGCTTCCTCGTCCATGCCGACGCCGTCGTCCTCAACCGCGAGATGAAGCACGCGATCCCGCATCTCCGCGCCGATGCGAATGAGCCCCGCCTTCTGGTTGAAGCCGTGAATGAGCGCGTTCTCCACGATAGGCTGCAGGAAGAAGCGCGGCACCCGCACGAGCATCGCCTCGGAGGCGATGTCCAGCGACAGCTCGACCTTCTCCTTCTGACGCAAGTTCATCAGCTCCACGTAGTGGGTAAGCAGCTCAAGCTCCTCGTGCAGGCTGATCTCGTCCGCGTCGCTGTTGATCGTCATGCGCAGCAGCGTCGAGAGCGAGCCGATCATCTTCGCGCTGTCCGAATCTCCGCCGCGCATCACTTTCATGCGGATGGAATTCAGAACGTTAAACAAGAAATGGGGATGAATTTGCGCCTGCAGCATTTTCAGCTCCGCCTTGCGCTTGCGCGCCTGCGTATCGGATATTTCCGCGATCATCTCCTGAATCCGGTCCAGCATCTGATCGAACAGAAAGCCGAGCCGGCCGATCTCGTCCGTCCCCCTGACCCCCGATCTGACGCTCAGATTCCCTCTCTGCACGGTGGAGGTCGTTCGGCCAAGCTGCACGAGCGGCTTCGTGAAGGCGCGGAGCAGAATGAGCAGAATAAGCAGAAACACCGCGAGAGAAGAAATCTGCACGACGAACACCTGGTTGAAAATCGAGCTGATGTCGACGATCGCCTCGCTGTAGCGCTGCTTGGATACGAGCCGCCAATCGTTGAACGAGAACGGCTTCTCCGTGATCAAATATTTCTCGCCGTCTATCGTCCGGATCGAAGTGTGCAGGTTTCCCGCGGACTCCCCGACTTCCGTGAACGTCTGTCCGATCTGCGACCCGTCGCCGCCGGACAAGATCCGGCCGTTCTCGTCCAGCAGCATCATCTCCTGGTCAGAGCTAAGCTTCTCGAACAAACGTCTCACTTGGTTCTCCATAACGGTAATGACGACGTACCCGTAAATTCGCGAATCGTCCCGGCGCAGCGGGCGGGCGAGCGACAGCTGGTACGGGCTCTCCTCCGACATGTAGGCGAACATGACCGGACTGGCTCCGATCCAGTGGGAGATCGGCCACTTCAAGCCGTCCAGCCGCTCGAACCACGGTTCCTCCTTCAGCTGCAGAGGATTGTAGTCGCTCGTGGAGTAGTTGGTAAAGAAAGTGTCGTCGGTAAGCAGGACGGTAATGTAGCTTTTATCGCTGACGGTCAGACTGTCGAGCTGTTCGATAATTCTTTTCTGATCCGTAAAATTCAAATAAGCGTCGCGGCTCTCGGTGTTGCCCGAGACGACCAGCTTGAAATAGCTCGTCATGCTCGCGTTCGTCTGAATGTAGTTCGCCATGTTCAGCATGCTGGTCAGCAGATTCGATACCGAGCTCTCCGCCAGCAGCAAGGAATCCTGGGCGTTGGACACCGCCTGACGCTGCACGGCGTCCTTCGTCAGGGAAGTGTAGATAAACTGCGTCAGCACCGCGGGAATCAAAATGCAAGCGATTGCGGCAATCATCAGCTTATGTCTTATCGACCGCAATCCGAACCCTTTGTTCATCCGCAGCATGCAAGCTCCCCCCCGTGTACGCAAGTTGCTTCTAGAAGCAAAAACGCCTGCGGCGTCCTTAGGGCGTGTCTTCAAACCCGCTCAGGGGCATCTATCACCGCCTTTTCGCCCCCTGCTTCGTCACTTTTGCTTGACGTACCTCCGGTACGACTTCACAAAAGTTCCTTGCATGGAACGAAAATTCGGCAATATCTGCTGTCCTCGGAGTATGAAAACACGCCCTAGGACGGCGAACGCGTTTTTGTCGGAGACGATACAGACAATGATAAACGTGAAACTTATAAATTCTGTATCGTTAACAAAGGGGGACAGCGACTGGGCTGTCCCCGCAACATCAGTATAGCACGTTACTTTTTGTTCGCTTCGATAATTTGCTGCGCGCGCTCTTGGCTGTTCGTCACCGTCGCGTCGATATCCTGCTGTCCGAGGATGAGCTTCTCGTACTCCTCGTTAACGGCCTTGTAGACTTCGGCTTGATAAGAGGCGGCCGGGATCATCTCCGAAGCTTTGGACACCAGCAGCGTCTGGATCAGCGAGTTTTTGTCGACCAGTCCGGGATTCGCCGTGCCCGCCAAAATCGAATCGATGATCGGCGTCAACTGATCGTTTGACACCTTGCTCCAGGACGGCACGTTCTTCGCCTGCACCAGTTGGCCTTCCGTCGTGTACCAGCGCACGAACTTGTATGCCTCATCCTTGTTCTTGGAGATGGAAGACACCGCAGTGTAATCCGTCGTGACCGGAGCGTAGCCGATCGGGTCGCCCGCATTGTTTTTCGGGAACGGCGCGACCGCTACGTTAAACGTTAACGGAAGGCTCTCGGTGCCGCCGATCTCCGTATTCATCCAGCTTCCGATCGTCAGCATGCTGGCGGATTGATTAAAGAACTGATTCCGGTACGCCAGCTTCTGGGAGATGATGTCCGTGTAAGGAACGGAGGATTTGTCTTCCTGCTCCATCTTCACGCGCAGCTCCAGCGTCGCCCTGAAGTTCGGATCGTCCAGATTGGAGGAGCCGTCGGCTTTCAGGAAGTCGGAGTTGGTCGGTTGGTTCATCATCTTCAGCTTGAGGAACTCCATCCAGCCGCCGCCCTGCGGTCCGTGGAAATACGTGCCGTAACGCTTCGAGTTGCCCTCGCCCTTCGTCAACTGCTTCGCGTAGCTCGCATATTCGTCCCAGGTCCAATCGGTCGGCACGGCCAATCCCGCTTCGTCGAGATGATCCTTGTTCAGCAGCACGTACCACGGATTAAACTTCCCTGGCAGCGCATACACTTTGCCGTTCAGCGTCGTATCGACCTTGTATTCCTCCGATACTTTGTATCCCCCGTCGGCGGCGATGAAATCGTCCAGCGGCTCCGCCATGCCGAGCGATACCCGCTGCGCGTATCCGGCAGGATCGCTGAACATGAGCACGTCGATCTCCTCTTTGGAGGCGAACGCCAGATCCAGCTTCTTCATCGCTTCCTGCGTGTCGCCCTTGTCGCTCAATACGACGACTTCGACTTTGGTGCCCGGATTCGCTTCCTCGTAGGCCTTCAACGTCTGAGACCAATTGTACGTCGACTCGGGTCCGAACGTGTACAGCCGCAGCTTTACGTTTTTGGCCGGCTCGGACGCCGGCTCCGAAGCCGAGGCAGACGGAGCGGATGCGCTTGGACTTGCGCTCGGGCTCGCCGTCTCGTTGTTCTTATTGCCGCCGCAGCCCGCAAGCAGTCCCGCAAGCATTACGCCTGTTGCCATGCCGTACAACCACTTCTGTTTTTTCATCGTGACACCCTCCTATTGGATAAGTAATCTGGTGTTGACAATCCACATTATAAAGGCGTCTTTCCGAACTCAAATGTAACTATATTTACCTATAATGTAATATTTTTGATCAATCAACCTTTCACTCCGCCCAGCGCGATGCCCTCGATGACGCTCTTCTGCCCCATGATAAAGACGATCAGAAGCGGCAGGATGGCCGAAACGGCGCCCGCCATAATAAGCGAGTAGAACTCTCCGCTCATGGACGTGAATTTCTGCATCGCCAGCGGAATCGTGTACAAGCCGTCCGTACGCAGGAAGATCAGCGGATTCTGGTAATCGTTCCACGTCCAGATAAAACGCAAAATCGCATAGGTGGCCACTGCCGGCTTCACGAGCGGAAACGCGATCGACCAGAACGTCCGCAGATGGCCGGCCCCGTCGATCTTCGCCGACTCGATGTACTCCTGATTGACTCCCATGAAAAATTGCCGGAGCATAAACGTGCCGAGCACGCTGAAGCTGCTGAGCAGTATAAGGCCGAAGTGGCTGTCGAACAGGCCGATATTGCGGTACAGAATAAATTGCGGAACGAGAATCGCCTGGCTCGGAACCATATAGGTGGCCAGCACGATCAAGAACAGCCACTTGCCCGCTTTGAACCGCACCTTGGAGAAGCCGTAGGCCGCCAGGCTGGAGGTCGTGCAAGAGACGAGCACCGTAATGACGCTGACCTTGATCGAGTTCCAGTAATAGATATAGAAAGGATATCGGCCGAACCACACTTCTTTGTAATTGGCGATCGCGTTCCACTGCTTCGGAATCCATTCGATCGGATAGACGAACACGTCTTTCTCCAGCTTGAAAGAAGTCGTCAGCATCCACAGGAACGGCAGCAGGAACAATAGGCTGACGGCGAACAGGACGGCGGTCGTAACGGCTTTGCGCCAGTCCAGCCGATGCAAGGTTGCCATGGCGTTTCATCTCCCAATCAATAGTTGACCCATTTTTTCTGCGCGATCCACTGTCCTGCCGTAATCAGGAATACGAACAGGAACAGGACGACGGACACCGAAGAAGCGTACCCGATCTTCAGGTTGTTGAACGCTTGATCGTACAAATACCAGACCATCAGGCTCGTCGAACCGATCGGCCCGCCCTGCGTCATGACCGCGATAATATCGAACACTTTAAAGGAAGAAATAATACCGGTGACGAGCAGGAAAAAGGACGTCGGGGACAGCAGCGGGAACGTAATCCGCGCGAACTTCACCAAGGCGCTCGCTCCGTCAATGTCCGCCGCCTCGTACAGATCCCGGGGAATCGACTGAAGACCGGCAATGTAAATAATCAGATTGAACCCGATCGAAATCCATACCGTGATCATCATGATGGAGTACAGCGCGAACTTCGGATCGGCGATCCATTTCGGCGGATTGGCGATGCCGATCGCCTGCAGCATCTCGTTGATCGGACCGTACGAAGGATGGAACAGCACCTGCCAGACGACGGCGACCGCAACGATGTTGGAAATGTAGGGCATGAAGTAGGCGACTTTGAAAAAGCCCTTCCAGTAGACGTACCGGTCGATCAGCACGGCCAGCACCATGGAAATCAGCATGTAGACGGGCACCGCGAGCAGAAACAAAAAGTTGTTGCGAATCGAGCGAATAAACGCCGGATCGTCCCACAGCTTGCGGAAGTTTTCGAATCCGATCCACTTGATGCCGTCCCAGCCCTGCACGAAATTCCAATCGGCGAGACTGAGCGCGAGCGCCGCCAGAATCGGCAGCAGGACGAGCACGGTCACTCCGATCAGCATCGGGCTCACGAACAGGAATCCGGCCAGCGTCTCTCCGGCGGATAGCGATAATCGGCGGCGGGCCGGCTTGACGGCTTCGGGAACCGCGGCGGGTTGAGTCATGTTGAACACCTCGACTTTAAAAATCTGAATACATTAGAACCTATAATAGAGAAGTCTATCGGCTCGTCATCCTCTGTATGGTGTCATTATATAAAAAAAATACCGTCATCCTTTGACGGTATTTTGATCTCGTACGCGATTTATTTGACTTTCTGTTATACCAATGCGATCTCCCGAATCTGGACATTCCTCTCTTTGGCCAGGTCGATAAATTGCTCGCCCGCCTTCACGAGCGGAGATTCCATATTATGAGGGTTCAAATAGACGACTTCGGCGGCTCTGCCGTCCGTCAGAACGACGTGTCTGCCTAGCAGCTTCTTCATCAGGTTGTCCAGGAAAAGCGATACGATCTGCGGATTCAGCTCCCCGAACTTTCCTTGCCGCATCTGGCTGACGATCTCGTGGAAAGGCGTCGCTTCGCGATAAGGTCGCTTGGAAGACATCGCATGGAAAATGTCAGCGACCGCCACGATCGCGCTGAACGGATCGATCCGGCTCTTGTCCAGACCGTGCGGATATCCCCGGCCGTCTTCTCGTTCATGATGCTGCAGCGCGACGAGCGCCACCCGAGGATGGAGTCCTTCGGCGTTCTTGAGCAACTCGTACCCGTGCACGGTATGCTTCTTGACGATCTCGAACTCTTCGTCGGTAAGCGAGCCGGGCTTGTTCAGTATCGATTCCGGGACGTTGACTTTGCCGATATCGTGCAGCGTAGCCGCCAGAGAGAGGATGACCAGCTCGTCCTCGCTCAAGTTCATCCAGCCGCCGATCAACGTCGCCAGGATGCCGACGCCGATATTATGCTCATACGTATAATCATCCTTAGCCTTGACGATCTCGAACAGCTCGAACAAGTCCGAGTTGCCGGACAGATCGCGAATCGCCGGCAGAATTTCCCGGCGGATGTCCGCCAGCGGAATGCTCCCGGAGTCGGTTACGGAAGAGAACAGCTCTTTCGACCGGCTTACCGTCTGCTTAAGCACCTTGCGGCTGCGCGCCCCGTCCCCTTGCGACTCGGGAGGCTGATCGAGCGAGAGCGTAAATTCGTCGATCTTGTGGTTGTACAGAAGCTTGACGGAGTCGTAATTCAGCACCGTCTGGGCGGGGATAATCGTCACGCCATAATTGTTGATTACGTCAGCTAGCACTCTTCGTCCGATTAGATGCTCCATGTATACGCTCCCATATGACATTTCTTAGGATATATCATAACATAAAGCTCTCAAAAATTAAGAGAAAAAAATTAGACAATTGTTCATTTCCAGGGTGAATATGATAAAATTTTTGTTAATTCAACATGAAGGAGCTGCCTATGTTTATCTTGATTGGATTATTGTTTCTGGCTCTGTATGGCGTTTCCGTCTTCTATATCGGCTGGAGCGGCTGGAAATGGATGAAGCCGATGATCTCGGCCCGCTTCAAGTGGCTGTACGTCGTCGCTGTCGTCTTCCTCGCTTCGTCGTTCATTCTTGGCCGCTTCGTCGGCAGCGTTCCCGCCATAAGCATATTGGGCTCTTACTGGCTGGCCGCGTTCTCGCTGCTGCTTATGCTTCTTCCGATCGTCCATCTCTGCCTGTGGCTGTTCCGGCTGACAAGCCTGCCCCGGCATCGCGTGCAGAAGTGGGCCGGCTCGATCACTTTGCTGATTCTCGCGTCACTGCTTTCCTACGGAACGCTTAACGCATACAGCCCGGTCGTCCGCAGCTACGAGATTCGCATCGACAAGCAAGCGGGCGATCTCCGGGAGCTGAACGTCGTCATGGCGGCGGACATGCACTTCGGCCTGCTCTCCGGCAAAGCGCACGCCAAGCGCATGGTGGAAGAGATCAACACGCTGAAGCCCGATCTCGTGCTGTACCCGGGAGACATTATCGACGACAATCTCGACGTCTATCTCGACAAGGGCATCGGCGAGATCATCTCCGGCGTGCAGGCGACATACGGCGTATTCGCCTCGCTGGGCAACCACGACAAATACAAGGGCCGGATGGAAGAATTAATCTCCGCCCTCGAACAGAGCGGCATGGACATTCTGTACGACGAGACCGTATCCGTAGAAGGCGTGACGCTGATCGGCCGCAAGGACAAGACCGAGAGCGACCGCGCCGCGCTGGAGACGCTCATGGCCGATATTCCGCGCGACGGCCCGATCGTCCTGCTGGACCATCAACCTTACGGGTTGGATATCGCGGCGGACAACGGCGTCGACCTGATGGTATCCGGCCATACGCACCGCGGTCAGATCGCTCCGGCCCACCTGATCACCAAGGCGCTGTACGAGAACGATTGGGGCCATGTGCAGAAGGGAAGCTTCCATTCCATCGTCACGTCCGGCTACGGCTTCTGGGGGCCTCCGATCCGCTTGGGCAGCCGCTCGGAAATCGTGCAGATCACGATCGGCTTCTCCTCCTGAACTCCCCGGGGGTAACGCCTTCCGCCTTCAGAAAAATATTGTAGAACGACGGTTCGCTCTGATAGCCGATCAGCTCCGCGATCTGCTTGACGAGCAGATCCGTCGTTATCAAGTACCTCTTGGCCGCCTCCATCCGGCAGTAGATCAAGAAACGGATCGGACTGACCCCCGTCTCCGCCTTGAACAGATGAGCGAGGTGGTACTTGTTCAAGTATGTTTCCGCGGCCAGCGCATCCAGCGTGATCGGAGAAGCGTAGTTCTCCTCGATCATCCGCCTTGCTCTCTGCACGGCCTCCTTCACGGAAACGCGCGATCTCTCCCCCGCGTCGCCGTACAGCCGCAGCCTCGCCAGCCTGGCGAACAAAATGCCCAAATAGTGGTTGGCAATCGTCTCCGACTCCGGCTCGTTGCGGCGATACTCGGCGATGGCGTCCCTCATCAGCTTGCGAACGACGGGGAGGTACTCCTGCAGCCGAACAATCGGAGACTCCCCCTCTTCGAAGAAAAAGCCCGGAGCCGCTCCCTTGATCCTCAGTCCCTCGAAGCCGATATATGCCGCCCGGAACGGATGTTTCGTCGACAGCTCCTTGTGCCACACGCCCCGCTGATAGAACAGCAGAGTACCCGCTCCGGCCGTATAACCCCGCCCGTCGATTTCGAACTCTCCTTCCCCTTCCTCGATCAGCAATATTTCCGTCATTCGGTCGTGCTTATGCAGATCCAATTGGAATCTGTTCTGTTCGTCGTTATCGAACGTGCCGCAGCCGACGATCGACGGCTGGCCCTCTATCCTTGTCGTTCCGCTCATTCCGCCCCCCCTAATCGCAAGAATGAATAGTTTTCTTAACAACCCGCCTTATTGAAGCGAGCACTGGAATGGAATAGTTTATTATCTGACGGCTCAAGCGCATCACTGACTTTACAATAGAACGGCCTGCATAGGATTGCAAGATCGAATAGGTTCATTCCATCGCGAGGAGGCGTGTCGATTGCTGCGATTCAAGAAAAGACTTCTTTCCGCCGAGAAGTTCGAGGCCTGTTCCGTGTTCGACGTGAACGGAGACGGCATAGCGGATATCGTCAGCGGGGGGTACTGGTACGAAGGACCGGACTTCGTCCGGAAACACACGATCTGCGAAGTAGAGGCGCTCCATGGCTATCACGCCGACTTCTCCGACTATCCGATGGACGTCGACGGCGACGGCCGCCTCGATATCGTGACGGGCGACTGGTGGGGAGAAACGTTACGGTGGCGGCGAAATCCGGGCGAGACCGGCAAGCTCTGGGAGACGATCGACATCGACCGCTGCGGCAGCATCGAGACGATCCGCTATCTCGACATCGACGGCTGCGGCGTTCCGGAAGTTTTCCCGAATACGCCCGGCTCGCCCCAGGCTTTCTACAAGCTGGTCAGGGACGCCGCCGGAAGGGGGACGGGGCTGTTCCGCAAATACGTCATCGGCGAGAAGGCGAGCGGACACGGAATGGGCTTCGCGGACATTAACGGCAACGGTCGCATGGATGTCGTTCTGTTCGACGGCTGGCTGGAACAACCCGAAGATCCGTTCGCCGGGCCATGGACGTTCCATCCCGAGTTCGATCTGGGCTCCGCCAGCGTCCCGGTTCTCGGATACGACGTCAACGGCGACGGCCTGACCGATCTGATCGTCGGCCAAGCCCACGACTACGGCCTGTACTGGTTCGAGCAGCGTCTCGAAGCGAACGGGGCCCGGACGTGGACGAAACATGCCATCGACTTGAGCGGCTCCCAGTTCCACGACCTGCAGCTCGTCGATCTCGACCTTGACGGCAAGCCGGAGCTCGTGACAGGCAAGCGTTACCGGGCGCACAACGACGGCGACCCCGGCGCGCATGATCCGATCGGAGTGTACTATTACAAAATCGAAGACGGCCGGTTCGAGAAGCACGTCATCGATTACGGCGAAGCCGGGGAAGCATCGGGCCTGGGCATCTATTTCTGGGTGCAGGACTTGTCGGGCAACGGATATCCGGACATTATCGCCCCGGGCAAAGACGGACTCTGCTATTTCGAAAATTTGGGACCCGCGGAAGGAGACGAATGAGCGAATGACAAAGCTGAAAATCGGTTTCGTCGGCGCAGGCAATATGGGGCAGATGGCTCATCTCGCCAATTATGCGGCATTAAGAGAGCAATGCGAGGTGGTCGCGATCGCGGAGCCTCGCCCTCAATCGGCCAGGCTCGTCGCCTCCCGATACGGAATTTCCGAAGTATATAGCGACCATAGAGAGCTGCTCGCGCGCGCCAAGGTCGACGCTATCGTCGCGCCGCAGCAGTTCCGCAACCATTATGTCGTCGTTCCGGACATTCTTCGCGCCGGCATTCCGGTATTGACCGAGAAGCCGCTCAGCCTGACCGTCGAGGCGGGCCGAGAGCTCGTTCGGATCGGGGAAGAGACAGGAACGCTGCATATGATCGGCTACCATAAGCGTTCCGATCCGGCCATGGAACGGGCGAAAACCGTCGCGGAGCAGTGGAAGAAGAGCGGCGATTACGGCAAGTTGCGCTATATCCGCATTACGATGCCTCCGGGGGATTGGACGGGAGGTATCGTATGGCCCCAGAACACGGACGAATCCTATCCTCCGCTCGTGCCCGAACCGGGACCGGCCGATTACGACGACAAGCAGACGGCCGAGCTGGAGGCGTTCGTCAACTACTATATCCATCAGGTGAACGCAATCCGCTTCTTCCTCGGCGAGAATTACCGGCTGACATTCGGGGACCGGGCCGGCGTCCTGCTGGTCGGAGAGAGCGACAGCGGAGTGACGGTGTCGCTGGAGATGGCTCCTTACGGCAATACGATCGATTGGGAAGAGAAGGTGCTCGTCTCCTTCGAGAAGGGCTATTTGAGCGTGGAGCTGCCCTCTCCGCTGGCTCAGCAGCAAGCCGGGAAGCTGACGATCTACAAGGACAACCCGAACATCGCTCCGCCGGAGATCGTGCAGCCGGTGTTGCCGAAAGTGTCGGCCATGCGCAACCAGGCCGTCAACTTCCTGGCCGCCGTACGGGGAGAACGCCCCGCTCCGTGCACGTCCAAGGAAGCGCTGGAGGATCTGATCTTCGCCCGTTCGTATATCGATTACTTGTCCGATCGATATCCTGATCGATAGAGGACAGGGCGCAGCCTGGACAGGAAATTGGATACAATATGCGCAACGAAACCCCCGGTTGGTCGGACAAGGTTCGTCAAATCGGTTGATCTTCCGGGGGAAAAATCCCTTCCAGCTTCAAACTGAGGCAAGGTACGGTCGGCGAGGTCAGCGTCTGCTCTTCCGTCAGCGTCGCCACCGCTGCGTACTTCCCGTCCATGAGGACGAACTGCTCTAAGAACCGGTGAACGGGATCGACCAGCCAATATTCACGCACGCCGAATTTCTCGTAGCCGTTCTTTTTGATCGTCTTGTCCCGGCGTCCCGTACTTGCAGATAAAATCTCTACAACCAGATCGGGCGCACCGTAGATATATCCGTCTCGGATAATGCCGCGATTCGCGTTGGTTATATAAATCAAATCCGGTTGAAAAATGTTATCCTCATCGAAATGAACGTCCAGCGGTGCCAGCAGCACTTCCCCGTCGGCCGCACAATCGTTCCGAAACGCGAAATGCAGTTCCCCCAACACTCTCTGATGCGCATATACCGGAGAAGACAGGAAATCATAACGCACTCCTCCGATAATTTCATACCTTTCGTCAATCAGATAGTTTTCCGGAGTCTCCTTAACCTTCCCTTGCTTGTCCTTGGCTTCGCTTTCGTCGTTCCCCTCGTCCTCCCGCAAGATGTCTCCCAGATTTAAGTTCAGGCAAGGCACGGTCGGCGAGGTCAGCGTTTGCTCCTCCGTCAGCGTCGCCACCGCCGCATATTTCCCCTCCAGAAGAACAAACTGCTCTATGAACCGGTGAACGGGATCGACCAGCCAATATTCGCGCACGCCGAATTTCTCGTACCCGTTCTTCTTAATCGTCTTGTCCCGGCGTCCCGTGCTTGCAGATAAAATCTCTACAACCAGATCGGGTGCGCCGTAGATGTACCCGTCCCGGATAATGCCGCGATTCGTGTTGGCAATATAAATCAAGTCCGGCTGAAAAATGTTGTTCTCGTCGAAATGGACATCAAGAGGTGCGAACAGCACCTCTCCGTCCGCCGCACAGCCATTATGAAAAGCGAGATAGAGTTTCGCCAGTACCCGCTGATGCGCGTATATTGGAGACGACAAGAAATCATATCTTACCCCTTCAATAATTTCATACCTTTCGTCAATCAGATAGTTTTCCGGAGTCTCCTTGACTTTCCCCTGCTTGTCCTTGGCTTCGCTTTCGTCGTTCCCCTCGTCCTCCCGCAAGATGTCTCCCAGATTTAAGTGCAGGCAAGGCACGGTCGGCGAGGTCAGCGTCTGCTCTTCCGTCAGCGTCGCCACCGCTGCGTACTTCCCGTCCATGAGAACGAACTGCTCTACGAATCGGTGAACGGGATCGACCAGCCAATATTCGCGCACGCCGAATTTCTCGTAGCCGTTCTTCTTAATCGTCTTGTCCCGGCATCCCGTGCTTGCAGATAAAATCTCTACAACCAGATCGGGCGCGCCGTAGATATATCCGTCCCGCATAATGCCGCGATTCGCGTTGGCAATATAAATCAAATCCGGTTGAAAAATATTATCCTCATCGAAATGAACGTCCAACGGCGCGAACAACACCTCTCCATCCTTCGCACAGTTTTGGTGAAAACCGAGAATCAAGTCTCTCAGCACTTGCTGATGAGCGTATGCCGGCGACGACAGAAAATCGTATCGCACCCCTTCGATAATTTCGTACCTTTCATCGATCAGGTCATTTTCCGGAGTCTCCTTAACCTTCCCTTGCCCTGCTATCTCCTGCTTGTCCCTATCTTCGCGTCCGTCGTTCCGCTTGTCGGCCATCCCCTTGACCTCCTTTGAAGAAGTTGTTCAACAGTCCAATTGTCGATCAACGATCAACCGGGAACGAGACGCAAGTCAGCTTGTCCGACGCCACGCGCTCGTCGTTCTCGAACAGGTCTCGCGGCTCGTATCGCTGTTCGCTGGTCAGCTCGAACCATTCCAGCGTCTGCGCAGCCGGATCTACGATCCAATATTCGGGTACGCCGTGCCTGGCATAGATGTTCAGCTTGCACTGGCGGTCTCTCTTATGCGACCACGGAGAGAGCACCTCGACGACGAGATCGGGCGCCCCCTCCACTCCGCGCATCGTCACGATGTCGGGTCGGCTGCGATGGATCATAATCAAGTCCGGCTGAACGACATTCGTTCGACTCAGAATGACGTCCAGCGGAGCTATTAAAATAAAGTATTCCGAGGCGCAGCTCTGCACGAGAAGATGCAAGGACGAGCCGATGACCTGATGAACGGTGGACGGTCCGGGAGACATCAGCTCCAACTCCCCATCAAGCACCTCGTAACGCTGTCCGTCGTCCGGCATTTCCGCATAAGCCTCGTAAGTTACCGGATGTTCCATGATCCGATCCTTATTCGTTCTTTTCCTCGCCATCGCCCCCATCTCCTCGCTCAAATTAAAACACCCCGACAAAGCAACACGTCCCGTGTCCGGCTTTGGCGAGGTGCTTCCTCGTTCCGTCATCTTATTTATCTTATATTTCCAATTATGCCATTCCGAGCAGAATCCTGTCAACGCTTGTCGGATTCGTTCCGCGCAGACGCCGCAAAGCCGCGAACGCCCTTCGTCCTAGGGCGAGTATGCATCCTCCGAGGATAGCAGATGTTGCCGAATTTTCGTTCCATGCAAAAGTGACGAAGCAGGCGGTGAAAGATGCCCCTGAGCGGGTTTGCATACACGCCCTAGTAGAGCATTCCGGAAGTAAAATGCGATTGCGCTCGAAGCCGATGCAATCTTACTTACGGTCAGGTTCTTCGCCAGACGGATGTTCTAACCCGATACTGCCGGCCTGCAACCTCGCTGTACCTCTTTTTGTCGCTGTATCCCGACTCAGCACGGTTACAGCGACTCTGCCTGCCCATACCCAGCTCCAACCCGACTCAGCACGGTTACAGCAACTCTGCCTGCTCCTATCCAACTCCAACCCGACTCAGCACGGTTACAGCGACTTTGCCTGCTCCTATCCAGCTCCAACCCGACTCAGCACGGTTACAGCGACTCTGTCTGCTCCTATCCAGTTCCAACCCGACTCAGCACGGTTACAGCGACTCTGCCTGCTCATTTCCAGCTCCAACCCGACTCAGCACGGTTACAGCGACTCTGCCTGCTCCTATCCAGCTCCAACCCGACTCAGCACGGTTACAGCAACTCTGCCTGCTCCT